>Ga0268257_1003121_pt1 | contig 10837 bp, 7 predicted proteins | sample AgamicAtPrz_FD_200249 | JGI IMG/M metagenome (GOLD analysis project Ga0268257, IMG submission 200249) | Agave microbial communities from Guanajuato, Mexico - At.P.rz (v2) (version 3) | ecosystem: Host-associated > Plants > Phyllosphere > Phylloplane/Leaf | place: Guanajuato, Mexico | collected...
GAACAGCGTGCGCAATACCAGCTTGCCCAGCAGCAGTACCAGCGCCAGCACGGCCTGGCCGCCGCGGGCGCCACCCGCCAGGAAGACCTGCAGACGGCGCAGGCGCAATTGAAGGTGACCCAGGCCCGTATCGACATGTACCTGGCGCAGATCCGCCAGGCCCAGGCCAGCCTGCGCAGCGACGAGGCCGAACTGGGCTACACGCGCATCTATGCGCCCATGAGTGGCACCGTGGTAGCGGTGGATGCCCGCGAAGGCCAGACCCTCAATGCCCAGCAGCAGACCCCGCTGATCCTGCGGATCGCCAAGCTCTCGCCGATGACCGTCTGGGCCCAGGTGTCCGAAGCCGACATCGGCAAGGTCAAACCGGGCATGACCGCCTATTTCAACACCCTGGCCGGCGGCAAGCGCCGCTGGACCAGCACCGTGCGCCAGATCCTGCCGGTACCGCCCAAGCCGCTGGACCAGACCAGCCAGGGCGGTGGCAGCCCGGCCAGCGCCACCGCCGGCACCACCGGCAGCAAGGTGGTGCAATACACCGTGCTGCTGGACGTGGACAACCCCGACGGCGCCCTGATGGCAGAGATGACTACCCAGGTGTTCTTCGTCGCCGGGCAAGCCAGCCAGGTGCTCAGCGTGCCTCTGGCCGCGCTGGACGACACCCCCGGCGACGGCGTGCGCCTGGCGCAGGTGTTGAACAGCAAGGGCCAGGTCGAGGCACGCCAGGTGCGCACCGGCTTGAGCGACCGCCTGCGGGTGCAGGTGCTCGAAGGCCTGAACGAAGGCGAGCGCCTGGTCATCGGCCTGCCTGCCGCCAGTGGGGGTTGAGATGGCCACGCCCCTGATCGAGCTGTGCGACATCCGCAAGGTCTACGGCGGTGTCGATTCGCCCAGGGTCGAGGTGTTGCGCGGCATCAGCCTGAGCATCCACCCCGGCGAGTTCGTCGCCATCGTCGGCGCCTCGGGCTCCGGCAAATCGACCCTGATGAACATCCTCGGCTGCCTCGACCGCCCCACCTCGGGCAGCTACCGCTTCGCAGGCCGGGACGTGGCCGAACTGGACAGCGACGAGCTGGCCTGGCTGCGCCGCGAAGCCTTCGGCTTCGTGTTCCAGGGCTATCACCTGATCCCTTCGGGCTCGGCCCAGGAGAACGTCGAGATACCGGCCATCTACGCCGGCACCCCGCCCGCCGAGCGCCATGCCCGCGCCCATGCCCTGCTCGAGCGCCTCGGCCTGGCCAGCCGTACCGGCAACCGCCCGCACCAGCTGTCCGGCGGCCAGCAGCAACGGGTATCGATCGCCCGGGCGCTGATGAACGGCGGCCACATCATCCTCGCCGACGAGCCCACCGGCGCCCTCGACAGCCACAGCGGCGCCGAGGTGATGACCCTGCTCGACGAACTGGCCAGCCAGGGCCATGTGATCATCCTCATCACCCACGACCGTGAAGTCGCGGCCCGCGCCCAGCGCATCATCGAAGTGCGCGACGGCGAAGTGGTCAGCGACTCGCCCAGCCAGCCGGCGGCCAACATCCCCCGGCAGCTGCAGGCCGACGACCTGCGCCAGCGTCTGGACCGCGGCGCCACCCAGCGCGGCGCCTGGAAGGGCGAACTGGTCGAGTCCCTGCAGGCTGCCTGGCGGGTGATGTGGATCAACCGATTCCGCACCGCGCTGACCCTGCTCGGCATCATCATCGGGGTCGCCTCGGTGGTGGTCATGCTCGCGGTCGGCGAGGGCAGCAAGCGCCAGGTCATGGCGCAGATGGCCGCATTCGGCTCGAACATCCTCTACCTCAACGGCAAGCATTCCTCCGAGGAGCTGGTGGGCATCGTCACCCTCGACGATGTCGATGCCATCGGCGAACTGCCCCAGGTCAAACGGGTCATGCCGGTGATCGGCGACAAGCTCATGGTGCGCCACGGCAACAAGGGCGAGCAGTTCTACGTTGGCGGCAACAACACCTGGTTCCCCGAGATCTTCAACTGGCCCGTGGTCGAGGGCAGCTTCTACAGCGAGGCCGACGAAGCCAATGGCGCCGCCGTGGCCGTGATCGGGCAGAAGGTGCGTGAAAAGATGTTCGGCCCGGGCAGCAATCCGCTCGGTCAGTACCTGCTGATCGGCAACGTACCGTTCCAGGTGATCGGCGTGCTCCAGGGCAAAGGCGCCAGCTCCGGCAGCGAGGACAGCGACGAGCGCGTGGTGGTGCCCTACTCCGCCGCCTCCATCCGCCTGTTCGGCAGCCGCGACCCGGAATACGTCACCATCGCCGCCCAGGACTCCAGCCGGGTGAAGGAGACCGAGCAGGCGATCGAGCGCCTGATGCTGCAGCGTCACCAGGGCAAGCATGACTTCGTCCTGACCAACGACGCCGCGCTGATCCAGGCCGAGGCCCGCACGCAGAACAGCCTGTCGCTGATGCTCGGCGCGATTGCCGCGATTTCCCTGCTGGTGGGTGGCATCGGCGTGATGAACATCATGCTCATGACCGTGCGCGAACGCACCCGCGAAATCGGCATCCGCATGGCCACCGGCGCGCGCCAGCGCGACATCCTGCGCCAGTTCCTCACCGAGGCGGTGATGCTGTCGATGGTCGGCGGCGTGACCGGCATCGTCCTGGCCCTGGCCATCGGCGGCAGCCTGTTGCTGGCCGACATCGCCGTGGCCTTCGCCCTGCCCGCCATCCTCGGCGCCTTTGCCTGCGCCGTGATCACCGGCGTGGTGTTCGGTTTCATGCCGGCCCGCAAGGCCGCCCGCCTCGACCCGGTCAAGGCCCTTACCAGCGAATAACCCATGACGATCCCCTGCCGTATCAGCTTACTGGCCGTGAGCCTTGGCCTGGCCGCCTGCAGCACCCCGCCGCCGCCCGCGGCGAACATCGACACCCCGCCGGCCTGGCAAGGGCCGACCAGCGCCAACCAGGCACTGCCGGACAGCCAGTGGTGGCGCGCCTTTGCCAGCCTGGAACTGGACCGACTGGTCGAACGCGCGCGCTCGAACAGCCACGACCTGGCGGCGGCCGCGGCGCGGGTGCGCAAGGCCCAGGCCAGCGCGGTGATCGCCGGCGCCCCCTTGTTACCCGAAGTGCAGGCCGGCCTCGACGGCAGCCGCCAGCGCCTGCTGCGTGGCGAAGGCAATGACCAGCTCGACGCCAGCAGCAGCGAGCGCACCAGCACCTCGTTCGGTACCCGCCTGAGCGCCAGCTACGAGATCGATTTCTGGGGTGGCCTGCGCGCCACCCGCGACAGCGCGCTGCGCAGCCTGGATGCCAGCCGTTTCGATCGCCAGACCGTCGAGCTGACCCTGGTCAGCGCCGTGGCCGACAGCTACCTGCAAGGCCTGGCACTCGACGAGCAGCTGCGCATCGCCCGGCTCAACCTGGACAATGCCCGCGACGTGCTGGGGCTGGTCGAAGCCCGCGAACGCTCAGGCTCCGCCACCCGCCTGGAACTGGCCCAGCAGCGCAGCCTGGTGGCGGCCCAGGAACGCCAGCTGCCGCTGCTCGAACAGCGCCGCCAGGACAACCGCATCGTCCTTGCCACCCTGCTGGGCGACACGGTGCAGGCCCTGCCCGACAATCGCGAAATGATCAGCAACGTACAGTGGCCCAGCATCGGCAGCGGCGTGCCCAGCGAACTGCTCGGCCGGCGGCCGGACATCGCCGCCGCCGAAGCGCGCCTGGCGGCGGCCAGCGCCAACATCCAGGTGGCCCGGGCGGCCATGCTGCCTCGCCTGATACTCGGCGCGAACCTGGGCAGCGGCGCGCGCACCCTGCCCAACGTCTTCGACAGCCCCTACTACACCCTGACTGCCGGCCTCGCCGCGCCGATCTTCAACAACGGCCGACTCAGCGCCGCACGGGACCAGGCCAGCGCCGAACAGGAGGAATTGCTGGAGCTCTACCGCGGCAGCATCCTGGCGGGCTTCGCGGATGTAGAGAAAGCCTTGAACGCCATCGCCGGTGTTGAACGCCAGCGCCGCTGGCAGGACCAAGAGGTGGAGCAGGCACGCATCGCCTTCGACCTGGCCCAGCAACGCTACGCCGCCGGCGCCGAGACCCTGCTGACGGTGCTCGAGACCCAGCGCACGCTGTATCTGGCCCAGGACCAGCAGGCGCAACTGCGCCTGGAGCAGCTGCAGGGCAGCGTGGCGCTGTACAAGGCATTGGGTGGGGGCTGGCAGACGCCGGACAAGCTGTAGGGCACGCGCCAAGCCCCTGCAGGCGCGGATTTGCCCGCGCTTGCAGGGGCATGGGGTGATCAGGGCACGATGTTCTTCAGTGACAGGTGGCGCGCGTACCAGGGGCGTTGCGGCACCTTGCGCAGCAGGCTGTCCAGCTTATCCTCGTCACCGAAGGTGATACGCAGGGCCAGCTTCATGGTCTCCACGTCCATCTCCACCGACTTGCCCAGGCGCATGCCTGGTTGGGTGCTGCAGCCATGGGTGTCCGGACCCAGCCACGGGTCGCCGGCTTCGACCCAGCGGCCCGGGGCGAACCAGGGCACGCCATTGACCTCCAGGCGCCGTACCTGGCCGGGGTGATAGCGTTCATGGGCACGGAACCAGTCGTCGATGCGGTCGTCGATCCAGCCATGGAAACCCCAGAACACCGGATTGACATGGGACGAGAACGGATCGCCGAGAAAGTCGTTTTCAGGCTCGAACCAGCGCGCGGCAAAGTCGGCCTGGTCACGGGCGAACGGCACTGGCGCGCCATTGTTCGGATCACGCGGCACCGACGCCCAGCACATGTGCAGCCAGTCGTGCAGGTTCATCTCCAGTTCCGAACCGAAGGCCCCCAGGGTCAGCTTCGACAGGTACAACGGGTCCTGGTACTGCGACTCCCACACCTGGAAGTTGCTGCAATAGGTTTCGCCGGCCTTGATCGCCCCGACCCACTGGCCATAGGCCTCGTCGCCCGGCGCCTGCCAGGTCGGCGGCACGCAGTAGCCGTCGTGGTTGTCGAAATAGCGGGCAAAGCCTGCTCGGTCGAACTCGACGCTCGGCTGCGGCAGCGGGAAGCGCTGCCAGGAGGGCAGGTCCTGCAAGGTGCGTGCATGCATCAGCATGTGCCGGTGCATGAACAGGAAATCGATACCCGAGCCATTGCGGTGCTTGCGCGGGCCACGGGCATCGCGCTCATGGTCCCTGGGCCCGGGCTGCCAGCCCAGGCCACGCAGGGCGTCCTGCTTGTTCTGCGGCAACTTGTGCCACTGGTCACGGGTGGCATGCCAGAGCTGGTGGAACAAGCGGTGTTCGGCACCGACCACCCAGGCCAGCATCTCGGGGGTATAAGGCAGGCGCTCACGGGCCTCGGGGAACAACCGTTTGACCGCGACGAAGCGGCTGTCGGGCACCGGCAGGGTCAGCGGCCGATCCAGACGCTGCACGCGTCCGGTCAGGGTGCCGCTGCCGGCATTGGCGAACTCGGCCCAGACTTCGTCCAGACTGGCCACGCACTCATAGCCCGGCCCGCCATGCTGGTTGATCAGGCGCCAGCGCACTTGCGCGCTGCTGGCGCCGACCAGGTCGCCCAGCACCCGGTAGGCCGGCTCGCCAGCCCCACGCAAACGCTCGCCGGTATCGACGAAACCGCGCAGGCCGCGCCCCTTGGTGGCGACGTCGAGGAACATCTCGACACCTTGCTGGGGCAGCCCATCCAGGCCGCGCTCGGCACCCTCGAAGCGGATTTCCCAGACGCCGCGCAACTGGTCCGCGAGCATCTGGCCTGCGTAGTCGGCCAGCTCGACGCTGGCTTCCCCAGGCGTGACGATGTCGTCCTCGGGATCATGGGTCAGTTGCTTGTGCGCGTAATAGGCCGCCGTGCCTGTGGCGCCCGCCACAGCCAGGCCGGCGATGAATCCTCGTCGGGAAATTGTCATTGCGCCTCAATCCGTCTTCGCGTGCCGCGACTGCTATCCAAGCTAGAACGTAGGCGGGCCAGGGAAATTTAGGCGCGGCACACCCCGGCTAATTAACCGCGCAGTGCGCTCGTCTGATGGGTATCTCCCGCTGACAGAGGCATGCCCATGACCTCCCCGCTTGCCCGCCTGGCACCTGCTGCCCAGGCCACGCCCTACCGGCTCTTCGACCTCGACCTCAAGGCCATCGAAACCCTGAGCCCCTCACTGACGCGCTTCGTCTTCACCGGCGAGGACGTAGCGCAGATGACCACCCTGGCCCCCGACCAGCGCGTGAAGTTGCTGTTCCCGACACCCGCAGGCGCGCCATCGAGCTTGCCCAAGCACGCGCAATGGCAGCAGGCGCGGCGCGAACTGCCGGCGCAAGACATGCCGCCCATGCGCACCTACACCATCCGCGCCCTGCGCCGCGAGGCGCTGGAGGTGGATGTGGACTTCGTCCTGCACGGCGTCAATGGTCCCGCCTCGGCCTGGGCCACCCATGCCCGCGTCGGCGACCGCCTGCAAATGGTCGCCCCCAACCTGGCGTATGCCGACGACCCCGGCGGCTATGAATGGAAACCGCCACGCAGCGCCCGGCGCATTCTGCTGATCGGCGACGAAACCGCCCTGCCGGCGATTGCCGGCATCCTCGAACAGCTGGCCACGACCGCGCCGGAGCTGGCAGTCGAAGCCTTCATCGAAGTCCCGTTGGAAGCCGACTGTCTCGACCTGCGCCAGAGCCCGGCCACCCGCCTGCACTGGCTGCCACGCGACCTGCTGCGCAGCGAGCACGGCCAAGGCATGCAGCACGCCGTGCGCGAGCTGGCCAGCCTGCCGGCGCTGCGTGGCGCGTCGACGGTCGAGCTGGAAGACGTGGATATCGACGAAAACATCCTGTGGGAACAGGCCTGCGGCGAACACGGCGACTTCCATGCCTGGATCGCCGGGGAGTCGGGGACTGTCATGGATATCCGCCGCTACCTGATCAAGGAGCGCGGACTGCCGCGAGAAAGCCTGACGCTGATGGGCTACTGGCGCGCCGGGCGCGTGTTCGACTGAGCATGAGCAGGGGCGCCTTGCGCCCCATCGCCGGCTTGCCGGCGATGGGGTCCTGACCAGCAAGACGGAGGGGCTGAACGCAGCCCCGGAAGATCAACCGGCCTTGACCGCCGCCGCGACGGCTTCGGCAAATCTGGCGGCCACTTCATCGATCTGCTCGGCACTGATGATCAACGGCGGCAGGAAGCGCACCACAGCACCATGGCGACCGCCCAGCTCGAGAATCAGCCCGCGGCGCAGGCACTCGCGCTGCACCTTCGGCGCCAGGCTGCGGCATGCCGGCGGATGCCCCTGCGCGTCGCGCTTGCCCGCCGGATCCACCAGTTCCACGCCCAGCATCAAGCCACGGCCACGAATATCGCCAAGCTGCGGATAGTTCTGCTGCAACCGCTGCAGGTGCCCGCGCAGGCGCTGGCCCATGGCCTCGGCGTGCTCGCACAGGCGGTGCTCGACCAGGTACTTCATCACCGCGGAGCCCGCGGCCATGGCCATCTGGTTACCACGGAAGGTGCCGGCATGGGCGCCCGGCGACCACTGGTCGAGCCAGTCGCGGTAGACCATCACCGCCAGCGGCAGGCTGCCGCCGATGGCCTTGGACAGGGTGACCACGTCAGGCACGATGCCGGCGTGCTCGAAGGCGAACATCTTGCCGGTGCGGGCGAAGCCGCTCTGGATCTCGTCGACGATCAGCGCCACCCCGGCCTGCTCGGTGATCCGGCGCAGCCCGCGCAGCCACTCGATATCGGCAGGGATCACGCCACCCTCACCCTGCACCACCTCGACGATCACCGCCGCCGGCAGCGCCACCCCGGCCTCGGGGTCGTTCAGCAGGTTTTCCAGGTAGTGCAGGTTGGCGCGCACGCCCGCCTCGCCACCCAGGCCGAACGGGCAACGGTAGTCATAGGGGTAAGGCAGGAACTGCACGCCATTGTTCAGCAGCGCGCCAAGTGGCTTTTTCGGCCCCAGGCTGCCCATCAGGCTCAGGGCGCCCTGGGTCATGCCATGGTAGGCGCCCTGGAACGCCAGCACGGTGCTGCGCCCGGTCACGGTACGCACCAGCTTGAGCGCGGCCTCCACCGCATCGGTGCCGGTCGGGCCGCAGAACTGAATCTTGGCTTCGCCGCGCAGGCCCTCGGGCAACAGGCCGAACAGGTCCTGGACGAACTGGTCCTTGACCGGCGTGGTCAGGTCCAGGGTATGCAGTGGCAGCTCGTCGGCCAGCACGCGCTGGATGGCGTCGATGACCACCGGATGGTTGTGGCCCAGGGCCAACGTGCCGGCACCGGCCAGGCAGTCGATGAACTGGCGGCCCTCAACGTCCTCGACGTACAGGCCACGGGCACGCTTGAGCGCCAGCGGGATGCGCCGCGGGTAGCTGCGGGCGTTGGATTCCTGCTGTTGCTGGCGCAGCAGCAGGGGTGAGTCCTCGAATTCGTACAGCGGGCGCGGCGTGGTGGCCGGCAGCACCTGGGCAAGGCTGGAAGCGGTCGACATCGGAAAATCCCTCGCAAGCAAGCGAATGTGCCCGCCACGCGCCCTGTAACCGGATGTGTGTCGGGTTCTTATCGCTTGAAAAACGCTTCAGCGAGGTGCGGATTTAGCGGTTGCCGTCGGATTTGTTGCGGATCAACTCCCTGAGCGCGCCGGCACCTGCAGGCGCACCCGCAAGCCATCGGCCTGGCTGTCGAAACGCAGGCTGCCGGCACAGCGCTGGACGATGGCCTGGACGATCGCCAGCCCCAGGCCGCAGCCGCCGCTCTGGCCGTTGCGCCAGAAACGCTCGGTCAGGTGTTCGAGGTCGCCCTGCGCGATGCCCGGGCCATGGTCGCGGACGAGGAAATCCACCTGTCCGTCCTGCGCCTGCACATCCAGTTCCACGGCAGCATCGCCGCCATGGCGCAGGGCGTTGTCCAGCAGGTTGCGCAGTGCCGCCACCGCCAGCGGAGCCGGCATGCTCAGGTAGACCTTGGCCGCCTCCTCGGGTAGATGCAGGTGAATGCGCCGGTTGTCGCCGCCACCGGCATCCTCGATGGCCTGCCGGGCAACCTGGGCGGCACTGCACTGCACGCCGTCATCGAACGAAAGGCTGCCCTCGACCCGCGCCAGCATCAGCAACTGCTCCAGCGTGCGGTGCATGCGGTCGGTACCCTGCTCGGCGTGCTCCAGGGCCTGTTCGCGCACCGCGCCGTCAGTCATGCGCGCCACCTGCAGGTGGGTCTTGATCGCGGTCAACGGGCTGCGCAGTTCGTGGGCGGCGTCGTCGGTCAGGCGGCGTTCGCGCTCGAGGGTCTGGGCGATGCGCAGGAACAGCTGGTTCTGGGTATCGAGCAACGGTTGCAATTCGCTGGGCAACCCGGCCACCTGCAAGGGTTCGACACTGTCGGCGCGGCGCCTGCGCAAGGCGTCGCGCATCCGATTGAGCGGTTCCAGGCCTTTGCCCAGGCCGATCCACAACAACCCCAGGCTACCCAGCAGGGCCATCAGCACCGGGGCCGAGGCCGCCAGCAGGATCGACTGGTTCAGCGCCTCGCGCTCCTGGTGACGATCGGCGGTGGTGATGCGCACGTCGCCATGGTTGTAGGTGAAGGTACGCCATGAGGCGCCATCGATGGTCTGGTCACGGAACCCGCTGCGCTCGTCGTCCATGGCGCCATCGTGCTTGTGGTTGCTGGCGAGGATCTCGCCGCGCAACGAGCTGACCTGGCAGGCCATGCCATCCGGCACGCTGAACTGGTCGGCGGAGAAATGCGCATCCTGGCCCTTGGCGGTCAGCGGCTGCGGCAACTGGTCGATCAGCCCCGCGACCATGCGTGCCGAGGCCACCAGCCGCTGGTCGAGGGAGAACATCATCTGCTGGCGCAGGTCACGCAGCATCCACGCTGCCGCCAGCACCCAGATGACGATGAACACGCTGCCGAGGATCAGCGACAGGCGTACCCGCAGGCTCATGATGCGGCCTCCTCCGGCGCCTGGGCCGGGCCCAGGCGGTAACCCAGGCCGCGCACGGTCTCGACGATGCTGTTGCCCAGCTTGCGCCGCAGATGGTGGATGTGCACGTTCAGCGCATTGCTCTCGACTTCGTCGCCGAAGCCATAGACGCAGTCCTTGAGCTGCTCGCTGGAGAGCACGCGCCCCGGGTTCTGCAGCAACGCCTGGAGCAGCGCCTGTTCGCGCCGCGACAGGTCCAGTGGCCGGCCAGCCAGGCTCGCCTCGCAACTGCTGGGGTCGTAACGCAGCGGACCATGCTCGATCACGTTCACCGCCCGCCCGGCCACCCGGCGCAGCAGGGTGTGCAAGCGGGCGGCCAGTTCGCGCAGGTCGAAGGGTTTGAGCAGGTAATCGTCGGCGCCGGCCTGCAGGCCATCGACCCGGTCGGTGACCGCGTCACGGGCGGTGAGCACCAGCACCGGCAGGATCTCGCCCTGCTGGCGCAGGCGGCGCAGCAGCTTCAGGCCATCTTCGTCGGGCAGTCCCAGGTCGAGGATCATCACATCGAACTTCGCGGTCTGCAGCATCTGCCGGGCCTGCGAGGCGCTGGCCACCCGGTCCACGGTCAGGCCTTGGGCCGAGAGGCCGGCGCAGATGCCGCTGGCGATCAGGTCGTCGTCCTCGCAGAGCAGAACGTGCATGGGGGAGCTCCTGGGTAGGGAAGATGGCATTGCACAGGTTGATCATTAAGGGGGGATTATGAACCGGTTTGGCGACGTTCGTCGGGCTGATAGCATCGGGCGCTGCAACTCTCCCACCAATGGTCCTAGGACCAGCTTAACCTTCAGTTAATAACCCAAGGCCAGCATGGCCTCCTTCAAAGTTCTGCCAAGGCGTCGACATGCGTGTTCTCCTGCTTTTCCTGACATTCCTGCTCGCCGGCCCCCTA
>Ga0268257_1003127_pt1 | contig 10809 bp, 5 predicted proteins | sample AgamicAtPrz_FD_200249 | JGI IMG/M metagenome (GOLD analysis project Ga0268257, IMG submission 200249) | Agave microbial communities from Guanajuato, Mexico - At.P.rz (v2) (version 3) | ecosystem: Host-associated > Plants > Phyllosphere > Phylloplane/Leaf | place: Guanajuato, Mexico | collected...
ACGATCGACGGGCTGGCCCGCGCGATTCGCGTGCAGTCCGAACCGACGCCGCCTGCCCTGCAGGCGGCAACGACGCCGGACGGCCTGTCGGGCGCCGGGCCGCGCCGCGCGCCGATGTCGTTCCAGCAGCGCCGGCTATGGACGCTCGAACGGCTCGGCATGGGCGGTTCGGTCTTCCACCTGCCGCAATGCCTGCACCTGCACGGCGAGCTCGACCGCGCCGCGCTGCACGCGGCGCTCGCGGGGCTGGTCGCGCGCCATCCGGCGCTGCGCACGTCGTTCCACGAAGGACCGGACGGCGACGGCGAGCAGCACGTGCATGCCGACGCGACGGTCGCGCTGTCGATCCATGCGTACGCAGGCGGCACGGACGACGCACTGCGCGCGTTCATCGCGCAGCATCGCGACGCGCTGCGGGCGGAGCCGTTCGATCTCGCGCGGCCGCCGCTGTTTCGCGCACGGCTGCTCGAACTCGGGCCGCGCCGCGCGTGCCTGCTGATGTCGTTCCATCACATCGTCGTCGACGGCTGGTCGTTCGGGCTGATCGCGCAGGATCTCGCGTCGCTGTACGGTGCGGCGAGCCAGGGCGGCACGCCGGATACCGAACCGCCCGCGTGGGATTACGCGGACTACAGCGAGGAGCAGGCGACGCGGTTCGCCGCCGGGCACTACGCGGCGCACGAGGCGTTCTGGGCGCACCTGGACGGCGCGCCGGTGCTCGACCTCGGCGCCGATCGACGCCGCGCACGCACGCCGGGGCGTCTCGCGCGCAGCGGCCGCGTCGCGGTGGATGCCGAGCGTGCGCGGCAGGTCGACGCGCTGGCGCGGCGCTTGCGGACGACGCCGTACGTCGTGTTCCTGTCCGCGTTCCTGCTGATGCTGTCGCGGCGCACCGGACAGCGCGACCTGGTGGTCGGCTCGCCGGTCGCCAACCGCGCGTCGAGCCGCACCGAAGGGCTCGTCGGCTTTTTCGTCAACCTGCTCGCGCTGCGCGTGGCGTTCCCGGCAGCCAGCCGCGCGCGGGCGTGGATCGAACGGGTGCGCGACTGCGTGATGGCCGCGCACGCGCACCAGGACTATCCGTTCGAAAAGCTGGTCGAGCGCTTCGCGGGCCCGCGCGACACGTCGCTGACGCCGCTGTTCCAGGTGGTGTTCTCGATGCAGGAGGCGCCGGTCCGCCATGTGCGGATCGGCGGGCTGGACGTCGCGTTCGAGGACACGCCGGAAACGGAAACCGAATACGACCTGACGATGAACCTGCATCGCGACGGAGCGGGCTACGGCGGCGTGCTGCTGACGCGCGACGGCGCGCTGGAGCGTGGCGAGGCCGACGAGGTGATCGAACAGTTCCAGGCCGCGCTGGACCTGCTGCTGACGCTGCCGGACGATGCGCCGCTCGGCGACGCGGGCGTGCTGTCGGCCGCACAGCGGCAGGCCTGGCAGGCGGCGTCCGGGGTGGCCGACGTGTCGTCGTGGGCGGCGTCCGACCTCGTGTCGCTGCTGTCGGGCACGCTGACGGACGGCAACGCCGCGCCGGCGGTCGCCACCGCGCACGAGACGCTCAGTTACGCGGCGCTGCGGGCCCGGGTGGAGCAGGTTGCGGGCGCGCTGCACGCGCGCGGCGTCCGCGCCGGCGAGCGCGTCGCGCTGTGCTTGCCGATGGGGCTCGACGCACTGGTGGCGCTGCTCGGCGTGCTGCGCATCGGGGCGACGTACCTGCCGCTCGATCCCGCCGCGCCGGCCGCGCGGCAGCACGCGATCCTGTCGCAAGCGGCGCCGGTGCTGCTCGTGCACGACGCGACGGCGCCGCCGCCGACGTGGCCCGGATGCGCGGCGATCGCGTTCGCCGCGCTTGGCGACGCGTCCGCCGGCGCGCCGCCCGCACGTATCGATCCGCAACGGGCCGCCTATACGCTGTTCACGTCCGGTTCGACCGGCGTGCCGAAGGGCGTCGACGTCAGCCATCGGGCGGTCGCGCAGAAGATCCAGGCACTGTGCGCCGCGTATCGCATGACGGCCGACGACCGGGTCGTGCAGTTCTCGTCGCTCGTGTTCGACGTGTCGATCGAGGAAATCTTCACGACGCTGTCCGCCGGCGCCTGTCTGCTGCTGCTCGAGCGCACGGCGTGGCCGACGCTCGGCGCGTTCAGCGGCCTGCTCGACGCACAGCGTGCGACCGTGCTCAACCTGCCCGCGTCGTTCTGGCGCGAATGGGTGCGTGCGATCGGGCTCGGCGAGGCCGCGCTGCCGGCGCGGCTGCGGCTGGTCGTGACGGGCAGCGAGACGGTGCCGCTCGCGGCCGTGCAGACATGGCGCGCCGTGACGGGCGGCCGCGTGGCGCTGATGAACGCGTACGGGCTGACGGAGAGCGTGATCACGTCCGTCGTGCACGACGTGCCGGCCGACGCGCGCGCGGATGAACGCGACGTGCCGATCGGCGCGCCGCTGCCCGGCACCACGGCCTATGTGCTCGACGCGCACCTGCAACCGGTGCCGCCGCTGTGCCGCGGCGAGCTCTATCTCGGCGGCGGCGCACTCGCGAGCGGCTACCCGGGCCGGCCCGGCCAGACGGCCGCCGCGTTCCTGCCCGATCCGTTCGCCGGACAGCCGGGCGCGCGCATGTATCGCACCGGCGACCTCGTGCGTCGCGACGGGGCGGGCGCGCTGATCTACCTCGGCCGCAGCGATCGCCAGATCAAGGTGCGCGGCGTTCGTGTCGATCTGGCCGAAGTGGAAGCGCTGCTGCTCGAACAGGACGGCGTGCGCGAGGCCGCGGTGCGGCTGTCGGGCGGACCCGACGCGCCGGCGCCGCGCCTGGAGGCGTTCATCGTCGTGGGCGCCGACGCATCGGGCGCGGCGGACACGTCACGCGAGGCGGCGCGCGAGCGGCTGCGCGCGCTGCGCCGCGTCGCGCCCGCGCATCTGGTGCCGCATGCGCTGGCAATCGTGCCGTCGCTGCCGAAGACGTCCGGCGACAAGATCGATCGCCAGTGGGTATCGACGGCGGTGCTGCCGGACGCGGCCGCGGACGGCGACGACACGCCGCCGCTGCGCGCGCTGCTGACGGTGCTGCGCGACGTGCTGCGGCTGGAGCGGATCGGCCGCGACGACAACTACTTCGGGCTGGGCGGCGACTCCATCCTGGTGCTGCGCGCCGTCGCGCAGCTGAACCGGGCCGGCTGGACGGTCGACCCGCAGGATTTCTTCGCGAGCCCGACCCTCGGGGACCTGGCCGATTGCCTGCGGCCGCTGGCGGCGCGACCGGACGCGCACGATGTGTCCGCGTTCCCGCTGACGCCGTATCAAAGGCGCGTGCTGCAGCGCCCGCACGCGCACCACTGGAACCGCGCGTTGCTCGTTCGGGCGGCGCAACCGCTCGACGCCGACGCGCTGCGGGCCGCGCTCCGTTCGCTGCTCGACGCGCATCCGGGGCTGCGCTGCGTATTCGATCGCGGCGCGCTGTCGGGCCGCGTCGCGCCGGCGGACACGGACGCCGTGCAGCGCTGCTTCAGCAGCCACGACCTGGTGGCGGACGATGCGGCGCGCTTCATCGTCGCGCACAGCACGACGCTGCAACAGGGCTTCGATCTCGCGCACGGGCCGCTGGTGCGGATCGCGCACTACCGATGCGGCGCGGCCGGCGACCGGCTGCTGCTCGTCGTGCACGGTCTCGTCGCGGACAGCCATGGCTGGGCGGTGCTGCTGGACGACCTCGCCAATGCGTATGCGGCGCATGCGGACGGCCGGACGCCGGCAGTGGCCGCGCCGACGCTGGCGTACCCGGCCTATCTTCGCGCGCTCGACGCACGCATGGCGGCCGCGCGGCAGGCGGGCGAAACCGCCGCGTACTTTGCGCCGATGGCGGCCAACGTCGCGCTGCCGCGGGATCGGCACGCGGAAGCCGGCGCGAACGCCGAGGCGAGCCAGCAGGTCGTGCGCGACCGGCTGACCGGCGAGGCGGCGCGACGGTTGCTGGCCGTCGTGCCGCAGCGCCTGCGCGTGAAAGCCGCCACCGTCGCGATCGCGGCGGCGGCGCGCGCGCTCACCGACTGGGCGGGCGGCGCGGTCGTCGCCGATCTCGGCCGGCACGGCCGCGACTGGCTCGACGACGGGCCGGCGGTCGAGCGCGCGGTCGGCTGCTTCGTCTGCGACGTGCCGCTGCTGTTGCCGCATCGCGCCGGCGTGCCGGGCGTCGCCGCGCTGCGCGAGTGGGAGGCGACGCTGGCCGCGCTGCCGCTGGCGGCGCTGGGCGGTGCGGACCTGCCGCCGCCCGCCGGCGTCGATCCCGACGCGTGGCGGCGCTGCGTGCAGCCGCAGGTCAGCATCGATTTCGTGTCGGCGGCCGCCGCGCGTCCGTCCGCGTGGTTCTCCGCCGCCACCGAGGCGGTGGGCACGGACCGCGCGGCAACCGACGAACGTTCCCATCTGCTGAACCTCGTCTGCGTCGCGGGCGACGGCGAACTCGCGTTCGAGTGCCGCTACAGCGACGCCGTCCACACGCGCGCCACCGCCGAACAGTTGCTGCGTCGGTGGCGCGAACACATGGAGGCCGCGCTCGCGCATGTCGCCGACGCAGCCGTTCCCGTAGTCGAACACGATCATTCCTGACATGACCCAGATCTACCTGAAACCCAACGTCGTCTTCGAACCGCTGATCAATCAATGGTATGCGTGGACTTTCCTGCTGCAGCCGGCGACCTGCGCGCTGGTGATGAAGCAGGTGCATCTGCGCATCATGGAATCCTTCATCCGCGCGCCGGAGCTGCATCGGCGTTCCGCCGCGAAGATGGCCGGCGGCCCGTTTCTCAACGGCGGCCGGGAGCTCGTGCCGGCGGTCGACGCGCTGATCCGCGACACCCGCACGCGCGCCGCGCCGCTGCTGGCGCTGGCGGACGCGCTGCGCGAGCTCGACGAACTGCTCGAGCGGGAAGGAGGCGGCGATACGCTGTCGCCGCTGTATGCGCGGGTGCCCGAGCCGTTGAAGGGATTCGTCGAGCTGGGCTACGACCTGCGCGGCCACGCGTCGTACCGGCTGTTCGAGCGGCTGTTGTACGACAGCGCCGGCTATCTCGACGCGCTGCAGAGCGTGAACGGCTTCCTCGCCACCAGCGACGACCGGAGCTTCATGCTGAGCACGCCGCGCTTTCCGGACGAGCACATGGTGCAGATTCGCCTGCCGTTCCGCGACGCGCTGTACGACGAGCTGTTCGCGGCCCGCCACACGGGCGCCGCGCCGGACCTGATCGACCGCCTGCTCGCGCACGCGGAGGGCGGCGCCGCGCGGCGCACGGCGCTCGAAACCTGGTTCACCGACGCACCGCCGCCGCGCCCGCCGTCGGCGCCGGCGCGCGCGGGGCAGCCGGTGCGGGTGCGCTACTTCAACCATGCGACGGTGCTGGTCGAAACCGCGAAATTCTCGCTGCTGACCGATCCGATCGTCGGCTATCCGCTCGGCCAGGGCGACGATCCGTTCACGTTCGCGGATCTGCCCGAGCGCATCGATTACGTGCTGCTGACCCACAACCACCAGGATCACATCGTGCTCGAGAGCCTGCTGCAGCTACGGCACCGGATCGGCACGCTGGTCGTGCCGCGCAGCCACGGCGGGTTCCTGCAAGATCCGTCGATCCGGCTCGCGCTCGAAGCATGCGGGTTCGAGCGGGTGATCGAGGTCGGCGAACTGGACAGCGTGCCCGTGCCGGGCGGCGAGATCGTCGCGCTGCCGTTCCTCGGCGAGCACGGCGATCTGCATATCGCGGCGAAGATGGCGTTCGCGCTGAAGGTGGACGGCAAGAGCATGCTGTTCGCGGCCGACTCGAACAATCTCCAGCCGGAGCTGTACCAGCGCATCGCGCAGCGCATCGGCCGGATCGGCACGCTGTTCATCGGCATGGAATGCGAAGGCGCGCCGATGTCCTGGCTGTACGGCGCGCTCCTGAACGAGCCGCTCGGGCGCCAGTTCGACCAGAACCGCCGCCTGAACGGCTCCGACTGCGAGCGCGCGTGGCCGCTGGTCGAGTGCTTCGCGCCGCGCCAGGTGTTCGTCTATGCGATGGGCGCGGAGCCGTGGCTCAAGTTCATCTCCAGCATCGAATACGCGCCGACCTCGCTGCCGATCGTCGAATCGGACAAGCTGATCGCCCGCTGCCACGCACGCGACATCCAGTCCGAGCGGCTGTACCTGAAGAAGGAAATCGTCCTTTGAGCGCGGGCGGTCGCGGGGCGGCCCGCATCGTCTCGTCGAATCGTCGAACGAGGAAAACACTCCCCATGCCGGATCGTCCTCCGTCCCGTGTCGCTACCGCCGTCAAGATTCTCGCCGTCACGGTCATGCTGTTGCTGGCCGCTGCCGTGGGCCTGCTGTATTGGGCGCTGCCCGCCGCGACCGGCTATGCGTCGCATTACCTGTGCGCGCGCGTGCTCGCCGGCGGCGACGGTAGCGACGGCGATGCGCGCGCCGTGTTCGCGCGCGAGGTGCAGCCGATCAATCCGTTGTTCGACTTCGTCACGTACCGGATCGACCGTGCGCGACAGACCGTCGAGGCCGCAGGGCTCGGCGTGCTGCGCTCGACGGTCGCGTTGTACCGGCCGGGCCTCGGCTGCACGATCGCGCCGGCCGACGCGATCGACGCGTTGCGCGTGGAGGGCGATGGCCTCGCGCTGCCGGGCGCGTCGGCCGAGGCCGACAACCTCGACGATGCCATACCGTCCGATCCGCCGCCGGCGCTGGGCGCCGTGCTGGATCGCGCGGTGGCGGAGCCGGCGCCCGGATCGCTGCGCAACACGCTGGCGGTGGTCGTGCGGCAGGACGGCAAGCTCGTCGGCGAGCGGTACGCGCCGGGCGTCACGGCCGATACCCCGTTGCTCGGCTGGTCGATGACGAAGACCGTTACCGCATTGCTGGCGGGCGTATTGGCCCGCGACGGCAAACTGACGCTCGCGCAGGATCGCCTGCTGGACGACTGGGCGTCGTCCGGCGACCCGCGCCAGGCGATCCGGTTGCGCGACTTGCTGCAATGGACGAGCGGGCTGGACTACCGGGAAGGCTATCTGCCCGGCTCGGACACGACGAAGATGCTGTACCAGTCGACCGACATGGCGCGCTTCGTCGCGAGCCGGCCGCTGAAGATCGCGCCCGGCCGCGAGGTGGACTACCAGAGCGGCGGCAGCGTGCTGGTCGCGAAGATCATCGCGCGCGCGGTCTCGCCGCGGCCGCTCGACATCGTGCCGTTCGCACGGGCGCGGCTGTTCGAGCCGCTCGGCATCCGCACCGCGATGATGGAGCCCGACGCGTCGGGCACGCTGGTCGGCAGCAGCTACATGCTGGCATCGGCGCGGGACTGGTCGAAGCTCGGCCAGTTGATCCTGCAGCACGGCGTGTGGCGCGGCGCGCGCATCGTCGATGAGGACTGGGTGCGTTTCATGGCGACGCCCGAGGCGACCCGGCACGACGGCCGGCTCGGTGCGCATCTTTGGCTGAATGCCGGCGCCGGCGGCGCGCGCCGGTTTCCGTCGCTGCCCGAGGACCTGATGATGATGGACGGCTTCAATCACCAGCTGGTGGTGATCGTGCCGTCGTGCCGCGCGGTCATCACGCGGCTGGGCGCGACGGTGGACCACAGCTGGGACACCGAACGCTTCGTCGCCGACGTGATGGCGAGCCTGCCGGGCTGCGCCGACCCGGCAACCACGACCGCTGCAAGGGAAGCGAATCATGAAGATCATCGTACGTGACGCAGTGGCCGCCGATACGCCGGCCCTGCGCGAGCTGTTCCTGCACTCGCGCCGCGAGACCTTCGTCTGGGTGCCGGCCGGCGCGTTCCAGCCGGCCGACTTCGACGCCCAGACGGAAGGCGAGCGGCTGAGGGTCGCCGAGGACGGAAGCGGGCGACTCGCCGGCTTCGTGTCGGTCTGGGAACCCGACCATTTCATCCACCACCTGCACGTGTCCTGGCCGCACCACCGCAGCGGCGTCGGCCGCGCGCTGCTGCGCGCGCTGCCGGGCTGGCCGGCCACCCGCTATCGGCTCAAGTGCCTGCGCGCCAACGCGCCGGCGCTGGCGTTCTATGCGGCGTGCGGCTTCGTCGAGATCGGCGCCGGCAGCGCGGAAGACGGCGAGTACCTGCTGCTCGAGTCCGGCGACAAGGACAGCCGATGACCGTCCACCTGCGGTACTGCCTGCAGCAGGCGGCGTTGTGGGGCACCTTCGGCCTCGTGCTGCCGGTCGTCACGCTGTTCCTGCTGCACAACCATTTCACGCTGTTCGAGATCGGGCTTTACGCGGCGCTGTTCAGCCTGTCGACCATCGCGCTGGAGCTGCCGTTCGGCGCGATGGCCGACCGCGTGGGCCGCATCCGGACCTATCGCGTATCGCTGCTGATGAACAGCGTCGGCTGCGCGCTGATGCTGTGCTTCAGCCAGAAGCCGATGCTGTACCTCGCGGCGGCGAGCTTCGGCATCGCGCGCGCGATGAGTTCCGGGACCGTCGACGCGTGGTATGTCGGCCTGCTGCGCGAGCACGGCGAAACGAAGCGGATTCCGTATTTTCTCGGCCGCGCGGAGCTGGCTTCCGCGCTCGGGCTGGCGAGCATGTCGCTGGTCGGCGGCGTGCTCCCGGACCTGATCGGCAGCCGGCTGTTCGACAACCCGTACAAGATCGGCCTCGCGCTCGCATGCGGCTTGTTCGTCGTGCTGCTGGGTCTCACGTCGTGGTTTTTCGCCGAGGCGGAGCAGGCGCCGCACGAGGCGGTGCCCGCCGGCAGGATCCTCGACGATCTTCGGGAACTGGTCCGGTTCACGTGGCACGGCGGCGCGGTGCGGCCGCTGATCCTGCTCTGCATGCTGCTCGGCGGCGTCGTGTCGGTGCTGGAGAGCTACTGGCCGGTCGTGTTGAAGACGCTCGTGCCGATGCATGGCGCGACCTGGGCGTTCGGCCTGTTCCTCACGCTGATGCTGGTCGTGAAGGGCGCGGGCGGCTGGGTGTCGTATCGCGTGATGAAGCAATGCGCCGCGCGGCCAGCGCTCGCCGTGACGCTGCCGTTCGCCGGGCTCGCCGTGAGCCTCGTGCTGACGCGCTGGGCGAATCACGTCGTCGCGTTCGGCATCGTGCTGAGCGGGGTCGCGCTGTGCCTCGGCATCGCCGGCGCGGTGGTCAACGCGGTGCTGCATCACCGCACGCCCGATGCGCTGCGATCGCGCGCCGTCTCGTTTTTTTCGCTGGTGTTCCAGCTCGGCAGCATGATCGCGTCGGTCCTGCTCGGCTACCTGGTCAGCCAGTGGGGCGTGCAGGCGGTGTGGTGCGGCGTCGGCGTGCTGGTCGCGGCGGCGTCCGGATACGGCGCGACGATCGGCGGCTGGGCCGCCGACCCGGTGGAAGAAGCAAAGGCGACGGCGCGCGTGTAGGGCCGGGCGCGCCGGTTCGATGCAGGTGCGATGCGTCATGCGGTAGCGGCAATCTTTTTCGTTTGTCACCCCACGATAGCCAAGGAGAGCGACTTTGAAACAGGAGATGAGCAATGCGATTCACGACACGCTGGATGCGCTCGTGTCGCAGTACGGGAGGGCGGCGCTCGAACGCGTGATCGCGTTCGTCGACATCAATACGGGGCGGGTTCCGTTGCCCGCGCTGCCGAAACATCAGCGGCCGCTGCTGTTCTATTTCCCGGGGCTCGACGGGAAGCCGTGGTACGACGCGTCCGATTATCCGGAGCTCGAGGCGTTCACGTCGACGCTCGAGGCGTCGGTCGACGTGCTGCGCGAGGAGTTCCTCGCGCAGGTCACCACGTCGATGCTGCTGCCGTACGAAGAACAGGTGGCGGGACGGTTCGAGTCGATCCGGCGCAACGACTGGGGGTCGTTCTATTTCAGGCGCAAGGGCGAGCCGGAGGTCGAGGAGAATTGCCGCCGTTGCCCGCGCACCGCGGCGCTGATGCGCGAGGTGCAGGATTTCCTCAGCCCGAGCGGCGCGTTCATCTTTTCGGTGATCCAGGGCGGCACGCGGATTCCGCCGCATTCGGACACGACCAATCTCAAGCTGACCTGCCAGCTTCCGCTGATCGTGCCGCATGGCTCGCGACTGCGCGTCGGCGACGAGACGCGCGAGTGGCCGGACCGGCGCGCGATCATTTTCGACGATACGTTCGAACATGAGAGCTGGAACGACAGCGACGAGCCGCGGGTTTGCCTGCTGGTCGATATCTGGCATCCGGGCATCACGCGGATCGAGCGGGACGCGGTCGAGCGTCTCGATGCGGCGATCAGCCAGCATCTCGGTCTGGATTTCCGGCCGCCCTGGGCCGAAGCGGCCGCGGCGTAACGCGGGGCAGGGCGGCCGGCTGACGGAGGTCGCCTTTTCGATCATCGACCGATAGCGGCTCGGTCAGGCTGGCATTCGGCGCCGCGCTCGTTCTTGCAGCGGCGGCCGCACGGATGCCGGTCGCGCGCCGCGCCGAGGGAAAGGGCGGCACGGGGCATCTCGCGCACTTTTTTTCGTGTCTATTGCGGGGGGGGCGTGGAATCGAGTTTGAGGGGCCGGAGCGGGAAGCCTCGCGGATAGGGGCTCACATCACGCGCACGATCCAAACTTAAACGAAATGTGATCCCTCGCCGCCGCAAAATTTTGCACAATGACGGCAGCGCGGCCTCCCGCCGCGCTTCGATCCGGGCCGATCGCCCGCCGATCACCGTTATTGAGCCCCGCTCCTACGCACCGCCGCCCACCGCCATGGACCAACCGAAACGCATCCTGATCGTCGAGGACGACGCCGACATCGCCGACGTGCTGAGCCTGCACCTGCGCGACGAGCGCTA
>Ga0268257_1003129_pt1 | contig 10806 bp, 8 predicted proteins | sample AgamicAtPrz_FD_200249 | JGI IMG/M metagenome (GOLD analysis project Ga0268257, IMG submission 200249) | Agave microbial communities from Guanajuato, Mexico - At.P.rz (v2) (version 3) | ecosystem: Host-associated > Plants > Phyllosphere > Phylloplane/Leaf | place: Guanajuato, Mexico | collected...
CTCAAAAAATTCTTCGCTGTAGTCGCGGGCCAGCATGCCTTTCCTTAGCTTTTCCTTGAACTTGCCAATGCCGCCCTTGCGCTTCCATGCCGCCATGGAGCGGCGCAGCTCGTCGGCTTCTCCCGACGTGAACCCGCCAGCGATCATCGCGATTTGCATCACTTGTTCCTGGAAGATGGGTATGCCCAAGGTGCGTCCGAGCGCAGTTTCCAGTTCCGACCGTACGTCGTCGGGTTTGTAATCCTTGATCTGCCGTTGCAGCTCGCGTCGCTGCAGATAGGGATGGACCATATCGCCCTGAATCGGGCCGGGTCGGACGATGGCGACCTGCACCACGAGGTCGTAGTAGGTGCGTGGCCTCAGGCGCGGCAGCATGGACATTTGAGCGCGCGATTCGATCTGGAATACGCCCACCGTGTCCGCCTCGCAGATCATGTCGTAGACCTTGGGGTCCTCCGTGGGGATATTGTGGAAGAGTAGGCGTTCATTGCGCTGCCAGGAAACCCAGTCCAGCGATTTCCGGATTGCAGTCAGCATGCCGAGTGCAAGAACGTCCACCTTCATTAGCTTTAGGACGTCGATATCGTCCTTGTCCCACTGAATGATATTGCGATCGGCCATAGCCGCATTTTCAATAGGCACGAGTCTGTCAAGGCGGCCGCGACTGATGACGAAGCCGCCGACGTGCTGTGACAGGTGACGCGGCATGCCTTTCAATTGCGGTGCTAGTGCCAACCACTTCTGGATGCGCGGACTTTCCGGATCCAGACCAACTTCGGCGAAACGTTCCGGCCATTGCTCCGGCTTGTCCCACCAAGCCAGGGAGGCCGTCAGCGCATTCAGCTTATCGGCATCGATGCCAAGTGCGCGACCTGCATCGCGCAGTGCTGATCGGCTGCGGTAGCTGATGACGGTGGCAACCAGTGCAGTACGTGAACGGCCGTACTTGTCGAACACATACTGGATCACCTCCTCGCGGCGCTGATGCTCGAAGTCGACATCAATGTCTGGTGGTTCGCCACGCTCGACCGACACGAAGCGACCAAAGAGCAGATTGGCGCGTGTCGGGTCGACGGCGGTGATGCCGAGCGCATAACAGACAGCGGAATTTGCGGCCGAACCACGACCCTGACAGAGAATGCCCTGGCGACGGGCGAATTGGACGATATCGTAGACGGTGAGGAAATAGGCTTCGTACTCGACTTGGGCAATCAGATCCAATTCATATTCGATTTGCGTGGCGACTTTTTCCGGAACTTCCTGCGGATATTTTTCGGCGAGGCCTTTATAGGTTTCCTGCCGTAAATAAGCACTGGGCGTCATGCCCGTTGGAACAACTTCTTCCGGGTATTCGTAGCGCAACTCACCCAGCGAAAATTCACACATCGCAGCGATGCGTATTGTTTCGGCGAGCAGGCTATCCGGGTATAGCCTGCCCAGTTGCAGGCGCGTACGCAGGTGGCGCTCGCCATTGGCAAAGAGAAGATGACCCGCTTGGTCCAGCGTGGTGCGGTGGCGCAGCGCTGTCATCATGTCCTGCAGTGGCCGGCATTCGCGTTTATGCATGTGCACATCGCCAGCGGCGACCAAGGGCAGGGCGCAGGCTTCTGCGAGTACGCGCAAGCGGGCAAGGCGTTCTGCATCATCCGCTTCAAGATGGCGTTCGAAAGCGATCCAGGCTTCGCCGGGAAATCTTTCTGACAGCCAGTGGCCATCCTGTTCAGAGGCATCGGGTCCTGCTACCCATAGCGCAATACAGCCTTTGCAGCCCCAGCCCAGATCGTTTCGGCTGAGGCGGTACTTCCCTTTCTCTGCATTGCGGCGGCCGAGGGTGATCAGGGCCGTCATATTGCCGTAGCCCTCGCGGTCCATGGCCAGCAGCACTAGCTTCATGCCGTCGACCAGTGTGATCTCGGTACCGACGATGAGCTTGAAGTCGAGATGGGCGTTTTCCTTCTTTGCTTCGCACATGGCCTCATAAGCGCGAACGACACCCGCGACTGAACACTCGTCGGTGATGGCGAGCGCGCGGTAACCGAGTGAGATGGCACGTGCGATGAGATCGCGTGAGTGCGAAGCGCCACGTAGGAAACTGAAGTTGCTGAGGCAGTGCAGCTCGGCGTAATCAGGTAGCTGAGTCGGCAGCGGATCAGATGAGTCGGTACTCATGAGAAATAGCCATGCAGGAACCAGCCGCCGCCTTTTGAAAGGTCCGCCCTACATTCCCGAAAGATCCACAACCAGCGTTGATCCGGCGCCAGTGCGACGAAATAGTCGCGGCGCATGTCGCCAGTCGGACGATGATCGGCATTGACTTCGCCTTCATCCCACCAGCCCGATTCAATACGCTCAGGCCCTGAGAGCAGCAGCAGCGGTTCGTTATGGTGATGCGGACGGCCTTGCTGTTCGGACAAGGTCTGGGGTGTGTCCAGCAAATACAAGGGGCGCGGCGCGGGAACAATCACATTGTTCTTGCCGCATGCCGTCTGTGCGCTGACACATTCGGGCCTGTGATCGGCGACAGGCGCGTAGCCATGGACATCAGCCTCGCCGAGGCGCGCGCGCAAGCGGTCTATCAGGGCCGGCATGGCGTCGGCCTGTGCGCCATCTTTCCTGAACAGAGGTTGGCTGTGACCCGGCAGATCGAGCACGGTGTCGGCAACGAGGCGCAGTGCTTCAACCTGTGTTTTCAGCTCGATGCGCGGTAGTCGCTCGCGCAGAATGGCTTCGATGCGAACGCCGTCACGCAACAGTTCGGCGAAGCGTAACGGCACTGCTGTCGCATCGAGCTTTCGGTGCTCAAGCATAAGCGTGCATTCACGCACACCGCCTTGGCGTGTGGTCAGCCACCCGCTCAAGGCTTGCGCCAGACGTCGGCTGGCGAAGAGCAAGGCTTCCGCATTGTCCACAGGTACGGGCAGCTCAAGCCGCAAGTCGAAACGTGCAGGGAAAACAAAATCCTCACGCAGATCGGGCATGTCGCCGTAGGTGCAGGCGAGCTCCAACATCACGGCGGCACCGATGCGGCGTGTCAGTGCCGAGGGGGGCAGGCAGCGAACCTCGCCGAGGGTACTTAGGCCGAAGCTGCTCAAGCGCGTGATGCAATCGGCGGGAAGTTCGCTACCCAGTGCTGCGAGCGACAGGGCATCGAGCGCAGCGGGCATGGTCTTGCCATCGACGCGCACGCCGTTTTCTCCCGCCAGGGCCAGCCACAAGGCGCCCTGCGCCACCGGCGCGGCGGCACTGTGCACTTCGTAGCCCTGCGCATTCAGGCCGGCGATGATGGCGCCATGCAGATGATCGAAGCCGCCGAATAGACGCAGGCAAGTGCCGATTTCCAATAGCAGGCCGGTATGCGGCACCACGCGGATGCGCGGCGTCCAGGTACCGGCCCAGCAGGCCAGCGTGTTTAGCAGGGTTTGCTCAGCAGCACTATCGCGCGGCAGGATGGCGATGCTTGGCAATAAGGAACGTGCCAGCGCCGGCTTCATCCAGGGGCGAACGCCGGCCTGCAGCGCCGTGGCGTCGCAGGCGACGATACGGTTCTGTTCGACGACAGCCTTACCCGGCGGTAAGGCCGGATGGATGTCGAGCGACAGTTGCGGTAGATGCAGGGCGAGCCAGAGCGTTTCCATGCGTGAGCGATGTTGTGTGATGCAAACGCCCCGCGAGTTCAGGCGATTTCCATCGGGCGGGGCGCGGCAGGGTTAAATGCAGTGCTGTTGTCAGCGGCGGTCCGCGCCGCTTGAGAATTTCGACGGCCAAACTGCCCTCATGTTTTGCTTGAGCCTGCACGCGCAAGCGCAGTACGGCCGATGAGGATTCGCGGGCTGTCCGCGTTGGGCGCAGCAGAAAGCCGGCAGCGTGGCCGGTGGCAGCGGCGAGTTGCAGGCGGCGAATTGACTTGCTATCTGCCTGTGTGCTCCAGCACAGCACGGCTGCAGGCGCGTCGCTGTTCAGGGCCTGCTCTGTCGCCCACAGCGTGTTTAATTCCGACTGCTTGGTGTTCTGTGTTTTCGAGACAATCAGCAAACGCTCAAGCGGAATGCCGGCGGCGGCCAAGGCACCGGCATGCAGCGGATAGGGCGGTGCAATCAGAATCAGCCAGCCATCGTCCGCACACAGTTGCTTGAAGGCCGGCAAGAGCAGTGACAGCTCGCCTTGTCCTGCCCCGTCGCAGAGCAGCTCGGTCAGTGCACCGCGCGGCCAACCCCCGCCCGGCAGCTCGCGATCCAGCGCAGCAAACCCGCTTGCCACTGCCGGTAGCGCGGCATCGGCAAAGCGATCACCGCGCCAGATGTCGGAGCGGGCGAGCACGGTGGCGAGAGGGACGGCGTCCATGCAGCAGGATGGCTAGGGAAGAGCGGGCTGAAGTCCATGCAACAGCGAGTCAGTGCGCGTAACGCCTGACCAAGCCCACCATGACACCGAAGATTTCCAACTCGCCTTGCGGCCGTATCACCGGATAAGCAGGGTTGTGTGGAATCAGGATAAAGCGGCCACGCTCCATACCCAGCTCCTTGAGCGTGAATTCATTGTCGACGATGGCGACGACGAAATCGCCCTTACTGGCGCCCGTGCCGCGCTCGACCACGGCGATATCGCCGCTATGGATGCCGGCATCGATCATGGAGTCACCCTTGATCGGAATCATGACGGTGCGTGAAGGCGTCTTCACCACGTAATCGTCCAGCATGAAGGGCTCGGCGCTGTTCTCGGCAGCGACCGGCATGCCGGCCGGTACGTGGCTATCGGCAAGTGCGCGTTCGAAGAAGCGCGAGCCCGGTATCCAGGCGTCGTCGTCGGGCGTGCGCTCGACGAAGCCGTCGTTCTCGAGGCGCAGCAAGAGTTTCTTGGCTGCGGTCTTGGAAGCGAAGCCCATCAATTCACAGACACGTTGCAGCGAGGGAATGCGCTTGCTGTCGACGTAGTAGTCCTGCAGGCGTCCGAGGTAATCCCGGTCTTTTTCGTTTTCAGCCATGATTCACCTTGGGTGTTCAAACGTACACCTATTGTAGGTGTACGTTTGAACACTCGTCAAGCGTGTCGATCAAAAAACAAAACGGCCTGCAATGTGCGAGCCGTTTTTTTGGATAAGTCTCTGATTTACATCAGGCCGCCGAGGTCCTCGATGGCATCGACCACCATGCTGGTACCGACGGCGATGAGCAGGATGTCCGAGGCGACGCGCACATATTTGTAGCCGGAAGGCGGCGGGCCCAGACGGGTGACCAGGCCCGAGGGCACAGGGTAGTAGGCCACAGTCAAGGGCTTGCCCTTTGCCCACTGCTTGGCTTGTCCGGGCGGTTGGCATCCATTGTGTTTCTTGGCGAGGCCGGGCGGGCAATGACCGGATTTGAATTCCGAACCATAGTAGTCATGCACAACCTGACGCTGGGTGCCGCCGAAGTAGGCGCCAATGCTGATATTCACATCGCCGCCATCATGATCATGGCCGCCTTTCTTGCCGCCCTTGTTGCCTTTATCGTGTTCGCCTTGGTCGTTGCCATGGCCTTTTCCGCCTTTGTCGGCGAGGGTAGGCGCGGAGGCAAGGCCGAGCATCAGGGCGGTCAGCAGAATGCGTGAAATCTTTTTAGGCATGGTGTTCTCCTTCTTGTTGTTGGTAAGGTAGCTCATGTCATTAACGTGCCGGCATGCATTTCGGTATACCGGCATGTACGTTCAGTATGGACGACCCAGATAGAAATAGACGGCGTTGTTGCCTTCGGAGGCGCGGCCGTAGCCGAGGTAGACCGGCCCCAGCGGGCTGTCGGCGCCGATGAACACGCCCATCGACTGCAGCCAATCCTTGCGCTCTGCTGAGGCTGGGACAGGCTGGTGGCCTATCTTGCCGACTTCCAGCGAGAGACCCAGATAAGCGCCTTCGAACAGCGTGCCGTGCATGATGCGGCGGTAGTAGATCATGCGGCCAAAACTGATTTCCTCGCCTAACAGCTGCCCGGTGGCGTAACCCGATTGCTGCAGGAAGCCGCCCCATTGGAACATGTCGTAACCCGGAATCGCATCGCTGCCCATGCGGCCGCCAACCTTGCCGTAGAAGTTGAAGGTGTTGTTGCCAAAGGACTGCACATAGCTACCGCTGGCAGTCCACTTGGTATAGGGAATATCTGCACCCAGCGAGGGTTTTGAGTCGTAGATGGAAGCAATGGCGCTCCAGCCATCGCGCGGAAAGATAAGGCTGTCGAGCTGGTCGAAGACGATCTGCGCACGCATGCCGCCGGTGTCGATCTTGCTCGCCTGCGGGATCAGGTTGACCGAGCCGGTGGAAAGCTCAGGCCGCAATTCGCCGCTGCTCACACCCAGACGCAATTCACCGTAGCCGCGCAATTGGCTGCCGATATCGAAGCCCGCATAGTTGTCGCGATAGGAGTACTGGGCAATTCGTTCGTCTTGCTGATAGACGTTTTGCTGACGCCGTTCCAGATTGATATAGGGCGCGACAAAGAACTCACCGGTGGTGACGACAGGCTGGTAGAACTCGCTGAACAGGCGCGAGGTATTGCCAAGCTGGAGATCCGTGCGCCATTCCGCGCCCAGTGAGTTCATCCAGGTCTTGCGATAGCTGGCGAGCAGGTTGTAATAGGCTGCGCCGTCAAAGTCGCTGGACAGGCCGAGGCCGAAGCGCAGGTAATTGGGCCCCCAGGATTTCTCGACGGCCTCTACCGCCAGCACACGTTTGCTCTGTTCATCGCTGATGCGATAAGCCACATGGCTGAAGTCGCCGGTGCCGTAGATGCGGCGCATGTCGGCGTCGAGCACGTCTGAATCTATGGGTTTGCCTTCATGGGTTCTCATGACGGCACGCACAGTCTCAGGAGCAACCCGCTCAAGACCCACCAGACGAATTTCATCGACTGGCGCATTGTCTGGCTCCACATGGATGGTCTGCTTCTGGCGCAGGGCAGCGTATTGGGGCTTGGCCATGGAGAGTTTTTCCAGGCGGTCCGTTACCTTGAGTGCTGCTGTTTCGCCTAGCGGAGCGATCTTGGTTAGATTGTCGAAGTCCGCTGTCGAATAGTCGCCCAGTTCGGGTGAAATCAGGATGTCGACCGGCTTCAGGGTGGCAAGTGAGGCCTGCACGTTCTGTTCGGTCAGGATGCTCAGCATCTGGCCAGTGACACCAAGCACGGTGGTCAGCTCTTCGCGTTTCAACAGCGGCGTGCCGACATTGACGGCAATGATGATGTCCGGGTTGAAGGCCTTGCGGGCAATCTCGATCGGCAGATTGGCGGTCAGCATGCCGTCGACCAGCATCATGTCGTTGAACTCGGCCGGCGCGACAACGCCTGGGACCGACATGCTGGCGCGCATGGCGTTGATGATGTCCCCTTCATTGAAGACCACGGCTTTCCCGGTCACCAGATCGGTGGCAACGGCACGGAAGGGAATCGGCAGCCTGTTGAAGTTGCTATACCCGCTTAGCTTGGTCAGACGGCGCAGCACATTCTCGAGTTGTACGCCGGAGATCGCGCCCTTGGTGAGACTGAACTTTCCTTCGTCCGTGACGCCGATTTCTGGGCCGATGAATGGTAGTACGTCGTCGCGTTTTCGGCGTAGGGCAATTTCCTTGCGCGGCGCCTTGTCACCCATCAGCAGCGGCGTATTGATCTGCGCGAGGATGTCTTCCATTTCCGGCACGCTCATGCCGGTTGAATAGGCGGCGCCGACCAGCGAGCCCATGCTCGTGCCTGCGATGCAGTCGATGGGAATGCGGTATTGCTCCAGTACCTTGATCACGCCAACATGCGCCGCACCGCGTGCACCGCCGCCAGAGAGCACCAAACAGATCTTGGGACGTTGTTTTGTTTCCGCTACTGCGCTTGCGCTGTCGGCTGGGGCGGCCTGCAGCGGCCGGGATAGCAGCAGGCCGAGCAGAAGGACGGGTACGAGGGGGCGGTTCGTATTCATACCTGGGCTACCTGGAAGGCTGAGTATCGGTGGAGGGCGTGCGGATCGCGGTCGAGAATGCCGGCGTTATCCCGTTGCGGTGGGCGCGGTCATTGGCATGAACCTGCGCCTGCAAGTCGGCAAAGCTCAAACCTCTACTGTCGAGGCGGCCGAGGTCGTACAGGCGACCGGGTAAATAGCCGGTGGCGAGCAGGGACCAGTGGAAAGGCATGTGCTCGGGATTGACCTTATTGTTGAACCAGATCGTGGTTGTGCAGTTCGTCGTCAGCGAGTTGTAGAAGGCGGGCTGGGCTGCCAGCGCATTCATCTGATGCAGGTATTCCAGGAAGAGCCGGCGCCCGTTCTCAAGGGGGGCTTTGAGGCGGTAGATATAGACGTCCTCGGGCGGGTCCTTGCGATAGTTGGTGCGCAGGCCGATCACGTCGCGTTCGTCGGCAACGACGTAGTAGAGCTCGTACTGGCGGAAGAAGCCCTTGAGGGTCGAGTAGGCCTCGCCCTTTTCCTTGCGCGTTTCTATGGAGATGGCGAGGCGTTGCCCGTCAGTGAAAGAGAAGCTCAGGAAGACATGTGCAATGGCCGGCCCCATCCAGTACACGCTGACCAGGTCCACGCCATCGAGCTTGCTCAGGTCAAACTCGCGGTCGTAGTAGGCCGGCACGTAATCAAACTCGCTGCGATAGCTGAAGTTGCGGATATTGCGGACAAGTACCTTGTCGCCCTCTATCGTGGCTGTCGCCGGTACCGCGACATCGGGTAGCCAGTCCCTGCCGTTCGAGGGCTGCAGGCTGAAGAAGGCAATCAGTACGGCGCTGAAGGAGAGCACATAGGCCGCGAGGATCGCCCGACGATGCCTTTTCATGAACAACAAGCTCAGTGTGAGCAGTGCCAGCAGACCATAGGCCACAGCGGCAAACTTGGCAACGGTGTTGTTCGATAGTGGCGAGAGCAGCAGGGCCGCAAGGGCCCAGAGTGCGGAACACAAGATGACGAGGTACAGCAGGCCGCGCAGGGCAAGGCGCAAGCAGCGCGTCAGGGCGGGCTTCATGACAAGGCAGATTGGACGGTCAGGGTGAGGGGCTTCATGCACGGCATCCTGCAGCGGGCGACTGACAGCCCCGATATTGCCGTATGCCTGCGTGGCTGATCCGGTAAAAAGGGGCGGCGCATCCTGCCATCTTCACGAGGATTCATTCTCAGGCCAGGCGAGCCCTAGGTCGGGCATGCAAGCGGACTGGCGTGAGCCGGCTGCGGGACTGTTGTATTCCTGCCAGACTGGAATACAGTAGAGGCCTTTCCCGTCCGGAGCCCGCCATGAAAAAACTGACTGTCCTGATTCGCGCCGAACTGGAGATTCCCGAGGATTGGGAGTTCGTCGAGCATCCCTCGGGCATACAGGTCCTCAAAATCGGCAATCACTTCGTCGATTTCGATATCGCACCCTTGTCCACGACTTCCGACAGCCCGGATGCGACCTGGTCCGATACCAATGTCGAGCTGGTTGAAGACGTGCTGGCCTGCGTCAGCGGCTTGGATACCGACCTTGAGGTCAGCTATCGGCAATAGTCCTCAGGGGCTTTTTCTCAGCAGCACGTTGAGCTGATCTACAACGGGCGCCCAGTCGGCATCATCGCGCAAGGCTTCATGGAGGAATTGCGCTTGTTGCGGTGACCAGAAATCCGCCTCGGCCAGCCGCGTTTCCTGCGGCAGAGGGTGGTGGCTGGCGATGAAAGCCTCAATGGCAGGCGTGTCATTGGGCAGGCCCAACTGACTGAATAATTCGGACAGGGGGTGAACCGGTTCATCCATGGCGCTTCCTTTCAGTTCAAGGATAGCGGCATGAGGCCGAAAGTGGAAGCGGGTACCCCAAGGAGTACCCGCTTCACGGCATTTGGCGCGCCCGAGACGATTCGAACGTCCGACCCTTGCCTTCGGAGGGCAATACTCTATCCAGCTGAGCTACGGGCGCGAAGGCGTGAAGGATAGCGTGTTTGCCAAACAACGTCCAACTTGATTAGGGTCAAACCATACTTTGTTTTATTCCCTCAGAAGCCGATATAATCGATCCGATTTCGCTAGGCCAGTGTCAATTCCGAATCAAAGAACGCTTTCAAGGAACGAAACCCCATGTCAGCTCCACAAGAATCGAAAGAAGGTCTGAGCAGTCTGCAAATTATTTTTCTGGTTGTTGCTGGTTTTCTGCTGATGGTTGCCATTGGCGCCGGCTTTTCCAAGACGACGCCTGCGGGTGAGGATGCCGCGGCGGATGACCGGATTGCCCCGGTGGCTACCGTGTCCGTGAATGCAGCGCCGGTGGCCGCTGCCAATGCCGGCAAGCGTTCCGGTGAGGAGCTGTTTAACGCAGCCTGTGCGGCCTGCCACGGCTCTGGTGTGATGGGTGCTCCTAAGGCGCACGACAAGGCTGCCTGGAGCTCACGTCTGGGCGGTAATCTCAAGGCGCTGGTTGCCAGCGCGATCAAGGGCAAGGGCGCAATGCCGCCCAAGGGTGGTGCCGGCGATGCGACCGATGAGGAGCTCTCCAAGGCCATTGAGTTCATGATGAAGTAAGCTGCTTCATCCCAAACAAAAAGCCGGCGCATGCGCCGGCTTTTTTTCGCCCTTTTCCCCAGCCCTCTTCCCCAAGGGAAGAGGGTGACTTGGGTTCGCGGGCTTGGCCTGCTCCCCGATGAAGGGAAGCTTCGTAGCCTGGGTCTGTGGAGATGTTCGCTCCACGAACGTGCCGCTTTTGCTTGGGGCGGCCCGGCGCAAAAGCTACTTGGTCCCTTCCTCGGCCCTGGGGCTTAGCCCTTCGAGGCCAGCAGCTCCTTGAAACGCGCCAAGCGGGCCTTGCCCTCCTCGGCACCGACGGTGGTTGAGGTG
>Ga0268257_1003134_pt1 | contig 10795 bp, 10 predicted proteins | sample AgamicAtPrz_FD_200249 | JGI IMG/M metagenome (GOLD analysis project Ga0268257, IMG submission 200249) | Agave microbial communities from Guanajuato, Mexico - At.P.rz (v2) (version 3) | ecosystem: Host-associated > Plants > Phyllosphere > Phylloplane/Leaf | place: Guanajuato, Mexico | collected...
CAAGCCTGAATGATACGCAGCGGTAGTTCAGTCGGTTAGAATACCGGCCTGTCACGCCGGGGGTCGCGGGTTCGAGTCCCGTCCGCTGCGCCATCTTCGCCTCGAGGCCCCTTGAACGCCTCGAAGCACGAAAAAGCGACCTCAGGGTCGCTTTTTTTGTTTCTGCGCCTGGCCGTCGCCGGCCTTGGCCCAGATTTACACGAATCTGACAGACTCTTCACCGATCAGCGGTTCCTGTGCCTGCCTGCTGTGTTGCACAATAGGCACCTTTCTGACTTACCCGGAATACGCAATGACCAGATCTACCGTCTTTGGTGCGCTCGGGCTGGCCCTGGTGCTGGCGGGCGTGACCGGTTGTTCCTCGAAAAAAGCCGCCGTCTACGAGCATGAGAATTTCGATGACTCGGGCACCTTCTCGCGCAGCTTCCCGGTGAGCGATGCCGGCTCTTGCGAGGCCGCCCGGCGTGCTTTGCTCAGCCAGGGCTATATCATCACCAGCAGCGGTGCCAACCAGGTGATGGGCAACAAGAGTTTCCAGCAGAACAGCGAGAATCACCTGCAGATCAGCTTCAACGTTACCTGTGCGCCGGATGTGAGCGACGAGCAGCGCTCGACCATGTTCGCCAACGCCCTGCAGGATCGTTATGCCCTGAAGAAGTCCAACACCTCGGCCAGCCTGGGCGTTGGCGTGCTGGGTTCTGTGTCGATGCCGATCGGCTCCAGCGACGATTCCATGGTCAAGGTGGCCAGCGAGACGGTGACGGCGGCGCAGTTCTATGATCGCTATTTCGCCCTGGTGGAGAGCTATCTGCCCAAGCCCAAGGCGAAGCAGGCGAGCAAGGCCGAGGCCGAGGCGCCCGCGCCAAAGGTCGAAAAGCCTGCGGCTGACCTGGGGCTGCCGGAGCAGGCAGCGGCCAGCCCGGTGGCGCCCGCCCCGGCAGCCGCGCCTGTTACTGAGGCTGTGCCAGCGCCAGCAGCCATGGCGCCGGCCACTGAGGCGGTAGCGGCGCCAGCGGTGGATGACAGCCAGGGCTCGCAGCCGGTGGCACCGCCGGCCGAGGCTGCGCCGATTGAGGTGCAGCAACAGGCCCAGCCTGGCGAAGCCACTTCGCCCGCTCTATGAAAGCGCACGGTCGGGAACGAAAGAGCTCGGCCAGCAGCGGCCCGAAGAAATAAAGGCAGACGAGAGCTGCCCGCTCATTTCACGTGTTCGATGAGAAAATCAGCGACGAGTTTCTGAGCGTTGGTCAATATTCGGCTAGCCGCTACAAGTGCCAGTTCTGTCGAAGGCGGGACGCCAAGGCCTAACTCCGTGGATACAATCCGGTGATCCGGACGTATCGCATTGCCAGGCAACAGGCTTAGGCCGAGATTGGCGGAAATAGCGGCTTGAATGCTCGTCAGGCTTGGCGATGCGAACGCGATTCGCCATCGCCTGCCGGCGAGCTCAAGGGCGCGGATAGCACGTTCCCTGTACAAGCATCCCGGTGCATACACTACAAGCGGAACGGTATCCTGATCCAACGGTAGGTCAGGCCCGGCGACCCAGCTTAAATGCTCTGGCCATATGGCAATCGCTTCTCCATCGCCGCTGTTGCGCTTTACCACGGCCATGTCTAGCTCGCGGCGTTCCATCTGGGCGATCAGGCTGCTGCTTAATCCATTTGATATGTCGAGCCTGATGTCAGGAAAGCGCTGGTTGAAGCCAGTGATAAGCCTGATTAGCTGATCAATCGGGAAATCCTCAGGGATGCCGAGGCTGACCACGCCGCGAATGTCAGCGCAACTCATCATGTCCCCGACTTCCCGAGCAAGTCCTACCAATCGCCGTGCGTAACCCAGCAGACGCTCACCATCCTCGGTGAGCTGGACCGATCTGCATGCCCGTTGGCGAACGAGTAGCGCCCGCCCGACCTGCTCCTCGAGCTTCTTTATCTGCTGGCTGATGGTCGATTGAGTACGCTTCACTCGATCTCCTGCCCGAGTGAACCCTCCCGAATCGACGACAGAGACGAAGGTTTGCAAGAGGTCCAGGTCGATCATGGCGATTAATCTGCGTTTCGAATTATTTTTTCATCATAATTCAATTTTCAAATTTGGCACAGCGCGGGGATGATGAACTCGTACCAACAACGCAGAGTGCTATTTCCATGTCTCTTCATGATTTTTCCAAGCCTCAATGGCTGACTTTCGATTGCTACGGCACCTTGATTCAGTGGGATGAAGGGCTGCTGGATTACGTCCGCACGCTCCTCCAGCAAAAAGGAATTATCCACCGTGAGGCGGAATTTCTGCGGGTTTATGATGAATACGAACACCGCTTCGAACAGCAGCCGTCCTTCATGAATTTTCGCCAGGTAACCGAGCAGTCGCTGCGCAGCACCCTGAGAGAGCTGGAGGTCAGCTACGCGGGAGGTGAGGCCGAAGCATTCGTCGAGCGGATCGGGCGCATGACGCCTTTTGCAGAGGTCGTACCTACCCTCGACTGGTTGAAGGCGCAGGGCTTCAAGTTGTGCATCGTCTCGAATACCGACGATGACATCATTGCAGGCAATGTCGCCCAGCTAGGCGGGCTGATTGACAGGGTCATCACCGCTCAGCAAGCCCAAGCGTACAAGCCTGACCCTCGCCTTTTCGATTTCGCTCACGAGCAGCTTGGTGTGAAACGCTCCCAAGTCCTGCATATCTGCGCCAGTCCCCATCTCGATCTGGTAGCTGCGCGGGATATGGGCTTCCGCTGCATCTGGATCGACCGAGGCACGAAACGCATGCCCCTTGCGGATTACAAGCCTGACGCCGTTTTCCCGACGCTGGATCCGCTTCGCAGCCTGTTTGAGCAACTTGGTTGGGCGCGCTCCTAGGGAGAAGGGGAGGGGGCTTCAGGCTGTCGACAGGTGAGCGCCCTTCCGGCGCCTCATGAATAGCTGCAACTCAAGTCATGGGCTGTAACGACAACAACGCCGTATATCTCCACGACATGCAGTGCCTATTGCCAAGGCAGGCGCAGATACGGCTTCAAGTCATTAAGTCCAGGGCTGCAATAACAGCGAACCCAGCTACAGCAATAAATCAAATAGCCGCCAATGATCAGGCACACATAAATTGTGAGGAAGGGAGGTTTTCATGAAGGCAGAATTGAATCCTGGGGCAGAGATTTTTTCGGAAAGCAGTGTCGTTGAACTGAGAGAAAGTCTAGCGCTGGCTTTACGTGCTGCTGCCTATCATGGCTTTGGTGAAGGGGTCTGTAATCATTTCAGTATCGCGCTGCCACAACAGCCCGATCTGTTCTTGCTGAATCCACGGGGCCTGCTGTGGGAAGAGATCCAAGCCGATGACATCGTCATCGTCGACAGCGACGGAAATCGAATTGCTGGACGTCATGAGGTTGAGCCAACGGCGATGTTTATTCATGCAGCCATTCATCGAATTGCGAAAAAATCCTGTGTGCTTCATACGCATATGCCCTATGCGACTGCACTTGCTCTGACCGAACATGGCTTCCTGGATACCCAGCTTTCGCAAAATGCGATGAGGTTTCATAATCGCGTGGTTGTAGATAAACAATACAACGGCTTTGCGCTGGATCACTCCGAGGGGGAGCGCATTGCAATTGCCATGGGCGGGGCTGATATCGTATTTCTGAGAAATCATGGCGTGGTAGTGTGTAATGATAGAATTGATTATGCCTATGACGATTTGTATTTTTTAGAAAGAGCATGCAGCGCCGAGGTGTTGGCGCGCTCTACGGGCCTTGCACTAGCGGGTGTCAGTAATGATATAGCTGCGAAAGTTGCACTTCAGGCTGACGGTGAGCGACTTCAATCGGCGTTGTTCTTCAAGGCGCTAGGTCGCAAGCTTGGTTGAAGCTTTGCTTTTGATGGGAGCAAGGAAGCCCCGGCTTTTACTGGAGCTCGCTTGTCATGGCTGGTCCAATGGTAGGCCCGACGGGGCATTAGCGTCTCCGCTTGCGCGCCACACTTGAACAACCCACGGAAGCGCATCTCGGTGGAGCCGAACCAGGCTTGGTTGTCGGTGGTCCGATGCGCTGTCTGGGTGACGACATGCTTCTCGGCTAGAAATCCATCAGGCTGACACAGTTGGGGGGATTACCTTACAGCTTTGTTGTATCTTTCCTAAGCTTGTCATCGTTCCTTCATCTCACCTGCCTAGGGTGAAGGCAACCGCCATCAAGAGAAAATGAGCAAGAGGACGCAGGGTTATGGATGAATACCAGGAAGAACTTCTCGAATACCAGGCTTATGAACTGGACACTCCGGAACCGGCCGACGACGCCACCGAGCTCTAGCCCACCCGCCGCTGGCTGCGGCGGAACTCGCCCGGTGTAAGGCCCGTCCAGCGCTTGAACGCGCGCTGGAAGGCCTCGGCCGATGCAAACCCCAACAGATAGGCGATCTCGCCAAAGGCCAGTGCCGTATCGCGGATGTAGGTCTCGGCCAGGTCGCGCCGTGTTTCGTTGAGCAGGTCACGAAAACGCGTGCCTTCCTCGGCCAGCTTGCGGCGCAAGGTCCAGGTCGGCAGCTGCAGGTGCAGCGCTACTTCTTCCAGGTCCGGTTCGCGACCGCCATTGAGCAACGGGCCCAGCAGGTGGGTGATGCGCTCACCCAGGCTGCGTACGCGCGTGCGTTGCTGCATTTCTGCCTCGCACAACTGCAGCAGGTGCTGCCAGGTGCTTGGGCAATGCCGCGGGTTGGCCAGCTGCAGCGTGGCGCGGCTCAGGCGCAATTGATTGCTTTCTGCGGCAAATTGCACGGGTGCGCTGCACAATGGCTGGTAACGTTCGGCGTAGGCGGGGGCGGCAAACTCGATTTCCAGGCGCTCGGCCTGCACCGGTGTGCCGGCAAGGTCGCTCAACTGGGCCAGCCAGCCCGCGAGCAGGGAATCGACGACGAAGCGGTTGTAGGCGTTGTAGGGGCTGATCGAGTAGAAGCGCAGCCAGGCGCCGTGGGCGTCTTCATGGAAGCTGGAATGGCCACGGTAGTTGGCCGCATACAGCGGCTCGAAGCGTAGCAGGGTGCGCGCCGCCTCGCCCACGCTGGGCGCCTGGGCCGCGGTGACCCCGGCCAACCCGGCCTGCGCCAGACGGCTCAGGCGCCCCATGTGCAGGCCCAGCGCCGCCTCGCCGCACAGTTCGATGGCGGCATGCCCCAGGTGCATGTAGCGCGGTATCGACAAGCGTGCATTGGCCTCGCCCAGGCGTGCCGCGCCCAGGCCATAGCGCTGTAACAGTGGCTCCGGGTCGTGGCCAAGCTCGCGCAAGGCCTCGCTCAGCGGCTGGACGAAACCGACCGAAAGGTCGCCCAGGCGCACACGGGGGCGGGCCATCGGCCTACAACCACAGGTTCAGCAGGCGGGCGCCAGGGCTGGGCGTTCCCGCCAGCAGTTCACCGGCCTGGCGGGCAAAGCCCTGGCCGTCGCTGCCCTGTTCCCAGAACTGCCCGCGCATGAACACGCTCATGCTGCTGACGCCGGCTCCGGCGGCCTCGGTCAGGCGCTGCCAGGCGGCCTGTTCGCTGACTTCGCCGCGCTGCAAGGGCAGCCTGGCGCTGGCAGCCTGATGACGGTTGCCACGCCAGGGTGCCTGCCAGCTGTTCTTGCCGCTGAGGAATACCGGGTTGGCGATCAGTTCTACGGCCTGGCGGGCCAGTTGCTGGTGGTTTTCCGGGTACCAGCTGTCGCTGCCCACCAGTACCCCCAGGCGTCCGGCAGGGGTCTGCACGACCTGCAAAGGCTGCTGGCGGCCATCGTGGACATAGCGGCGCATTTCGCTGTCGGGGAACTGTTGACGCTGTGGCTGGCCGAGCAGCGAGCCGTCGCTGGCGAACACCATGCTGCTGTTGAACAGCGGGCCGTTGCCGGCATGCAGCACGCCGTGTTTCACATAGGGGGCGGGCAGCACGATCGAGCCGGCCACCAGGGTCACGTTGAATTCCTTGGCCAGGCCGCCGAACAGCTGCTGGTAGTCGGTGGCCATCTGTTCGGCTTTCATGCGCAAATGGGCATCGGCGCGGCGGTCGTCGCCGTCAGCACCGAGCATGGCCAGGCCATAGCGCAGCGGGTTGCTCAGCTCCAGCCATTGCAGGGCTTCACGACTTTGGGTGACCTGGTACAGCTCGTTCTTTTCGCCGCGCGCCCACAGCCAGGTACCGATGTGCTCGGGCAGTACCACCACCGTGCGCGGGCCGACCAGGCCCTGGGCCCGAGCCTGTTCCAGGTAGGCCGCGAGCTTGCGGTGCAGGCGTTGCAGGTTCTGGTAGTCGCCCGGGTACAGCAACGGTTCGACGCCGAGCAGGTTGCCATGTTCGCCGGGCACGCCATGGTTCAGCGCCAGTTCGATGCGCAGGTCGGACAGGTAATGGCCTTCCGGGCGCTGCTGGGTCCAGAAACCGTAGCCACAGAGTGCGGCGGCTATAACCAACGCCAGGGTGCTTGCCAGGAGTTTTCGCATCAAACTTCAGCTTTCACCTAAAAAAATGAGCCGGCGGCGTAGAACGCAAGGACATAGCGCGGCCCTGTTCATCAGCTTGGAATCCTTTGCAGACTGTACCTGCAAATCGCGCCTGGATCATACCAAAGCTACCGCGCGCTTATGAGTATTCTCTACTGCCGCTCATTGGCGTCCACCGCCATGCCTGCTCAGCGCTGGCGCAATTGCCGCGGGGTGGCATTGAGCAGGCGCCGCATCAGCCGCCGCAGCGCCGTGGCGTCCTGATAGCCGACCTGCGCCGAGACCGCTTCGACGGAGTATTCGCCAGACTCGAGCAGCGCCCGGGCCTTGTGCAACTGCACCCGCTGGATCAGCTGCCGGGTAGAGTGCCCCGTTGCCTTGTGCACATGCCGCGACAGGGTCCGCTCGGACATGCCGACGCTTGCCGCCAGGGCCTTGACGCTGGCCGGTTCCGGCAGTGACTTCTCGATCTCGGCAGTCAGGCGCGAGACCAGCGCATTGCCTTGCGCCAGCACGGCAGGAATGACGAAAGGCGCCTGCAGTTGCCGGCGGTCGAGCAGCAGCGCCTTGCCCACCGCGTCGGCGATTGCAGGTGACAGGCGCCGCCGGAGCAGGTGCAGCATCAGGTCGGTTTGCGCGAAGGCGGCACCTGCCGTGGTCACGGGGTGATCGGCCAGCACCATGAAGTCCGGCTCCACGCGGCAACCGGGTGCCAGTTGCTGCAGATGCGCTGCCAGCCACCAGGAGGTAGTCACCCGCCGGCCGTCCAGCAGCCCGGCTGCCTGCAGCAGAAACACCGCCGAACAGGACGCCGCAACTTCTCTGCCGTTGGCGATATGACTGCGCAGCGCAGCGCGGCAGGGCGCTGCCCATGGCTCGGCGAGGCGCTGCTCAAGGAGTGCAATGTCGCTGACGCCGATGCCCGGTATGACCCAGCAGGAGTGGTCCTCGGCGCTCGTTTCGAGTGGTTGCACCGGCAGTTGCAGGCCATGGCCCAGCGCTACCGGCCCCGGTTGCGGGCCGCAAACCCGCCAGCGTGGTGCGGCCAGGCCGAGTCGCTCGCTGACGGTGGCTGCGCTGGCGAGGATGTCCAGGGTGGCGGCCACGCTCGTCGCGAATGCCCCCGGGGTGACCAGGATGGTGAAATCGTACATTGGCGGATTATGCTCGAAACGGGACGGATCCGACACTTCTGCACGCAACGGCTGGCGGGCCTAATGGCGCTTCCATTCATCATCAAGGTTTCCGCCATGCCCAACATCCTGATCAAGGTCCCTGCCGGGGCTTTCAACGAAGCGCAACGCGAACTGTTGCTCAAGCGCGTCAGCGAGGCCGCCATCGCCCACGAACACATCGGTAGCGCGCTACCGCAGCGCAGCCTGTGCTGGGTGCTCATCGAGCAGGTGCGTGGCGCTGACTGGCTGTGTGGCGGGGTGAACCTGCACGCCCAGGCCATTCCCTGCATCGTCACGGTGAAGGTGCCGACCGGGGTCCTCGATGCACAGATGCGCAAGGCTTATGTGCAGGGTCTGCACCAGGCCATCGAACACTGCGTGGGGCAGGACGACGGGCGCAGGCTGATGACGTCGATACAGCTGGTCGACGTCGCCGATGGCACCTGGGGCGCCAACGGCAACCTCTGGCATCTCGCCGATTTCACCCGCGCTGCCGGTTACGGCCATCTTGTCGCTCGCGCCCAGCCATGCGGCTAAAACCTGCGTAGCGCCGTGCAGACGGGCTGGGCGATCCAGCCAGCCGGCACGGCGCTGTCAGGGGTGGGCTGGATAGTCGATGTAGCCTCGTTCGTCGCCACCAAAGAAGGTTGCTGGGTCGGGGGTGTTGAGTTGCAGGCCGTCGCGGATACGGCGTGGCAAGTCCGGGTTGGCCAGGAACGGTCGGCCGAAAGCCACCACGTCGGCACGGCCGTCGGCAATCGCTCGTTCGGCAGAGGCGGCGTCATACCCGCCTGCGAGCACCAGCACACCTTCCCAGGCATCACGCAGCTGCAAGATGATCTCGTCCCAGCGCGGGTCGAAGTTTTCGTCCTTGACGGTGCCGACGACCGCGGGCTCGACCAGGTGCAGGTAGGCCAGGCCGTAGCGGTTCAGCGACTTGACGATGTAGCTGAAGGTTTCGAAAGGGGTGTCGTCGCCCATGCCCATGAACCGCCCCATCGGGGTGAGGCGCACACCGACGCGATCCGCGCCGATCTCTTGCGCCACGGCCTGGACCACCGCCAGCAGCAGGCGCGCCCGGTTCTGGTACGAGCCGCCGTAAGGGTCGCTGCGCCGGTTGCTGTTGCTGTTGATGAACTGGTCGAGCAGGTAGCCGTTGCCAGCGTGGATCTCGACGCCATCCATGCCTGCCGCCATGGCATTGAGCGCAGCGTTACGGTAGTCATCGATGATCGCCGCGATCTCTTCGACTTCCAGGGCGCGCGGGACCGGTACATCACCCCAGACACCATTGCCGTCGGAGTCGACGATGAACGTCTTGCCGGGCGCGGCGATCGCACTCGGTGCAACGGGCAGGCCATTATCGGGCTGGAAACTGGGGTGCGAAACGCGCCCGACGTGCCACAGCTGCATGAAGATGCGCCCGCCCTGTGCGTGCACCTTGGCACTCACCTGCTGCCAGGCTGCGATCTGTTCAGCCGTGTAGATGCCGGGTGTCCAGGCATAACCTTGCCCCTGCCGGGAGATTTGCGTGGCTTCGGTGATGATCAACGCTGCGCTGGCGCGCTGGGCATAATATTGCGCCGCCATTGCCGTCGGGATGTCGCCGGGTTGGCCTGCACGGGAGCGGGTCAGTGGCGCCATGGCGATACGGTGCGGCAGTTGCAAGGTGCCCACGCGAATGGGATTGAACAGATGACGGGCCATTACTCAGTTCCTTTGCAAGTGGTTTGAATGCGGTTGGCAAGCGCAGCGACAGTGCGACTGTTTGCTGGCGTCAGGTTAATGTCCGGCGGCCAGGCTGATAATCAGCACAACCGGGGCAAGTGCATTGCGCAACTCGCAAAACCCGGGAACCTTCAAAGCGCCGTTCGCGCTTTACCTCGATACACCCGCAGCACATCAGCCATCACCGACAATGCAATTTCGGCGGGGGTCCTGGAGCCGATATCCAGGCCGATGGGCATGTGCAGGCGGTCGACCTCCGCAGGCGCCAAGCCGCCGATCCGGCGCAATCGCTCGGCGCGTTTGTCCGAGGTCCGTTTCGAGCCCATGGCGCCGATGTAGAAGGCCGGCGTGCGCACGGCCTCCATCAATGCGAGGTCGTCGATTTTCGGGTCATGGGTCAGCGCCACCACCGCCGTCGCTTCGTGGCAACCGCCGTTGGCGATGTAGATCGAGGGCAGTAGCGGAATCACCGTCACGCCTTCGAGCGACAGCGCGGCCACTTCTTCTCGCGGATCGCAAGCGATCACTTCGAATCCCAAGGCCCGGGCGAACTGTGCGCAGGCCTCGGCAACCGGTGACAGGCCTGCCAGCAGCAAGCGCAGGGCAGGGCCCAGGGCGACCTCCAGGCGGCTTCCGCTGCGCACCACGGTGTCGCTGCCGTCGGTGCGGCTGCGGGTGCTGAACAGGCCGCCTTCCAGGTCGATTACCCGGGTCAGCCGGCGTTGACCGCGCAGAGCGTCGAGCAATTGCCCCAGGTGGGCGCGCCATTCGGCGCTCGGGCGCCGGTGCTCGACCAGTACGTCCAGGCTACCGCCACACGGCAGTTGCAGGCGACTGCGCTCCTCGGCACTGGCGCCGTAGCAGATGACCTGCGCCGGTGCCGCATGCTCGCCACGGCTGAGCGCTTCGAGAAATGCCTCCTCGACGCAGCCGCCGGACAGCGAGCCGCGGTGCGCACCGGACTGGATGGCCACCAGCATGGCGCCAGGCGAGCGCGGTGCCGAACCGAAGGTGGAAAGGACCGTGCATAGCCACACGCTGTGTCCTTCGTCTGCCCAGGCCAGCGCCTGCTCCAGGACCGTCACATCAAGATGTTGCATCTGCCGTTACCTTTGCAAGACACAGGTTCCAGCGCCGCCGGTTCACGCCTTGCGGGTCAGCGGCAGCGCCAGCCGGCGCTGACCGGTGGCATCCGCCACTGCGTTACCGAGGGCTGCCGCCATCGGGCCCTGGACGATTTCGGCGGCACCGAGGAAGGGTTGCCCAGGCTGGTCGATCAGGTGCACTTCCACGTGTTTTGGCAGTTGCGGGAAGCGCAGGATCGGATAGCCACTCCAGTCATAGCTGCGTACGCCACCGGGGTCATAACTGACCGCCTCGTAGAGCGTCCAGCTGCTCGACTGGACGATGCCGCCCTCGACCTGGT
>Ga0268257_1003136_pt1 | contig 10794 bp, 8 predicted proteins | sample AgamicAtPrz_FD_200249 | JGI IMG/M metagenome (GOLD analysis project Ga0268257, IMG submission 200249) | Agave microbial communities from Guanajuato, Mexico - At.P.rz (v2) (version 3) | ecosystem: Host-associated > Plants > Phyllosphere > Phylloplane/Leaf | place: Guanajuato, Mexico | collected...
CGTCGCCACGGGGCAGCAGGGTCAGGTCGAGCTCCTGGGTATTGACCGCGAAACGGTGGCGTGGCCCCAGCTTGATGACGTCGCCGCCGGCCTCGAACAGCTCGCTCTTGTCGCGCAGCGCGCGCACGGCCTGGTCGCGGGCGCCCTTGAGGCGCGCCTCGACGTCGTCGGCCTTGACGCTGTCCTTGAGCTCACGCAGACGCTCGGCCAGCTCGCGCAGCTTGAGGATCAGCGGGTCGGCAGCGAAGAAGGCGTTGAGTTCCTGGGCCTCGGTGAACTTGGCGGTGCGCCGGCCGAGGCTATCGAGAATCCGCCGCGCGGCATCGAGCAGGCCCTGGGCCTTGCGCTGACGCTCGTCGAGCAGGCTCTGCTTGTGCGCCTCGAAGGTTTCCAGCAGCTCCTCGCGCTTGGCGAGGATGTCACCGAGAAACTGTTCGTGATCGCCGAATTGGCTTTCCAGCTCCTCGAGCTGCACCAACAGGCGCGACAGCTGCTCGTCGCACTTCTCCGGATCCTGGGCCAGCGCCAGGGCGTTGGTGATGCTCTGGCTGAACAGTTTGAACTGGGCACCGAACTGCGCCACGGTCTCGGCTGACCCTAGGCCCTTGCGGCGCTGCTCGGCGCGGGCCTTGGCCTGGTTGAGCTTGGCGTACACCTCGGAAATGGCATCGACGATACGCGTGCGTTCGGTGGCGTCGTCAATCTGCAACGAGGCCATCAACCCGGAGAGCATGTCCAGGTTACCGGCCATCTCGTTGAGGCCGGCCAGCGGTTCGGCCAGCTGGGCGACGCTCTCGGCCTTCTGCGCCTGCTCGTCGAACACCTGCAGATCGTGATGATAGGGCTGCAACGCCGCGTCGCCGGCCAGAAAGCGCGAGGTAGCCGCGGCGGTCTGGTCGCGGGCTTCGAGCAGCGCGGTTTCCATGGCGTCGATGCGCGCCACATCGATGTAACGGTAGTCGCGAATGGTCAGCAGTTGGCCACGCTGGGCGGTGATCGCGTTGAGGGCGTCGACGTATTGCTCGACCTTGTCCCAGGTGTCCGAGCGCACGCTTTCCAGCAAGGCCTTCTGGCGGCTTTCGGCGTCGGCCATGGCCGCGGCGGACTGCTGGCGGATGCTCTCGACCTTCTCGAACTCGTCGAGCACCAGCTCGCCGGTGGCGGCGATCTCGCGCAGCAGCGGCGCCAGTTCGGCGCACTGCGGGTCGCTCAGCCAGTGATAGATGTCGAACAGCCGGCGGGTGTTCTGGCACAACAGGCTGTAACGCGCCACCGACACTTCGCGGCTGTCGATCTCGCGACTGAGGTTGAACAGATCGGAGACCCCGCGCACCAGCTCGGCATTGCCGATGCGCCCGAAGAAGCCGCTGCGCGCCGGCTGACGAGCAGCGTATTCCTCGCTCTCGAATGGCGTCTGCCAGACCTGCATGGGGTGAATGCGCGTCGGCTCGTCGCCCTCGGCGGAGAAGATCACCATGCGCCCGTCCTCCAGGCGCGCATAGCCGTGGCCGAAGATCGGGTTCTGCAGCTGGCGGGTGACCATGTTGTAGGTCAGCAGCACCGCCCGGCCTTCGCCCGGGTGGTAGAAGATGTACTGCACGTCCTCGCCGTTGGGCGAGCGCACCGAGCGTTTGAAGCGCATGCCGGCCATCGACTGCTCGAAGGTCTTGTGCTCGCCGTTCTGCAGGTAGTAGCCGCCGGGAAAGATGATGCCGTGGTCTTCGGGCAGCTGCACGCAGGCCAGGCCGATGGCGTCGATGCGCTCGACCTTGCGGGTCAGGCGGTTGAACACCAGATAACGCCACTGCTCCTCGCGGTACGGCAGCACCTTGAGCAGGATCAGGCTGCCCAGGGCGGCGTATTCGATCTGTGCGTCGTCCAGCGACTGGGTCTTGTCCATCACCTCTTCGCGGTAGATGCCCTGGCCACTTTCGGTATTGTTCTCGACCTTGATGGTCAGGTCGCCGCCGACCGTTTCGACGAATACCGTGTCGAGGATGTTCAGGTGCGGATGGCGGCCGTTGACCGTCATCTCGCGGGTAGTTTTCTGCCACTCGAAATCGAACGGCGCCGGCAGCGCAATATCGCGTTCGCCGCGGTTGTCGATGTAGCGCACGTCCTTGCCGTCGAGCGACAGCGACCAGCGGAACACGCGGATGTCGGTGATCCGCTCGCCGATCTGGAAGCTGGCCAACAGCTTGCCATCGCGAATCGCCAGTTGCAGCAGCCTGGTGTTCTTGTAATAGGTGTACAGCTCGTTGAAGTCGTTGACGAAGCCGCTCTGGCTCAGGAAGGTGCCGTCCAGGGCGACCGCTTCGGCTTCATAGCCCTCGCTGCCCTCGACCAGGCGATAGAGGGAGAACACATCGGCGACCGAGGTTTCCTTCTTCAGGCCCATGAACACGTTGTAGCCGAACAGCAGCCAGTCGCCGACCTGCACGATATCGCGGGCGATGCAGTTGTTCTCGGTACGGATACGCACCCGCCCGATCACTTCCATCTGGCTGCTGCCGAACTCCTGCAGGCGCTGCTCGTTGAGCGCCTCGGTGCTCTGGCGCAGGCGCAGGCCCTGCTCCTGCAGGCGTTTGTGCAGCACCTCGTAGGCGCCGCCTTCGGCCACGGCCTTGTCGAGAATGTCCTGCTGGGTGTTTTCGGCTTGGGCGTCCGACATCATGGTCTTCCTGAATCTGCGCGGTCTGCAAGCAAGGCCCCGTCATGGGCGGGGCCGAAAAGAATGAGGCGGTGCTCAGGCACCGATCTTGCGGGCGATCTCGGCGAGTTTCTCGCGCATCGGGGCGTCGAGTTCCTCGGGTTTGATGCAGGCGATGATGCGCGTCAGCACGCGGATCTCGTCGTCATCGATCACGCCGTCACGCTCGGCGATTTCCAGCAGCGAGCCCAGCTCGGCGGCGTCCAGGCGGCCGTCATCGGCGAAGCACTGAATGCTGCGAAAGGTCATTTCCAGGTGATCTCTTGATTGCGACATGCCACTTTCCTTGTCATTGAGGCAGGCCATGACGGCCTGAATGCGCGCAGCTGCTGCGCGCCTGATCCGCGACCGGCGCCAGCCCGCACGGGCTGGCGCCGGCATCCAGACTTACACCGCGTCCGCGTCGCCCACCGCTGCCGGCTTGGCTTCGCCGGCTCGGCCCTGCAGCAGGCGCGCGAGCACGTCCTGCACCACCGGGCTCTTGCCGACCACACCCTCGATGGCCTTGCCGACCGACAGGGACTTGGCGAACGAGTTGAAGAAGTCGCCTTCGCCGCCGACGATCTCGATCTTCGCCTTGGCCAGCGCGGTGGCCAGCACTTCGGCCTGATCCTTGGCGATGTCCTTGTTGGCCGCGATGGCGGCCATGGCCTCCTCGAAGCTCTTCTCCAGCTGCATGCGGAATTCTTCGTGCTGGCGGGCGTTGTCGCTGAGCGCATCCAGTGCGCCGAACTTCTTGCCCAGGCCTTCGGCCTCGGCGTTCAGGCGCTCCAGCAGCACTTGGGCTTCGGCCATACCCAGATCCTGAGTGGCCTTGGCCTTGGCGGTGCCGAGCTGCTCTTCGCCGCGCGCCTGGGCGCCCAGCTTCTCTTCCAGCACCTTGGCGTCGGCCAGACCGTCTTTCTCCTTGGCGGCCGCCTGCGCTTCGATAACGCGAGCCTGGGCCAGACCTTTCTCCTGCTCGCCCTTGGCTTCGGCGATCAGGCGCTCGGCCTGTACGCGGGCTTCGGCCAGACCTTCCTTCTCCTTGGCCGCGGCAGTGACTTCACGCACCCGCGCATCAGCCAGGCCAGGCGCGGCGCGCTCGGCTTCGATGCCTTCGGCCAGTTTCTTCTTGGCCTCGGCGCTCTTGGCCGCGGCTTCCAGTTCGGCCTGGGCGAGGTTGTTGATTTCCACCGCCTTGTGCTTGGAACGGGTTTCGTCGGCTTCGGCCTGCTTGACCTGGCGCACCAGCTCCTGCTCGGCTTCGGCCTGGGCGTTGAGCACGGTGACCTGCTTGAGGCGCTCGGCTTCGGAGACCTCGCGCACTTCCTTGATGCGCTCTTCTTCCTGGGCGACGGTCTTCTCGACCGCCACGCGTTCGCGCACCACGGCGGCGATGTTCTTGCGCTCTTCTTCCAGCGCCTTTTCCTTCTCGATGCGCTGCAGCTCGACCTCGCGCTCGCGGGCCACCACTTCCAGCTCCTGGGCACGGGTGACCTTCTCCACCTCGATGACCACCGCGCGCTGACGGTTCTGCTGGGCCACTTCCACTTCGCGCTGATGGTTCTCGGCGCGGATGTCCAGCTCCTGCTGGGTCTGGATGCGGGCCTGCTCGGCCTTCAGGCGCTCTTCTTCGCGCACCTTGAGGGTTTCCGCTTCCTCGCGGGCGCGGATGGTCTCCACCTCACGCTTCTGGCGCGCTTCGGCATCGGCCTGCTGACGCTCAAGGGCCAGGGTGGCCTCGCGGGTTTCGACGTTCTTCTTCTTGATCGCCAGCTCTTCGTTGCGCTCCAGGTCATTGGTGATGACGTTCTGGGCGGCGGTCAGCTCGGTGATCTTGCGGATACCTTCGGCGTCGAGAATGTTGCTTGGATCCAGGGACGCCTTGGCGGTCTGCTCCAGGTAGTCGATGGCCACGTCTTCGAGCACGTAACCGTTGAGGTCGTTGCCGATCACCTCGACGATGCGGTCGCGGAAATCCTGGCGATTCTCGAACAGCTGCACGAAGTCGAACTGCTTGCCGACGGTTTTCAGGGCTTCGGAGAACTTGGCGTTGAACAGCTCGTTGACCGCCGAACGATCGGAGGCGCGTTCCACGCCGATGGCCTTGGCCACCTTGAGCACGTCTTCCTGGGTCTCGTTGACGCGCAGGTAGAAGGCCACGGTGATGTCGGCGCGCATGTTGTCGCGGCAGATCAGCCCGTCCTTGGCGCGGCGGTCGACTTCCAGGGTGATCAGGGAGATCTTCATGAACTCCTTGAGGTGGATGACCGGGTACACCAGCGCACCGGTGAAATGCACCTTGGGCGTCGACGACATGTCGTTGACGATCAGCGCCGTACCCTGAGGAACCTTGATGTAGAAGGCCTTGAACAGCGCCAGCAGGCCGATGATCAGCAGGGCGACCAGGCCAACCCCGACCAGCACGGGGATCAACGACGGGGGAAGGTTGTACATTGCACTCAATCTCCTTTGAGACAGACGGAACCGCCGGTTCAGATGCCGCGGAACTCATCCTCGGTTATCACCCGGTAGGCGTGCTGCGCCTCCAGGTATTCCAGTAAAACGACACGATCGCCACGCTTGAAACCCAGTTGCTCGTCGGCGCGCACACGCAGGATCAGCCCGGCGCCGCCGTCTTCGAGCATCGCCTCGCCATGGCTGGCGGTCACCCGCCCGCTGCGCACCACGGCGGTCTGGCCGAGCACGCTCTTGCTGCTGGTCACTTCCAGCTTGAGAAACAGCGGGCGCAGCGGCGCGCAAAGCAGCCGCGTGGGCGCCACGGCGAGCAGCAGCGCCAGCACCGCGACCACCAGGCCCAGCGGGTAACGCAGCCACTCGAGCGGCAACAGGCTGAGCAGCCAGAGGTCGGCGAAATAGCTGATGAACCAGGCGAAGAAAGACAGCAGCGTCAGCACCAGGGTCAGCGGTACGTCACGCAGCTTGAGTTTGGACAGGAGCGCTGCCGCCGGGCCTTCCAGGGCGGAATCGGCCTCGACGTCGAGCACGTCGATCTCGATCAAGCCGAACGCGACGATGACCCAATACACCACCGCCAGGCACAGCACAAAGCTGAAGATGACCGTCGGGAACGCCAACGAGACCTGCAGGAAGATTTCCATGGTTTCCTATCCCTGAAAACATGGCGGAGCCTGTTGGCCCCACCATCGATGACGCTACAAGCCAGCCTGTGATCAGGGCTTGGCTTTGTCCTTGAGGCGTGCCAGCACGCTGTCGGCGCTGCTCTTGTCGGCAACGATACCGGCGGCGCGCAGCTTGGCGTCCAGCGACTCGTCAGGGTTGGAGGCTTCGGCCAGCTCGGCTGCCGCCTCCATCTTCGCGGCGCGCTCGGCCTGCTGCTGCTTGATGCGCTCCAGCGACTCGACCGCGGTGTGCAGCTTGGCCTGGGAGCCGCCGTAACGCTGGGCCACGGCCATCTGCGCCTTCTGCACGCTTTCGGTGGCCTTGACGGTATCGACCTGCTGTTTCAGGCGCTTGATATTGGCTTCCGCCTGGCTCACCGCGGCGCGCAACTGAGCCACGCTGGCGGCGTAGGCATCGGCCTGCTCGCGCTCGCTGCCCAGTTCGATTTCCAGGTTGGCGATCTTGCCGGCCACTTCGGCAGCCAGGTCTTCCTTGCCGGTTTCCAGCGCCTTGACCGCGTACTGCTCATACTCGGCGATCTTAGCGGCGGACTTGCTGGCGCGCTCGGCGGCCAGCTTCTGCTTGGCCATGATCTCGGCCAGTGCTTCCTTGGATTTGCGCAGCTCGACGTCGGCGTCGCGGATCTCCTGATCGAGAATGCGCAGCGCCTGGCCATCGACCAACGCCTCACCCATTTCATTGGCACCGCCGCGCAGCGCCGTCAGCAATTTGCTCCAGACGTTCATGGGCATGTCTCCTTATGCACTGGCCTTGAGGAAGTCTTCGTAGGCTTCGGTCGCCTTGATGACGTTGTCCGCCAGCGTTTCGATCTCCAGCACCACGTTGGGCAGGATCGACGAGGCGCTGAGGGCACCGAACATGGTGTAGCAGGCCTGACCGTCCGGCAGGGTTTCCAGCCCCACGCAGGACAGCGGGAACAGCTTGTGGCTGCGCAGCACTTCCTCGTTGAAGGCGGCGGTGTCGCGCACGTCGCTGGCCGGCCAGAGCAGCGCCTCGACCACGATCTGGTCACCGAACACGGCGATGAACAGCGGCAGATCGCCGTATTCCTTCATGGTCACGTGCAGACTGGCGTCGGCACCCTGGATCAGCTCGACGGCCGCGCGGCCATCGGCAAACGGCTCTGTCGCCGACAGCGCATCGAACAACGTTTGTGCAGTCCAAACCTGAGGCATGCTCACCCCCTCCTCCATTGAAGCCAGCTCCGGCTGGGGCTGGCGCAGTTTCCTTTCAACCGCCGAGAGCCTCTGGGCATGCTCGGGCAGAATCCAGACCTCCTTCTTCACCAGCCCCTGCTCGCGCAGACGCTGACGGAAAAGACGCTGGTAGTGCGCAGATGATTTGTTTTCCATGTGGCGCAGACTAGAACATCACATGTGATAACTCAATACATCACATGTAATTTCTTCGAGAGCTGTGATCAGGGTCTTGCGGGCCAGGCACCGATGGCCTGAAAAGAGGGAGTCAGCCGCAGAACTTTAGCCGAGAAAACGGGACAAATTCGCCGACTGCGTCGCAGAGCACAGAGATTGGATCCCAGGGTCTGTTGCCGTTTCACGCACGGCCGCGCCGGAGCCCGTTTTGCCGCGAGGCAAGGCACGAGCCGCGAAGTTTAGCGAGCTAAATGAGCCGGCGAGAAACGCCGCATCGCGACAAAACGGGCCCGGCCCTTCGGGTTGCGCGAGAAATCTCGCCATGCGTTGTTGGAGGACTTGAAAAGGGAACGCCATTCCCTGCGTCCTCCGCCTGGCCTGGCGAGATTTATCGCGGCAACGCGGCTCGCGTTGAAATGGCAACAGACCCTAGATAGACGCCATCAATGGGCCAGCCTTGGCAAACCACAACGAGCCGGTATGATGCAGCACTTTTTTAGGAAAGCCGCATGCCGTTTCGCAGCCTTCTCACCCTGCTGTGCCTCACCCTCTGCACCTCGCTACAAGCCGCCCCACCGCAAAATTTCACTCAAGCCAAGAAGATCGGCTGGACACTCTATGAGCGTCAGTCGGTGGAGTTCTATTGCGGCTGCAGCTTCAAGGGCAACCGCGTGGACCTGAAAAGCTGCGGCTACACACCACGCAAGAATGCCAACCGCGCGGCACGCATCGAATGGGAACATATCGTCCCGGCCTGGCAGATCGGCCATCAGCGCCAATGCTGGCAGCATGGCGGGCGCAAGAACTGCAGCAAGAACGACAGCGTTTACCGCCGCGCCGAAGCCGACCTGCACAACCTGGTGCCGGCGATTGGCGAGGTCAATGGCGACCGCAGCAACTACGACTTCGGCTGGCTGCCGCAAAAGCCCAACCAGTACGGCGCCTGCCCCACGGTGGTCGACTTCAAGGCGCGCAAGGTGATGCCGCGCCAACAGGTACGCGGCATGATCGCCCGCACCTATCTGTACATGAGCGACCGCTACCAGTTGCGTCTATCCAAGCAGAACCGCCAGCTGTTCAATGCCTGGAACAAGACCTACCCGCCCGAGCAATGGGAGCGCCAGCGCAATCAACTGGTCGGCTGCGTGATGGGCTGGGGCAATCCCTATGTCGGGCAGTTGGACAAGCGGCTTTGCCAGCAGGCGCCGATTGCGGCGGTCAATCGGCGCTAGATCCGAGTAGCGCTCCCACCGGAGCCGATCAGCATTTCGTAGCCCGGCGTAGAGCGAAGCGAAACCCGGGTGCAATCCACTAAAGATCGCTCTGCGCCGAATACGACCCGGGTTTCGCTCTGCTCCACCACAGACTACATCAACGCACTACGCAGCCAGCTGAAAACACAAAAGGCCGGCACCTCTCGGTGACCGGCCTTTCACTTCGCAGCGCCTTCGCTTACAGCGGCTTACCGCGATTGCCGTGCGCCGCCACGAATTGCTGCACGGTCGGCAGATCGTTGGCCAGCACGGTGCAGCGCTCCTCACGCTCGAACAGATCGGCCAGGTGCGCCGGCAACGCTGGCGACAGATCCACGGCGGACTTTTCGATGGCTTCCGGGAACTTGACCGGATGGGCGGTGCCCAGCACCACCATCGGCACGGACAGGTTGCGGCGGCATTCGCGGGCAGCACGCACACCAATGGCGGTGTGCGGATCAAGCAGCTCGCCGGTGGCGGCGTAGACCTCGGCGATGGTCTGACAGGTCTGCTCATCGCTCACGGCGAGGGAATCGAACAGCTTGCGCGCCTCGGTCCAGCGGTCGTCTTCGACGGTGAAGCCGCCGGTCTGGCGGAATTCGGTCATCAGCGCGGCGATCGATGGACCATTGCGACCGTGCAGGTCGAACAGCAGACGCTCGAAGTTCGACGAGACCATGATGTCCATCGACGGCGACAGGGTCGGGTACAGCTCGCCCTTGGCGTACTGATTGCCGCTCATGAAGCGGTGTAGGATGTCGTTGCGGTTGGTGGCGACGATCAGCTGGCTGACCGGCAGGCCCATGTTGCGGGCGAGATAGCCGGCGAAGATGTCGCCGAAGTTGCCGGTCGGCACCGAGAAGGCCACCGAACGCGCCGGGCCGCCGAGCTGCAGCGCCGCATGAAAGTAGTAGACGATCTGGGCCATGATCCGCGCCCAGTTGATCGAGTTGACCGCTACCAGACGCGTGCCCTTGAGGAAACCCTGGTCAGCGAAGCTGGCCTTGACCATCTCCTGGCAGTCGTCGAAGTTGCCTTCGATGGCGATGTTATGGATGTTGTCGCCGAGGATGGTGGTCATCTGCCGGCGCTGCACCTCGGACACACGGTTGTGCGGGTGCATGATGAAGATATCGACGTTCTCGCAGGCCTTGCAGCCCTCGATGGCGGCCGAGCCGGTGTCACCGCTGGTGGCGCCCATGATGACCACGCGCTCGTTGCGCTTGGCCAGCACGTAGTCGAGCAGGCGACCGAGCAGCTGCAGGGCGAAATCCTTGAACGCCAGGGTCGGGCCGTGGAACAGCTCGAGCACCCACTCGTTGCCGTTCAGCTGACGCAGCGGCGCCACGGCCGAGTGTTCGAACACGCCGTAGGTGTCTTCGAGGATCTTCTTGAAATCGGCATCCGGAATACTGCCGGTGACGAACGGACGCATCACCCGGAAGGCCAGCTCGTGATACGGCAGGCCGGCCCAGGAGGCGATCTCTTCCTGAGTGAAGCGTGGCAGGTTTTCCGGCACGTACAGGCCGCCGTCCGTGGCCAGGCCGGCCAGCAGAACGTCTTCGAAATTCAGGGCCGGTGCCTGGCCGCGAGTGCTGATATAGCGCATGGTCTGCAAACCTTCGGTTCGGGGCGCCACGCCGCGAGCAGGTCGCGGCGCGCGACGAAATTAGCTGAGTTGTTCGACGCGGATGCGCACCACATTGCCGACGACGTCGGCCAGCGCTTCCAGGGCAGCAATGGCGTCGTTCATGCGCTGCTCGGCAACGCGATGAGTGACCAGGATCATCGGCACCAGGCCGTCCTGCTCCTCGACTTCCTTCTGCATGATCGATTCGATGTTGATGCCGCGCTCAGACAGGATACTCGCCACCTGGGCCAGCACGCCCGGGCGATCCTTGGCCTGGATGCGCAGGTAGTAAGCGCTTTCGCAGGCGGTGACCGGCAGGATCGGGTGGTCGGACAGCGAATCCGGCTGGAAGGCCAGGTGCGGCACGCGATTGGTCGGGTCGGTGGTCAGCGCACGCACCACGTCGACCAGGTCGGCGACCACGGCCGAAGCGGTCGCTTCCATGCCGGCACCGGCGCCGTAGAACAGGGTGCTGCCGGCGGCGTCGCCATTGACCATGACGGCGTTCATCACGCCATTGACGTTGGCGATCAGGCGGTCGGCCGGGATCAGCGTCGGGTGTACGCGCAGCTCGATGCCGGCATCGGTACGGCGCGCCACACCCAGGTGCTTGATGCGATAGCCCAGGGCCTCGGCGTAGTTCACGTCGGCCGTGGTCAGCTTGGTGATGCCTTCGGTGTA
>Ga0268257_1003138_pt1 | contig 10790 bp, 11 predicted proteins | sample AgamicAtPrz_FD_200249 | JGI IMG/M metagenome (GOLD analysis project Ga0268257, IMG submission 200249) | Agave microbial communities from Guanajuato, Mexico - At.P.rz (v2) (version 3) | ecosystem: Host-associated > Plants > Phyllosphere > Phylloplane/Leaf | place: Guanajuato, Mexico | collected...
GGGAAAAGAAAAAGGAAAACGGCATCCGACAATTAAGGATAATGTTCTGATTTCTACGGGGGCTAAGGTACTTGGATCCATCACAGTTGGAGAAAATTCCAAAATTGGCGGCGGCTCGGTTGTATTGAAAGAAGTTCCTCCTAACTCAACAGTAGTAGGAATTCCAGGCAGAGTAGTCATGCAAGATGGAAGAAAAATTACAAAAGACTTAAACCATTGTGACTTGCCAGACCCTGTTGCCGACCGCTTAAGAGAAATGCAAAATGACTTGGATAGATTAATGTATGAACTCGAAGAATTAAAAGGAGAAAGGATAAAAGTCAATGGCCATTCAACTTTATAATACACTTACACGTAAAAAAGAAACCTTCGTACCGCTTGAAGAGGGAAAGGTCAAAATGTATGTTTGCGGTCCGACTGTCTATAATTATATTCATATTGGTAATGCCCGTCCGGCCATCGTTTTTGATACCGTCCGACGCTATTTAGAATACCGCGGCTATGATGTTAAATATGTTTCCAATTTTACCGACGTAGATGATAAATTAATCCGAGCTGCCAATCAATTAGGTGAAGACGTGCCAGCTATTGCTGACCGGTTTATCAATGCCTATTTTGAAGATGTGTCTGCATTAGGCTGCCAAAAAGCGGATGTTCATCCACGGGTAATGGAGAACATGGACATTATTATTGAATTTATTAGTGAATTAATTGATAAAGGTTTCGCATATGAATCGGCTGGAGATGTGTATTTCCGGACAAGAAAATTCGATGGCTATGGTAAACTGTCGCATCAATCGATTGATGATTTGCAGGTAGGCGCAAGAATTGAAGTTGGCGATCGGAAACAAGATGACCTAGATTTTGCCCTTTGGAAAGCGGCGAAGGAAGGGGAAATCTTCTGGGAAAGCCCATGGGGACTTGGCCGTCCTGGATGGCATATTGAGTGCTCAGCAATGGCAAAAAAATATCTGGGTGAAACGATTGATATTCATGCGGGTGGTCAGGATTTAACTTTCCCGCATCATGAAAATGAAATTGCCCAGTCAGAGGCACTATCAGGAAAATTATTTTCCCGCTACTGGATGCACAACGGCTATATCAATATTGACAATGAAAAAATGTCGAAGTCGCTAGGAAACTTTGTGTTAGTTCATGACATTATCAAGAAACACAATCCACAAGTGCTGCGCTTTTTCATGTTATCAGTTCATTACCGCAATCCGATCAATTACAGTGAGGAATTACTGGAAAGTACGAAAGCAGCATTTGAACGCTTGATTACCTCCTATCAAAATTTAAAGCATCGTAAAGAAGCAAGCACGGATTTAACCGATAATAATCAAGAATGGCTTGATAAAATTGCAAGCTCACAAGAACAGTTTATTGAGGCGATGGATGATGATTTCAACACAGCGAAAGCCATTTCTGTTTTATTTGACCTCTCGAAACTGGCGAATTATTATCTTTTAGAAAAAAATACGGCAGTATCGGTAATCGATGCCTTTACTAAACAGTTTGAAGATTTGTTCCAAGTTTTAGGATTGACGATTGAAAAAGAAGAAATGCTGGATGAAGACATTGATGCATTGATTGAAAAACGAATCCAGGCCCGAAAAGACCGTAATTTCCAATTGTCTGACCAAATCCGAGATCAGCTTAAGGAAATGAATATTATTTTAGAAGATACCCCGCAAGGTACAAGGTGGAAAAGAGGCTAATTCATGCTTGAATATGAGAATACCGTCGATGCCAAACAATTGAATAGTCTCGCCCTTGCCTATATGGGGGACGCCATTTATGAAACGTATGTAAGGCGCCACCTCCTCTATAGCGGGAAGGTAAGACCCAATCATTTACACCGGACGGGAACGACTTACGTTTCAGCAAAGGCACAATGCAAAATTCTTTTTCAAATGATGGATGATCATCTTCTCGACGAGGAAGAATTAGCGGTCATTATGCGCGGTCGAAATGCAAAGTCAGGCTCTGTTCCTAAAAATACAGATGTCCAAACCTATCATTACAGTACAGCGTTCGAAGCGTTGATGGGTTATTTATATTTAACGGGTAAAATAGAACGGATGGAAGAATTGATTAATCTGGCATTTAGATATGTAGATGAGAGAAAGGAGGAACGCTAGGATGGAACAAGAATATATTGTTGGCAAAAATCCAGTTATTGAAGCGCTGAAATCAGAAAGGGATATTAATAAAATCTTAATTGCTGAAGGATCACAGCGCGGCCAAATGCAGCAAATTACACAGTTAGCAAAGGAAGCAAATGTGATTGTTCAATTTGTGCCGAAGAAAAAAATTGACCAAATTTCCGGTGAAAACCATCAAGGAGTTCTGGCCTATGTTGCCGCATATCAATATGCGGAGATCGATGATTTGTTTGCTGCAGCGGAAAAGAAAAACGAAACGCCTTTCTTTTTACTGCTTGATGAAATTGAAGATCCTCATAATCTTGGTTCTATTATGAGAACGGCGGATTCTGTGGGGGCACATGGCATCATTATACCGAAACGGAGGGCTGTCGGCTTAACCGCAACAGTAGCTAAAGCCTCAACAGGTGCAATTGAGTATATTCCAGTCGTACGTGTCACAAATATGGCGAGAACAATTGATGAATTAAAGGAACGGGGCATTTGGATTGCGGGAACAGATGCAAAAGGAAAAGATGACTACCGCAGGTTAGACGGGACCCTGCCGCTTGGATTGGTCATTGGTAGTGAAGGAAAAGGAATGGGTAGACTAATCCGTGATAAATGTGATTTTCTTATTCACCTGCCAATGGTCGGAAAAGTTACATCGTTAAATGCTTCTGTTGCAGCATCTTTACTCATGTATGAGGTATATCGAAAACGACACCCGCTTGAGGGGTAACATATGGATATCCTGCTTGTCGACGGATATAACATTATTGGGGCCTGGCCGGAACTTAGGGCGTTAAAAGATCGAGATCTGCCAGCAGCAAGAGATCGTCTTGTTGAAAGAATGGCGGAGTATCAAGCCTATTCCGGATATCGTGTGATTGTTGTCTTTGATGCCTATTATGTACAAGGAACAGAGAAGAAATTTAGAAATCATCAAGTAGAAGTCATCTTTACTAAAGAAAATGAAACAGCAGATGAGCGGATTGAAAAATTGGCGATTAGCCTAAGTAATCGGAGAACGCAAATACATGTCGCTACCTCCGATTTTACAGAGCAATGGGCTATCTTTGGACAAGGGGCATTAAGGAAATCCGCTCGTGAGCTGCTCATTGAAATGTCCTCCATTGAAAAAGGAATCGAACAGAAAGTGAAGAAGATTCAAGAAAAAAAACCTGTCTCGAAAATAAATATGAGTGATGAAATGGCAGAAATTTTTGAAAAGTGGCGCAGAGGTCAAAAGTGAACGTGGACACTGAAAAAATTGTCATGTATACTATTACTAACTATGCTTGTTCGGTGGAGGCGATCTACTTTGAGTACGGACTTCGGAACAAAGGTCAACCAGCAGTTCCTCATAATGGAAGATGAAGAAATTGTTTATTTGGTGCACCACGGTGATAGTGAAGCGTTGGATTATTTAATCCACAAGTATCGTAATTTTGTACGTGCAAAAGCTAGGTCCTATTTTTTAATTGGAGCTGATAAAGAAGATATTGTCCAAGAAGGCATGATTGGATTGTACAAAGCCATTCGTGACTTCAGAGAGGACAAACTGACCTCCTTTAAAGCATTTGCCGAACTGTGCATTACTCGTCAAATTATAACAGCCATTAAAACCGCAACACGGCAAAAGCATATCCCGTTAAATTCGTATGTCTCTTTGGACAAGCCGATATATGATGAGGAGTCCGATCGAACATTAATGGATGTTTTGTCAGGGGCAAAGATACTTGACCCTGAGGAGCTAATCATTAATCAAGAAGAATTTGACCATATTGAATTTAAAATGACTGAATTATTAAGTGACTTAGAAAGAAAGGTATTAGCCCTTTACTTGGATGGTCAATCTTATCAAGAAATTTCAGAAGAACTTAATCGTCATGTGAAATCCATTGATAATGCTCTGCAGCGAGTGAAAAGAAAGTTGGAACGATATCTCGAACTTCGTGAATTTTCACTGTAATAACCTACCTTTATGGCATGAATTTGAACCGTTTTCAACGGATATTGACAATAATTAGGGTACATGGTACATTTTTAAGGATATAATAGAAAATTGGGTAAAGGTGTCGAAGATGAGTAAAAAAGTTATCCTTGCATGTGCAGTTTGCGGTTCTCGTAACTATTCGACAATTAGCAAGCAGACACAAACAGAGCGATTAGAATTGAAAAAATTCTGTAAAACGTGCACCACCCATACCATTCATCGAGAAACAAAATAGTCATCCTATATTCTTATAGTTATTTTATTTTGGGGGTTACTTAACATGAAGCGCATAAAGAAGTTCTTCAGTGATATATTCCGTGAGATGAGGAAAGTTAGCTGGCCAAAACGCGGAGAACTAACACGCTCGACGGTGACTGTATTAACGACCGTTGTTTTTTTCGCAGCGTTCTTTGCAGTACTTGATTTAGGGATTTCAAAATTGATTCGCTTAATTCTTGAATAATAAATCATCTTTCATGGTATAATGGTGATTAATAAAGGAATTTTTATCTAAAAGCCCGTATAACGGGTTTTTTATTTGTTTAAAAAATAGTCTATGACTACTAAATAGGGAGGGACGGACGTTCTAGTCCTCTTAAATGGAAAAAAATTGGTATGTACTACATACTTACTCGGGTTATGAAAATAAAGTAAAAGCAAATTTAGAAAAACGGGTCGAATCAATGGGGATGCAAGATAAGATTTTCCGAGTGGTTGTCCCTGAAGAAGAAGAGACCGAGCTAAAAAACGGCAAGAAAAAAGTAGTAAAGCGCAAAGTGTTCCCAGGTTATGTATTAGTGGAAATTGTAATGACTGATGATTCTTGGTACGTAGTGCGGAATACTCCTGGGGTAACAGGGTTTGTTGGATCATCAGGATCAGGTTCTAAACCGACACCGTTACTTCCAGAAGAGGTTGTCGTTATACTAAAACGAATGGGTGTTACCGAAACTCGTGTCGATGCTGATTATGAAATTGGCGAAACGGTCCGCGTCAAAGAAGGTCCATTTGCTAACTTTACAGGATCTGTGGAAGAGATGGATAAAGACAAGGCGAAGCTGAAAGTTCTTGTTAATATGTTCGGCCGTGATACCCCTGTAGAACTTGATTTTACGCAGATTGAAAAACTTTAATGTAAAAAAACTTGAAATCATTTTGAAAAAGTGGTAATATTTCATAGGTCAGTATGTCTCCATGTGAGACAAGACTTATGTCAAGTTCTTTATGATCAATAGATAAAGACAGATGCCTGAGTGGGAGGGTTCTTAAAGACCCTATTACCACATCACGGACTTTAAGGAGGTGTGTCTCGTGGCTAAAAAAGTAATTAAAGTCGTTAAATTACAAATTCCTGCTGGGAAAGCAAACCCTGCGCCACCAGTTGGTCCTGCACTAGGTCAAGCCGGTGTTAACATCATGGGATTCTGTAAAGAATTTAACGCTCGTACAGCAGATCAAGCTGGTTTGATCATCCCTGTTGAAATTACGGTATTTGAAGACCGTTCATTTACATTTATTACGAAAACTCCTCCTGCTGCCGTTCTTTTGAAAGTAGCAGCTGGAATTCAGTCAGGTTCTGGTGAACCTAACCGTAATAAAGTAGCAACAGTTAAGCGTAATACAGTACGCGAGATTGCGGAACAGAAAATGCCTGACCTAAACGCAGCTAGCGTTGAAGCAGCAATGCGCATGGTTGAAGGTACTGCTCGCAGCATGGGTATCGTCATCGAAGACTAATCCGTGTAACTGATTGTTTTTGTAAAATGAAGGGGTTGCGACGTTATAAACACTCGCAACCTTTTTCGTGGCTAGCTGCGGCGCCTAGGGGCTCGGGGTCATAAGCCAATCCGTCCTGAAGGTAAAAAAACAACCTTCAAGCCGGCTCGTCTTATGCCTGTCGCCCCTGTTCAAGGCGCCTCCGCTTTTCGCCGTGGGAGTTATTCAACGTTAAAACCACAATTCTAGGAGGAAATTAAAATGGCTAAAAAAGGTAAGAAGTATTTAGAAGCTTCAAAGCTTGTAGATCGCCTAAAAGCATATCCAATTGTTGAAGCAATTGATCTTGCAAAACAAACAAACTTCGCTAAATTTGATGCAACTCTTGAAGTAGCATTCCGTTTAGGCGTTGACCCTAAGAAAGCTGACCAACAAATCCGTGGTGCAGTTGTGCTTCCTAACGGAACTGGTAAGACGCAACGCGTTCTAGTTTTCGCTAAAGGGGAAAAAGTAAAAGAAGCAGAAGCAGCTGGCGCTGATTATGTAGGCGATGCTGAGTACATCAACAAAATCCAACAAGGTTGGTTTGAATTTGATGTAATCGTAGCAACTCCTGACATGATGGGTGAAGTTGGTAAATTAGGTCGTGTATTAGGACCTAAAGGCTTAATGCCAAACCCTAAAACAGGTACAGTTACATTTGATGTAACTCGTGCAATCAATGAAATTAAAGCAGGTAAAGTTGAATACCGCGTTGACAAGTCTGGTAACATCCACGTGCCAATCGGTAAAGCTTCATTCGAAAACGAAAAGCTTGTTGAAAACTTCAACACTGTATTTGAAACTATGCTAAAAGTGAAGCCTTCTGCTGCAAAAGGTACTTACATGAAGAACGTAACTGTTGCTTCTACTATGGGACCTGGCGTTAAAGTTGATCCTTCATCAGTAGCTGTTAAATAAATTTTACCAATTGACAACTTAAAATAGATTTTATATAATCTATTTTGTTGTTTAAAATAATAACATTTGTACTGTAGACAGCAGGTGTGCCAATGGCACTTAATACCCTGCCGAGGTAATGCGATATAAATAGCTGAGTAATCAGTTGTTATCCTGCCTCCATGTCACCGTTCGATATGGAGGCGTTTATTTGCCTGGTATAAATGTAGAAAATTCTACAGGAGGTGTAAAGATGAGCAGTGCAATCGAATTAAAGCAACAAATCGTTAGTGAAATTTCTGATAAATTAAAGAACAGCGTATCAACAGTTGTTGTTGATTACCGTGGTCTTTCAGTTGCAGAAGTAACTGAACTTCGTAAACAGCTTCGTGAAGCTGGTGTGGAATTCAAAGTTTACAAAAACTCAATGACACGCCGTGCGGCTGAAGCAGCTGGCCTTGCTGATTTAAACGCTGCATTAACTGGTCCAAACGCAATTGCGTTCAGTACTGAAGATGTAGTAGCACCAGCTAAAATCTTGAACGACTTTGCGAAAAAGCATGAAGCACTTGAACTTAAAGCAGGTGTAATTGAAGGTAATGTTGCAACAGCTGAAGAAATTAAAGCTCTTGCTGACCTACCATCACGCGAAGGTTTACTATCTATGTTACTCAGCGTACTACAAGCTCCAATCCGCAACCTTGCTCTTGTTACAAAAGCAGTTGCAGAACAAAAAGAAGAACAAGGCGCTTAATAAGTTAGCCCTGAATACGGCATTTTAAATAATTTGAACGAAAACTAAGGAGGAAATTAATCATGACTAAAGAACAAATCATTGAAGCAGTTAAAACTATGACTGTTTTAGAACTTAACGATCTAGTAAAAGCAATCGAAGAAGAATTCGGCGTAACTGCTGCTGCTCCAGTAGCAATGGTTGGCGGCGCAGGTGCTGCTGCTGTTGAAGAAAAGACTGAATTTGATGTAATCCTAGCTGGCGCTGGCGACCAAAAAATCAAAGTTATCAAAGTTGTACGTGAAATCACTGGTCTTGGTCTTAAAGAAGCAAAAGACCTTGTTGACAACACTCCAAAGCCAGTTAAAGAAGGCGTTTCTAAAGATGAAGCTGAAGCAATCAAAGCTAAGCTTGATGAAGTTGGAGCAAACGTTGAAGTTAAGTAATAATCACAAAAACGAGCTCGCTGTATAAGCGGGCTTTTTTTGGCTTAATAGAATCTAGATTTTTAGTTTCTTTTCCTCGTTAATCTTCAATTATTAATCTTCCTCGGAGGTGAGTCAGTTGTCTGAACACTACTATTCTCGAACACAAAAGGTTGAAAGTGACCCGAAATTTTGGGACTACACGTTAAAAAATAACCCTTTTCGTTTTAAAACGGATAACGGTGTGTTTTCAAAAAGAGAAGTAGATTTCGGCTCACGTTTATTAATTGAGTCTTTTGAAATGCCAAATACAGACGGATTACTCCTGGATGTTGGCTGTGGCTACGGTCCAATTGGTCTTTCGCTTGCAAAATATTATCATGAACGTATGATACATATGGTTGATGTGAATGAGCGGGCTATTGAATTGGCAAAGGAAAATGCAGAATTAAATCGGATCCAGAATGTTACAATCTATGAAAGTGATCGGTTGTTAAATGTGAAAGAAAACACATTTGCAGCTATTTTAACAAATCCGCCGATCAGAGCAGGAAAAAAAACAGTCCATGACATTTTTGAACAAAGCTTTGATCATCTCGTGTCACAAGGGGAGCTCTGGGTTGTCATTCAAAAGAAACAAGGTGCACCATCCGCAATTGAAAAATTAAATAATTTATTTAACCACGTCGAAACTATTGACAAATCCAAAGGTTATTTTGTCATAAGGGCACAAAAAAGTTGACTTGAAAATGTCACTATGATAGCATTATAAAATGCCATCATAATAATTTCCGAATTATTCCTATAAATACTTGAATATCTTGTATAAAAAAGGAATATTAAGGAAATGATGACAAAATAATAGTCTAAATGTGAAAATGTGGTTTTTAACTAAAAACCCTTTTTCTTTTTGTTTACTGGAAAAGGAGTAAATTTCTGTTCCATAAACGTTAATAGATTTTAATAATAACGCTTGATTTGAGGGGTGAATCAGTTGACAGGTCAACTAGTTCAGTATGGACGACACCGCCAACGAAGAAGTTACGCACGAATCAGTGAAGTTTTAGAATTACCAAATCTTATTGAAATCCAAACCTCTTCTTATCAATGGTTTCTTGATGAGGGTTTGCGTGAAATGTTCCAGGATATTTCACCAATCGAGGACTTTACTGGTAACCTATCACTAGAATTTATTGATTACAGTCTTGGCGATCCAAAGTATTCAGTAGAGGAATCAAAAGAACGGGACGTTACATATTCTGCTCCTTTGCGTGTAAAAGTACGTCTTGTAAACAAAGAAACAGGTGAAGTAAAAGATCAAGATGTATTTATGGGTGATTTTCCACTTATGACTGAAACAGGTACGTTTGTCATTAATGGGGCAGAACGTGTTATCGTTTCACAATTAGTGCGCTCTCCGAGTGTTTACTATAGTGGGAAGTTCGATAAAAATGGAAAGAGGGGCTTTTCAGCTACCGTCATTCCGAACCGCGGCGCTTGGCTCGAATATGAAACAGATGCTAAAGATGTCGTTTATGTGAGAATAGATCGTACTCGGAAACTGCCCGTTACGGTTCTTTTGCGTGCACTTGGTTTCGGCTCTGATCAAGAAATCATTGAATTGATTGGGGATAACGAATACATCCGTAATACACTTGAGAAAGACAATACGGAAGGTGTCGAAAAGGCCCTTTTAGAAATTTATGAGCGTCTGCGTCCAGGTGAACCACCTACCGTTGAAAATGCAAAGAGCTTATTAGTGTCACGTTTCTTTGACCCTAAGCGCTATGACCTTGCGAATGTAGGCCGCTATAAAATTAATAAAAAGCTTCATATCAAAAACCGTTTATTCAACCAACGTTTAGCAGAGTCCCTTGCGGATCCTGAAACAGGTGAAATTATTGCCGAAAAAGGATTAATTCTAGATAGAAGAAACCTTGATAGAATTATCCCTGCTCTTGAAAAGAATATTAATTTCAAAGGCTTTAATCCGTATGGCGGTGTTGTAGAAGACGAGATCACACTTCAGGATATTAAGATTTATGCTCCTGGTGATGAAAGTGAAAAAGTAATTAATGTCTTAGGTAATGCCTATGTGGCAGAACCAATTAAAAATATTACACCGGCTGATATCATTGCATCGATTAGCTACTTCTTTAATCTATTGCATGGAGTAGGCGATACGGATGATATCGATCACTTAGGGAACAGACGTCTGCGTTCTGTTGGAGAATTGCTTCAGAATCAATTCCGGATTGGGTTATCCCGTATGGAGCGTGTGGTTCGTGAAAGAATGTCAATTCAAGACACAGCAACGATCACTCCACAGCAATTGATCAACATTCGTCCAGTCATTGCGTCTATTAAAGAGTTCTTTGGCAGCTCGCAATTATCACAGTTCATGGACCAAACCAACCCGCTTGCTGAATTAACGCACAAGCGTCGTCTCTCTGCATTAGGACCTGGTGGTTTAACGCGTGAACGTGCTGGAATGGAAGTTCGTGACGTTCACTACTCTCACTATGGTCGGATGTGTCCGATTGAAACACCTGAAGGTCCAAACATTGGTTTGATTAACTCGCTTTCATCATATGCGAAAGTTAACCGATTTGGCTTTATCGAAACACCATACCGGAGGGTTGACCCTGATACTGGTAAGGTTACTGCTCGGATCGATTACTTAACAGCTGACGAAGAAGATAACTATGTAGTAGCCCAAGCGAACTCTCGTTTAGATGATGACGGTTCCTTCTTAGATGAGGAAGTTGTTGCTCGTTTCCGTGGTGAGAACACAGTTGTAAAACGTGAACGCATTGACTATATGGATGTAT
>Ga0268257_1003140_pt1 | contig 10785 bp, 10 predicted proteins | sample AgamicAtPrz_FD_200249 | JGI IMG/M metagenome (GOLD analysis project Ga0268257, IMG submission 200249) | Agave microbial communities from Guanajuato, Mexico - At.P.rz (v2) (version 3) | ecosystem: Host-associated > Plants > Phyllosphere > Phylloplane/Leaf | place: Guanajuato, Mexico | collected...
CATCAAAAAGGCCTATTTCGCCCGCGTGCAGCTTTCCGCCGCCGGTTTTTATAAGACGCCGAAAATCCACTGGGATCGCGCCGCCGGCCGTGGCACGCCGTTTTATTATTTCGCCTATGGCGCGGCGTGCTCGGAAGTATCGATCGACACGCTGACCGGTGAATACCTGATGGAACGTACCGATATCCTCCACGATGTCGGCAAGTCGCTCAACCCGGCCATCGATATCGGCCAGATCGAGGGCGCCTTCGTGCAGGGCATGGGCTGGCTGACCACGGAGGAATTGTGGTGGGACGGCAAGGGGCGGCTGCGCACCCACGCGCCTTCCACCTACAAGATCCCGCTCGCCTCCGACCGGCCGAAGAGCTTCAACGTCAGGCTGGCGGAATGGTCGGAAAATGCCGAACCCACCATTGGCCGCTCCAAGGCCGTGGGCGAACCACCCTTCATGCTGGCCATCTCGGTTCTCGAAGCCCTCTCCATGGCCGTCGCTTCCGTGGCAGATTACAAGGTCTGCCCACGCCTCGACGCGCCAGCAACGCCGGAGCGGGTGCTGATGGCGGTGGAACGGTTGAAGAAGGTTTGAGGGAGGACGTACCCATGCGGCCGAGCCCCCTCATCCGTCCCTTCGGGCCACCTTCTCCCCGTCGGGGAGAAGAAAGATGCCGCATCGCCTCACCCTTCCTGCAAGCACGTAAGATGGACGGAGCCAGTGCTCCGGGTTTCTTCTCCCCGCCGGGGAGAAGGTGGAGCGCAGCGCCGGATGAGGGGGCCAGCCCCAATGCCTGACGCCTCCCTCTCCACTTTCCTCGCCCGCTACACCTCCACAATCCTCGTGGAAATCGAAGCCGTGAAAGGCTCGTCACCGCGCGAGGCCGGCACCTTCATGCTGGTCAGCCAGGAGGCCATCTGGGAAACCATCGGCGGCGGCCAGTTCGAATATATGGCCATAGACCATGCCCGCGCCATGCTGCGCAGCGGTGTTGCCGGAGACCGCATGGATATACCACTCGGCCCCGAAATCGGCCAATGCTGCGGCGGGCGCACCCTCCTGCGCTTTCGGCTGGTCACTGCGGATATTGCCGCTGCGCTTGAGGCAAGGCAGAAGGGCGAAGCCGAGCAGCAGCCCGCCGTTTTCATTTTTGGTGCCGGCCACGTGGGCAAGGCGCTGGCTGAGGCCCTGTCGCTGTTGCCCCTGACCCTGACCGTGATCGAAACACGCGAAAACGAGCTGCGCGATCTTCCGTCTGCAGCGGCGTCCATACTCACCCCCATGCCGGAAGCATTCGTTCGCAAAATCCCGGCAAATGGGGCCGCGGTCATCGTCACCCACGATCATGCACTCGATTTCATGATCGCGAAGGAGGCGCTCGCCCGCAACGATCTCGCCTATGTCGGCATGATCGGCTCGAAGACCAAACGCGCTACCTTTGCCCATTGGCTGGAGCGGGAAGACGAGCCGCCTTCCCGCCTTGCGAAACTCATCCTACCCATCGGCGGCAGCGGCGTCAGGGACAAGCGTCCCGCCGTTATAGCGGCCCTTGTGGCAGCCGAGTTGCTTCAAGCATTTTCCGCTGCCGAAACCCGCCGCAGCGGTAATCAATACGGCCATCCTCAAGGCCTAGATCTCGCTTGAGCGCGTCCGGCAGGCTTTCATCCGCCAGATTGTCGGGTTGGAGGCTCTCTAGGATAAACCGTTCCGCTGTCCGCAGGCCCGCGCGCAGGCGGGACCACGCGCGCAAGAGTGCTGTGCGCATGTTCGTCTCCGTTCAAAAATGTCAGAAGCTCAGTTGATGAATTGCGCTAAAAATGCTCTGATTTCCGAATAAAAACCAATGAAACCTTCGGCAATTGGCATAAAGAGAACTTATCCATGAAAATGTCACGCCAGTTCCCCCTGAATGCCCTGCGGGTGTTCGAAGCCGCCGCAAGACACATGAGCTTCACCAAGGCCGGCGAGGAATTGGGCATGACGCAGACGGCAGTCAGCTATCAGGTGAAACTGCTGGAGGAGAATATCGGAGAGCCGCTCTTCATAAGAAAGGCGCGGCAAGTCTCGCTGACCGAGGCTGGAGAAAAATTAGCGCCGAAAGTTGCGGAAGCCTTTAATACCTTAAAGGAGGCTGTCGATAGCGTGCGCGACGCGCCCGACGCAACGCTGACAATCCACTCAACCGCCACCTTTGCGTCGCGCTGGCTTTCGCGGCATCTGGGCGCTTTCCAGCTTGAACATCCCTCAATCGCGGTGCGGCTTGATACATCGAGCTCACTGATCGATTTTTCCCAATCAGACTGCGATGTCGCCATTCGCTGGAGCAAAGATAACGGTAAAGGGCTGATCTACCATCAACTGCTGCGCGGCGTTTATACGCCGATGCTGCATCCAAGTCTTGCTGACAGCATCGGCGGATTGCACAAACCGGAAGATCTGCTGCGCCTGCGCATCATCGATCCCGGCGATATCTGGTGGAGCCAGTGGTTCAAGGAAGTCGGCGTCGAAAATCCGGGCCTCGACCGTTATCCCCGCAGCCGCCTCAATGTGCAGGCCTTCGAGGCCGCAGCGGCGATCGCCAGCCAGGGCGTCGCCATGCTCACCCCGGAACTCTATGCCGATGAGATTGCGCTCGGCCGCCTTTATCAACCCTTCGAGCATCTTAGCAGCGAGGGCAAGAACTACTGGCTGGTCTACCCTGAAAACCGCCGGAACATTCGCAAGATAAGGCTGTTCCGCGACTGGATTTTGAAGCGGATCGAGGAAAGCCGGCCGCAGCAGCAGCCTCAATACCCCATATCCGGCGCATAAAAGCACCGCGGCGTATCCTCATCCGGAAACAGACAGAGGTGGTACTCGCCGTCTTCGGATCGACGCGCCTGACTCTGGGACCAGTTGAAAACGTGACGTCGCGTGACCATGCGGTGATCGCCGGGCGCAAGCGAGACCTCGTAACCATCAGACGTCACCCGAACGCTGCGCGTCGGGATCATCTGGCAGTCGCCGGTTTCGGCATCGCCGTTGCAGCAGTAGCTTTCATATTTGAATCCCTTGTGGGATTCATGGGCAAGCGCGGTGGCGCTGAATGCAAAAAGCAGAAAAAGAACCGTCAGAACAAGGCGCATCGGCACGGTCTCCGTTGAAAACAACGGCGGCAGCCGGAAGATCATTGCGTCCCTTAACTTAAAATCTCATATCACTCACACCCGGACACAATGGCACCGGGAACTGCGACACCTGCCCCCTGATCTGCTCCGCCCAGGGTTCGCAGCGCCCGCTTTCGGAAAAACCGCCAGCGAAACATGTCATGGGAGCCCTGCGCATCGGCGCGAGAGTCCACAGCCTGATATTCTAACACATCAGCAGGCTGCACACAGGATCATAGCTGAGTCGCCTTAGCCAGCTAAGCACAAACTCAACGACAGGATAGACCGTTTCCAGCTTTCGAGGGCTTGATCGCCCAGCCGGAACGGACCGGCCCAGGATTGCAGACACAACCGCTTTGCATTGTGAACAATCTCTGCCAGGTCTCTGCTTTTCCCTTCCCTAAAGGCCAAATTTCTCGCAAGGTGCGCTGCACAAGGATCAGGGGAACCGCATGTACGAATACGCCATTGCGTGGGAATGGATGGCCTTTGCCGTCCGCTGGCTCCACGTCATCACCGCCATCGCCTGGATAGGCTCATCCTTTTATTTCATCGCGCTCGATCTCGGGCTGGTCAAGCGGCCGCATCTGCCGCCGGGGGCGTATGGCGAGGAGTGGCAGGTGCATGGCGGCGGCTTTTACCACATCCAGAAATATCTGGTCGCCCCTGCCCAGATGCCCGAGCACCTGACATGGTTCAAATGGGAAAGCTACGTCACCTGGCTTTCCGGCTTCGCCATGCTCTGCATCGTTTATTATGGCGGGGCGGACCTGTTCCTCATCGACCATTCCGTGCTTGATCTCACCCAGTTCCAGGCCATCGCCCTATCGCTGGCATCGCTCGCCATCGGCTGGCTGTTTTATGATTTCCTCTGCAAATCGCCGCTCGGCAACAATACCTGGGGCCTGATGATCGTGCTTTATGTCGCGCTGGTGGCGATGGCCTGGGGTTACACGCAGGTCTTCACAGGTCGCGCCGCCTTCCTGCATCTGGGTGCGTTTACCGCCACCATCATGTCGGCGAACGTCTTTTTCATCATCATCCCCAACCAGAAGATCGTCGTCGCAGACCTGATCGCCGGGCGAACGCCGGACCCGAAATATGGCCGCATCGCCAAACAGCGCTCGCTGCACAACAACTACCTGACGCTGCCCGTCATCTTCTTCATGCTGTCGAACCATTATCCGCTGGCCTTCGCCACGCAGTTTAACTGGATCATCGCAGCGCTGGTGTTCCTGATGGGCGTTACCATCCGCCACTGGTTCAACACCACCCATGCCCGCAAGGGCAAGCCAACATGGACATGGCTTGCGACCGCCCTCATCTTCATCGTCATCATGTGGCTTTCCACCGTGCCGAAAGTGCTGACCGGCGAACAGGAAGAGAAGGCCGCCACCCTCTCACCCATGCAGCAGCAATTCGTCAGCGACGCCCATTTTACCAAGGCCCGTGACGTCGTTCAGGGTCGCTGTTCCATGTGCCATGCCGCCGAGCCGGCGTGGGAAGGCGTGCCCTTCACGCCGAAATCGGTGAAGCTCGAAACCGACGAACAGATCGCCGCCCACGCGCGCGAAATCTATTTGCAAGCCGGGCGCAGCCATGCCATGCCTCCCGGCAACATCACCGCCATCACCCCGGATGAGCGCAAGGTGCTAACCGCATGGTATGAAAGTGCGGTTTCCGGGGCTGGAAAAGCCGAAGGAAAGACTGAATGAGCCTGGTTCTGCTGCGTGGCCGCCTGCTGAGCTTCCGCCGCGCGCCGCTCGCAATCGACGATACGCAAAGCTATCTCTATATTGAAGATGGCGGCCTGCTTCTCGAAGACGGCAAGATCGCCGCCATCGGCGAATACGGCGATATCCGTAAGACAGCACCCGAAGACGTCGAGGAAAAGGACCACCGCCCGCACCTTATCGTGCCGGGCCTCATCGACATGCACCTGCATTTCCCGCAGATGCAGGTCATCGGCTCCTATGCCGCCAACCTGCTGGAATGGCTGAACACCTATACCTTCCCGGAAGAATGCCGCTTCGTTGAAACCGCGCATGCTCAACGCATCGCCACGCATTTTTACGACGAGCTTCTGCGCCACGGCACGACAACGGCCGCCGCCTATTGCTCCGTGCACAAGGCCTCCGCCGACGCCTTCTTCGCGGAAGCCATGAAGCGCAACATGCTGATGGTCGGCGGCAAGGTGATGATGGACCGCAACGCCCCGCAGGGCCTGCTGGACACGCCGGAAACCTCTTATGACGAGACACGCCAGGTCATCGCTGACTGGCACGGCAAGGGCCGCAACCACGTCGCCATCACCCCGCGCTTCGCCATCACCTCCACACCAAAGCAGATGGAAGCCGCACAGGCGCTGGCGCAGGAGTTTCCCGATCTCTTCATCCAGACGCATCTGTCTGAAAATCTGGACGAGATCAAATATACCTGCGAGCTTTACCCTGAAGCGACCGACTACACCGACATCTATGTGCGTTACGGCCTGATGGGCAACAAAACCCTTCTCGGCCATGCCATTCATTTGTCCGATCGCGAGGCGGACGTGCTGTCGGAAACCGGCGCGGTGGCAGTGCATTGCCCCACATCGAACCTCTTCATCGGCTCCGGCCTCTTCCCGATGAAAAAGCTGCAAAGGCGCGAAAAGCCTGTTCGTATCGCGGTTGCCACCGATATCGGCGGCGGATCGAGCTATTCCATGCTGCGCACCATGGACGAGGCCTACAAAATCCAGCAATTGCTGGGCGAACGTCTCAACCCGCTGGAAAGCTGGTATCTGATGACCCGCGGCAATGCCGAAGCGCTCTCCATGGTCGACCGCATCGGCACGTTGGAGGCCGGCACGGATGCCGACATCACGGTGCTGAACGCCTCCTCGACGTCAGCCATGGCCCTGAAGATGGAGGTGGTCAAAAGCCTCACGGAAGAACTCTTCCTGATGCTGACCATGGGCGACGACCGCACAGTGGTAGAGACGTATGTGGCCGGCCAGCCGATGAAGAGCGTGCTGGCATAGTTCGGCTGCGGCCGAAACATAAAGCTGCTAACTCGTTTACATCCGTCACATATTGGATCGAGCGTGTGCCTCCTCTTTCTTCTCCCCAGCGGGATAAGGTGGCCCGAAGGGTCGGATGAGGGGGCAACGTTGCCGGATTTCGGAGAGCTTGCCCCCTCATCCCGCTGCCGCGACCTTCTCCCCGGCGGGGAGAAGAAACTAGCGGCACTCGCTCGCTCCACATGATTGCCTGACGCCATTTCGGCCGAATGCGAATGACCTCTGGAGTGCCCGGTGCCGAACCTAGACACAACCACCCTGCTGATGATCCTCACGACATTTATCGTTGCCGGCATCGTCAAGGGCGTGACCGGCATGGGGCTGCCGACTGTTGCCATGGGCGTGCTCGGCCTCTTCATGCCCCCGGTCATCGCGGCCGGCCTGCTCATCCTGCCCTCCTTCATCACCAATATCTGGCAATTGCTGGCCGGGCCTGATTTCCGGGCCATCGTGAAGCGGCTGTGGCCGATGATGATCGCCATTGCGCTTGGCACCCTCATCGGCATCCGGCTGATGACGGCGGGCACCGGCGTCTGGACCACCTCAGCGCTCGGCCTGTGCCTCGCGGTTTACGCAGCCTACAGCCTGCTTGCCAGACCGATCTCAATACCGGCAAGGCTGGAACCAAAACTCTCCCCCATCATGGGGTTGGTGACGGGCCTTCTGACCGGCGGCACCGGAATTTTCGTCGTACCCGCTGTGCCCTATATCCAATCGCTGGGTTTTAGCCGAGACGATCTGGTGCAGGCACTCGGCCTTTCCTTCACCATTTCCACCCTTGCACTTGCCGCTGGTCTTGCTTCTCAGAATGCTTTTCATGTCGAGCATCTGTCACTATCCGCACTCGCCGTCCTGCCAGCGCTTCTCGGCATGTGGCTTGGCCAGAAAATCCGCCATATCGTTAGCCCGGCGACATTTCGGCGCTGGTTCCTCATCTGCCTGCTCGTGCTTGGCTGCGAACTGTCCCTGCGCGCTTTTTGGTGAAACACCAACGACGATTTCGATGTCGCAACCCTGCTATTCATGTTAAGTGAAGCCATCATTCAAATGTGAAGGCTTTATCCATGGGCAAAATCCTGACCATAGCTGACCTGAAAAACCAGGCGCAGCGCCGTGTGCCAAAGATGTTTTTCGACTACGCCGATAGCGGCGCATGGACGGAAAGCACCTACCGCGCCAATGAGGATGATTTTGCCAAGATAAAGCTGCGCCAGCGCGTGCTGGTGGATATGACCGACCGATCGCTCGCCACCGAAATGGTCGGCGAGAAAGTCTCTATGCCGGTAGCGCTTTCCCCTACGGGCCTTACGGGCATGCAGCATGCCGATGGCGAAATGCTGGCTGCCAAGGCGGCGGAGGAATTCGGCGTGCCTTTCACGCTCTCCACCATGAGCATCTGCTCCATCGAGGATGTGGCCTCGGTTACCTCGAAACCCTTCTGGTTCCAGCTTTACGTGATGAAGGACCGCGACTTCGTCAACAACCTCATTGACCGCGCCAAGGCCGCCGGGTGCTCGGCGCTGGTGCTGACGCTCGACCTGCAGATCCTTGGCCAGCGGCACAAGGATCTGCGCAACGGCCTCTCGGCCCCGCCGAAATTCACCCCGAAACATATCTGGCAGATGGCGACCCGGCCCAAATGGTGCCTGGACATGGCGCGGACCAAGCGCCGCAGCTTCGGTAACATCGTCGGCCACGCCAAGAACGTCTCCGACCTCTCTTCGCTCTCTTCCTGGACGGCCGAGCAGTTCGATCCGCGTTTGTCCTGGAAAGACGTTGAATGGATCAAGAAACGCTGGGGCGGCAAACTTATCCTCAAGGGCATTCTTGACGAGGAAGACGCCCGCGCTTCACTCGATACCGGCGCCGATGCCATCATCGTCTCCAACCATGGCGGCCGCCAGCTCGACGGCGCGCACTCCTCCATCGCCATGCTGCCGAAAATCGTCGATGCTGTGGGCGACAGGGTCGAGGTGCACATGGATGGCGGCATCCGCTCCGGTCAGGATGTGCTGAAGGCCGTGGCGCTTGGCGCAAAGGGCACCTATATCGGCCGGCCCTTTCTCTATGGCCTCGGTGCGGATGGCAAGCAGGGCGTGACGACAGCGCTCGAGATCATCCGCAAGGAAATGGATGTCAGCATGGCGCTCTGCGGCAAGCGGCTGATTACCGATGTGGATCGCAGCATTCTGGCGTGATGTCAGAAGGGCAGAACTTCCGGCATGGCAACCACAGCTCGCGGAGCTCTCTACGGTCATGCCGGACTAGATCCGGCATCCAGCCGCGGCGCGTCTGCGCCGCGAAAGAGTCTCTCGCGATCAAAGACTTGATCGCGCCGGATCCTGGCTCAAGGCCGGGATGACGGCGGTTGGTATAGCCTTCGCGCTACACCACCCAGCCCCTCAATGCCCGACCGTTTTCGAAAACACGTTCACGATCACCACGCCGGTGATGATGAAGCCGAGGCCGATGACGGCGGCAATATCCAGCGTCTGGCGGAACACGAAATATCCGATGCCGGAAATCAGCACGATGCCAAGCCCGCTCCAGATCGCGTAGGCCACGCCGACCGGCAGCGCCCGCAGCGTGAACGACAGAAGATAAAAGGCTGCACCGTAAAACAACGCCATCAGCACTGTCGGCACCAGCCTGGTGAACTGCTGCGATTGCTGCAGGAAGGAGGTGGCGATTACCTCGCAGACAATGGCTGCGACAAGCGCGCCATAAGTGAAGACCGCGGTATTCATCGTCACCTATCCTTCTTCGTCTGGGCGATCATCCGGGCCCTCAGAGCCGCCCTGTCGCCACCCGCTTTGCCGTCGTCGGCCAGCAGATCGGCAAACCAGATGCCGTCGGCAGCCAGCCGCACCATCTCCAGTACCACCCCGTCATCCGTTTCTTTATGACGGACAAGACGACCCTCGATCCAGCTGTTCCACATGCGTCGAAGCGACGGTTCGCCGACCATCGAAACGGAGATCGCTGCCCATTGCCGACCCGAATCCCTGCCCCGATCAGAGAAAACCGCGTTTACATAGGCCCGCGTAAAGCTTCCAGAAGCTTCACGATCCTGTGAGATGAGAGCATCGATCTCGTTGTCCAGCGCCGCCAGAAGGTCAGTCATGACGGCTTCGAGCAGCACCTGCTTGGAAGGAAAATGGTGAAACAGCCCGCCCTTGGTCACTCCCGCCGCATCCGCCACCGCCTGCACGGAAAGTGCTGCAACCCCTTGTTCAGCAGCAAGTTTCGCCGCGCAATCGAGTAGATTGCGGCGCACCACCTCAGGCTGCTTCTTGCGTTCATGAGCGTTTGTCATGTCGTAAAACATACCGGACGGTTGGTTTCTTTTCAAGGAAATTGTGAGGGCAGCTGTCGGGTTGAAATTCATACTTAATTAAGCATGAAAGCGATCTCTAAAGTTTTAGCGGTTTTGTTGCCGGAAAGTGTCAGTAAAACTTTGCCCAGCGCGGCGATCAAACAAAAGGGGTGAACTATGTCGGGAATGATCAAACGGGGAATGGCGGGTGCCTGGATTTTTGCACTCGCCTTCTTTTGCGCGATCCTCTCGCTCCATGCGTCGCCGGCGCAGGCGGGCTATGCCCATTTCATCATGGACGCCAATACCGGCAAGGTTCTGGCCGCCCGCAATGCCGATGTGCTGAACCACCCCGCCTCGCTCACCAAGATGATGACGCTTTACCTGACCTTTGAGGCGCTGCATGCCGGCAAACTTCGCTGGGACCAGAAGATAACCATGTCCAAGAATGGGGCATCGGTCATCCCCTCGAAGCTCTATGTGCGTCAGGGCCAGACCTTCACCGTGCGCGAAGCCGTCTACGGCATGATCGTCAAATCCGCCAATGACATGGCCGAAGGTATGGGCGATCACCTCGGCGGCTCCGAGGCACGGTTCGCCGAAATGATGACCCGCAAGGCCCGCCAGCTCGGCATGACCAAAACGGTCTTCCGCAACGCGTCCGGCCTGCCCAACAAGTCTCAGGTGACGACGGCACGCGACATGGCGAAGCTCGGTCTTGCCTTGCAACGGGATTTTCCCAAAGAATACAGCCTCTTCGCCACGCAATCCTTCAATTTTCGTGGAAAGCGCATCCGCGGCCACAACAATCTGATGTATCGTTATCAGGGGATGGATGGCATCAAGACCGGCTATACCAACGCCTCCGGCTTCAATCTCGTCAGTGCCGTCAATCACAATGGCCGCCGCGTCGTCGGCGTCGTGCTGGGCGGCAAGACCGCGCGCAGCCGCGATGCCCAGATGGCTGCACTTCTCGACAAGGCCGTGCCGCAGGCATCGAGAGGCCGCAACACCGAACAGCTCGTCGCCAGTGCCAATGTCAGCCGCACCTTCGATGTTGCCGCCGCCGTGCCGCCGGCTGCCGTGCCGCTGCCGATGTTCGCCGAGCGCCGGGCAGATCCGGTTGCCATGCAGATTGCCACCGCAAACGCCGATGTGGCGGACATGATGCAGGTCTCGGCCATCCCGCGGCCTGCTCCCGCCGCGGCCCCTTCCGGCCAGCGCAGCCGGTGGGAGGAGCAGATCGCCGCCACCGACAGCGAAGCCGCCG
>Ga0268257_1003141_pt1 | contig 10779 bp, 7 predicted proteins | sample AgamicAtPrz_FD_200249 | JGI IMG/M metagenome (GOLD analysis project Ga0268257, IMG submission 200249) | Agave microbial communities from Guanajuato, Mexico - At.P.rz (v2) (version 3) | ecosystem: Host-associated > Plants > Phyllosphere > Phylloplane/Leaf | place: Guanajuato, Mexico | collected...
CCTCGGCAACGAAGGTAAAGAAGTTGACGACCATGTCGACCGTGCCGATGTAGTGATCCTTGCGCAGCTTGTCGTTCTGGGTAGCCACGCCGGTTGCGCAGTTGTTCAGGTGACAGATACGCAGGTACTTGCAACCCAGCGCGATCATTGGCGCAGTGCCGAAGCCGAAGCTCTCGGCCCCCAGGATGGCCGCCTTGATGACGTCCAGGCCGGTTTTCAGGCCGCCGTCGGTCTGCACCCGCACCTTGCCGCGTAAATCGTTGCCACGCAGGGTCTGATGAGTCTCGGCCAGGCCCAGTTCCCATGGCGCGCCCGCATACTTGATCGAGGTCAGTGGCGACGCACCCGTGCCGCCGTCGTAGCCCGAGATGGTGATGAGGTCGGCATAGGCCTTGGCCACGCCAGCGGCGATGGTGCCGACACCCGCCTCGGCCACCAGCTTGACCGAAACCAGCGCCTGCGGATTGACCTGCTTGAGGTCATAGATCAGCTGCGCCAAGTCTTCGATCGAGTAGATGTCGTGGTGCGGTGGAGGCGAGATCAGCGTCACGCCCGGTACGGCGTAGCGCAGCTTGGCGATCAGGCCGTTGACCTTGCCGCCGGGCAGTTGGCCGCCCTCGCCGGGCTTGGCGCCCTGGGCCACCTTGATCTGCAAGACTTCGGCATTGACCAGGTATTCAGGGGTCACGCCAAAGCGGCCGGTTGCCACCTGCTTGATCTTGGAACTCTTGAGGGTGCCATAGCGCGCCGGGTCTTCTCCGCCTTCGCCGGAGTTGGAGCGCGCGCCCAGGCGGTTCATCGCCTCGGCCAAGGCTTCGTGAGCTTCTGGAGACAGCGCACCCAGCGAGATACCGGCAGAGTCGAAGCGCTTGAGGATGGCGTCGAGCGGTTCGATCTGCTCCAGCGGCAACGGCTGGTCAGCCACTTTGACCTTCAACAGGTCGCGGATCATCGACACCGGGCGCTGGTCGACCAGTGTGGTGTATTCCTTGAACTTGGCGAAGTCGCCCTGCTGCACGGCGGCCTGCAGGGTGTTGACCACGTCGGGGTTGTAGGCGTGGTATTCGCCACCATGGACGAACTTCAGCAAGCCACCTTGCTGAATCGGCTTGCGTACGCTCCAGGCCTCGGCAGCCAACAGCTTCTGGTCACTTTCCAGATCGACGAAACGCGCACCCTTGATACGGCTCGACACACCCTTGAAGCTCAGCCCGACCACTTCCTCGGCAAGACCGATGGCTTCGAACAACTGAGCGCCCCGGTAGGAGGCGACCGTGGAGATGCCCATCTTCGACAGGATCTTGAGCAGGCCTTTGGAGATGCCCTTGCGGTAGTACTTGAACACCTCGTCCAGATCGCCCAGCACTTCGCCAGTGCGGATCAGGTCGGCCAGCACTTCATAGGCCAGGTACGGGTACACCGCCGAAGCCCCGAAGCCCAGCAGCACGGCGAAGTGGTGCGGGTCACGGGCGGTGGCGGTTTCCACCAGGATGTTGCTGTCGCAACGCAGGCCTTGCTCGGTCAAGCGGTGATGCACTGCACCTACGGCCAGCGAAGCATGTACCGGCAGCTTGCCAGGGGCGATGTGGCGGTCGCTGAGTACCAGTTGCGTCTTGCCCGCGCGCACGGCTTCTTCTGCCTGGTCGGCGATGTTGCGGATAGCCGCTTCCAGCCCAACGGCCTCTTCGTAGTTCAGGTCGATCAGCTGGCGCTCGAAGCCGTCACGCTCCAGGTTCATCAGCGAGCGCCACTTGGCCGGCGAGATGACGGGCGAGCTCAGGATGACGCGCGAGGCATGCTCCGGCGACTCCTGGAAAATGTTGCGCTCGGCGCCTAGGCAGATCTCAAGCGACATCACGATCGCTTCGCGCAGCGGGTCGATCGGCGGGTTGGTGACCTGGGCGAACTGCTGGCGGAAGAAATCGTATGGCGAGCGCACGCGCTGCGACAGCACGGCCATCGGCGTGTCGTCCCCCATCGAACCGACCGCTTCCTGGCCCTGTTCACCCAAGGGGCGCAGCACTTGGTCACGCTCCTCGAAAGTGACCTGGAACATCTTCATGTACTGCTTGAGCTGGTCAGCGTCGTAGCTGGCCACACCCTGGTCGTCGGTCAGGGTCGCCTGAATCCGCGTGGCGTGCTGACGCAGCCAGCGCTTGTACGGGTGGCGGGACTTGAGACGGTCATCGATGGCATCGGTGTCGAGGATCTGTCCGGTTTCGGTGTCCACCGCCAGGATCTGCCCGGGTCCGACGCGGCCTTTGGCCAGTACTTCATCGGGCTGATAGCCCCACACCCCGATTTCCGAGGCAATGGTGATGTAGCCGTTGGTGGTGGTGACCCAACGCGCCGGACGCAGCCCATTGCGATCGAGCAGGCACACTGCGTGGCGACCTTCGGTCATCACGATGCCGGCCGGGCCGTCCCAGGGTTCCATGTGCATGGAGTTGTATTCATAGAAGGCGCGCAGGTCGGCATCCATGGTCTCGACGTTCTGCCAGGCTGGCGGCACCAGCATGCGCACGCCACGGAACAGATCGATACCGCCGGTCACCATCAGTTCGAGCATGTTGTCCATGCTCGACGAGTCTGAGCCGACGCGGTTGACCAGCGGGCCGAGCTCCTCGAGATCGGGGATCTGGTCATTGGCGAACTTGGTACGCCGGGCCATGGCCCAGTTGCGGTTACCTGTGATGGTATTGATTTCGCCGTTATGGGCAAGGAAGCGGAAGGGCTGCGCCAGCGGCCACTTCGGCAGGGTGTTGGTGGAGAAGCGCTGGTGGAACACGCAAATCGCGGTTTGCAGGCGCTCGTCGCTCAGGTCCGGGTAAAACGCAGCCAGGTCCCGCGGCATCATCAAGCCTTTGTAGATGATGGTCTTGTGCGAGAAGCTGCAAATGTAGTGGTCGGCGTCATGGGCATTGGCTACCGACGAACGGCGGCGGGCGCTGAACAGCTTGATGGCCAATTCCTGGTCGCTCAGGCCGTCGCCGCCGATGAACACCTGCTCGATTTGCGGCAAGCGTTCCAGGGCCAGGCGACCCAGCACGCTGGTGTCGATCGGCACCTTGCGCCAGCCCACCAGTTGCAGGCCGGCCGCGCGGATTTCACGGTCCATGTTGGCGCGGGCCGCTTCTGCCTTTATCGGATCCTGGTTGAAGAACACCATGCCGACGGCGTACTGCCTGGGCAGTTCGACGGCAAAATGTTCCTGGGCCATGGCACGCAGGAACTGATCGGGCTTCTGCATCAACAGCCCGCAACCGTCGCCGGTCTTGCCGTCGGCGTTGATACCGCCGCGGTGCGTCATGCAGGTCAATGCCTGCATGGCGGTTTGCAGAAGGTGGTGGCTGGGCTCGCCCGTCATATGGGCGATCAGGCCGAAACCACAGTTGTCCTTGAATTCTTCGGGATGGTACAGACCTGTTTTCATAGACACATTCTCACCAGGTTCACCCCTCAACGGAGGCAAATCTCTTTTTTAACAACCACTTACCATCCACGCCGATCAAACGCCAGCTTTTTTGCGGTGGCCATGGAAAACCATTGTTGCACAGCGACAGCGACACTCACAAATTTTCATGTCTCACCATTGAAAATTTATGTCGCATTTTTGAATGTATTGATGCCGCCAACCATGTGGCAACTTCGCTGGACTCTGAAGCGATTCAGCCAGGACTGCATGGGCGGCTTGTGGCCGGCAGCCCGGGACAGAAAAGCCTGCCGCGCTCAGGCGCAGCAGGCTAGACGAAAACCAGAATTCGCTTGGCTACAGGGCAGCGGGGTGGTGCTGCCCGGAAGGTATCAGCGGGCCGAAGCCAGCTCTTGTTGGACGCTGGCGACGGTACGTGGCCAAGGTTTACCAGCCTGGACCTTCGCTGGCAAGTTCTTGATGGCAGCCACAGCTGCATCGCGGTTGGCGAAGTTACCGTAAGTGACCACGTAAAGCGGTTTGCCCTGCAGGGACTTGCGGAAGTAGCGATAGTCGCCACCTTGGGCTTTCACGAAGGCCTGGGCGGATGCTTCGGAGCTGGTCCCCAGAATCTGCACCACGTAGTTGCCCGGCTTCTGACCGGTGTACCAGCTGCTGTTGCCGCTGCCACCTGACGCTGGTTTTTCAGCAGCTTTCTCGGCGACCTTGGGCGCGGGCTTGGCCACCGCCACCTGGGTAGGTGCAGGCTCAGGCTTGGCCGGCGTGGTTTGCTTGGGCTGTTGCGTGACCACCGGCTTGGGCGTGGAGGTCACCGGCTGGGCAGGCGCCGGCGCTGGGCCAGCAGACACGCCCTGTGGCGGTGCGATGGTGGTTACCGTGGGTGGCGGGTTGCCCGGTTGCAACGCGGTATCACCCGCCGGGCTGCCCTCTTCGCCCTCGCCCATGCCTGCGGCCTGGGCCAACGGTTCACGCATGACCGGTTGCGACTGCCCGCCCAGCGGCAGGGGCTTGGGCTGGGACGAGCCGGAGAACTCGATTGCCGCGCTGGAATTGCCGTCGCCAAGGGGCAACTGGGCCTGGGCTGCGGGTGCATCTTCAGGGGCCTTGTCGCCCTTGCGGGGCATCAACACCGCCGCGGCCACGGCGACGACGACCACGGCGGATAGCGCGAGTACGTGTTTTTTAGGCATCTTGAACCCCATGGCTGGTCGCTTTGCCGTCGAGCGGCTGGCGATCATGGCTTCGATCAGAGTGTCACGGGCAACCTGGTTGATAGTGCCAGGCCACCCATCGGCATTTTCATGGATATCGGCGATCTGCTCCCGGCTGAACACCTCGATACCCCGGCCGGCACCCACCAGGCGCTGTTCGAGATACTCGCGGGTTTCCTCCTCGCTGTACGGCGCAAGTTCGATGATGTGGAAGCGTTCTTCCTCGATATTCAACTCATCGAGCCCTGCGATCAGCGATGGCTCACCGAACAGGAATACATGCGGACGCCCTTCGGGAACGCCTGCCGCCAATTCCAGCAACGCTTGGAGTGCCGACTCGTCCAGTTGTTCCGCATCGTCCACCAGCAGATACACTTCCTGGCCAGTCAGGGCCAGTTGCACCATCTTGGACAGGATGCTCTGGACCTGCGGCTCGGCCACATCCAGGTACTGCGCAATCTGGCCGAGGATACTGGCAGCATCGCCGGCACTGCGGGCCGAAACCACGACGCTCTGCACCGACTGCTTGTTGGTGCTGGCCGCCAGCGCCTGGCGCAGCAAGGTCTTGCCGCTGCCCAGAGGCCCGGTGACCACCAGCATCAGGTGGCTGTAGCGAGCCAGGTGGTGCAGCTGCGCCAGAACCGGCTTGCGCTGGGCGGGAAAGAACTTGAAGCCCGGTACCCGCGGTGCGAACGGGTCATGGCTCAGTTGGTAATGGTCGAGAAAGGCCTCATCGGCGTGCAAACTGGTCATTGCGCTGTCACAACCTCAAAGCTGGGCCACGATCGCGCGGTAATCCGCCGACATCGTGGCCTGGAGAATCTCATAGGGATAGTCGTCGGTGACCACGGCCTCGCCTAGCTGGCGCAACAGCACCAGGCGCAGACGGCCGTCCAGCACCTTCTTGTCGACCGCCATGTGTTCCATGAAATGCGCTGGGGTCATTTCCTGCGGGGGCACCACCGGCAAGCCTGCCTCCAGCAGCAAGCCAATGCCGCGGTCGCGTTCGGCCTGCGTGATCCAGCCCAGACGCATGGACATTTCCAGCGCCATGGCCGTACCTGCTGCCACGGCTTCGCCATGTAGCCAGACGCCATAGCCCATATGGGTTTCGATGGCATGGCCGAAGGTATGGCCAAGATTGAGCGTGGCGCGAACACCCGACTCGCGCTCGTCAGCCCCTACGACGGCTGCCTTCGCCGCGCACGAGCGGCGGATGGCTTCGGTCAACGCGACGGCGTCGAGGCTGCGCAGCGCCGGCATATTTTCTTCGAGCCAGGCCATGAAAGGCTTGTCACAGATCAAACCGTACTTGATGACTTCGGCCAACCCGGCAGACAGCTCACGCGCTGGCAGGGTCCCGAGGGTCGTGGTGTCGATCACCACGGCGTTGGGCTGGTAGAACGCCCCGACCATGTTCTTGCCCAGTGGGTGATTGATGCCGGTCTTGCCGCCGACCGACGAATCCACCTGAGACAGCAGGGTGGTGGGTACCTGGATGAAATCCACACCGCGCTGATAGCACGCCGCAGCAAAACCGGCCATGTCGCCGATCACGCCACCACCGAGCGCTACAACGGTGGTGCGCCGATCGTGGCGGGCCGTCAGCAGGCCATCGAAGATCAGCTGCAACGTTTCCCAGTTCTTGTGGGCCTCACCGTCGGGCAGGACCACCGGCAGTACGCTGTAAGCCCCCAGAGTCTTGCTCAGGCGCTCCAGATAGAGCGGCGCCACGGTCTCGTTGGAAACGATGGCAACCTGACGGCCAGCGATATGCGGCGTCAGCCACTCAGGCTGGTCCAGCAGGCCTTCGCCAATGTAGATCGGGTAGCTGCGCTCGCCCAGGTCGACCTTCAGTGTCTGCATGTATCCCCACAATGAGCTGGTGCACGGCGCCTTTGGCAGGCAAGCCACGCGGTATCGTTGAGCCTCGCCTCGGCGCAGGAGGCCGAGAATAGTCCCGGGTTAACGGGGCGGCAACTGCTGCAGGCGCTCGAGAATGTCGATCACCACCATTCGCGGTGGCCGCTCGTCGGTTTGCACCACCAGGTCGGCAATTTCACGGTAGAGCGGGTCTCGGGTTTCGAGCAAGGCGCGCAGGGTCGCCTCCGGGTTGGCGGTACGCAGCAATGGCCGGTTGCGATCCCGAGCGGTGCGGCCGACCTGCTGCTCGACCGAGGCATGCAGGTAGATCACCCGCCCGCCCTGGTGCAGCGCGCGGCGATTGGCCTCGCGCATGACCGCCCCGCCACCGGTGGCAACGACCACGCCATCAAGGCTGCACAATTCGGCAATCATGGCCTGCTCGCGGTCACGGAAACCCGGTTCGCCTTCCTTGTCGAAGATCCACGGAATGTTGGCACCGCACCTCAGTTCGATTTCCTTGTCGGAATCCCTGAATGGCAGGCGCAGCTCTTTGGCCAATAGGCGCCCGATGGTGCTTTTACCAGCACCCATGGGCCCCACAAGTATCAAATTTCGCACAGAATCAACGACTCACGGCAATCGTCTGGTCACTCATGATACGCGGAGTCAGGAAGACCAGCAGCTCGGATTTTTTCTCTTGTAGTACATCGCGTCGAAACAGCCGTCCAACATACGGCAGATCGCCAAAAAATGGCACCTTGTCCACTACATTGTTTTGCGTGGTGGAGTAGACGCCACCGATCACGATAGTCTGCCCGTTCTCGACCCTGACCTTGGCATTGACCTCGTTCTTGCGAATGGGCGGGACGTCATTGAGGGCATTGACGTAGTCAGGTTCGTCCTTGGTCACTCTCACGGTCATGACGACACTGTCATCCGGCGTGATCTGCGGCGTCACCTCCAGTGAAAGCGAGGCCTCGCGAAACGACACGGTTGTCGCGCCGTTCTTGTTGGACTGCTGGTAAGGCACCTCGGTACCTTTGAGTATCCGCGCCGTCTCCTTGTCGGCGGTCACCACCTTGGGCTGGGAGATGATCTCGCCCTCACCGCTCTTTTCCATGGCACTGAGCTCAAGGTCAAGCAGCACGTCGCCGCGCAACAGACCCACGCCAAGGCTGCTGCCGCCCCGCTCGACGCCCAGGTCAACGAACAGGTCCTTGCCCGCTCTCGGTGCGGCGCTGTACAGGTCGCCGCCCCATCTCACCCCCAGGCCTTTCTGGTAGTCGACGTTGGCCTCCACGATACGGGCCTCGATCGCTACCTGACGCACGGGCACATCCAATTGGGCGATCAGTTGCCGAATCTCGGCGAGTCGATTCGCCGGCTGGTGGACCACCAGCGTGTTGGTGCGCTCATCCACGCCCAGGCTGCCCCTGCCGGCAAGAATACCGTCCTCAGACAGGCTCGCCAGCAACAGCTCGGACAAATCGGCGGCCTTGGCGTAGTGGATACGCATCAGTTCCCGACGCATGGGTTGTGATTGCGTGTCGAGTGGGTTCGAGGTGCCCTCGAACGACTGCGCGCTCAGGGTAGAAAGCGGTGCGATCAGCAGCACGTTGCCTTCGTGGCGTCGACCCAGGCCCTTGCTGCGCAATACCAGGTCGATCGCTTGATCCCAAGGCACATCTTCCAATCGTAAGGTGACGCTCCCTTGTACGTCGTCGCTGGCGACCAGGTTGATGCCGGCATGATCGGCAAGCACCTGCAGCACGGCGCGTACCTCGACATCCTGAAAATTCAGTGACAGCCGCTCACCCTGGTAAGGGGCCGCCATTGCCGTCAATGGCAGCAGCAGGGTTGCCAATAGCCATTTCCATGTCTTGCTCATCCAGGACCAGGGCCTCCTTGCCCACAGGTGTTGCCATAGAGATAAACGCAACGCGCTCGTGCCATGCACCGTCCATGAACCAGTGTTCGCGGATTTCCACTTGAACCGAATCGATATGCGTAACGACCCCTTGATCGCGCCCGACCCGGTCGCCCAGCCGCACCCGATGAACCTTACCGGCCGCCATTAACAGCGCTTCGTTAGCCTGTGCCCGTGACAGGCTGCCAACCATGCGCACCTGGGACAGCGGCACGCTTGCCAGCCCGCGATCAGGCAGCCGGTCCTGCTGCGGCCTGAACGGATCGACCTGTGGTGCCGCCGCGGGCACGCTTGCCGGCAGCTGGGCCACTGTCTGTGGTTGCAGCGTCGGGACAGTTGCCTGAAAGGCATCGACCTGCAGCCGTAGCTGCACCATGCCAGGCTGCCCGGTGACAGGCTCCAGGCTCATGTCGCCAGTGCGCAGCAGCCGAGCTTGGCCAAGCCACTCCAATAACCATTGCCGCACGCCGGCATACTCGCCTTTGACCCGCAGCTCCAGCGGCACCTGTTGGTACTCACCATGGGGTTGCGCCTCTTGCACCCGCAGCAGCTCGATGAGCAAGCCGTGGGCACGGCCCAACGCCGAGATGTGGTCCACCAGGTCGCTCATGTCCTGGCCGGCGGCCATGTTCCACAGGGCCACCTGCAGGCGTTGCTCAGCCCCTGCCACCGAGGCGCGCAGGCTGTCGAGCGTTGCGCGTTCTCCATTCAAAGCCGATTGCTGCTCATCCAGTGCCTGGGACTTGGCCTGCTCCTGGTCCATTTGCTGCAGCGCTGCGGGCAGGCGTATCGCGCAGCCCAAGGCGAACAGGCAAACGGCCAGCAGCACTGGCGCCATGCGCTTGGCCCGCACGGACTGCCCGAGCAGCGCCGCTCGATCCAAGTGCGCCTGCAGTTTCATGACCAGGACGCAGCGACGCGTGCCGTCAGCAGGAACTGATCGGCACGGGGCAGGCTTTTGATGTGCTTGAGTTGCAGGTCGATCAACATGCCAGAGCGACCCAGGTCCCGCATGAACTGGGCGATCACGGCGCCAGAGGGAGCGAGGCCCGTAATCTGCAGGTGGCTGGCTTCGAGTTGCAGGCCCAACAACTGCACAGTGGTCGGCAGGGCGCGCTCAAGGTCCGTGAACAGCCCCTCCAGGATGCGCTGTTCAGCGCGCAGCGTCTCAAACCGGGCAAGCTGACTCGACGACGTGGCGTACTGGTCCTGTAGCTGCGCCCTCGACGCTGTCGGCTCATTCAGGGCCGCCAATGCCGCCGCACGCTGCCTGTTATCGGTCGTCTGCAACTGGGCCCGTTGACGCGCCAGCTGATCGACCATCGTCACGGCGCACAGGGCCGCCAAGGCGCTTGCCAACAGCTGGTTGCGAAAGCGCCGAATGGCCGCTTGCCGCTGCCGCTCGCGCCAAGGAAGCAGGTTGAACCTGATCATGCCCGTAACCCACCTGCCGCCAGCGTGCTGGCAAGCAGCATGGGGCCACCGAGACACTCGAGCCCGCCGGGTGCGGGTAACGGCCGGCAACGCACGTTGAGCCGTTCGCTCATCGCGTGCAGGTGCCGAGGGGTCATGCAGGCGCCGCTGGACACCCACAGGTCCGCCGGCAGGCCCTGCGACACGAGCGCCAAGACGACCTGCTCTGGCAGCTCACCCGACAACATGGGTTCAGTCGACGTCCACGCCCATCGTTGGCAGACGCCTTGGCACTGCCAACGATGCAGGGCGATGTTTTGCAGATCGATCCGCAACACGGCGGATTGATCCGAACAGGCAGGGGGTAACAGCCGGGTAAGGGCAATCGTATCGACCTCGACGGCTTCCAGTTGCAGCCCCGCGTGCCTCGCCACCGATTGCACCAGTGCCAGCGTGCTCTGCCGGCAAGCCGCCACCATCACGTCGACACTGTTCGGCTCATCAGAGCAGGGACCCAGCACATGGAAATCCATGGCCAGGTCATCCAGCGCAAAAGGCAGTAGCCGCTCGGCTTCGGCGAGCAACTGCGCTTCGATCTGCTCCTCGCACGCCTGACGCGGCACGCGGCACGGCTTGCAGATCACCTGGTCGGCTGCCAGCGCCATGGCCACTCGATGCGGGCATACACCGTGACGCTCGAAGGCACGGCGCAGCGCCGCTGCAGCATGTGCTGGCTGAACCATCCAGGTGGTGTCGGCTGGCTGCTGATAGGGTTCCTGTGCCTGGCACAGCACCTCAAAGCGCCGCTTGCGCTTGCGCAACTGAACCACCCGCACCGCATTCTCGACGATTTCAATTCCTGTAAATGAACCGGCATCCTTGCTGAAGCGTCCAAGCATCGCGGCCTCCCTTGCGCTCGATGCAGCCTG
>Ga0268257_1003143_pt1 | contig 10775 bp, 9 predicted proteins | sample AgamicAtPrz_FD_200249 | JGI IMG/M metagenome (GOLD analysis project Ga0268257, IMG submission 200249) | Agave microbial communities from Guanajuato, Mexico - At.P.rz (v2) (version 3) | ecosystem: Host-associated > Plants > Phyllosphere > Phylloplane/Leaf | place: Guanajuato, Mexico | collected...
ACCTTCGGGCGTCGCCCGCAACGCGCGCGTCGTGCGCACCAGCAGCGGCATGCCGAGCGCCGCTTCGAGTTCCTGCACGGTGCGCGTCGCGGTGGCGCGCGAAATGCCGAGCGCCTGCGCCGCGCGCGTGAAGCTGTTCATTTCGACGATGCGCGTGAAGATGCGCATCGCGCGGATCGGATTGTCCACCCAACACCTCTGCGTGGTTGCGATATGCCGCGGCGCGCGTTCGCGCACCGTGCGTGCGTGTCAATATCGACGTCGATGTCGACGCAAGCCGCGCGACCCGCGCGGCCGTCGGGTCAGGCGTTCGCCGCCGCGACGCCGGGCGCCGGTTCGGCGAGCAGCCGTTGCGCGAGCGCCAGTGCGTCGTCGCGGCTCGCCGCCGCGTTCAGCGGATAGCCCCAGACCTTCTCGAAGGCGCCCGAAAAGGCATTGAGCGCCACGCGCCGCGCCGCGTTGGGCTCGATCGCGATCATCCCGGGGATCCGTTCGCGCGACAGCGCACGGTTGGCCTTGCTCCACTTCGCGAGCTGTTTGCGCATCTCGTGATCGTTGTCCGCGCGATCGTCGCCGGACGGGGCATCGTCGGTCAGCAAGACGAAGCGTTCGCGGCGCGCGAGCAGCGCGTCGAGTTCGGCAATCAGGCGGGCGGGATCGGTGTGGGTCGAGCCGCTGTAACGCAGCCAGACAAACGGGAATTCAGTCGTGACGATTTGCATGTCGACCTCCAGATGAGAACGATTCTCATCTTATGGATCGAGACCCGATGCGTCATTTCTCATCCCGGCCAACTGCTTTTTCAATCCGGCCAAACGTGTGCGAGCGCGCAGCGTAGGCGTTCAGCGTTGCCGGTCGGTCAGGTATTGCGTCGGCGACTTGCCGGTCGCCTTGCGGAACATCGTGACGAAACTGCTCGCGCTCTCGTAGCCGAGATCGATTGCGATCTGATGCACGCGGCGGCCGGTCGTCAGCATCCGCAACGACAGCGCGACGTGCAGCCGACGGCGCCAGTCGCCCAGGCTCATGCCGAGTTCCTTCGTCGCGAGCCGCGTGAGGCTGCGCTCGCTGATGCCCGCGCGCCGCGCGAGTTCGGCCAGCGGCGACTTGTCGGCCGGATCGTCGAGCAGATGGTCGATCAGCTTGCGCAGCCGGCGGTCGGCCGGCATCGGCAGGTACAGATCCTCGATCGGCGCCGCGACGAGTTCGTCGAGCAGCGTCGCCACCAGCCGCCCCTGCGGCCCGTCGACGTCGTACAGGTTCGGGAAGCTGGCCGCCTTCAGCAGCAGTTCGCGCAACAGCGGCGACATGGCCAGCGTGCAGCAGCGCGTGGGCAGCTCGAGCGCCGCGTCGGGTTCGACCAGTACCGCGTAGAAAGTCGCGCCGGCCGAGCCGCGCGCCGCATGCGGGACATCGCCCGGAATCCAGACCGTGCATTGCGGCGGCGCAGTCCACACGCCGCCGTCGATCTCGCAATAGACGACGCCGCTCAACGTGTAGAGCAGTTGCGCCTGACGATGGCTGTGCCGCTCGAGCCGCCATTCGGGCTCGACGACCGAGCCGCCGAACACGACGAGCGGACGCGGCACGTGATAGACGTCGGCGTCCGCGGCGGGATCGGTGATCGGTGGAAGGTCGCGCATGGAACGACGGGCTGTAAAGAAGGCCGGACGCCGGCGCGCCCTGTCGTGCTTATACCAGAAAGGCGCCGGCGCGGCCGCGCCGTTTGAAAACGGCCGTCTGCGGCCGCGCGCCGAACCGAATACAATGCGCCGATCCCCTGCCGCTGCGCCAACCTGCCGGAGCCGCCATGTTCGACCTGACCACGCTGACCACCTTCACGGCCGTCGTTCTGGGCCTGTTCCTGATTCCCGGTCCCGCCGTGCTGCTCGTGCTGAGCCGCACCGTGCAGGGCGGCCGCAAGACCGGCATCCTGACCGGCCTCGGCGTCGCGAGCGGCGACTTCGTGCATACGCTGTTCGCGGCCGTGGGGCTGTCCGCGCTGCTGATGACGTCGGCACTCGCGTTCAACGTCGTGAAGCTGGCCGGCGCCGCGTACCTGATCTACCTCGGCGTGCGCGCGCTGCTCGAGAAGGCGGCCGACCCGTCGCTGCCGCAGGTGTCGCCCGTCACGCCGCTCAGGGCGTACTTGCAGGCGATTCCCGCCGAAGTGCTGAATCCGAAAACCGCGCTGTTCTTTCTCGCGTTCATGCCGCAGTTCGTGCATCCGGAGCGCGGTTCGACGTTCGTGCAGTTCGCGGTGCTCGGGCTGATCTTCGTCGTGCTCAGCTCGCTCTACACGACACTGATCGCGTGCTCGATCCGCCCGCTCGGCCGCATCGTGAAGCGGCTCACGTGGCTCACGCGCTGGCAGGGCAAGATCATCGGCTCGATCTTCATCGCGCTCGGGCTGCGCGTGGCCGTGCAGCAGCGCTGATGTGCGCGGCTGCATGACGCGCGCCGACGCGGACCTGCTCTACACCGACCCGCGCCTCGTCGCGGTGTACGACGTGTTCAACGCGGGCGATCGGGACTTCGCGTTCTACGCGGCCACGATCGGCGCCGCCGGGCAACGCATCCTCGATCTCGGCTGCGGCACCGGCACGTTCGCGCGACGGCTCGCGGCAGCCGGGCATGACGTCGTCGCGATCGATCCCGCACCGGCGATGATCGATTACGCGCGGCGCCAGCCGGGTGCCGACGCGGTACGCTGGCTCGCGTGCGCACTCGACGGCCTGCCGCCCGGCGCGCCGTTCGATGCGGTCGCGATGACCGGGCACGCGTTCCAGTGCCTGCTGACCGACGACGACATCGATGCGACGCTGCGCGGCGTGCGACGCGTGCTCGCCGACGGCGGCCGCTTCCTGTTCGACACCCGCAACCCGCGTATCGAACCGTGGCGAACATGGACACCCGCGCAGTCGGCACGCAGCGTCGAGTCACACGCATTCGGCATCGTCGATCTCCATCACGCGGTGCGGGCGATCGACGGCGCGATCGTGACGTTCGACACGCATTACCGCTTCCGTCGCGACGATACGGTGCTGACGAATACGAGCCGGCTGCGTTTCATCGCTCGATCCGAATTGCAGGCCCGCGTGACGGCGGCCGGCTTCGCGTCGGCCGACTGGTGCGGCGATTGGGACCGTGCCCCGTTCGACGAGGCGACCAGCGCGGAGATCATCGCGATCTGCCGCGCGTAACGGGCGCAGCGCAGACATCACGCGCCCCTCTCGTCATCACACGCCGTCGAGCGCGCGCCGCACCCCGTCCCAATCGAGCCCGAACCGCGCGAGATACTTGCGCAATCGGTCCGCATCATTCGGCTGCTTCTTGCTCTTCCGCGACACCGCGAACAGCGTGCGCCCGGCTTCCGACAGGCTCGCCGACGTGCGGCACACGTCGAGCACGCGTTCGAGCTGCGCGCGGTCGAACAGGTCGAGCTCCGCCGCCCGCGCACCGAATACCGCGTCGACGCATGCATCGGACGCCCCCGCACCACCCGGCGACGACCACGTGCGCGTCAGCCGCTCGACTTCCTGCTCGGCGAGCGCCTCGGTAATCCGCCCCGCATCGGCCAGCGTCGCCATCCGCGTGACCGAGGCCGACAGCTCGCGGAAGTTGCCGGCCCACGTCGCGCGCGGCGACGCCGCGAACGCGAGATAGCGCCGCTTCGCCTCCACGTTGAACCGCACCTGCTCGCCCTGCTCGCGGCCGAAACGGTCGAGCTCGAATTCGAGGTTCGGCTCGATGTCCTCGCGGCGCTCGGCGAGTCCCGGCAGTTCGTAGGTCCACAGATTGATCCGCGCGTAGAGATCCTCGCGGAACGTACCGGCAGCCACCATCTGCCGCAGGTCGCGATGCGTGCCCGCGATCAGCTCGAAATCGCTGCTCGCCTCGACGTCCGCGCCCACCGGCAGGAAGCGCTTTTCCTCGATCGCCTTCAGCAGCATCGCCTGTTCGTCGAGCCCGAGTTCGCCGATTTCGTCGAGAAACAGCAGCCCACCGTCCGCTGCGCGCAGCAGCCCCGCGCGCGCCGACTGCGCGCCCGTGAACGCGCCTTTCACGTGACCGAACAGCGTCGACATCGCCGCGTCGCCGCGCAGCGTCGCGCAGTTGACCTCGATGAACGGCCCCGCGAGCCGGTGCCGGCCGCGCTTCAGTTCGTACACGCGCTTCGCGAGAAACGACTTGCCGGCACCCGTCGGCCCGACCAGCAGCATCGGCGCGCGCGACCGCACGGCCACGCGCTCCAGTTGCTCGATCAGCGCGTTGAAACGCGCGTTGCGCGTCGCGATGCCGGCCTTCAGGAACGACACCGTTTCGTCGCGCTCGCGCGTGAAGCGCTGCGCGATCCGGTTGTAGCGCGACAGGTCGAGATCGATCACCGAGATCGTGCCCGGCCCGCTCGGCCCTTCGTCCGTCCGCTGCGGCGGCCCCGTCTGCACGAGACGCGCGGGCAGGTAGCGCGCTTCCGCCAGCAGGAACCAGCAGATCTGCGCGACGTGCGTGCCGGTCGTGATGTGGATCAGGTAATCCTCGTGCTCGAGGTCGAACGGATACGCGCGTGCGTAATCGTGCAGCGTCGCATAGACCTCCTCGAAATCCCACGGATCGTGGATCGTGACCGGCGTGAGCCGCACGTCGGTGTGCGGCGACACGCGCGCGAGATCGTCCCGCACCTGGTTGGCGAGACGCGTGTAGTCCAGCGAATGCAGCAGTTCGAGCCGGTCGATCGGCAGGCCGGGCTGCTCGCACAGCGAAATCGTCGGCCGCCATTTGCGGTAACGGCGCGGCGCGCGGCCGCCCTGGTCGAGTACGGTGCCGAGAAAACCGATCGCGACGGTTTTGCGCATGTTTATCTCATGGGATAAGAAGCGATCCGATTGTATCGGATATTCATGGCGGCGCGGTGCAACGAGCGTTGCCAGCAGGCCGCGCCAAATAAAAAAATTCCCTTTATTTTCAATCGCCTGGGAAATTTCACGAAAGCCCACGCCCGCACTGGCACGCTCCTCGCTAAATAGAAGACGCCGGATGTCCCGCTGGCCCACGAGCCAGGGTTCAACAAGCCCTGCTGGTGCGCCGCCGCCGAACCTCGTTCGTCGCGGCAGCGCATGCCGCCATGGACAGACGAAGGCAAAGGGGCGCGCGCCAGGATGCTTCGCCCGGGTTCGAATCCCGGGGCGCCCCATTGTTCGGAAGCTCAGTCAGGTGGAGCAGCCGGCGAAAGCCGGCCGGTGGCGGGTTCGAATCCCGCTCGAACGCTGTCCGCAAGGACGGTCTCGTATGAAAGCAGTACCCGCCGGTGCGGGCCGCAAGGCCCGCCGCGCGTCCGACCGGTTGCGGTTCCGCGCGATCGCGCCGGGCGGCCGCACGGCCCGCGCGAATGCGCACGACGACGCGATGCAGGACGCGTCGCCATGCGCTTCGACGCCGGCCAGCGTGCCGCCCGCCCGATTGCGTCGCACCGCGATCCGCCCGATGCGCGTCACCCGGCGGCCATTGAAGAAAAGGACAAGAATATGTGGATGCGACATGTCGTAAAAAAGAACGAACGCGCGCTGCTGATGAGCGAAGGCGATTTCGTGAAGGTGCTCGAACCGGGTGTGTTCAAGGCCTTCGATCCGTTCAAGCGCCTGTCGGTGCAGACCGCGCGTCTCGATGCGCCGCTCGCCGACGAAGCGCTGGCCGATTACCTGCGTCACGACGCACAGGATGTGCTCGCGCAGCATTTCGTCGCGATGGATCTCGCCGACGACGAAGCCGGCCTGCGCTACGAAGACGACGTGCTCGTCGAGATCCTGGCGCCCGGCACGCGCCGGCTGTACTGGCGTGGCCTGACCGCGCATCGGCTGGAGCGCATCGATCTCGCGCAGGACAGCATGCTGCCCGCCGCGCTCGTGAAGCGCATCGCGCAACCGTCGCTGCGTGCGCGCGGCGTGGCGGGGCTCACGAGCGTGCTGCTGGCTCAGGTGCCGGCGTACCACGTCGGTGTACTGAAGATCGACGGCAAGATCGAGCGGGTGCTGGACGCGGGTACGTCGGCGTTCTGGCGCTTCAACCGCGACGTCGCGGTCGAACTCGTCGATCTGCGCTTGCAGGCGATCGAAGTCGGCGGGCAGGAAATCCTGACGCGCGACAAGGTCGCGCTGCGGCTGAACCTGTCGGCGACGTGGTGCTATGCGGACGTGCTGCACGCGTTCGGCCAGTTGCAGAAGCCGGTCGAACACCTGTATCGCGAACTGCAGTTCGCGCTGCGTTCGGCGGTCGGCACGCAGTCGCTCGACGACGTCGTGATTGCGCAAGTACGCGCCCGCCTCGACGATTCAGGCGTGGACGTGCGCAGCGTCGGCGTGAAGGATATCGTGCTGCCGGGCGACATGAAGACGATCCTCGCGCAGGTGGTCGAAGCGGAGAAGTCCGCGCAGGCGAACGTGATTCGCCGCCGCGAGGAAACGGCGGCCACGCGTTCGCTGCTGAACACCGCGAAGGTGATGGAAGAGAACCCGACCGCGCTGCGACTCAAGGAGCTGGAAACGCTCGAGCGCGTCGCGGAACGGATCGACCGCATCTCGGTGTTCGGCGGTCTCGACCAGGTGCTGAACGGACTCGTCAGCATCAAGGGCGCGTAATGCAGGAGCCGGCGCGGCGCACGTGTATCGCGCCGGACCCCGAAATGAATCAGGTGAAGCAATTGACGTCCTCGTCCACCTAAAGGCGGAGGATTCCCACACCTGGCGATGCACGTCCGCATCGGAGAATGTTCAGCGCAGCGTTGATATCACGATCATGCACGAGACCACAGTCACTGCAGGCCCATTCTCTTATTCTCAGTCCCGCGATACCTTTCGGCCGCGTCGTGCTGTCTTTCGATCCGCACGACGAACAGGACTGGGTCGAACCGCTTTCGTCCACTTCCTCGAACGTGGCCCCGTGCGCGATCGCTTTGTAGCGGAGCTTGTTTCGGAAGGACGACCAGGATGCGTCGTAGACGCTCTTCGCCATCCTGGCTCTGGCGAGTTTTGCGGCCGACACGTTGCCGACCGCGATGTAATCAAAACGCCGCACCAGATCGAGCGCGAGCTTATGCTGGAAATCGGCGCGGGCATTCGCGACCTTGGCGTGCAGCTTCGCGATATGCCGCTTGTGCTTTCGCGCCCGTTGCGCTTTCGCGAGTTTCTCGGCCGCGCATCGACCGAACCGATCGTTAGGCAGCTTCTCGCCGGTCGAAAGTGTGGCGAAGTCTTTCAGACCGAGATCGATGCCGACGCCGGAACGGATTGGGCGGGCCTGAACATCGGGCATCTCGATCACGATGTTCAAGAACCAATTACCGCGCGCATCCTGCGCAAAGTTGGTTCCGTCCTTGATCTTGCCTTCGGGAAGCGCCCGGCTGTTGAACACGCGAAACGTGTTGCCGGCGAAACGAAACGCGTCGCCCTCGCGCTTCAGGTCACGGCCCTTCAGCGGCACCCAACCCAGCGATTTCCTGCCGCGATAGCGCAGGTAGGGCCGACGGTGCTGACTGCGCGACTTCGCATATTGCTCGCACGTGGCGTTGATCGTACCGGAGTGGATACCGAGCGCCTTGCTGCTGCCGGTGGTGAGCATATTCAGGTCGAAGCCGGTCGGCCACTTCTTGCTCCATTTGAGCGCGTGCTTCTGCGTATCGTTGCAAAAGTTCCAGACGTAGTTCACCGCGCGGCTCTGCTTGTTAAGCAGTCCGTTGAGCGACTTCACCCGGTAGCGGTAGACAAGAATCATGCCGGTGATCCTAACCCGTGGGAGAAGCCGCCTGTCAACAGCACCCCTTTCCTTCCCGCCATCAATGGCGGGGTTTCCCGGAGCAAATTCTGATGAATGACATCGAATATCAGGTGATGGAACTGGCGAACGGCAAGCCGGTGAAGATGTGGACGCAAGGCGTCGCCGTCGAAGAGGAAGCGCGCACGCAACTGCGCAACACCGCGCAGATGCCGTTCATCTTCGGCCACGTCGCGGTGATGCCGGACGTTCACCTCGGCAAGGGCTCGACGATCGGCAGCGTGATTCCGACGAAGGGCGCGATCATTCCGGCCGCGGTCGGCGTCGACATCGGCTGCGGGATGATGGCCGCGCGCACGACGCTGACCGCGTCCGACCTGCCGGATTCGCTGGGTGGGCTGCGCAGCGCGATCGAGCGCGCGGTCCCGCACGGCCGCGCGCCGGGCCGCCGCGATCCGGGCGCATGGGGCGATCGCACGCCGGCCGCCGTGACCGACGCGTGGAAGTCGCTGCAACCGGGTTTCCAGCGGATCGTCGACAAGTATCCGAAGCTGGAAAAGACGAACCACTACGCGCATCTCGGCACGCTCGGCACCGGCAACCACTTCATCGAAGTGTGCATCGACGAAGCGGACCGCGTGTGGTTCATGCTGCACAGCGGCTCGCGTGGCGTCGGCAATGCGATCGGCAGCCTGTTCATCGAACTCGCGCAGGCCGACATGCGCCAGCACATCGCGAACCTGCCGGATCGCAACCTCGCGTATTTCACCGAAGGCAGCCGGCACTTCGACGATTACGTCGAGGCGGTCGGCTGGGCGCAGGACTACGCGCGACGCAACCGGCAGGCAATGATGGACGCGGTGATCGGCGCGGCGCGCGGCGTGATCGGCACACCGTTTTCGGTCGACGAGCACGCGGTGAACTGCCACCACAACTACGTGCAGCGCGAACGCCACTTCGGCGAAGACGTGCTCGTCACGCGCAAGGGCGCGGTGTCCGCGCAGAAGGGGCAGCTCGGGATCATCCCGGGCTCGATGGGCGTGAAGAGCTTCATCGTGCGCGGGCTCGGCAATCCGGAAAGCTTCTGCTCGTGCAGCCATGGTGCGGGCCGGACGATGAGCCGCACCGAAGCGAAGCGCCGCTTCACGGCCGACGATCAGGCGAAGGCGACGCAGGGCGTCGAATGCCGGAAGGACGCGGGCGTCGTCGATGAAATCCCGATGGCCTACAAGGACATCGACGCGGTGATGGCGGCCCAGCGCAGCCTCGTCGAAGTGATGCATACGCTGCGCCAGGTGGTGTGCGTGAAGGGATAGTGCGGTATGCGGCCGATGGCCGGCGGCCGCGCACAACGAAAGGAAAGCGACAACGATGAAAACCGACAAGACGATGACGACCGTACGCAGCGCGCATCCGGTCGACCCGGCGGTGCGGGCGCGCGTGATGGCGGAGCTCGCGGAAGTCGAGCGCCGCCACGAAGTAAGCGTGCTGTTCGCGTGCGAATCGGGCAGCCTCGGCTGGGGATTCGCGTCGCCGGACAGCGATTACGACGTACGCTTCGTGTACGCACACCGGCGCGACTGGTACCTGAGCGTCGAACCGCAACGCGACGTGATCGAACGGCCGCTCGACGACGAGCTCGACGTCAGCGGCTGGGAATTGCGCAAGGCGCTGCAACTGCTGCGACGCTCGAATCCGACGCTGCTCGAATGGCTCGACTCGCCCGTCGTGTATCGCGAAGACGCGCGCTGGGCGCCGCGGCTCAGGTCGCTGGCATCGGCGTTCTTCTCGCCGGTACGAGGGCGTCATCACTACCTCGCGATGGCGAAGAAGAATTTTCGTGGCTATCTGCAAGGCGACACGGTGCGTTACAAGAAGTACCTGTACGTGCTGCGGCCGCTGCTCGCGGTGCGCTGGATCGACATGGGGCTCGGCATGCCGCCGATGCGTTTCGCGGATCTCGTCGACGGCACCGTGCATGAGCCGGCTGTGCGCGCGGAGCTCGACGCGTTGCTCGCGCTGAAGATGGGCGCGAACGAAAGCGAGTACGGGCCGCGCCGACCGGCGATCCACGCGCTGGTCGAGACCATGCTCGCCGATGCCGAACACGACCGCGAATACAAGCGGCCGTGGGGCGACGTGGCGATGCTCGACGCGTTCCTGCGCGACGTGGTCGACGGCCGATGAAACGTGAACGGCGCGATGCCCCCGGGGATCGCGCCGTTTTTGCATCGGCACTCGTCCGATCAATGCAGGCCAGGCAGCAACGTCCGTGCCCGCATACTACGTGTCGTCGTCACGATCGCAGCGCATGGCGGCGGTATACTCGATGCCGTTCGCCAATGCGCGCCGCTGCATGCGCCGCAGCCTTCGACCTGCCCCGCTTGCTGACGATGCGCTTGCAGTCCGACGTCTTCCGCCCGCCCATCCACAGTCGATACGAACCGTCATGTCGCACCGCCTTTCGCTCGCCATCGCCGCCCTCCTCGCCGTTTCCCCGTTCGTTGCCGAGGCTCGCCCGCTCGCGCGGCCGCCGGTCGAACGCGACTTCAAGAACTGGTCGGTCGTCTGCGACAACGGCAACCGCTGTATCGCGGAAAGCCACGCCGACGATATCGACGACGCACGCACCGGCCTGATCCTCCGCGTGACGCGCGATGCCGGCCCGGACGCGCAAGCCTCGCTCGACCTCTACGCGTCGGCGCCGATCGACTTGCGCACCGCACGCGTGGATGGCCGGCCGTTCGATGCGATGCCGGCGCAATGGCATGCGTTCGGCGACAAGAGCGACGACGACGCCCGCCCGCTCCGGATCCGGACCAGCGATCCAGCAACGGTGGCCGCGTGGCTGGCCGCGGCGCGTAATGCGCAACTGCTGAGCGTCGGCGATCCGGCCACGACGTCCACCGCACGCACGCCGTTGTCGGGATTGAATGCCGCGCTGCTGCTGATCGACGACACGCAGGGCCGCGTCGGTACGGTCACGGCGCTGCTGCGCCCGGGCACCC
>Ga0268257_1003145_pt1 | contig 10772 bp, 9 predicted proteins | sample AgamicAtPrz_FD_200249 | JGI IMG/M metagenome (GOLD analysis project Ga0268257, IMG submission 200249) | Agave microbial communities from Guanajuato, Mexico - At.P.rz (v2) (version 3) | ecosystem: Host-associated > Plants > Phyllosphere > Phylloplane/Leaf | place: Guanajuato, Mexico | collected...
GCGCTGCATGCCAACTTCCTGCCCAAGGACATCTACCTGATCAGCAAGATGCCCAGCGAGCCGCAGTCCACGGACATCGTGCCGATCGCCGTGATTTCCCTGATTCTTTCTTTTGTGGCCACGATTTACCCCAGCTGGCGTGCCAGCCGCGTGAACCCTGCGGAGGCACTGCGTTATGAATGATGTTGTGATGGACCAGAGCGTGCTGGAGGCACGCGGCCTGACCAAGCGCTTTGCCGAAGGCAAGCTGGATGTGACCGTGCTGCAGGGTGTGGATCTGCAGGTTAAGGCGGGCGAGACACTGGCCATCGTCGGCGCCTCGGGCTCGGGCAAGTCCACCTTGCTGCACTTGCTGGGTGGGCTGGATGCGCCCACCACGGGTAGCGTCAGTCTCATGGGTCAGCCTCTGCACCAGCTCAGCCCGCAAAAGCAGGGTGCGCTGCGCAACCGGCATCTGGGCTTTATCTACCAGTTCCATCACCTGCTGGCCGAGTTCTCGGCCCAGGAGAATGTGGCCATGCCGCTGCGCATTCGACGCGACGTCAAAGAGGATTGCATGGACCGCGCGGCCGAGATGCTGCGTGCCGTGGGGCTGGGCGAGCGCATGGCGCATCGCCCGGCCGAGCTCTCGGGCGGCGAGCGTCAGCGCGTGGCCATTGCACGTGCGCTGGTCACGCGTCCGGCCTGTGTGCTGGCCGACGAGCCCACGGGCAACCTGGATCGCGGCACGGCCGATACGGTGTTTGCGCTGATGCTGGAGCTGGCGCGCAGCCATGGCACGGCGTTTGTGATGGTCACCCATGACGAAGGACTGGCAGGGCGCTGCGACCGCATGGTCAGACTGGGGCGCGGGCAACTGGCCTGAGCGTCATCGAGCGACGGCAAGGCCCGGGTCACTGCAGCTGCAGCGACCTGGGCCTTTTTTATGAAATACGTCTGAAACGATTGATCAGTAAGCGCTGATAGCTGCATTTCTGATAGCAATCGTGGCCTGTTCACGTGCCGAGGCCTGCAGCGGCACGGCAGGGCGCGGTCTGGCCGAGCCCGGCTTGGCCGAAACATCCTGCGCCGTCAGATCGTCGGTGACCTCGCGCAGCCTGGCGGACTGGGCCAGCGAGGTCTGCACCACCTCGCCCATGATCTGCGTGACCTGGCGCGAGGAGTTCACGATCTCGGCCATGGTGGTGCCGGCTTCGCGCACCTGGGTCACCCCCTGGGTGACCTGGGTGACCGAGGTCTGGATCAGCTGCTTGATCTCCTTGGCGGCTTCGGCGCTGTGCTGGGCCAGCTGGCGCACCTCATTGGCCACCACGGCAAAGCCGCGTCCCTGGTCACCGGCGCGGGCCGCTTCCACGGCGGCGTTGAGCGCCAGCAGATTGGTCTGGAAGGCGATGGAGTCCATCATGCCGATGATGTCGCTGATCTTGCGCGAGCTGGCGCTGATGGATTCCATGGTGCTCACCACATCCTGCACGGTGCGGCCGCCGGCTTCGGCCACGCTGCAGGCATCCTGGGCCAGCTCGTTGGCCTGGCGTGCATGGTTGGCACTCTCGGTCAGCCCTTCCACCGTGGCGCGCAGGGTTTGCGCCGCGGTTACGCGGCGTGTGATGTTGGTGGCGAACTTGACGACCTTGAAGGGACGGCCTTCTGCGTCGAGTATGGGGTTGTAGCTGGCTTCGATCCAGACCTGACGACCGGCCTTGCCTATGCGCAGATACTGGCCTGCATCGTGATGACCCAGGGCCAGTTTGTGCCAGAAATGCTGATAGGCCGGGGATTGGCGCTCGTGCGGCTGGACGAACATGCTGTGGTGTCTGCCCACGACTTCGGCAAGGGAGTAGCCCATGGTCTGCAGAAACAGATCGTTGGCCGTGAGGATGTTGCCGTTCAGGTCGAACTCGATGATGGCCTGCACCTTGGCAATGGCTTCGAGCTGGCCGCGGGCATCGTCTTCATGCTGCTGCTGTTCGGTGATGTCGGTGGCGTACTTGATGACTTTGCGCGGCTGCCCCTGGCTGTCAAAGATCGGGTTGTAGCTGGCCTGCAGCCACACATCCTCGCCCTGGCTGTTGATGCGACGGTAGCGGCCGCTGTCATGCAGGCCTGCCGCCAGGCGCTGCCAGAACTGGGCGTACTCGGCAGAGGCCCGGGTCTCCTCGTCCACAAACATGCGGTGATGCTGGCCTACGATCTGCTCGGCGCTGTAGCCCATGGTGCGCAGAAAGTTGTCATTGGCCGTCAGCACATGGCCTTGCAGATCGAACTCGATCACGGCCTGCACCTGATCGAGTGCAGCCAGCTTGCCCTGCATGTCGGCGCGCTGATGACTTTGACTCAGGCGTTGCCAGAGCGTGCTTTGCAGAAGTCCCGTCATAACTTGCTCCTTTGGCCGGTAGCGCAGCGCAGTGGGTGAAGTTGCTTAATGTTTTATTTGTTTCAATGTGTGTACCGTAGGACAAGACTGGAAACTGTCTGTAGTCACTTGACGTGTCATATGCAGGGGCCAGCCTGCGCAAGCAGCCCGGCCGATGCATGATGTGCAGATGCCTACCTGGATAGATACCCATTGCCACCTGGATGCGCCCGAATTTGCGCCTGACAGAGATGCCGTGCGCGCCGCTGCGCAGGCTGCAGGCGTCAAGCATCTGGTCATTCCCGCCGTGCAGCGCAGCCACTGGCAGGACGTGATTGCGCTTGCGCATCGTCATGGCGACAGCTATGCGCTGGGCATTCATCCGCTCTACACGCCCGGCGCCCAGGAGTCCGATATCGCGGCGCTGCGCGAGTTGCTGAGCCAGCAGCGCGGCGACCCGCATATGGTGGCGGTGGGCGAAATCGGCCTCGATTTTTTTGTCCCCGGACTGGACGAGCAGCGCCAGATCTGGTTTTACGAGCAGCAGATCCGGCTGGCTCGCGAGTTCGGGCTGCCCGTCATCCTGCATGTGCGCAAGAGCAGCGATCGTTTGCTCAAGACCTTGCGCCAGCACCGGGTGGTAGGTGGCATAGCCCATGCGTTCAACGGCAGCGTCCAGCAGGCACAGGCGTTTATCGATCTGGGCTTCAAGCTGGGCTTTGGCGGCGCCATCACCTATGAGCGCGCGCTCAAGCTGCGCGAGCTGGCGGCCAGCCTGCCGTTGCAGGCTTTGGTGCTGGAGACCGACGCGCCCGATATCCCGCCGCACTGGCTCTACACCACGGCCGAGCAGCGCGCGGCCGGCCAGCCTCAGGGGCGCAACAGCTCGGCAGAGCTGCCGCGCATTGCGACGGAGATTGCGCAGCTGCGCGGCATGGGCATTGAGCAGCTGGCGCAGGCCAGTACGGCCAATGCACGCGCAGCGCTCTCAGGCTTGCCGGCGCTCTTGTAGGAAAACAGCATCTGGCCTTTGCAGACCAAGTGTCAGTTGCTCATCTTTTCGAATATCAGCCCAAGGGCCATGCCAAGCATGGCTGGGCGACAATAGGGCATGACCGAGGATTCTTCTGCCACAGTGACAGAGACAGGCCCGCGCTGGCAGGGGCTGGCGGCCGTGGCCGATGCGCGCACGCGGGCACTGGTGCTGGGCAGTTTTCCGGGCCTGAAGTCGCTACAGCTGGCGCAGTACTACGCCCATCCGCAAAACCAGTTCTGGCCTTTGCTGCAGGCCTTGTGGCCCCGGCATCCGCAGCCGCTGCGCGCCGACTACGCGGGCCGCTGCGAGTGGCTGCTGGAGCGTGGCCTGGGCCTGTGGGACGTGTATGCGAGCTGCGAGCGCGAGGGCAGTCTGGACAGCGCCATTCGCTGTGCCCAGGTCAACGACTTTGCCGGGCTGCGCCTGCGTTGCCCGGATCTGCAGCTGGCATTGCACAACGGCGGCGAGAGCTACAAGCATGCGCGCCAGACCGAGGCGCTGGGGCTGACGGCGCTCAAACTGCCATCGACCAGCCCGGCCAATGCCAGTTGGTCTTTCGATAAAAAACTGCAGGCCTGGCACCATGCGCTGGCGGCCCATGGCCTGCTTTGAAGATTGGTGTGAAACGTGATCCGTAAAACCCGTGGCGGTGCCAAATCCGCGCAGGACAAGAATGTGGGCAGTGCGCAGGAGCTGCCCGAAGTCAGCGTCTCCGACGATGGCGATATCCGCTATCTGCATCTGGGAACCCCCTGGGTGCAGGGCTCCATGCGCATTCGCGACCCTTTTGATATCGACCTGGAATATGTGCAGCGCATGATGGGCTGGCTGCTGTTTGCCGAGCCGGCCGAAGTGCCCCGGATGCACGCCATGCAACTGGGGCTGGGGGCGGCCGCCATCACCAAGTTCTGTCACAAGAAGCTGCGCATGAAGACCACGGCGGTCGAGCTCAATCCCCAGGTGCTGGCCGTGTGCCGCAGCTGGTTCAAGCTGCCGCCCGACAGCAGCACGCTTCAGGTGGTGCTGGCCGATGCGGCCCAGGAAATCAAAAAGCCAGAATGGCAGGGCACGGTCGATGCGCTGGCGGTCGATCTCTACGACCATGAGGCTGCGGCCCCCGTGCTCGACAGCGCCGAGTTCTATGCCGACTGCCGCAATCTGCTGACTGAGGACGGGATCATGACCGTCAATCTGTTTGGCCGCTCTTCAAGCTTTGACAAAAGCCTTGACCAGATGGCCCAGGCTTTTGGCGAGGACGCGCTCTGGGCCTTCCGCCCCACGCGCGAAGGCAATACCGTGGTGCTGGCCCAGCGCAGGCCGCGTGTGCTGCAGGGCGCCGAGCTGGATCTGGCCTGTGACCAGGTGCAGGCGCGCTGGGATCTGAACACCACACGCTGGGCCAAGGTGTTTGTGCCGGCCCGAGATGCCGAGGCCGGCAGCAAGACGGCCAGATCCAGGGTCGCCCGAATCGGCCGGGGCGCAGCCGAATGATTGCAAAGCCTGAGTAAAGCTGAGGGGGCAGCATTGATTGCAGCGGCGTTGTGCCGATGATGTAGACATGACGATCAGTGCCATCTCCTCCAGTTCTGCCAGCTCAGCCTCTTCGGGGGCCGGCGCGGCATCGCGTATCCAGCAGCTGCAAAAGCAGATCAAGGATGCAACCAACGAGCTCAAGGAAGTCGCCAACAGCGACGCGGATGCCAAGACCAAGCAGCAGCAGACGCAGTTGCTGCAGGCCAAGATCCAGATGCTGCAGGCCCAGATCGAGGCTCTGCAGAATCAGCAGGCGCAGCAAGCCCAGCAGGCTGCTCAGCGTGGCACCGAAGCCGTTCAGTCAAAGCAGGACGATGCGATGCAGAGCAGAAGTCGCAGCAATCCGGGTCAGGGCGGGTTGGGCGGTCTGCTGGACGAATACGCCTGAGCTGCATCAGACAACAGACCTTCATCGGCCTGTCATGCATCTTCCTGATCGGCAGCATGGGCCGATGGCGGTACAGTCAAGGCAGTTTTGTTGCTGCAGCCGCCCATGTCATTGACTGAAACCATCCTGCCTCGATCCGTCAAGCCAGCCCAGTACCACGGGCCTCTGGACTGGCGCACGCTCGTGCAATGGCTGCAGGAAGACGGTGTGATCACGGCACAGGAGGCAGGGCGCACGGTGGCGCGCTGCTCGGCCGCCGAGAGTGCGCAACTGCCGCTGGTGCGTCTGGCCAACGTGGGCGTTGTCGGCGCCCTGACGCACCAGCCGCTGGACCTGGAAACCCTGACCCAGTACCTGGCCCAGCGCAGCGGCCTGGCCTATCTGCGCATCGACCCGTTGCGCGTGGATGTGGGCCGCGTGGGCGAGATCATGAGCGCCAGCTACGCCGAGCGCCACAAGGTGCTGCCCGTGCAGGTCACGGCCAAGGAGGTGGTGATCGCCACAGCCGAGCCCTTCATCAAGGACTGGGTGAGCGAGGTCGAGAGGCAGGCGCACCGTAGCGTGCGCTGCGTGGTGGCCAATCCGCAGGACATCAAGCGCTATACGGCGGAGTTCTTTGCGCTGGCCAAATCCGTGCGTGCTGCCGAGAAGGCCGGCGGTGCGACTGGCGGCGCGAGCTTCGAGCAGCTGGTGGAGCTGGGCAAGAGCAACAAGCAGCTCGACGCCAACGACCAGGGCGTGGTGCGCGTGGTGGACTGGCTTTGGCAGTATGCCTTCGACCAGCGCGCCAGCGACATCCACCTGGAGCCCCGACGCGAGCAGGGCGTGATCCGCTTTCGCATCGACGGTGTGCTGCATCCGGTCTATCAGATGCCCATGGGAGTGCTGAACGCGATGGTGGCGCGCGTCAAGCTGCTGGGGCGCATGGACGTGGTCGAAAAGCGCCGCCCGCTGGACGGGCGCATCAAGACGCGCAACCCGCGCGGCGAGGAAGTGGAAATGCGCTTGTCCACCTTGCCCACGGCCTTTGGCGAGAAGATGGTGATGCGCATCTTCGATCCCGAGAACACGGTCAAGAATCTGGACGCCCTGGGCTTCAGCGCCCATGATGCCCAGCGCTGGGAAGATCTGGTCAAGCGTCCGCACGGCATCATCCTGGTCACCGGTCCCACGGGCTCGGGCAAGACCACCACGCTGTATTCCACGCTCAAGCGGGTGGCGACCGAGGAGGTCAATGTCAGCACGGTGGAAGACCCCATCGAAATGATCGAGCCCAGCTTCAACCAGACCCAGGTTCAGCCCCAGCTCGACTTCGGCTTCACCGAAGGCCTGCGCGCGCTGATGCGCCAGGACCCGGACATCATCATGGTGGGCGAGATCCGCGATCTGGCCACGGCCGAGATGGCGGTGCAGGCCGCGCTGACCGGCCATCTGGTGTTCTCGACACTGCACACCAACGATGCACCCAGCGCCGTCAGCCGCCTGATGGAGCTGGGCGTACCCTCGTATCTGATCAATGCCACCTTGCTGGGCGTGCTGGCCCAGCGACTGGTACGCACGCTGTGCCCCAGCTGCAAGGTGCGCGATGAAGATGCCAAGCCCGAGGATCTGGCCGAATCGGTCAGGCCCTGGAAGCTGACCGGCAGCTACCAGCCCTACAAGCCCGTGGGCTGCGAAGACTGCCGCATGACAGGCTATCGCGGCCGCATGGGGCTGTACGAGCTGCTGATGGTCACCGAGACCCTCAAGAAGCAGATTCACGATGCTCCGTCGATGGACGTTCTGCGTCGCCAGGCCGTACAGGACGGAATGCGTCCCCTGCGTCTTGCAGGGGCCTTGCGGGTTGCGGAAGGTCTGACCACCTTGCCCGAGGTACTGGCCTGCACGCCACTGATGAGCGAAATCTGAAGGCAGGACTGCAAGTGCTTGCTGTCCTGCCAGGGCAGCCAGGCAAGGCCGACATGCATCGGGCTTGCCCACGGCAGATGGGTGCAGAACGTCAGCATTAGGGTATGCCCTTTGTAGGTGGAATCCACATCAATTTGGCATATCTATGAAACGAGAATCGCCAAGTCGTGATTTCCGTAAGGAGACGTTTTGTGAAAATCAAGAGCCAAAAAGACTTTTTCTCCGGTCTGATGTTCTTGGCCGTCGGTCTCGCATTTGCGATCGGCGCGTCCAACTACACCATTGGCACCGGCGCCCGTATGGGTCCAGGTTACTTCCCTCTGATCCTGGGTGTGCTCATGGCCATCCTGGGTGCAGCCATCTGCGTCGGCGGCCTGACCAAGGGCCCCGAAGGTGGTGACAAGATCGGTAAGTGGGCCTGGAGGCAGGTGTTCTTCATCCTGGCAGCCAACTTTGCCTTCGGCATCTTGTTGGTGGGCGTGCCTGCTGTGGGTATCCCTCAGTTCGGTCTGATCATCGCTATCTATGCGCTGGTCTTCATCGCCAGCCTGGGCGGTCATAGTTTCAACTTCAAGGAAACAGCAATCCTGGCCACCGTGCTGGCAGTGGGTAGCTATTTCGCTTTCGTGTGGGCGCTGAATCTGCAGTTCCCCGTGTGGCCTAGCTTCATTGCAGGCTAATCAGGAGCATCGTCCATGGATCTGATTCAGAACTTGTCGACGGGTTTTGGCGTGGCTTTCACGTTCCAGAACCTGATCTACTGCTTTGTGGGCTGTTTGCTCGGTACGCTGATCGGCGTGCTGCCCGGCATTGGCCCCGTGGCGACCATCGCCATGCTGCTGCCCGCCACTTACGCTCTGCCTCCCGTGGCGGCGCTGATCATGCTGGCCGGTATCTACTACGGCGCCCAGTACGGTGGCTCCACCACTGCCATTTTGGTGAACCTGCCAGGTGAATCCTCGTCGGTGGTGACCGTGATCGACGGCTACCAGATGGCGCGAAAAGGTCGAGCAGGCCCTGCGCTGGCAGCGGCCGGTATCGGCTCCTTCTTCGCAGGCTGCGTGGGCACCGTCATCCTGGCTGCCTTCGCTCCACCCCTGACCGAAGTGGCTTTCAAGTTCGGCCCCGCCGAATACTTCTCGCTGATGACCCTGGGTCTGATCGGTGCCGTGGTGCTGGCCTCCGGTTCGCTGCTCAAGGCGATCGCCATGATCGTGCTGGGTCTGCTGCTGGGCATGGTCGGTACCGACGTGAACTCCGGTGTGGCTCGTTACAGCTTCGACATTCCTGAACTGACCGACGGCATCGACTTCGTCGTGATCGCCATGGGTGTGTTCGGCTACGGCGAAATCATTGCCAACCTGTCCAAGCCCGACGACGAGCGCGAAGTGTTCGCTGCCAAGGTGACGGGTCTGCTGCCCACAAGCGAAGACTTCAAGCGCATGCTGCCAGCCATGCTGCGCGGTACGGCTCTGGGTTCGGCCCTGGGTATCTTGCCCGGTGGCGGTGCCATGCTGTCGGCCTTCGCTGCCTACACCATCGAAAAGAAGACCAAGCTGAAGCCCGGCGAAGTTCCTTTCGGTCAAGGCAATATCCGTGGTGTGTGCGCTCCTGAATCCGCCAACAACGCCGGCTCTCAGACATCGTTCATTCCTCTGCTGACCCTGGGTATTCCTCCCAACGCCGTGATGGCGCTGATGGTGGGTGCCATGACTATCCACAACATCCAGCCTGGTCCTCAGGTGATGACCAGCAACCCCGAACTGTTCTGGGGTCTGATCGCCTCCATGTGGATTGGCAACCTGATGCTGATCATCTTGAACCTGCCGCTGATCGGCGTCTGGATCAAGCTGCTGACCGTGCCTTATCGCTGGCTGTTCCCGTCCATCGTGCTGTTCTGCGCGATCGGCGTGTACGGTACCAACAACAACGTCTGGGACGTGTGGATGGTCGGTATCTTCGGCTTCATCGGCTATGTGTTCCACAAGCTGGGTACCGAACCTGCTCCTTTGCTGCTGGGCTTCATCCTGGGCCCGATGATGGAAGAAAACCTGCGTCGAGCCCTGCTGCTGTCGCGTGGTGACTGGTCCGTGTTCGTGACGCGTCCCATCTCCGCCTGCCTGCTGGCTGCCGCCGTGGTGCTGCTGGTGATCGTGCTGATGCCTGCAGTGAAGAACAAGCGTGAAGAAGCTTTCGTGGAAGACTGATCGTCAACCTGATCGCTGATCATCGTTAAAGCGGCCCTTCTGGGGCCGCTTTTTTTATATGAGGACCTTTGTTTCGGGGACTACGGATTAGGGCGGCAAAATAGCTGCAGTTATTCGAAAGATTGCATGGCCTTGTCTTTATTGCCCGCGCAGCACCCTCAGCGGGTCTTGCTGCACAACGAAATTCATGCCCGTCCTGCGGAAATCATGCAGGCCCCTCTGGCCATCACGCATATCGTGATGCTCACCGATGCGGCACAGCGTGAAGCCAGCCGCGAGCATGTGGCGGCCCTGCTGCGCAACCACCATCGTCCTCTGCCCGATGCGGCAACCACCCATGTGCTGATCGACCTGGGCGCGTTTCGCCTGCGTTGGGAACAGCACACCGAGTTCGTGGCCTGGACCTTCACCACGCCCATGGCGCAAGCCGGCGTGGCCGATGTGCGCGAGCCCGAGACAGCCATCGACGCCGTGCCGCGCGACTGGCTGGCAACCCTGCCAGGGCAGTGCCTGAGCAGCCTGCACCTGTGGGCGCTCAACGAGCAGGATGTGGACCCGCAGTATCTGATGCGTCATATGTTGCAGGCCGATACTCTGGTCGGCTCGCGCGTCTCCGGCGGTGCGGGGGCCATCTTTACCGACTTTGCGATTCACCCCGATGGTTTCTCGCGAATGTTGCTGCTTGCGGGCGCCGATCTGTCTCCGCGCCGCCTGGGCCGTCTGGTGCAGCGTGTGCTGGAGATCGAAACCTATCGCATGGCGGCGTTGCTGGGTTTGCCAGCCGCACGCAAGGCAGCAGCCGTGCTGGCCACGGCCGAGCGTGAACTGGCCGAGCTGGCCAATGCCATCCGTGCGGCAGACCGCGACACCGAACCGGCGCTGCTGGACCGACTGACCCGCTTGGCCGGTCAGGTGGAGAGCGAATATGCGGCCACGCATTCGCGCTTTTCGGCCAGCTCCGCCTATTTCGAGCTGGTGGACAGGCGTATTCAGGAAATTCAGGAGACGCGGGTGGATGGCATTCAGACCATCCGTGAATTCATGGACCGGCGGCTTACACCTGCGCGTGCCACCTGCGAATGGGCGACACGCCGCCAGAATGCGCTGTCCGAGCGAGTCTCCCGTGTCAGCAGTCTGTTGCGCACGCGTGTCGAGATCGAGCAGCAGCAAAGCAGCCAGCAGCTGCTGGGCACGATGAACGACCGCCAGGGCACCCAACTCAAGTTGCAGTCCACGGTGGAAGGCCTGTCGGTCGCGGCCATCACCTACTACATCACCGGCCTGATCAGCTATCTGGCCAAGGGCGGGCAGAAGCTGGGCTGGCCCTGGTCGCCCGAGTCGACGGCG
>Ga0268257_1003146_pt1 | contig 10771 bp, 10 predicted proteins | sample AgamicAtPrz_FD_200249 | JGI IMG/M metagenome (GOLD analysis project Ga0268257, IMG submission 200249) | Agave microbial communities from Guanajuato, Mexico - At.P.rz (v2) (version 3) | ecosystem: Host-associated > Plants > Phyllosphere > Phylloplane/Leaf | place: Guanajuato, Mexico | collected...
CTGCAGGCGAGCTACACGATGATCGAGGAGCCGCAGGAAGAGGTGGGCATCACCCGCCGCGGCGCCGAGAAGAAGAACAAGCAGGAGCCGGTGATCAAGGGCCTGCTGCCCGAGCAGCCGGCGCCGATGCCGGTGGCGGCTCCGGCGCCCAAGGCCGCGGAACCGGTGGCCCCGGCCCCGGTGGCGGCCGCTCCGGCGGCCCCGGTGGCCGCCAGTGGCGGCTTCTTCGGCTGGCTGAAGAACCTGTTCGGTGGCGCGCCAGCGCCGGCAGCCGCGCCGGCTCCGGAGGCCAAGACCGGCGAGCCCGCCAAGAAGGAACGCGGCGAGCGCGGTGAGCGCGATCGCAACGCCCGTGGCGGTGATCGCAACCGCCGTGGCGAGCGCGGTGAGCGGAGCGAACGCGGCGAACGCCACGATCCGAAGGCCCGCGACGGCAAGCCGCGCAGCGAGGGCAAGCCGCAGCAGGAAGGCCGTGGTGACCGTCCGGAGCGCGGTGAGCGCGCCGAGCGGGGCGAGCGCAACGAGCGTGGTGATCGCGGCGGAGAGCGCGGAGGTGATCGTCATCGTCGCAACGAGCGCGCCGACAAGCCGGAGCAGGCCGTCGAAGGCGCGCCGCGCCAGGACCGTGCCGAGCGCGGTGACCGTGCGGAGCGTGGCGAGCGCGCCGACCGGGGCGAGCGCGGCGAAGGCCGCCGCCGCCGCGAGGAGCGCGCCCCCGCCGAGGCGCAGGAGCAGCAACTGCCGCTGGCCGGCACCGAAGCCGCCAACACGGAATCCCAGATCGCTTTCGCCGACACCCAGCCGCTCGAGGGCGCTGTGACCGGTGAGGCCGGCGACGAGCGCCAAGGCCGCCGCCGCCGCCGTCGCGGCAACCGGGGCGAGCGTGGCGCCGAGGGCGAGCAGGTCGAAGGCGCGCTGGTCGAGGGCCAGTCCCCAGCCGCTGGCGAGACCTCGTTCGCCGAGGGCGCCGAGTCCGCGCAAGCGCCGGTGGTCGATGGCGAGGAAGCCCCGGCCGGTGAAGAAGGTCAGGAAGGCCGCGAAGGCCGCCGCCGTGGCCGTGGCCGCGACCGTTATCGCCGTGACCGCCGCGAAGGCGAAGACGCTCCGGGCGAAGGCGCTCCCGCCGATGGCGTGATCGCCGACGGCGAAGCCGCCACGCCGGCCACCGCCGCGCTGAACGGCATCGTGCTGGATGCGGGCGCCGCGCCGCGTCAACTGGCGCTCGGCGACGAGCCCCAGCAGGCACCCGTGCAGGCGACCGCGCCGGTGGTGCAGGCTCCGGCGCCGGTGCAGGCCCCGGTGGCTGCTCCGGTGGCCGCTGCGCCGGTCGTGCCGCGCTTCGAGCTGCCGCTGGGCGAGCTGAACGCCGTCGCCGAGAGCGCCGGTCTGACCTGGGTCAACAGCGATGCCGACAAGATCGCCGCCGTGCAGGCCGCGATCGCCGCCGAGCCCGCTCCGGCACCGCTGGGCCGCGAGCCCGCGCCGGTGGTCGTGCTCGACGAGGGCCCGCTGGTGCTGGTCGAAACCCGCAAGGACCTCAACCAGTTCAAGCTTCCCTTCGAAGCCTGATCCCCTCGCAGGGACTCCCTCTCCCCGCCTGCGGGAGAGGGGTCAAGACAGGTTCAGTTTTTCGATAGCCGCCGGGGCATCCTCCGGCGGCTTTCCTTTTAGGGCGTCACAAGCGCTCGACGACACGACGGAGACTTCCCCTTGAACTCGACCACCATCGCAGCGGACCAGCCGGCCGGCAGCGCGGCGGGCGCGGCCACGCAGGCCGCGCCGAAGATGCCGCCGCAGATCCCGTTCATCATCGCCAACGAGGGCTGCGAGCGCTTCAGCTTCTACGGGATGCGCAACATCCTGACGGTGTTCCTGATGACCAGCCTGCTGCTGGCGATTCCGGAGCCGCTGCGCAAGGGCGAGGCCAAGGAGGTGTTCCACACCTTCGTGATCGGCGTCTATTTCTTCCCGCTGCTGGGCGGCTGGCTGTCGGACCGCTTCTTCGGCAAGTACAACACCATCCTCTGGCTGAGCCTGGTGTACTGCGCCGGCCACGCCTGCCTGGCCTTCTTCGAGAACAACCTCAAGGGCTTCTACTTCGGCCTGTTCCTGATCGCGCTGGGCTCGGGCGGCATCAAGCCGCTGGTGAGCTCGTTCATCGGCGACCAGTTCGACAAGAGCAACCGCACGCTGGCGCAGAAGGTGTTCGATGCCTTCTACTGGATCATCAACTTCGGCTCATTCTTCGCGTCGCTGCTGATGCCGATCTTCCTGAAGAAGTTCGGGGCGAGCATCGCGTTCGGCATCCCGGGCGTGCTGATGTTCATGGCGACGGCGATCTTCTGGAGCGGCCGCCGCAAGTACACGCACCTGCCCGCCGGTGAGTCGCATCGCGACCCGAACGGCTTCCTGAAGGTGGTGCGCACGGCGCTGCTCTCGCAGGCGCCGGGCCAGGGCCGTGGCGGGCTGGTGGTCGCGGGGCTGGGCGTGGTGCTGGCGATCGGCGCGCTGGCGCTGACGCCCAACCTGGGCTTCGTGATCGCGTTCTGCTCGGCGCTGGTGCTGTTGATGGGCTTCGGCGGCGCCGGCGCCTGGATGCAGCTGGACCGCGCCCGCGCCGTCCATCCGGTGGAGGCGGTCGAGGGCGTGCGCACGGTGCTGCGGCTGCTGGTGCTGTTCGCGCTGGTCACGCCGTTCTGGTCCCTGTTCGATCAGAAGGCCTCGACCTGGGTGCTGCAGGCCGACCAGATGACCAAGCCGGCGTGGTTCGAGTCCTCGATGATGCAGGCGCTCAATCCGGCGCTGGTCATGATCCTGATCCCGTTCAACAACTTCGTGCTGTATCCGGTGCTGGAGCGCCTGGGCCTGAAGCTGACGGCGCTGCGCCGGATGGGCGCTGGCATTGCGTTCGCGGGTCTGGCGTGGATCGTCGTGGGCGGCATCCAACTGAGCATCGACGACGGCCGGGAGCTGTCCATCCTGTGGCAGGTCCTGCCCTACGCGCTGCTGACGCTGGGCGAGGTGCTGGTGTCCGCGACGGGTCTGGAATTCGCCTACAGTCAGGCGCCGCTGGCGATGAAGGGCGTGATCACGAGCTTCTGGAACCTGTCCGTGACGATCGGCAACCTGTGGGTGCTGCTGGCCAACTCGAGCGTCAAGGGCGAGGCGGTCACCACGTACATCCAGTCCACGGGCACGAGCGTCACGGCGTTCCAGATGTTCTTCTTCGCGGGCTTCGCGCTGCTGGCGGCGCTGCTGTTCGCGCTGTACGCGCGGGGCTACCGCATGCAGGACAACTACCGGGGCTGAGGCCCCGATTCCGGGAGAGTTTCCGATGAGTCGTTTCGTTTCGCTGGCCGCCGCGCTGGCCGTGCAGGCCGCATTCGTGGCGCCGGCGGCGCTGGCGCAGGAGAGCGTCAAGCTCAACATGGTGCCGTTGCCGTCGGTGAGGCAGCAGGTGGACGTGACCATGGACATGAAGATGAACATGTCCATGCAGCTGCCCGCCGACGCGCCGGAGCAGGCTCGCGCGCAGGCCGAGCAGATGAAGGCGACGATGCCGGTCACGATGCAGATGGCGATGCGTCAGGTGCTGTCGACGACGCCGAAGGCGGCGGACGGCAGCTACACGCTGAAGGCCGAGGTGAACTCGCTCAAGAGCGAAATGCGTGACGCGACGGGTCAGGTGCGGCCGCTGCCGCAGCAGGGGCCGATCCGCTTCACGGCGCAGCTGAAGAACGACCAGTTCGACAAGATCGATCTGGAGCTGCCGCCGACGATGCAGGCGCAGCAGGCGCTGTCGAAGGAGATGCAGGAGAAGATCTTCAACCAGAGCTTCGACTGGATGCGCAAGTTCAACGGCCAGACGATGAAGGTCGGCGAGTCGGTGGAGATGCCGATCGACCTGAACCTGCCCACCGGCGGCGCGCCGACCGGCAAGGTGCTGGGCAAGTACACGCTGACGGCGATCAACAAGGGCGTGGCGTCGTTTGACGTGGACATGCGGATGGACATGAGCTTCTCGGGTCCGGCGGCGGCGGCCTCGTCGGCATCGGCGCCCGAGGCGCCGGCTTCCGCGGCATCGGCCCCGGCTCCGGTGCAGGGGGCGATGACGGGCTCGGGCAAGGGCAAGATGGATCTGCGGATCGCGGATCGCCTGATGCTGCGCAGCACGATGACGATGTCGATGGGCATGGACATGAAGGGGGCCAAGGGCAACATGCGCATGGACATGGACATGACCATGGCGGCCAACGGCAAGGCCCTGCCCACCGCGAAGAAGGCCGCGCCAGCCAAGCCCGCCACCAAGGGCTGAGCGCGTGAGCGCCCGAAGCGCGCCGGAGAGCCGGCCGCGCAATGACGAGGACCGCCCGAGGGCGGTCCTTTTTTCTGCGCGTCAGCATTCTGGTCAGCCCATGAACTTGAACAAGGTCATGAGCACCGCCAGCACGCCGAAGCCCCCAAACATGGACGTCACCGTGAAGCGCTGCATGTCGGCGATCCGTTGGAACAGCTCGGCCTTCATGTTGGCCATCTCCACTTTGAGATTGGCGATGTCAACCTTGATGTTGGAGATATCGAACTTCGTGGCGACCTCCTTCTGCGCCTCTCGAATCTCGGCCGCCATGTCTTTCCGAATGGCCTCTGCCGCTGACCGCGCCTGCGCTTCCGAGACACCCGCGCTCGTCAGCGCTAGAAAAACATCGATTTCCATTCACTACCTCTCTCTCGCTGGGAGTTGATCCAGGACTGGCAATCTACGCGTCGAGGTCGTCACTGGCACTGACTGGTTCTGAGGTCCAAGACGCCATTCCCACTCGGACAAGTAGGGCACCCCCTCAGCATTGAGAGCGCTTGTTTGCCCGTCGACAAGCACTCACTTCCGCCGGACTTCCCGTATCCCCCGCATCGTCGGAATGACCTCCCGCATGACCTGCAGGAAGGCTCGCAGCCGTGCGGGCTGAAGCCGCCGCGACGGATAGACGAGCGAAATCGGCAGCGGTGACGCGCACCAATCGGGGAGCAGCCGCACGAGCCGCCCTTGCGCGAGGTCGTCCATCACCGCCCATTGCGAGACGAGCGCCAGTCCGAGTCCCCGCCGCACGGACTCGATCAGCGCGAAGAGGCTGTCCGTGCCCAGCCGCGGACGGAAGCTCACATGCATGCGCCCTTCCCCCTTCGACGCGGTGAGGTCGATGCCGTCGCGATAGAACGCGAGCAGCGCCAGCCATGGCTGCGCGCCGAGCAGCGCGGCGATCTCCTCCGGGGATTTCCGGTCCAGGCCCTTGGGCAGCTTCTTCGCGAGCGCCGGCGCGGCGACGAGCACGCGCGGCACCTCGGCCAGCTGCGTCGCGATCAGATTGGGTTGGCTGATTTCGCCGACCAAGAGCGAGCAGTCGACGTTCTCCCGGCTGAAGTCGGGCAACTGGTCCTGCAGCATCCATTCGACCGACACACGCGGATGCCGCGTCAGGAACGCGGCGAGCGGATCGATCAGTTGGCTCTGCCCGAACGCATGCGGCACGCGCAGACGCAGCGTGCCGGCCAGCTCGTCGCCGCCATCGAGCTCCTCGGCCAGCGATTGCCAGCCATCGATCAGGTCCTGCGCCTGCGCGGCGCAGCGCTCGCCCTCCTCGGTGAGCCGCAGCCCGCGCGTCGAGCGCTCGACAAGCCGCGCGCCGAGCAGCGACTCCAGCATCTGCACGCGCCGGCTGACGGTCGGCTGCGTGGTGGCGAGCTGCTGCGCGGCGGCGGAGAAGCTGCCGGCCTCCGCGACGCGGAGGAAGGTCTGCAGCAGCGCGAGGCGGTCCTGGCCGCTGTCCCGGGTGGTCTCGTTCATGGACCGCTTTATACGCCGCGCGTATGGCTGCTGTGCATGCCGGACCCGTTCCGGCCAGGCCTGCGAATCCGAAGAATGCAGGTCATTCGATGCGAACCCGCATCTTCCGTCCTTCTGCTTCCTTGAATCGCCCTTCGGGAGTTGCCATGACCACCCTTCCCTTTCAATCGACCGCCGCCGCCGCGCCGCGCGAGGCCAGCGCGCCCTCCGCGCCGCTGATCGTCTTGCTCGCGGCCTCGGCGGGACTCGGCGCGGCGTCGCTGTACTACAGCCAGCCCATCCTGGCGCCGCTGGCCGAGGATCTGCACGCCTCGAGCGCTGGCATCGGCGCGGTGCCGATGCTGACGCAGCTCGGCTATGCGGCGGGCATCCTGCTGCTGACGCCGCTGGGCGACCGCTTCGATCGCCGCAAGGTCATCCTGACGAAGTTCGCGTTGCTGATCGCGACGCTGCTGTTGAGCGGTTTCGCGCCGGGCTTCGCGCCCTTCCTGGCGGCGAGCGCGCTGCTCGGCCTGACCGCGACGCTGGCACAGGACGTGGTGCCGATGGCGGCGGCGCTCAGCCCCGCGGAGCATCGCGGCCGCATCGTCGGCCAGGTCATGACCGGGCTGCTGATGGGCATTCTGCTGTCGCGAGTGATGAGCGGCGTGATCGCCGACCTGCTCGGATGGCGGTGGGTCTATGGCATCGCGGCGCTGGCATTGACGATCGCGGGGCTGGCGAGCTGGCGTTGGCTGCCGTCGTCTCCGCCGGCGATGCGCACGACGTATGGCGCGCTGCTGCGCTCGCTGGGCGGCCTGTGGCGTTCGTGGCCGACGCTGCGCCGCGCCGCGATCGCACAGGCCTTGCTCGCGGTGGCGTTCAGCGCCTTCTGGTCGACGCTGGCGGTGATGCTGCATCAGCGCTTCGGGCTGGGCAGCGCGGTGTCGGGCGCCTTCGGTCTGGCGGGCGCGGCTGGCGCGCTGGCGGCGCCGCTGGCGGGCCGCATCGCCGACAAGCGCGGTCCTGGCGTCGTGACGAAGCTCGGCGCGCTGCTGGTGACGCTGTCGTTCGCGGCGATGTCGGTAACGGCGTGGCTCGATCGATCGGCGGCGATCGTGGTGCTGGTGGCGCTGGCGATCGTCTTCGATTTCGGCGTGCAGGCGGCGCTGGTCGCGCACCAGACGATCGTCTACAGCCTCGACCCGGCCGCGCGCAGCCGCCTCAACGCGCTGCTGTTCACCGGCATGTTCATCGGCATGGCCACGGGCGCGGCACTGGGGAGCGCGCTGCTGTCATCGCTCGGGTGGCTGGGCGTGACAGGCCTGGCGACCGTCGCGAGCGCCGCAGCGCTGGTGGTGCGAATCACGGCGGACGAGTAAGGCTGCGCACCGGGGAACGAGGCGTCAGTCCCCGCGTCCCAGAGGGATCGCAGAAGCGCTGCGGCGGCCCGAGCGCCGCCGTCAGCGGCGTGTAGAACGCGAGCGCCAGGTCGAAATCGCCGACGCCGATGAACACGTGCGAGAACATGCCGGCGCCGCGCTTACTGCGTCCGCCCGCGCCAACCGAGAAGGCTCACGCCGAGCGCCACGAAGCACGCGCCGAAGCCGCGGTTCATGATCCTCACGCGGCGGGGCGAGGCCAGGCCACGGCGCAGCGCGCGGGCCAGCACGACGTAGAAGCCATGCGCCAGCACGGCGCACAGCGAAAAGGTCACCGTCAGCACGACGAAGTCGCGCATCGCCGTCTCGGGGTGATTCATGAACTGCGGAAACAGCGCGGTGAAGAACAGGATCGCCTTCGGATTGGTGAGCGCGACCAGGATGCCGCGCATGAACAGCGCCCGGCGCGAGAGCCCCGCCGTTTCCGCGGCGGCTGCATCGCCGTCCGCGATCGAGGCCATGCGTTCGCCCTGGCGCCACTGCTTGACGCCGAGCCAGACCAGATAGCAGGCGCCGAGCAGCTTGACGACAAGGAAGGCCTTGGCCGAGGTGCTGAGCAGTACGCCCAGCCCGGCCGTCGTCGCGGCGGACACGGCCAGCAGCCCGATCGCATTGCCCAGCGAGCCGACCATCGCGCGCCGCGGCCCGACGCTGAGCGAGTTCGAGATGGCCATCAGCACGGCCGGTCCCGGCGTGAAGGTGACGAACAACGCCACGCTGACAAAGCCCAACCAAGCGGTCACATCCACGACGATCTCCCAGCGCACGCAACAGGAAGCGGCGATGTTAACGGCGGCTCTCTCGCAGCTAGGATTGCCCGATCGATTGACCCCTCGAGCGCGGTAGCCCCGAAGCAAGCCATGAGCGAAGCCGTCGCGATCGGCCCCTTGGTCCTGCCGTGGACCTTTGTCCATCTGTGCATCGCTGTCGCGGTCTCGAGCGCCGTGGCCTCGATGCTCGCGCGCCGGCGTCGGCAGGAGGCCGGTCCGCTGCTCTGGCGATGCCTGCTCGTCGCGCTGCTGTTCGCGCGGCTGGGTTTCCTCTATCAGTACAAGGAGCTCTACGCCGAGCATCCGCTCAGCGCCTTCAACATTCGTGATGGCGGCTGGTCGCCCGAGATCGGGATCATCGCGATGTGGATGTACGCGACCTACCGGTTGAGGAACGCGCCGGCCCTGCGCGTGTCGGCATCGGTGCCGCTGGCGATCGGGACGGCGTTGATCGTCGCGGGACAGATCCAGCTCGCGCTGCAGCCTGCTTCCGCGCCGCTGCCCTCGCTGCAGTTCACGCAGTTGAACGGCGAACGCCTGGACCTCGCCGCGCGCGATGGCAAGCCGGTGCTCGTCAACCTGTGGGCGACTTGGTGCGGCCCCTGTGTGCGCGAGATGCCGATGCTCGCGCAGGCGCAGCGCGATCGCCCCGACGTGCGCTTCGTCTTCATCAACCAGGGCGAGGACGCGGACCACGTTGCGAAGTGGTTGAGCGCTCAACGCCTCACGATGGATAACGTCGCCATCGATGAACGGCGCCAGGCGAGCGCGGCATTCAAGCAGGCCGGCTATCCAACGACACTGCTCTTCGACGCCTCCGGCCGCCTGGTGGCCAAGCGCACCGGCGAGTTGTCGGAGCCTGCCCTTCAGGCGATGCTGACGCGATTACGCTGAGGCGTGCAGTCGCTGGTAGAGACGATCGGTCGTTTCGATGTCGATGGTTTCAGCGAGTTCGATCGGAGCGGGCTCGAACCCCAATCGCGAGAGCAGCGCGATCGAGCGCGCATTGCGCGTCTCCGTCGAGGCCAGGAATCGCGTCACGCCGTGGGCGGCGAGCAGGTAGTCGAGCATCGCCGTGGCGGCCCGAGTCGCGTGCCCATGACCTCGTGCTTCCGCGTTCATGACGTAGGCGATCCAGCAGCGGTCGCGTGCTTCGATCGTCGCTTGCACATAGCCGATCAGCCGGCCGTCATCGCGCCGGACCATCCAGTTGAACCAGAGCTCGCTGCCGTCGGGAGAAGCCCCCATCGATCGCCGCTCGAAAGCCGCCTTCAACCAGTCGAGCGTCGGTGGCGTCTCCGGCGCGAGGAACTCGTAGATCGAGCGATCGGCGAGCACGGCATGCATCTCTTCGGCGTGATCGACAGAGACAGGTTCGAGGCGCAGGGAAGGCGCAAGCAACGATGGGAAGCGGTTCATGGTGAGCCGTGAGTATCTGCTGAAGAAACTCGGCGCCTGATCTCCCCTGGACGTCGGGCGGCGGGCACGCACCTTGCCGCCCCTGCGGCATGAACGCTCCATCCCGCATCGTCCATCTCTACCTCTTCGAGGGCTTCGCCGACTGGGAGGCTGCCTACGCGGTCGCCGGCATCAACACGCCGGAGTTCCAGAAATCGCCGGGCACCTGGCAGGTGAAGACCGTCGCTGCCGCGGGCGCCAACCTGGCGCGATCGATGGGCGGGCTGTCGGTGATGCCCGACATCCGTCTTTCGACGCTGTTCCCCGACGACAGCGAGCTACTGATCCTTCCCGGCGGCGCCGGCTGGGACAAGGGCGAGCACCTGGAGGCGGCGAAGAAGGCCAAGGAATTCCTGGACGCCGGCAAGCGCGTCGCCGCGATCTGCGGCGCCACGGCGGGCCTGGCACGGCTCGGCGTGCTCGACGGCCGGCAGCACACGAGCAACGCGCTGTCCTATCTGAAGGGCGTGCCCGAGTACGCCGGCAGCGACCGCTACGTCGACGAGCCCGTCGTCATCGACCGAGGGCTGATCACCGCCGGCGGCATGTCGGCGCTGGACTTCGCGCGCGCCATCTTCGAGACGCTCGACATCTACTCGCCCGGCACCCTCGAAGCCTGGTACCAGCTCAACAAGACCGGCCAGTCGGCCTGGTTCGCGAAGATGGCTCAGGGCGAAGGGCGCTGAGCGGCGCGGCCCGCTCGCCCTCACCGCGCGTCAACCGCGTTTCAGCCCCCCTTCGCCGCCGTCACGATTCCCTGCCCTGCCGCCCAGGCGCCGATGTCGTCCCGGCGGATCGCCGCGGCCATCAGGCCCGGGAACGCGTCCGGCGTGCAAGCGAACGACGGCACGCCCAGCGCCGCCAGCTTCGCCGCGAGCGCGCGGTCGTAGGCCGGCGCGCCCTCGTCGCTGAGCGCCAGCAGCGCCACGCACTGCACGCCGCTCTCGACCAGCGACGCCGCGCGGCGCAACAGCTGCGGCTCCACGCCGCCTTCATAGAGATCGGAAATCAGCACGAAGATCGTGTTGCGCGGCTCGCGGATCAGCGACTGGCAATACGCCACCGCGCCATTGATGTCCGTGCCCCCGCCCAACTGGACGCCGAACAGCAGATCCACCGGATCGTCCAACTGCTCGGTCATGTCCACGACCGCCGTGTCGAAGACCACCAGCTTCGTGCTCACCGCCGGCAACGAGGCCAGCACGGCCCCAAAGATGCTCGAGTACACGACCGAGTTCGCCATCGACCCGCTCTGGTCGATGCACAGCACCACCTCGCGCTGC
>Ga0268257_1003153_pt1 | contig 10738 bp, 10 predicted proteins | sample AgamicAtPrz_FD_200249 | JGI IMG/M metagenome (GOLD analysis project Ga0268257, IMG submission 200249) | Agave microbial communities from Guanajuato, Mexico - At.P.rz (v2) (version 3) | ecosystem: Host-associated > Plants > Phyllosphere > Phylloplane/Leaf | place: Guanajuato, Mexico | collected...
TAATGAGGAAAACCATGTCACATCTCGCAGAGCTGGTTGCCAGTGCAACGGCCGCCATTAACCAGGCCTCAGATGTTGCCGCGTTAGACAATGTCCGCGTCGAATATCTGGGCAAGAAAGGGCATTTAACCCTTCAAATGACTACCCTGCGTGAGCTGCCGCCGGAAGAACGCCCGGCAGCGGGTGCGGTGATTAACGAAGCCAAGGAGCAGGTACAGCAGGCGCTGAACGCGCGTAAAGCTGAACTCGAAAGCGCGGTGCTGAATGCGCGTCTGGCGGCGGAAACCATCGACGTTTCTCTGCCCGGTCGCCGTATTGAAAACGGTGGTCTGCACCCGGTAACCCGTACCATCGATCGCATTGAAAGTTTCTTCGGTGAGCTCGGCTTTACCGTGGCGACTGGCCCGGAAATCGAAGATGATTATCACAACTTCGATGCCCTGAACATTCCTGGCCATCATCCGGCACGTGCTGACCACGACACTTTCTGGTTCGACGCTACGCGTCTGCTGCGTACTCAGACCTCCGGCGTACAGATCCGTACCATGAAGGATCAGGAGCCGCCAATCCGTATTATCGCGCCGGGCCGCGTCTATCGTAACGACTACGATCAGACCCACACCCCAATGTTCCACCAGATGGAAGGTCTGATTGTTGATAAAAACATCAGCTTCACCAACCTGAAGGGTACGCTGCACGATTTCCTGAACAACTTCTTTGAGGAAGATCTGCAGGTTCGTTTCCGTCCGTCCTACTTCCCGTTCACCGAACCGTCTGCGGAAGTTGACGTGATGGGTAAAAACGGCAAATGGCTGGAAGTGCTGGGCTGCGGTATGGTGCATCCAAACGTGCTGCGTAACGTGGGTATCGATCCGGAAGTGTACTCCGGCTTTGCCTTCGGTATGGGCATGGAGCGTCTGACCATGCTGCGCTACGGCGTGACCGACTTACGTGCATTCTTCGAAAACGATCTGCGTTTCCTCAAACAGTTTAAATAAGGGCAGGACAGAACAATGAAATTCAGTGAACTGTGGTTACGCGAATGGGTGAACACGACGCTCGACAGCGAAGCACTTTCTAACCAGATCACCATGGCGGGTCTGGAAGTTGATGGCGTCGATCCTGTCTCGGGTGCTTTTACCGGCGTGGTGGTGGGTGAAGTGGTCGAGTGCGGCCAGCACCCTAACGCCGACAAACTGCGCGTGACGAAAGTGAACGTGGGCGGTGACCGTCTGCTGGATATCGTCTGCGGCGCGCCAAACTGCCGTCAGGGGCTGAAGGTGGCTGTGGCGACCGTCGGTGCAGTGCTGCCGGGCGATTTCAAAATTAAAGCGGCTAAGCTGCGCGGCGAGCCGTCTGAAGGCATGCTGTGCTCCTTCTCCGAGCTGGGTATTTCCGACGACCACAACGGCATCATTGAGCTGCCGCTGGATGCGCCAATCGGCACCGATATCCGTGAATACCTGAAGCTTGACGACAACACCATTGAAATCAGCGTCACGCCAAACCGTGCCGACTGCTTAGGTATCATCGGCGTGGCGCGTGACGTTGCCGTGCTGAACCAGACCGAACTGAACGCGCCGGAGATTGCTTCGGTTGAAGCGACCATCAGTGACGTGCTGCCAATCCAGGTTGAGGCTGCGGATGCTTGCCCGCGCTATCTGGGCCGCGTGGTGAAAGGCATTAACGTTAAGGCGCCAACGCCGCTGTGGATGAAAGAGAAGCTGCGTCGCTGCGGTATCCGCTCAATCGATGCGGTTGTTGACGTAACCAACTACGTTCTGCTGGAGCTGGGCCAGCCGATGCACGCGTTCGATAAAGATCGTATCGACGGCGGCATCGTTGTGCGCATGGCGAAAGAGGGCGAAACCCTGGTTCTGCTGGACGGCAGCGAAGCCAAACTGAACGCCGATACGCTGGTGATTGCTGACCACAGCAAAGCGCTGGCAATGGGCGGTATCTTCGGGGGTGAACACTCTGGCGTGAACGATGAAACGCAAAACGTTCTGCTGGAATGCGCGTTCTTCAGCCCACTCTCAATTACCGGCCGCGCACGCCGCCACGGTCTGCATACCGATGCCTCTCACCGCTACGAGCGCGGCGTTGACCCGGCTCTGCAGTACAAAGCGATGGAACGTGCGACTCGCCTGCTGATCGACATCTGCGGCGGCGAAGCGGGTCCGGTTATCGACGTGACCAACGAAGCGACGCTGCCTAAGCGTGCCACCATTACCCTGCGCCGCAGCAAGCTGGATCGCCTGATTGGCCACCACGTTGCCGATGCACAGGTTACCGACATTCTGACCCGTCTGGGCTGTGAAGTGACCGAAGGCCTGGACGAGTGGAAAGCCGTTGCGCCATCATGGCGTTTCGACATGGAAATTGAAGAAGATCTGGTGGAAGAAGTGGCCCGCGTTTACGGCTACAACAACATCCCTGACGAGCCGGTACAGGCGGGTCTGGTGATGGGCACCCACCGTGAAGCCGACCTGTCCCTGAAGCGTGTGAAAACCATGCTCAACGACAAAGGCTATCAGGAAGTGATCACTTACAGCTTTGTTGATCCTAAGCTGCAGCAGCTGATACACCCGGGCCAGGAGGCGCTGATCCTGCCAAGCCCGATCTCCAGCGAGATGTCCGCGATGCGTCTGTCCCTGTGGACCGGCCTGCTCGGCACTATCGTGTATAACCAGAATCGTCAGCAAAACCGCGTGCGAATTTTCGAAAGTGGATTGCGCTTTGTACCGGATACTCAGGCGAATTTAGGCATCCGTCAGGATCTCATGCTGGCGGGGGCTATCAGCGGTAATCGCTATGAAGAGCACTGGGATCTGGCAAAAGGTACGGTTGATTTCTACGATATGAAGGGCGATCTGGAAGCCATTCTCGATCTGACCGGTAAATTATCTGAAATTGAATTCCGTGCAGAAGCGAATCCAGCCCTGCATCCGGGCCAGAGCGCGGCGATTTATTTGGACGGTAAACGCGTTGGTTTCATTGGAGTTGTTCATCCGGAACTGGAGCGTAAGCTGGACCTGAATGGCCGTACCATCGTGTTCGAGCTGGAGTGGAACCCGGTTGCAGACCGCGTCATTCCTCAGGCGCAGGACGTATCACGCTTCCCGGCGAACCGCCGTGATATCGCGGTTGTCGTCGCTGAAAACGTGCCCGCAGCAGATATTTTGGCCGAATGTAAGAAAGTTGGCGTAAATCAGGTAGTTGGCGTAAACTTATTTGACGTGTACCGCGGCAAGGGCGTAGCAGAAGGTTTCAAGAGCCTCGCTATTAGCCTTATCCTTCAGGATACCAGCCGTACACTCGAAGAAGAGGAGATTGCCGCTACCGTTGCCAGATGTGTAGAGGCATTAAAAGAGCGATTCCAGGCATCATTGAGGGATTGAACCTATGGCGCTTACAAAAGCTGAAATGTCAGAATATCTGTTTGATAAGCTTGGGCTTAGCAAACGGGATGCCAAAGAGCTGGTAGAGCTGTTTTTCGAAGAGATCCGTCGTGCTCTGGAAAATGGTGAGCAGGTAAAACTCTCCGGTTTTGGCAATTTTGATTTGCGAGACAAAAACCAACGTCCGGGTCGCAACCCGAAGACGGGGGAAGATATTCCCATTACAGCCCGCCGCGTGGTGACCTTCAGACCCGGCCAGAAGTTAAAAAGCCGTGTCGAAAACGCAACGCCTAAAGCAGAGTAATATGAACTAACTAAAAAGGCCGCTATTGCGGCCTTTTTTCTTTGCGCTCTTCTGCAAACCCACCGTAAAATCAATTACATCTCACGTGACTAAAACCATACCTATGCTTGATTTTGCCCATCGCCAGCACCGTTCCGATCGACGTCGCCTGCTTCTGCTTGCGCTGCTGCTCATTGTGGCCGCTGTCGTTAGCCTGTGCGCGGGCGACAGGTGGCTGGGGCCGGAAAGCTGGTTGGGTCCGGATGGCCAGCTTTTTGTCTGGCAAATACGCCTGCCGCGCACGCTGGCGGTGATCCTGGTGGGGGCCGCGCTGGCGCTGTGCGGCACCATCATGCAGGCGCTGTTTGAAAATCCGCTGGCGGAGCCCGGGCTGCTTGGCGTGTCGAATGGGGCTGGCGTGGGGCTGATTGCGGCTGTCATGCTGGGGGGCGGGGCACTCTCAGCGTGGAGCATTAGCTTTAGCGCTATTCTCGGCGCCTTGCTGATAACCATCATTCTTCTGCGTTTTGCCAGACGGCATCTGTCGACCAGTCGGCTGCTGCTTGCCGGGGTGGCGCTGGGGATCATCTGCAGCGCGTTAATGACCTGGGCGGTCTATTTTTCAACGTCGTTCGATTTGCGCCAGCTAATGTACTGGATGATGGGCGGATTCGGCGGCGTCGACTGGCGGCAGGGCTGGCTGATGGCGCTGTTGATCCCGGTCATACTGTGGACCTCTTTTCAGGCACAGCCGCTGAATATTCTCGCGCTCGGCGAAACGTCGGCTCGCCAGCTCGGCATGCCGATTAGCTTCTGGCGCAATGCGCTGGTGATTGCCATTGGCTGGATGGTGGGGGTGAGCGTGGCGCTGGCGGGGGCGATTGGCTTTATCGGGCTGGTTATCCCACATATGTTGCGTCTGTGCGGTATTACCGACCATCGGACTTTACTTCCGGCCTCGGCGGTTGCCGGGGCGGCAACGCTGCTGGTGGCTGACATCATCGCCCGACTCGCCCTGAGCGCAGCCGAACTGCCGATTGGTGTAGTGACCGCTACGCTGGGCGCGCCGGTATTTATCTGGCTACTCTTAAAAGCTGGACGTTAAATCACTACCCGTAAGACAACCTGAGGGAATGCTATGCAGACTGATATTCTGAATACCGAAGTGACCACCATTGACGGCGAGAAAACCACGCTGGAAGGCTACAAGGGCAACGTGTTGCTCATCGTCAACGTGGCATCTAAATGTGGCCTGACGCCGCAGTACGAACAGCTGGAGAACATTCAGAAAGCCTGGGGGAAAGACGGTTTCACCGTACTGGGCTTCCCGTGCAACCAATTCCTGGGCCAGGAGCCGGGCAGCGAAGAGGAGATTAAAACCTTCTGCAGCACCACCTATGGCGTGACGTTCCCGCTATTCAGCAAGATCGACGTCAACGGTGAAGACCGCCACCCGCTCTACGCGAAGCTGGTGGCCGCAGCGCCGACCGCCGTGGCGCCAGAGGGCAGCGGTTTCTATGAACGTATGGCAAGCAAAGGGCGCGCGCCGCTCTATCCTGACGATATCCTGTGGAATTTTGAAAAATTCCTGATTGGTCGCGACGGCCAGGTTGTCCAGCGTTTCTCACCGGATATGACGCCTGAAGATCCGATCGTCATGGAATCTATCAAGCTGGCGCTGGCGAAATAATGACGTTGCTGATGCAGCTCACGGACGTCGCCGATAAGGGACGTCTGGAGCCGGTAACCGGTGCTATCAATGCCGGAGAAATCCTGCATCTTGTTGGGCCAAATGGGGCCGGTAAAAGCACGCTGCTGGCACGCATGGCGGGCTTGAACTCTGGTCCGGGCGAGATCGTGCTGCAGGGGCACGCCCTTGCCGACTGGTCACCGGTATCGCTGGCACATCGGCGTAGCTATTTAGTTCAGCAGCAGGTGCCACCGTTTGCGATGCCGGTCTGGCACTATCTGATGCTGCATCTGCATGATAAAAACAGCGCCACGCTGCTCTCGGATGTCGCGATGGGGTTAGGGTTAGACGATAAACTCACCCGTCACGCCAGCCAGCTCTCCGGTGGGGAGTGGCAGCGCGTGCGTCTGGCCGCGGTTATCCTGCAGATCCATCCGGCAGGAAATCCGCACGGACGCTTGCTGCTTCTGGACGAGCCGATGAGCGGTCTGGATGTCGCCCAGCAGGCGGCGCTGGATACCCTGCTAAGCGGGTTGTCCCGTCAGGGGATAGCCGTCGTCATGAGCAGTCACGATCTTAACCACACGCTGCGTCATGCCCACAGGGTCTGGCTGCTGTCGCGAGGCAAAATGATTGCCAGCGGCGCGCGTGACCAGGTTCTTACGCCTCCAAATCTTGCCCGCGCCTACAATATGTCGTTTCGCAGGCTGGACATAGAAGGGCATAAGATGCTGATTTCTACCGCGCAAGAGTAACCGTTTCTTGCCTGGTAGCCTACTTGCACGCTAAATTACAAAAAGAATAAAAAAACAGAGGATTCGTCTGGACATGCGATTCTGGTTTCTCTTTGTGGCAGCGCTCTTTCTTGCGGGATGCAGTAGCCATCGTGCGCCACCCCCTAACGCCCGGCTCTCGGATTCAATTACCGTGATTGCCAGCCTGAACGACCAGTTAAGCAACTGGCGCGGCACGCCTTATCGCTACGGCGGTATGAGTCGCGGCGGCGTGGACTGTTCTGGTTTTGTGCTAATGACCTTTCGCGATAAGTTTGATTTGCAGCTTCCGCGTGAAACGCGCAAGCAAGCTGAAATAGGCACGGAAATCAACAAAGATGAGTTACTGCCTGGCGACCTGGTCTTTTTCAAAACCGGTTCGGGTGAAAGCGGTCTCCATGTTGGCATTTACGATACGGATAACCAGTTTATTCATGCTTCGACCAGCCGTGGGGTGATGCGCTCTTCGCTCGATAATGTCTACTGGCGTAAAAATTTCTGGCAGGCGCGGCGTATTTAGTCGCACCTTGACGGCTTAACGCTGGCGGCAGGGTAACTATTAAACTATGCCGCTTTTAATCATATAAGATGATTAAAGTTAAATTTACGAAGAATTAGTTATGTCCAGATGTATCTGTTTTATCTAAAACTGGCTATTACACAGCAACCAGGATAAGATTAATTTAGATTCAGGGATAAATCTGAAAAATATTACGGAACTGATGAAATTAATCTTATTAAAATCAAGACAGTGGAATTGTGTCGTCAATTGCTCCAGGATGTCCTCTCTCATCTTTAATGCGGGGCGAGTGCAATGATTATTACGCTAGATAATGCCTACAAGTCTGAACTTTTGCTGCAGCCTGCGCGTAATAGCGCCGGGGAGCTTAAAGGTTTAGAGCTTGTGGTTAACTTTGCTGGCGTTGACACGGAAGTGAGGATCCCTACTGAACTGGTTATCCCGCGTCTTTCACCTGCAGAAGAGTTAGCGCTGTTTCAAGAGAAACTGCAATTGCTCGACACCTGTAAACTGTTCTTTATTCAGCACCAGTTAATTGCATGGATCAATATTACACCTGTAATAGTTGAGTTTTTATTAACGAATGGAAATGCTGTTCCATTACTTGAGCGCTATCCTTTTCTTGAGTTTACTGTTAATGAGAACTATCCAGGTTTAAATAATGGAAAAGATGATCTGAACCTGGCGAGAATGGCAATCCATTTTCCTTTAGTGCTGACAAACTTTGGCGCAGGTGCAGCATCTCTCAAAGCGGTTTATGACGGTTTGTTTAAGCGCGTAATACTGGACAAGGGTTTTATCCAGCAGCGGGCTGCAGCGCTTTCTTTTGAGCCCTTTATGCGCGCTATTCTCTGGCAAATCACCCCACACTGCCAGTCGGTTATGGTATCCGGGATTGACGATCACAGCCTGTTGCAGCGCGTGCTGACGTTTAATTTTGGCGCGATGCAGGGAAGTCTCTGGCCTGCCGTACCGGCAGAGCAGGTGACAACGCTCGTTCAATGATAACCCTTCTCTTCGCCCGTGTTTAAGACCCGCTAAACCCTCTACACTAAAAGCAGGAGGACCTATGACCCTGTCTTTTACTGCACACTGGCATGACGAGTTGCCTGGCTTTTATACCGCACTCAAACCTACACCGTTACACCATTCCCGTCTTATCTGGCATAACGCGCCGCTGGCTGACGAACTGGCGATCCCGCCTGACCTGTTCCAGCCTGCAGAAGGGGCTGGCGTCTGGGGCGGCGAAACGCTTTTGGCGGGCATGCAGCCACTGGCTCAGGTCTACAGCGGCCACCAGTTTGGCGTCTGGGCGGGGCAACTGGGTGACGGCCGGGGGATCCTGCTCGGTGAACAACAGCTTCCCAACGGGGAGACGGTTGACTGGCATCTGAAAGGTGCGGGTCTTACCCCCTATTCGCGAATGGGCGACGGGCGCGCGGTGCTGCGCTCAACGATCCGCGAAAGCCTGGCGTCGGAAGCCATGCATGCGCTGGGGATCCCTACCACGCGCGCGCTGTCCATTGTTACCAGCGACACGCCGGTTGCGCGTGAGACGATGGAGCAGGGGGCAATGCTGGTCCGCATCGCTGAAAGCCATCTGCGCTTTGGTCATTTTGAACACTTTTACTATCGCCGCGAGCCGGAAAAAGTCCGACAGCTTGCAGACTATGCCATTCGCCGCCACTGGCCACAGTTGCAGGGCGAAGCGGAAAAGTATGTTCTCTGGTTCCGCGATATCGTCTCCCGTACCGCCTCAATGATTGCACGTTGGCAGACCGTCGGGTTTGCACACGGGGTCATGAATACCGATAACATGTCCCTTCTGGGACTCACCTTCGATTACGGTCCGTATGGCTTCCTTGATGATTACCAGCCGGGTTACATCTGTAACCATTCGGACTATCAGGGACGCTACAGTTTTGATAATCAGCCTGCTGTAGGGTTGTGGAATCTACAACGCCTTGCGCAAAGCCTGTCGCCTTTTATTGACGTCGATGCCCTGAACGATGCGCTCGACGGCTATCAGGAGGTTCTGCTGCGGGAGTATGGTGCGCTGATGCGCAACAAGCTGGGCCTGCTGACCCAGGAGAAGGGCGATAACGAATTACTGAACACCTTGTTTGCGCTGATGGCGCGGGAAGGGAGTGACTACACCCGCACCTTCCGGATGCTGAGCCAGACGGAGCAGAACAGCGCGGCGTCACCGCTGCGTGACGAGTTTATCGACAGGCAGGCGTTTGACGACTGGTTCACGCTCTACCGCTCGCGGCTTCAGCAGGAGCAGGTGGATGATGCAACCCGCCAGGAGAAGATGAAGGCCGCGAACCCCGCAATGGTGTTGCGCAACTGGCTGGCGCAGCGGGCGATTGAGCAGGCAGAGCAGGGACAGTACGACGAGCTACACCGCCTGCATGTGGCGTTGCGCACGCCGTTTGCCGACCGGGACGATGACTACGTCAGCCGCCCGCCTGAGTGGGGTAAGCGGCTGGAAGTGAGCTGCTCAAGCTAGGGGGCGAGAAATACCTGCGGCGCGGCGTGAGCCGGATGTTGACCCACGTGCAGCTGTGCGCCATACCAGTGGGCCAGCGCATCGGCCTGCAGGACGGCCTCCGGTGTGCCTCCGGCGACCAGCCTGCCGTTATGCAACAACAGGATCCTGTCTGCCCACAGCGCCGCCAGATTGAGATCGTGCAGCACCACGCAGACGTGCAGATCCTTTTGACGGGTCAGCGATCTTAACAGCCGCAGCAGATACTGCTGATGGTAGAGATCCAGCGCGGAGGTGGGTTCATCCAGGAACAGCCAGCCGCGCGGAGCACCGTCGCACCAGAGCTGCGCCAGCGCGCGCGCAAGCTGGACACGCTGCTGTTCGCCACCGGAAAGCGCCGCAAATTGCCTTCCGGCAAGCGGTAAACATTCGGTGATCCGCATGATTTCCTGAATCACTGCCGCTTCAGGCGTGCGCGTCCACGGGGCGCGGCCCATGCCGACAACGGCCTCCACCGGCCAGTCAAATCCCAGTTGCGTGTTTTGTCGCATTACCGCCCGCTGGCGGGAAAGCGCGTCCGGACGCCATGCGCTGAGGGGTTTCCCCGCCAGAAGACAGTGCCCGCTGGCAGGCTTGAGATAACCCGTTAACAGCCGTAATAACGTCGATTTCCCGGCACCGTTCGGGCCAATTAACGCGATCAGTTCACCCTGCGACAATGACAGCGAAATGTCGTTGATTATCGTGCGTCGTCCCGCCTGAAAAACAATATTTTCAGCGCAATAGCGGTCAGCCATGTTGCCCTCCACGATGGAAAATAAGCCAGAGAAACCAGGGGGCGCCAAGAAGGCTGGTCAGTAAACCAACCGGCATTTCTGCTGGCGCGACCAGCGTTCGCGCGGCCGTATCCGCAACCAACAGCAGCGAAGCTCCGGCGAGGACCGAGCCGGGGATCGCGGCCCGGTGATCAGCGCCCAGCCACATACGCATCAGATGCGGTACCACCAGCCCCACAAAGCCGATCACGCCGCTGACCGCCACTGCGGCAGCAACCAGCAGGGCGCTGCACAGCAGCAGGATCCGCTGTACGACGGCGACATCCACACCCAGGTAGTGCGCTTCCTCATCACCGAGTTGCAGCACGTTGAGCGCGTTCGCCAGCCGCCAGATAACCAGAACGGTGGGCACCATCAGCGAGGTAACGGCCAGCAGTGTCGACCACTGTGCCTGACCGAGGCTGCCCATTCCCCAGAGCGAAAGCTGGCGAAGCTGCGCATCGTTACTCACCCAGGAGAGGACGCCGACCGCCGCGCCGCACAGGGCATTTATCGCAATGCCAACCAGTAACAGACGTGACAGGGAGCTGTTACGCTGTTGGCTGAGCAGGAAGATCGCAACGGTCGCTGCCAGCGCGCCGAGAAAGGCTGCCAGCATCGGGGCGTAGAGCATCACCAGGGCAGGTAACGAGAGCGGAAGAACGACCCACAGCGCGACCGCCAGCGCCGCGCCGCTGCTGATGCCGAGCAAACCCGGATCCGCCAGGGGATTGCGAAACAGTCCTTGCATCACACACCCCGCCA
>Ga0268257_1003159_pt1 | contig 10734 bp, 9 predicted proteins | sample AgamicAtPrz_FD_200249 | JGI IMG/M metagenome (GOLD analysis project Ga0268257, IMG submission 200249) | Agave microbial communities from Guanajuato, Mexico - At.P.rz (v2) (version 3) | ecosystem: Host-associated > Plants > Phyllosphere > Phylloplane/Leaf | place: Guanajuato, Mexico | collected...
GTGGTGCATTTAGGAATCGATTTAAGCGGTATAACCACCAAAGCTTCACTTGCAAGCGCCTTACAAACAGCTTTCGAAATGCTTCAGTTAGCTGTTGTAAAAAGAAAGAAAATTGTAGAATAAAAAGATTTAAGATTTTTTATGGAAAGAATTCCTATCCTAAAAATGGGAGATTTTCTGCTTGTTACCATACAGGTAGATTTATATGATCAGCTGGCAGAAAATCTTGAATCAGACTTAATTAATACTATAAGTAAACATAGTTCTAAAGGTGTTTTAATAGACATCTCTGCTGTTTCGATTATAGATTCGTTTATGGGACGAATTCTCGGAAACATTGCAGTAATGTCAAGAATATTAGACGCACAAACTGTTGTAGTGGGAATGCAGCCTGCTGTAGCCATTACACTGGTAGAACTTGGATTATCTTTAAATGGAGTTATAAGTGCTTTAAATGTAGAAAAAGGCATGGATTTACTTCGCTCAAAAATGCGAACTAGCGATAACGAAGAGCCGGAGTATGACGACGATAACGAATAACAAAGAAGAAGCACTGATCGTAAAAGAACAGGATGTTGTACCGCTCCGCAATCGTGTTAAAGAGTATGGCGTAAAAATTGGCATGAGTATTTTGAATCAGACCAAACTTATTACGGCCACAAGCGAACTTGTGCGTAACCTTCTCAAATATGGCGGTGGCGGTAAAGTCATTATTGAATCTGTCAGCAACGGACGCGAAAATGGCGTACGGGTTACTTTTATTGATAATGGCCCTGGAATAGCCGATATCGAACTGGCAATGAAAGATGGATACAGCACAGGAAAAAGCCTCGGATTAGGATTGCCCGGAACAAAAAGACTTGTCAATGAATTTGACATTAAATCAGAACTAGGAAACGGTACCACCGTTACTATAACAAAATGGAAAAATGGATAATACGTTTTCCACTTATAAAATAGATGACAGAAGTCTCATTGCTTTTATAAAAAGAGAAATACACAATCTTGCCCTTCAATTGGGTTTTACACCTCACAGAGCCGCTGAAACAGACATTATTGTTGCAGAATTAACTTCAAACTTAATGAAATTTGCCAACGGTGGCGAATTGCTCTATCGCGCGAACATAGACGGAGAATACAAAGAAATTGAAATTTACTGCCTCGATAAAGGAGTTGGATTTGATAATGTGGTCAAAATAATGAACGACGGCTATTCGTCTTCTAATACTCTTGGACATGGCTTAGGTTCTATTAAAAGGCTAAGCAACGATTTTCAGATTTATTCTATGAAAAATTGGGGATGTGTGCAATATGTCAAAATCTGCGAGAAACCCGATCTAGAAATACCTTCTGCCAAAAGCGGACTAAATCATGCTACAATTGCTGTAAATTATCCAGGTGAAAAACTTTGCGGAGATGGGTATTATATAAAACAAACCAGCAAAGGTTTTCAGATATTTGTAGGCGATGGATTAGGACATGGAGAAAGTGCCAATGAAGCAGTCGAAGCAGCGATAAAAGCGTTTAGGCAAACCATAGAAACAGAACCTGCCGCTATCTTGAGAGATATTCATATAAAAGTAAAAAAAACCAGAGGATTGGTTGCAACCATAGCATCTGTTGATTATAAATCTGAAGTTTGGAACATTTGTGGTATCGGAAATATTAACACCCGTATTTACAACGGATTAGATAATAAGACGTATACACCTTATAACGGAATCATAGGGCACAACGTACCGCGTACATTAAACAATACGATCGTGCCCTACAGAAGACATCAGATCATCATTATGCATAGTGACGGATTGCGTACAAGATGGAGTTTGAATGATTTAACTTCTATCTTTAAACAAAGTCCTAACATAATTGCATCTGCTCTTTATAAAGAAAACATCAGAGGCAATGACGATGCAACTATTCTAGTAGGAAAAATAAATTAAGACTATGAAAGAGATTGTACAAATAAATCTTGACAACGAAATGGACTTGATACTAGCCCATAAGCGCTGCATGAAAATTGCTGAAATGTGCGGTATGGCATCATCCCTTCAGACAAGATTTGCAACTGCCGTCTCTGAAGTCGCCCGATGTGCCATTGCAAAAGGAAAAGATTCTTTGCTGGTGCTTAATATAAATATCATAAAGGCAACACAAAAAGAAATTACAGCTATCATCACCGATAATGTTGATCTAAAAAGTTGCAGTCCAGATGCTTTTATTTATGCATCAAAAATTTCGCATCATATAGAATATCAGTATTCGAATAATCAATCTGTAACTAAAATAAGTCTGCCTATTCCATCTCCTGGGCTTCTTTCTGAAACTAAGATTAAAACGTTAATTGATTATTTTAAGTTTGAAACTCCCCTTTCTCCTTACGACGAAATTCGCAAGAAGAATATTGAACTTATAGCACTTTCAGAAAAACTGGCAGAAAGTGAGAATAAATACAAACAGTTGGCAAACACGATTCCGATTTTAATTTGCGTAATTAATGAACGAAATAATGTCTTGCTGGTAAATGAATCCCTAGAAAATTATTTAGATAAACCCTTACTTTCTTTTGATCGTAAAACTTTGATGAACTTCATTCATACTGAAGATATCGATGGAATTTTGGAAGGCTGGAATAAAGCCAAACAAAATCGATCAAATTTCTTAGGAGAAACTAGAATTAAAAAAGATTCTAACTATATCTGGCATTTAATTTCTATAGTTCCGAACAAAACTGAAGATGGAAGTTTTAACAGCTGGCTGGTCTATTTTGTAGATATTAATGCACAGAAAATGATGGTTGAAACACTGAAAGATAACACTCAGTTAAAATTAATTCAGCATGAACTGGAAAGCGCCAACTCAAAGCTTCGTTTTAAAAATAAAGAACTAGAACAGTTTGCTTATATTGCCAGCCACGATCTTCAAGAGCCGCTGAGAAAAATTATGATAATGCTTTCTCGCGCTGGCGAACATTTGAGCGAAGATCAAAAGAAAAAATATTACTTTGACCGAATAACATCTGCTGCGGGAAGATTATCAAATTTAATTACAGATGTCCTTAATTATTCAAGAATTGAAAATAAAGAACAATATTTTGAAAAAGTCGATTTAAACAAAATTATTATTGACGTTTTAGGAGATTTAAGTTTGGTTATTGAAGAAAAACATGCAGTTATAAATGTAAATCCTCTACCAACAGTTTTTGGGCTCGACACTCAGCTTCGTCAGCTATTATATAATCTCATCAATAATGCTCTTAAATTTAATGCCAAACAGCCTTCTGTAAAAGTTTTGCATGAAAATGTTCCTAAAGATGAACACCTGCCTATAGGAGCAGAAAACTATGAAGTAATAGCAATTTCTGATAATGGAATTGGAATGGATAGCAAATATTCTAATCGAATTTTCGACATGTTTCAGCGTCTTCACGAACGCGATCAATATGGAGGAAATGGTATAGGGCTTGCTTTATGCCGAAGAATTATTGAAAACCATAATGGTATAATTAACTTTACCAGCAAACCTGATGAAGGAACCACTTTTTGGATATATTTTCCAAAAAACAAACTCTATTCCGCAAAATTATCTCTAAAAAACCAGTCCTCGAATTAAAATCAGGATAATCCTTCCAAATGCTTGAAAACGGGAATTAGAGCTTTTCCCTTCTCTGTCAAATTGTATTCAATATGCAGAGGTTTTAGCTTAATTGTAGTCTTTTCCAAAAGCCCTTCTTCCTCCAGCTCTTTTAAGGCTGTAGATAATGACTGTTTGTTAGAACCTTGAATCTGACGCAGTAAAGTATTAAAACGTAAAGGCGATTCTACAGCCAAACGAAAAATTTCTGCCTTCCATTTTCCAGATAACATTTTCAAAAGTCTTTGTGCTGGACAAGTTTCTGTTTCTTCCATAATAATTGCTGGGTAGTCAAAAAAATCTGACTTCTTGTTTTGGAAAGTTTTTTAAATAAAATTTGTTGTAATTCTAAAGTAAAAATATAAAATGAAAGGAAAGAAACCAAGCGACATGAGCATTGAAGAGCTGTTAAAAATGCAAAAAACGATTCAGACCACAATTACAATTTTGATTCTAGTTGCCATCATATTATTCATTCTTATTGTGCTGCTACTTCTAAAAAAGGGATTTCTAATTTTAATACTATTTCCTTTTGTTTTGGCATTTATTATGATTAACCATTCGAATTCTCTTAAAGAAATTGAACAAGAAATTACTTCAAGAGAACTAGAATAAAGTTATCCCACTAAATATTAAGTTATAGTTTTAAATTTAATTTTTCTTAACTGAAAGTCTTTCAAAAAAAATTAAATTTGAGCTCCCAAATAAGCCCTTAATACTATGACTATTCAAAAAAGAACATTTTATTTTTTCTCTTTATTTTTATTCCTTTTCTTCTCACAGCTCAATTACGGTCAAGAACAAAAAACTGCAAAAAAAGAAAATCGCGGAAGATTATTTAACGATACTACAGCAACAGATAGCGATTACTTAATGGCAATCGAGAAAGCTGGAGAAGTTTTAGAATCTGCGTACAACGACATTGATTTCGCAGGAGATACGCGTCACCTTTTTGGCGATATGAAACGTACCGAAAGCAAACTGGATTTAATCTTAGCCAGTTTAAAAGGAGCCAATCCGAATGTGAGAAACCAACAAATGTACCGAGTTGTGCTTCAGGAAATTCAACAAGAATTGGAAGAACAGAACAAAGCCATCAATGATCGAAATCAAAATCTTGAAAACATCAAGAAACGTGTAATTGATCTTCGAAAAGACAAAACTTTAATTACTCTATTAAAAGATACGATACGCCGTAAGCAATTTAAAAAAGAATTCGGGAACCTTAGAAAAAGATATGTTGCCACGGATAGTCTAATGACTAAAAACCAAACGACGCTAAACAACAAAAAAAGACTAACCGTACAACGGAAAATTGCAGTTTCTAATGCCTTGGCAACCGTTGAAAGCAAATTGGAGAAATCTGGAATCAGCATTTTCAAAAAAGAATATCCTTCTTTATGGCAAATTAATGATTCTGCTGTAAAGAAAAGAGTAACCCACAACATTAAAGCCAAAATTATAATTGAAGAAAATGTTGCCGCTTATTATCTAAGTTATAAAGCTGGCGGACTTATCACTTTATGCTTTTTTATGGGACTTTTGTTTTGGTACATTTCCAGAAACATCAAATACCTTAAAACAAATGGCTATGCAGAAAATCTTTTGCTCTTAAATTTCAAATACCTAAACCGCGGTGTCCTGCTTCTTGTTTTGGTTATCGCACTAAATATTGCTGTAGTTACTAATTTATATGCTCCTGCCCTGTTTTTAGAATTAATTCAGCTTTCCTTACTTGGCGTTTTAATCTTTCTTTTCAAAAATCAGTGGTCTGGCGTTGCTATGAGAAACTGGCTTTTCTTATTAGGATTATTCTTTGCGCTTTGCTTTTTGGACTTATTTATCACAATCGGATTATTGCAGCGTTTTGCTTTTGTTGCGATCAATATTTTAGGAATCCGCTACGGTTTGGTTCAGATTAAAACACTTAAAGAAGAACTTTATATAAAAGGCTTTTTTAAATGGGCAAGTATCATTTTTATTGGACTAAATATTTTGTCTATTCTTTATAATGTTTTTGGAAGAGTTTCTCTTTCTAATATGTTAAGTTTAACTGCTTTTATATCGCTTACCCAAATTGTTGCTTTAAGCGTACTTCTAAAGATTATTTTGGAAATTATTCTACTTCAAATTTATACAACTAGGGTAAAAAGAGGAATTGAAAAAATGTTTGATTACGAAAGCTTGTCAGACACCTTGAAAAGACCTTTTATCATTGCCATCAGTTATATGTGGCTAATTGTAATTGCTTCGAATTTGAATATATGGGAATCGCTTCGTGCTTCTTTGACAAAACTATTAAGTCACCCGAATACAATCGGAAGCATCACATTTACGCTTGGCAATATCGTTTTATTTTTCATTATTATCTGGGCAGCGCATTTACTGCAAAAATATGTGGCTTATTTCTTTGGCGAAATTGATGATGAAAACGAAGAAAACATCAATAAAAGACAACATTCAAAATTGCTTATCACTAGATTGGTGGTTCTTATAAGCGGTTATTTGCTTGCTGTTGCGGCTTCTGGAATGCCTTTAGATAAATTGAGTATTCTTTTAGGAGCTTTAGGTGTCGGTGTGGGGCTTGGTCTTCAAAACATTGTCAACAATTTTGTATCGGGAATTATCTTGATTTTTGACAAACCGATTCAAGTTGGCGATGTGGTTGAAATTAGTTCAGAATCTGGCCGCATCAAATCGATGGGATTGCGAACAACTAAAATCAATGCTCCAAACGGTGCCGAAATCATTATTCCGAATGGTAACTTATTGTCTCAAAATATCACGAACTGGACGTATACCGATAATTTTAAATTGGTAGAAATTACATTTGAAATTAACGGAGAAACCATTCCAGAGGAAATTAATACGATAGTAACTGACACACTTTCTAACCTTCCCTTGGTAAACGATTCAAAACCATCACAAATATACTACAGCTCAATTTCTGATGGAAAATATAAACTTCTAATCAAGTTCTGGTGCAGTATTTACAGAACCGAAGAAACAATAAGTTCCGCAAGGCAAGAGCTTTACGTAAGCTTCAAAAACAAAGGCTTGACATTCTCTAGCTAGAGCACAAAAAAGGCAGTAACGAGTTACTGCCTTTTTTATTGCCCAAAAGATATCTCTGGGAGTAAAAAACATTGTTTTTTTTTCTTACTTTTAAGGTATTGTGTTAAATAATAACACATTAGCAAAAAACACGTATAAACCCGTGTACCCATAATTTTGTTATAAAGTAATTTAGCATTGTAGTAAAACACTATATAAAACTAACATTAACTATTAAATCTTAAAATTATGATGGAAGTCTACTTGGGAACAATTTTATCTTTCGCATTTAACTACCCTCCTGCTGGGTGGGCTGCTTGCAATGGACAAACTATGTCAATTTCTCAAAATTCAGCTCTTTTTGCACTACTTGGAACAACTTACGGGGGCAACGGCGTTTCTACGTTCGGCCTTCCTGATCTAAGAGGAAGAAGTCCTATCCATTTCGGACAGGGACCTGGCCTAAGTCCTGTCGTAATAGGAGAAAGCGCAGGTACTGAAAATACGACCTTAACAACGGCAAACATGCCAGCTCACGTACATGCTCTAACTGGTGGTACTGCAACAGTAGCGATAACTGCAACTACTATAACTGGCGGTACAATTACCAATGAAACTGATAATGGAAATAACTCTTTTGCTTCAAGTGGCTCAACACCTAATATCTACAGCGAACCAGGAGGAAGTGGAACTGACAAAATTGGAGGCCTTACCGGAACGGCTACACTTGGCGGTACAACAGCAATAACAGGAAGTACTATTCCTTTTAGCATACGTGATCCATATCTTGCTGTAAACATGTGTATTGCCCTAAATGGAATCTTTCCTTCCAGAAATTAAATCAATTTAATAATAGAGGCAAAAATTGCCTCTATTTTTTAATCTCATTTTATGGATAAGCAAATTAAAATCGGAATTTTAATCCCAAAGTCTCAACAGTATCCATCATTAGATAGAGATTTTATAAGAGGTTTAAAACTTAATAATCTCAATGTAAAATTTTTTGTAGAAAGTATTGGTATTGGTGCAGATGACAAGCTAATAATCGATAAAATACAAAAACTTAATTTTCAGGAAGATGTTTCAATTATAATTGGTTTTCTTGGACATCATAATACGTCTGATATTTATAAATATGCTTCTAATAATAATATCTTACTATTAGTCGCCGATTTGGGAGCAACAACTCCTTATCAAACGTCTGAGCATAAGAGCATATTTATCAATTCATTAGGATTAACCGATTCTTGCTATTATTTAGGACAGTATTTTAGCAATAAAAAATATCAGATAGCAACTTCCACTTCTTTCTATGATTCTGGATATGGTCTACTTTCCGCATTAGAATATGCATTTAAAGATCAAAATCAATTTACAGGACACTATATAACTCCTTTTATGCCTAGGGAAGATGAAGCGGTACACATGGATCACACAATAAATGCACAGCAACCAAACGCTGTTTTTGCTTTTTATAGTGGTCTATATTCAGATGAGAATGCAGATTTTCTTAAACAAAATAAACTTACTCAAAAATATCCTTTTTATGTTACACCTTTTTTTGTCAATGATAAAATTTTAGAAGAATATAAAAATGATCCTCATGAGCTTTATGTCGTTAGCAGTTGGATGCAAAGTGAAGCAGATTCAACAGATTTCACTTCACGATATAAAGAGGTTTATGATGAAAATCCATCTTTTTTTTCCGTTTTGGGTTACGAAAATGGTCTGATATTAAAGAATTTACTTTTAAATGCTAAGAGTTTAAAAACAAGTTCCTTAATTGAAGAAATATACAAGTTAGATATTGAAGGGCCAAGAGGAAATATCAAATTTGACAAGGATAACAACAGAACATTGTTCAATCACTATATATACCAATTAAACTTGGACTCTTTTAATAATATAAGCTTTAAAAAAATTGAAACATTGACAAACGACGGCAATTTTATTAAAGCTTTTACCTCACTGCCAAAACCTGATCATATAGGAGGCTGGGATAATGCTTATCTATGTCATTAACTAAATTATATGTTATGAAAAAAAAATTACTTTTATTTTTTACGTTCTTTTGTGTCACTGGATTACATCAAAGTATAAAAGGACAGACTTTACAACGAGGCGACATAGCCTTTATTGGTTATCAAACCGGAACTACTACTGATGGATTCACCTTTATAACTTTAAAAGAAATACCTTCTGGTACATTAATCTATTTTACAGATAAAGGATGGGGCACTGGAACTTGGATTACCAATACTGAATCCCACATATTATGGACAGTCCCAATTAATACACCTGCTGGAACTATTATAAGTGTACTTGAAACTAATTCAACAAGTAATATTTTTACTGTAACAGGTACCCAACAAAGTTCTATTACTATGCCAGTGCCTGGCGGAGGATTTAATCTTTTGGGTGGAGATCAAATATTAGCATATCAATCTTCTACAGGACCAGAACCAGCAACACCTTTTTTTATTGCTGGAATACACGGAGATTATAATTCCACGAAATATGACCCTGGAACTACTTGGAATACTACATCTGGAGCTACGGGGGGACCTGAAAGTGTAATACCTCTAGATTTAACTAATGGTCAAAATTGTATTTCATTATTTCCAGCACCTGGACCAGAATATCCAAATGCAAAATATACTGGTACATTGACAGGCACTAAAGCCGACTTACTATTAAGCATCAACAATCCTGCAAATTGGACTAACGATTTTATTGATGATCCCGACTTATCTGTTTTGAATATACTGCCAACCGACTATGATACACCTAATATCTCAACTGTCAGTTCGCCAACAGTAACCACAAATACACCAGTAACAAATTTTGGAGCAGTTTCGGCCGTGTTAGGAGGTTCAAACGATAATGGCGGAGACACCGGCACTATAAATAGAGGAGTTGTTTGGTCTTTAACAACAAATCCAGTAATAAATGGTCCAGGAGTAACAAACGTATTTGGAACTGCAGGCACTGGTGCTTTTAATATAAATGTACTTTCACTACCTCCAGCAACGACAATATATTATAGGGCCTATGCGCAAAATTCAATTGGAACATCTTATGGAAACACGGTATCTTTTACAACCAATTCCACATTATCTGCGACACAATCACAGACAATTGCTTGTAATGGCACCAATAATGCAACGGCAACAGTAAACGTTTCAGGAGGAAAATCTCCTTACACTTATGCTTGGACTAATGGCAGTACAGCAGCAACAGCAACAGGTTTAGAGCCAAATATTACTTACAATGTTTTAATAACAGACAGTGAACAAACTACGATATCAAAAAATTTTACTATAGCAGAAAATCCAGCAATATTGGGTGGACTTAGCGTTACCAATGTGGCGTGTAACGGAGGAAACAATGGATCTATAGACCTTACCCCTTCAGGAGGCAGCGGATCTTATACATACAATTGGGGAGGTGGAGTCACAACACAAGATAGAACTGGTCTAGTAGCAGGGACATATTCTGTCACTATTACTGACTCTAATAATTGCAGCACAATAATAAATAATATTGTAATTAGTCAGCCTACAGCTTTAAGCGCAGCAATTGGAGGCGGAAAAACAGACGTATCCTGCAATGGAGGCGCTAATGGCACGGCAACAGTGGCTCCAACTGGAGGTGCTGGAGGTTATACTTATTCTTGGAATACAACACCTGTCCAAACAACTGCTACAGCAACAGGACTCATAGCAGGGACTTATACTGTGACGGTAACTGATGCCAATAACTGCCAGACAACTAGAACTTTTACTATTAACCAGCCTCCATTATTAAACATAGCAACTGGAGGAGGCAAAACAGACGTATCCTGCAATGGAGGCGCTAATGGCACGGCAACAGTAGCTCCAACTGGAGGTGCTGGAAGCTATACTTATTCTTGGAACACAACACCTGTTCAAACCACTGCTACCGCAACAGGTCTTGCTGCAGGCAATTATACGGTAACGGTAACCGATGCCAATAGCTGTCAGGCAACTAGGAGCTTTACCATTAACCAGCCAGCAACAGCTTTAA
>Ga0268257_1003163_pt1 | contig 10718 bp, 12 predicted proteins | sample AgamicAtPrz_FD_200249 | JGI IMG/M metagenome (GOLD analysis project Ga0268257, IMG submission 200249) | Agave microbial communities from Guanajuato, Mexico - At.P.rz (v2) (version 3) | ecosystem: Host-associated > Plants > Phyllosphere > Phylloplane/Leaf | place: Guanajuato, Mexico | collected...
GCGGCGTGACACATGGTCAAGTCCCGAGATCGAGGGAGAAAATCGCGCTGTCTTCCCTCAGGGGTCTGGAGACGGTCATTGTGACTGAAGCTTCAGCACTGCGTTTGTCTCTGGAAGCCGCATTGCAGCAGCATGGCGCCAGGACGCGGGGATTCGCCTCCGCACAGCAAGCCCTTGAGTGGCTGGGCCTGCAGCCGACGGGGCAGTGGCCCGCAGTGCTCATATGTGATATCTCCGACAACAGTCAAGGCGGACGAGAACTGGTCGCAAGAGTGCGTGAAATGGAAGAGCGCCTAGGCATTGCACTTGCTTGCAGGATCTCTGCGATTGCCCTTACGGGTTTCGCACGTCCCAACGACGAGCTGATGGCCTTGATGGCCGGATTTCAATTTCAGCTGTCCCGGTCGGCCAATACCAACGAACTGCTGGAGAAGGTGGCTGCGGCAGCCACCTATGAACAGGAGGCGATCAAACCGGTGATCGGTAGCGGTTCAGTTCAGGGAAAGAACGGCAGCTGATGCGATGGCTGACGCCGGCCGGCCTCAGAAATGACACGGATGGTGCAAAGCTTGCCGAAGCTTTTACGCAAAGGCGTTGGCCGTCGCAAGTGTTGCTCCGTTGGGCGCGGGAATGGCATTTGCCTTGTATTTGTAGGCTTCATTTGTGAAGCCGATACCGAAACTCTCAGGAAAGGATCCAGCAATGGCACAGCATGAAGATCGGAGCCGTCGCGGCTCTGGCCGCCAGGCACAACAAGGCATGGGTGAAGGCTTCCAGGGGCGAGAAGGCTACCGTGGAGGTGGCAACTATGGTGACTACGGTGGTGAAGGGGACTTCCGCGGCGGCAATCAGGGCGGCGGCATGTATCGTGGGTATCCGGAAGGCTCTCAGCAGTCTCGCCGAGGTTATCCGGACGACCAGATAGGCTATTACGGCGGGCAGCGCGGCGGCTACGACAGGGGCTATGAGTCGGGCCGCGGCCGGCAGGAGCAAGATTATGGTCAGGGGGGCTCAGGTTATGGCCAGGGCTACACCGACCAGGAACGTTATGGCGGTCCCTATCGAGGCGGCCAAGGCCAGCCGTATGAGCAAAACTACCGGAGCGGCCAGGGCCAGTATGGCTCGGACTGGTTCGAGGGCGGTCAATCCGGTGGCAATCGCCCAGGCTGGGGCAGCCAGGACAATCAGGGTTGGGGCGGTTCGGGCGTGCCGCCCTATCACGGGCGCGCTGCGAGGAACGAGGGCCGTTTCGATTCTGACTACAGCCAATGGCGCGATGAACAGATGCGAGCGCTCGACGAGGACTACCATTCCTGGCGCGACGACCGCTACAAGAAGTTCTCCGACGAGTTCTCGCAGTGGCGCAATCAGCGCACCAGCGGCGGCAAAGGCTCCAACTCGACCTCGGGGGGGCAGACAGGGACTTCGGGCTCGGGCTCGGGCTCGGGCTCGGGCTCGGGCTCGGGCTCGGGCTCGGGCTCGGGCAGCAAAGATAACAGCTAATCCAGCCTGAGTCGCAGCATTGCCGCCAGATCTTCGGAGCCTGGCGGCAATTTTCCTTATTGAGGGTGACGACGCCGCTTTTCAACCGGCTCGATCTGAAGCAGTTGCCGATACTTGGTGACCGTGCGCCGCGCAACCATGAGCCCCTGCGAGGCCAGCTGACTGGTGATTTTTCCGTCCGACAGAGGTTGCTGAGGAGATTCGCCGGCAATGATGTCGCTGATCAGCTCTCGGATCGCCGTGGGTGAGCATGCTGCCCCGCTGGCACTGACCACGGAACGCGAGAAGAAATGCTTGAGCTCGAAAACACCCAGGGGAGTCGCCATGTACTTGTTGTTGGTGACGCGCGAAACCGTGGATTCGTGCACGCCGATCTCGCTGGCTATTTCGCGCAGAAGCAGGGGCTTCATGGCCATGGCGCCGAATTCCAGAAACAGGCTCTGCTTTCTGACGATGGCTTCTGCAACATCGAGGATGGTTGAAAATCTCTGTGCGACATTGCGCAAGGTCCAGCGTGCGTCATGAAGGTCTTCCACCAGCCGTGAATGGCCTTTGCGCAGATTTCTTCGAAAAAGCTCTTCATAGACCTTGTTGATGCGCACGCGGGGGATGACGGCCGGGTTTAGCCGGACTTCCCATTGGTCCTGCCCGCGCCGCACTATCACGTCGGGCACAATGTAGTCCACGCGGGAGCAGCCTACTTGCCAGCCGGGCCGCGGATTGAGCCTGCGTATGGCCTCTATGGCTGTTTCGATGACCGCCGCCGGTTGTTGCAGCAGCTTGCCGAGACGGGATACATCCCGCGCGGCAAGAGCGTCCAGATGATTGTCGATGATCCTTTCGGCGATCTCGCGTATCTGGGTATTGTCGATGTTGGGGCACTGGAGCTTGAGGCATTCGCCCACGCTGCGCGCTCCTACTCCTGCGGGATCGAATGATTGCACGAGGCGCAAGGCAATGTTGAGCTCTTGAGGCGTAGGGGCGGGAGAGAGGGGCAGGCTTTCCATGATTTCGCTGCAGCTCGTGCGCAGGTAACCATCGTCGTCAAGAGAATCAATGATGGATTGCGCCAGATCCGAATCTCTTTGGGAAAGAGGAAGAACATTGAGCTGGATACGCAAATGCATGGCCAGGGTGGTGGGGCAGGCCGTCAGATCCAATGCAGAGATGGCCTCGCCTTCGGTGTAGCTCTTGCCTGCGTATCCATCGGCCAGCCAAAGATCTCGGTCATCGACGCCGGGCGGCTCGATTCTGGCATCGCTGTCGCGGGTATCAAAGCTGCCCTCTGCATCTGCAGACTCCAGTGTGGCGCCTTCTTCCTCCTCTTCCAGAAACGGGTTTTCGTCCATCTTGCTGCGGACCATGGCCGCGAAATCCAGCGAGGACATCTGCAGCAACTGAACGGCATGCTGGAGGCGAGGAGAAAGTGTCTGGCCCTGGCGTATATCTGCGCTTAGATGCATCGAGTTCATGTCGGCTCTCCCTTACGTTGGCTGGTGTACTGAGCCTGGAGTAACGCAAGGAGCATGCCGAAGCGGCGCGGCACTGCCGGGACGGCGTGCAGCGGGCGCGGACAGGAGGGAGGTTCGAATTTCCGAAGGTTCAGAGGAACTTCAAGCCATCAAAATTTCTTGCTCGATTCTTGCAAGATTTTCGGCATTCCTTGCTGGGTGGCGAAATTCTTACGACCTGAGTCACCGAGTTGAACGATGGCTGCTGGCATAGCAATTGCCACCCCGTCAGGGCCCATAAGGGCCAATCACATCAACCTTGAGGACGCGTCATTATGAAATCCAAGCAAGTCATTGATACCTTGAACGATCTTGTCGAAAACTGCAGGGATGGTGAGTACGGCTTCAGAAGCACTGCAGAGCATGCCAAGACGGCGAGTTTGAAGCAGGTGTTTCTGGCACGCGCCGAAGAATGTCGCATCGCAGCCCAGGAGCTCAAGTACCTCGTGGTACAGCTGGGCGGTGATTCAGCCGAAGGTGGCACCCTGGCGGGGGCGGCACACCGGGGCTGGGTGGCAGTCAAAGGAACACTGGCAGGTTACAGCGACCTGAATATGCTGGAAGAAGCGGAGCGCGGCGAGGATGCGGCTCTGGCTCGATACCAGCAAGCACTCGCTGAGGATTTGCCCGCAGATGTTCGCACAGTCGTGCAAAAGCAGTTTGAGGGAGCCAAGCGAAATCACGCACAGATTCGTGATCTGAGGAACCAGGCCAGGGCAGCCAGCTGAATCGGGTTGCTTGCTCCTGCCGGCTCGCGCCGCCAGCGCGAGCATGTCTGGCAACAGCCAGCCGCCGACCGTTGTCAGCGGGTGGCTGTGCGTATAGCGAGTGGGGTCAGAGACAAGGCATGCCTCCCAGCTCTCGATAGCTTAGGGATGGCGACGGCAGACATGGGTCACCAATGCTCCGATGAGAAAAGCAGTGGCGATGGATGTCAGAGGAGTCTGTTTGACGGTTTCACGCAGGCTTTCGGTCCACTCGTTGCCGTCGTCCTTCCATTGCCGAGATTTCTGCTGGACGTTTTCACTGACCTTGGTGAAGGCTTGCTGCGCGTTTTTCATCCCGGCGGCAACGGCGTCCGCAACCTGGTTGACAGTTCGATGAGCTCCCTGTTCCATCTTGTCCAGGGTCTCGGAGCGCCCAGCTTCCTGTTGGGGGGCCTGGCTGTCCTTGTTGCCCGCGCTCCCGGACTCGACGCTCGACGAGGTATTTGATGTGTTGTCGGAATTCATTTTTCACTCCTTATCTAGGTGGAAAGTTACGGAAGACGAGATTGAATATCGTCAGAAAAATAATGGCTCCCGTTAGAGAAATAAAAATCGACATTGGCTTGTATTCATGATCGTCAATGGGGAAGGGTGTGCCAAATAAGGGCGTTACCAGCCAGCCTCCTACCAAGGCCCCCAGTACGCCTATTCCTATGTTGACAATCAGATCCTGATCTCCACGGGTATTCATGGCAAAGGCTGCAATCCATCCGATGAGGCCGCCAACCAAAACCCAAATGAGGAAGTCCATGGAAAAACCCTTCAGTCAAAGGTTGAAGAAGCCGTGGCAATCGACATGCCATGCAAGGGGGGCTAGAGAATTTGCTCACTTGCATCCTCTGCGTAGTTACAAATTACTGCGCGTGAATAGATATACGGGAGTCTCCAGCATCAACAGATTGACCGGACTGGGGATTCGGGTTCTCGCTTCCTGCTCGGGTGGCCGCAAGACCAAGGAATGCAGGAATGGAAACGCTCGATTTATTTCCATGACTTCGGGCAAGATGTACGCATATCCTCCCGAAATTTTGAAGAGTTCGTCAATATTACGGTTGTAGATGGATATCGGCACATTGATGCAGCCGAATGTGATTCGATTGTCTGTAACAGTTTCCGACATCAGTCGTTGCAGCCGCTTGTCGCCTGGTTGGCCGGGGCGTACCCGGTGAATGGAGACTGCGGCACTGTAGTCAATCCAGAAGACACTCTCGCCATCCGTGTTCATGCCGGCCTCCAGAAAGAAGCGCCCGGCTGGTGTCGTTTTTTCATGAGGCTTGATCCTAGAAAAAGGTCGTGTTCCTATGTCCTCCACGGAGGTGTCCCCGACGGCACTGCCCAGCAAGACAGCGGAGCTCGCGAGTAACTTGCCCTGCTTGTCATATATCCACATATGTGCTGAATGCTTGTCGACGATTAGGTAAGGGCGTTGCCGGTTGTCTCCGGTCAACCCTATCCATTGGTTCAGGCCTGCTGCCTGAACTGTCAAAGCAAGCTCCTTGAGCCTTTCAGCGGTTGCAATCAGGGGTGCAGCCAGCGTGAGCAGCAGGACACATTGCAGAGGGTGGATGGGCATCGTCAATGGCTTTTCAGGCACGGATCGGTCCCGGGCCATGCCCATGCATGGCAATCCAGATGCCCACATCCCGGGGCAGTTCCGGGAACACGGATTGCTGCCTGGGCGCATGACCAGCAAAAGCCGTTTTGTAGATGTGGGGGCTGCTCGCGTCGCAGTTTCTATCGTTGAACGCTCTATTGAGCACACTTTGGCGCACCCCGGGGTAAGCGCCAAGCAAGTGCTGCATCTTGTGGTGATGGATCCGGGGGCGAGCCCTGCGACTTGCTCATTCGAGGAGGGCGTGCTCCACGAGCAGTCCATCGGCAACACGCACGACTGGGATGTCGATTACGCCGCCTTCGCTAGACAAAAGGCTCGACTTAGCTGGTGCCACGAGATGGACAGTCGCCGTCTGATCCAAATGTTTCCCCATCGGCTAGGACGCTGTGATTCGACGCTTTGGGGAGGCGTCTGGCTTGACGGTATCGTGGTTGCGGCAAGCGGTGCACTCCCCGCGTGGGATGAAGCATTTTCTCTCTGGGTCGCAGGAGGTCTACGGAGTATCGCTTTGGAGCGATCGACGGGCATGTCGATTGCCTGATGCCGATTGGCGAAGACAGCCAACCAACCCGGAGTCAGACAATGAATGAGCAAACATTCCGAATCGCCATGATCAGCGAGCATGCCTCGCCACTTGCAGCAGCCGGCGGTGTAGATGCCGGTGGGCAGAACATCTATGTGGATTCTGTGGCGCGTGGACTCGCTGCCTTGGGCCACGAGGTAGATGTTCTGACGCGCCGGGATGACACCCGATTGCCCGACATGGTGGAATTGGCACACGGGGTGCGTGTCATGCATATCGATGCCGGTCCGCCCGCCTATGTTCCCAAGGAACAATTGCTCGACTTGATGCCTGCCTTTGCCCATCAGGCGCATCGTCAGCTCGTGAGGCGCGGGCGCTATGACCTGATGCATGCGAATTTCTTCATGTCCGGATGGGTCGGAATGGTGCTGAGGCCCATCATTCAAGCCCCACTGCTTACCACCTTCCATGCTCTGGGCCTGGTCAGGCGGGAGCATCAGGGCGCAGCCGACGCCTTTCCGCCGGTTCGAGAGTCGATAGAGAGATCGCTGGCCAAGCATTCGGACAGAGTGATTGCAGAGTGCCCTCAGGATCGCGATGATTTGATCCGTTTGTATGGGGCTTCGCCCGAACGGATCGAAACCATTCCCTGTGGCGTCGACACCAAGTCCTTCTATCCTAGCTCCCGGGCCGCCGCTCGCGAGCGACTCGGTCTGAGCGCCGACGAATTCATCGTGCTTCAGCTCGGCCGCATCGTGCCCCGAAAGGGTATAGACAATGTCATTCAGGCTCTTGCCTTGTTCCCGGCCTCGGTGGCCGCCAGATTGGTTGTGGTGGGCGGGGAATCCCGAGTGCCAGACCCGCACAGGACACCCGAATTCGCGAGGTTGATGCAGCTGGCCCAGGGGGCCGGCGTCGCGGATCGGGTCTATTTCGCGGGGCAGCGCCACCGTGACGAGCTGCGAGATTGGTATGTGGCAGCCGATGTGTTTGTGACCACCCCGTGGTATGAGCCGTTCGGGATCACGCCGCTAGAAGCCATGGCCTGTGGAATTCCGGTGGTGGGAAGCAATGTCGGGGGAATATCGCATACGGTCCGCAACGGGGTGACGGGATATCTTGTAGAGCCGAAAAAGCCTCAGGCATTGGCGCAAAAATTGCTGCAACTTCATCAGCACCCAGATCTTGCCCAGGCAATGGGCAGAGCAGGGATCCTGCGTGTGCATCAGAGATTCACCTGGGAGCGAGTGGTTGCTGAATTTGTTTCGCTGTTTGCGGACGTCTGCAATCAATACGATGTCAGATCAAGACCGCTTTTGCCAACGCCTCCCATGCAAAGGAGGGCGTCATGAAGAAGACTTTGCAGCCAGCGATATTCCTGGACAAGGACGGAACTCTGATCGAGAACGTTCCCTATAACGTGGATCCGGAGTTGGTGAAGTTCCAGCCGGGAGCTGTCCAAGCGATCAGCCGGCTTGGCGCAGCGGGTTTCCTGATTGTCATCGTCACCAATCAAAGCGGAATTGCCAAAGGCTATTTCAAACGCAGCGAACTCATAGAGCTTCGAGATGCGCTGGCTCGTCGGCTGGCGTGTGAGGCGGGGGTGCATCTTCAAGGCTTCCAGTACTGCCCCCATGCACCGGATTCCAACGGACGGCCTACCTGCTTGTGTCGCAAACCTCGACCGGGCCTGCTGATGGAGGCTGCAACGCTGTACGGCATTGATTTGCAGAGTTCCTGGATGATCGGGGACACGCTCGATGACGTGGAGGCGGGCATCAGGGCAGGTTGCGCCACGGTTTTATACGACTCGGGCGGAGAGACGCTATGGCGTCAGTCTCCTTTGCGGCATCCGACCATGCATGCCTTTCAATGGACGGAAGTCGTCCGGTTCATTCTCGACCAGGAGGGGCGAGGCAGTCCCCAGGTATCGGTGCAAAAGACCCTGGCGGCACTGTCAGGCGCCACCGAGTAGGGACGGCGATGAGCTTGCGAACAAAGCACCTTCGAAGGATTGGCGTTTTTCGCGCTTTGATGCTGGGCGACATGCTGTGCGCGACCCCTGCCTTGCGGGCGCTGCGCTCAGCTTGCCCCGAGGCCCATATCACCTTGATCGGATTGCCCTGGGCGTCGGAGCTGGCCGGCAGGCTGGCCTCGGTGGATGATTTCGAACCCTTTCCCGGATGGCCGGGACTGCCCGAGATACCTCAACCCCCGGCAGGGGAGATGCAAGCTTTTGTCGGGCGGGTTCGGGCCAGGAGCCTGGATCTGCTCATTCAAATGCATGGATCTGGCAGGCTGACCAATGCCTTGCTGTCCGAGCTGGGGGCCAGACACCGAGCAGGATTCTTCGAGCAGGAGGGCCATGCTCGACCCGAGGATAAGGCCCTTTGGATGGAATGGCCACGCAAGGGCAACGAGATCACGCGGCTGCTTGGCTTGACCAGCCATCTTGGCTTTGCACCACAAGGTACTGCGCTGGATCTGCCTCTCGAGTCCCACGACTACGTTCAAGCCCAGACGCTGATACCGAGCTCTCGGCGGTACGTGGTAGTGCATGCCGGCTCCCAATTGCCCTCACGCCGCTGGCATGCCCAGAGCTTTGCAGCCGTCGGAGATAGTCTGGCAGAGGCGGGATACGAGATAGTGTTGACGGGAACTGCCGGGGAGCAGCCAGTAGTGGCTTCGGTGGCAAACTCGATGAAGCACAGCGCGTTCAATGCATGTGGTGCCACGAATATCTGGACTTTGGGTGCCTTGCTTGCATCGGCACGCCTGCTGGTCTGCAACGACACCGGTCTGTCGCATATGGCTGCCGCCTTGGGCACTCCCAGCGTAATAGCCGCATGCGGCAGCGAGGTCGAACGCTGGGCTCCACTTGATGCTTTTCGGCACCGGGTCTTGTGGAGAGAAACGCACTGTAGGCCTTGCGCCCATCGCGTTTGCCCGATCGGCCATCACTGTGCAACGGATCTGGTTGCCGAAGAGGTGGCTCGGGTCGCTTTGGACCTAGTAGACAGGAGTGCAGGATGAATGGCGTCAATTCTCTGGTCCGCATGCCGCGTCGTCTAAAGATCCTGACTTGGCATGTGCATGGCAATTACCTGTTCAATCTGACCCAGGTTCCTCACGATTTCTGGCTGGTGGTGGACGAGCAGCGTTCCATGTACCGCACAGGTCGAAGCGGGACGCTCCCCTGGGGAGAGAATGTTCACGAGATAGCTGCCGACGAGATCAAGCGGGCTGATTTCGACCTGGTGCTCTACCAGTCCAGGCAGGCGTGGGACGACGACCGCTTCAGGCTGCTTACCTCAGCGCAGCGCAGCCTGCCCTGCATCGTGCTGGAGCACGATCCTCCTCAACATAGCCCCACTGACACGCGGCATTGGTGTGACGATGTGAATGCCTTGCTGGTCCATGTCACCGCCTACAACGCATTGATGTGGGACAACGGCCAGGTCCCGTCTCGGGTCGTCGAGCACGGGGTACGTTTGCTCAGTCAGCCACCGTGGACGGGCGAGCTGCAGCAGGGCTTGGTAGTGGTGAACAACATCGGCAAGCGGGGACGGCGTCTGGGATTGGATATTTATACCCAAATGTCAGCTAGGCTGCCACTGCGATTGGTGGGGATAGGAAGCTCTGATGTGGGTGGTGCGGGCGAGGTTTTGCAGCAGGAATTGCCGCAACTCATGACGAGGCACCGCTTTTTTTTCAATCCGATTCGCCATACCAGCCTGGGTCTGGCCGTTATCGAGGCGATGCTGCTGGGGCTGCCAGTTGTCGGTCTGGCAACTACAGAGCTGGTGACAGTGATTCAAAGCGGCCACAACGGCTTTATCGATACCCGTCCAGAGCGTCTGGTCGAGGCCATGGAGGAGTTGTTGAGCAACAGGAGTCTGGCTTTGGAGTGGGGAGAGGCTGGCCGGCGGACCGCTCGGGAGCGCTTCTCCATCGACCGGTTCATTGATGACTGGATGCAAGTCTTTCATTGGGTGGCGGGCTGACCACTTGACCCCCGAGCAGCAATAGCTTTGGATTCATTGCTCATTGGGGACCATGGCACGCGGCTTGCCAGACATGAGTTCCCGAACAAGGAGGTCACTTCATGGATCAAATTTCAACCGGAGCAATGCTAGGCCTGCTGGACAGATTGCTGCCACAAGGACGATTGCGCACTGGCGCGGCCCTTTTCACCCTGGGTTTTCTGCTGGCTAAAAGCTGTGCTTGTTGCGCAGCAGTTCATAAAAGACGTTCGGAGGAGCGCACTTCCACCAAAGCACCCAATGTGCAGCGTTGGGAAGGTGAAGGAGGGCGCACCGAGGAGCCTGCTGTCGGTGGAGGCATCACCGAGTAGTCGTGCAATACGATGTCCAGGGAGCTTGCCAGGTCTTGACGAACCCGGGGCGGCGCACTAGCCGCTCCACGGCAATCGGGTCTATCTGAATTTGTGGGAGCGTTGATTGCCCAGTGATATTTGACATCCACTACTGGGCATGCATCGTGACATTCATATCTGGCGACTCTTTGCATGAGGAAACTAATTTCAGGCATACGGTGGCGGCGCGTGCGTGCCTGGTATGGGGCGGCAATGTTTTGTGCCGATGCAACCGCTCGGCCGGCTTTGCCGCCAAGCCCCAAAAGCCCCTGCAGCCATGACCGGGCGCGCAATTCTCGTGATCGGCGACAGCATGCTGGATCGCTACTGGGATGGTCTCGTGGAGCGAATTTCTCCAGAGGCCCCGGTTCCTGTGCTGAAGTTCGCAAAGGAATAGCAGCGTCCCGGAGGGGCTGCCAATGTG
>Ga0268257_1003167_pt1 | contig 10713 bp, 9 predicted proteins | sample AgamicAtPrz_FD_200249 | JGI IMG/M metagenome (GOLD analysis project Ga0268257, IMG submission 200249) | Agave microbial communities from Guanajuato, Mexico - At.P.rz (v2) (version 3) | ecosystem: Host-associated > Plants > Phyllosphere > Phylloplane/Leaf | place: Guanajuato, Mexico | collected...
CCCCCTACGGGGGAGAATGGTGATGGTGGGCTGTAGGGGCGGCATTTATGCCGCCCTGGTTGCATGAATGCGTAAAGCCCGGGAGCCGGTGTCGGCCAGGGGCGCATGAATGCGCCCCCTACGGGGAGAATGGTGATGCTGTGCTGTAGGGGCGGCATTTATGCCGCCCTGGTGCATTAATGCGTATAGCCAGGGAGCTGATCTCGGCCAGGGGCGCATGAATGCGCCCCCTACGGGGGAGAATGGTGATGGTGGGCTGTAGGGGCGGCATTTATGCCACCCTGGGCGCATAAATGCGTATGGCCCGGGAGCCGAGCTCGGCCAGGGGCGCATGAATGCGCCCCCTACGGGGGAGAATGGTGATGGTGGGCTGTAGGGGCGGCATTTATGCCGCCCTGGGCGCATAAATGCGTATGGCCCGGGAGCCGAGCTCGGCCAGGGGCGCATGAATGCGCCCCCTACGGGGGAGAATGGTGATGGTGGGCTGTAGGGGCGGCATTTATGCCACCCTGGTTGCATAAATGCGTATGGCCCGGGAGCCGAGCTCGGCCAGGGGCGCATGAATGCGCCCCCTACGGGGTGAGGCGTTTTACCGGGGCGTTTTGCTGGCGATCCCACATTACGGTTAACATGCGCTGCAGCGCGATAAAAGCAAACAGCAGGATGCCGATAGCAATCTTGGTCCACCACGAACTTAGCGTGCCGTCGAAATTAATCCACGTCTGGATCAGTCCCTGAATCAGTACCCCAAACAGCGTGCCGAGCACGGTGCCAACGCCGCCGGACAGCAGCGTACCGCCAATCACTACCGAAGCAATCGCATCCAGCTCTACGCCCAGCCCGGCCAGCGCGTATCCGGCGGAGGTATAGATAGAAAACACGATACCGGCCAGGGTTGCCAGCGTCGTAGAGAGCATATACACCTTAATCGTCGTCGCGCGGGTCGAAACACCCATCAGCTGCGCCGAGGTAAGATTGCCGCCGATGGCGTATACCTGATTTCCAAATCGGGTACGGTGCGCCAGAATAATACCGCCTGCGACCACCACCAGCATAATTACCGCCAGCAGGCTCAGCCGCCCGCCGCCGGGAATTTTCCACGCCAGGCCTGACAGCGTTGCGTAAAGAGGATGATCGATCGGAATGGAATTCTCTGACACCAGGTAACTGCAGCCGCGCAGAAAAAACATTCCTGCCAGCGTAATAATAAACGCCGGGATCTTCAGCGCATCAATCAGCCAGCCCATCATGGCGCCAAACAGCGCCCCCAGCGCAAGAACCAGGGCAAACGCCAGCAGCGGATCAAGGTGGAAATCACCGATAATGCGCGCCAGACACACGCCGGTAAAGGCGATTACTGCGCCAACGGAGAGGTCGATCCCGCCGGACAAAATCACAAAGGTCATGCCCACGGCGATAATGCCAAGAAACGCGTTATCCGTCAGAATATTGCAGATGACCCGTGTTGATGCGAAGCCCGGAAACTGGCTCAGACAGAACAGATACCCCGCCACAAACACCAGCAGCGTAATCATCAATGGCAAATGACGCTTAATCATTTTGAACGCCTCCCCTTCAGCATGGCGATAAACCGTGGCGACTGCAGCAGCAGCACGCACATTACAACCACCGCTTTCACCACCTGATTCAGTTCCGGCGGGAACCCTGACAGCAGTATCCCGGTATTCATCGACTGGATAATCAGGGCGCCAATCAGCGACAGCACCAGATTAAAGCGACCGCCCATCAGCGACGCTCCACCAATCACCACGGCCAGAATGGCATCCAGCTCCAGCCACAGGCCGGCGTTATTGGCGTCAGCACCCCGGATATCAGCCGCGACAATCAGCCCGGCCACCGCTGCACATAAGCCGCTAATCACATAGGTCGACATTACCACCAGCCAGCCGTTAACGCCTGCGTTACGCGCCGCGCGCAGGTTGATACCTACCGCTTCGATAAACAGGCCCAGCGCTGTTTTGCGCGTCAGCAGCCAGACCGCCAGCGCCACCAGCAGCGTGATCCACACCGGCACCGGCAACCAGAGCAGCGAACCGCTGCCAAACCACGCCAGGCTTTCGCTGTTAAACGTCACGATCTGCCCCTGCGTAATCAGCTGCGCTACGCCCCGCCCCGCTACCATCAGAATAAGCGTGGCCACAAACGGCTGAATTTTCAGCAGCGCCACCAGCACCCCATTCCACAGGCCACATAGCAGACCGGTGCCGAGCGTTGCCAGCACAATCACGCCCAGGCTATGTCCGGCAACGGTCAGCGTGGCTGCGGTTGCGCCCGCAATCGCCATTACCGCGCCCACAGAGAGATCGATCCCGCCGGTAGCGATGACCAGCGTCATGCCCACGGCGAGCAGCGCTACTGGCGCGGCGCGGTTCAGAATATCGATCGGGCTGCCAAACAGACGACCATCCTGAATATGAATAGCAAAAAAGTTATTCGCCACCAGGCTATCAATCAGCAGCACCAGAATCAGTGCAACAAGCTGTGGCATACCCGGAGGCAGCTTCAGCTTACGTCTTTCAGGTTTTGACTGTGTCATAGACGATTCAGGCATGTTGTGCACCTCCCTCGGCGATCGCGTTCACAATGGACGCCACGGAGAGCTGCTCGAGTGGGATTTCAGCCACCTGCTTCAGATCGCGCATAATCAGGACGCGATCGGCGTAGCCAACCAGCTCTTCCAGTTCAGAAGAGATGACCAGCAGCGCCAGACCATCCGCGCAGAGCGACTCGATCAAACGAATAATCTCAGCGTGCGCACCGACATCGATGCCGCGCGTTGGCTCATCCAGGATCAGAAACTGCGGTTTGGTCACCAGCCAGCGCGACAGCAGCACCTTCTGCTGATTGCCGCCTGACAGTAACTCGATCGGCTGGTCGGCATGCGGCGTACGGATGCCGAGGCTTTTAATGAAACGTTCGGCAATCGCCTGCTGCTCGCGGCGCTTAATCGGACGCAGCCAGCCGCGCTGCGCCTGCAGCGCCAGAATAATATTCTCACGCACGGAAGCCGCACCAATAATGCCATCCGTTTTGCGATCTTCAGGACAGAATCCCATACCCAGGCGGGAGGCCTGCGCCGGCGTGCGAATAGTCTGCAGCTTGCCTTTAATACGTGCGGTGCCGCGATCGGCACGCCGGATGCCAAACAGCACCTCTGCGGTTTCAGTACGGCCTGAGCCGAGCAGGCCCGCAAGACCCACCACCTCACCCGGCCTGACCTGCAGGCTGAAAGGTTCAATGGTGCCTTTCCTGCCATAATCCTCAAACGCCACTACCGGCTGATCGCTGCGCAGGGTGCTGCCCTGTCGCTGCAGCGCGGTCTCCAGCAGCTCGCGCCCCAGCATCAGTTTAATCAGCTCTATCTGCGGTAGCGAAGCGGTATCACGCGTGGCGATAAACTGGCCGTTGCGTAATACGGTAATGCGGTCGGTAATGCGGTACACCTGGTCAAGAAAGTGGGTTACAAAGATCAGACTCATGCCTCTGGCACGCAGCTGCGCCATGAGCGTAAACAGCATCTCTACTTCACTGGCGTCCAGACTGGCCGTAGGCTCATCCAGAATCAGTATCTGTGCCGACAGATCGACCGCACGACAGATAGCGATAATCTGCTGCATGGCGACAGAGTAATGTCCGAGCGGGCGCGTCACATCCAGCGCAAAGCCGTAATTGCGCATCAGCGTATCCGCATCACGGTTCATTTTCCGGCGATCGACCATGCCAAAGCGCTTTGGCTCACGGCCGATATAGAGATTATCCGCTACCGACATATTTGGCAGCAGGTTAACTTCCTGATAGACCGTACCGATTCCGGCGCGCTGCGCATCCGCCGTACTGTGAGGCGTGATTGCTTCTCCGTTAAGAGTGATACTACCGGCATCGCGTGAATAGACGCCGGTCAGCACTTTAATCAGCGTTGATTTGCCGGCGCCGTTTTCACCCAGCAGCGCCATAATCTCGCCTTTACGGATAGTGAATGACACATTATCCAGCGCTTTTACGCCGGGAAACCCTTTACTGATGCCGCTCAGCGTGAGCAGCGGTGTATCATCAATGGTGCTCATCAGGCTCTACCTCGCTGATGTCAGCAGAGCCGCCCCGCAGGGCGGCTGCGGGGATCAGTAACCCATGTTTTTCTTTTTATCGAGTTCTGTCTGGGCATCCGCCGGCAGGAAGAGCTTCGACTCCGTTTTAATGATTTTGGGCGGCATGGTGCCATCTTTCTTAAACTTCTCCAGCGCATCAAACGCCGGTCCGGCCATATCCGGCGTCAGCTCAACGTTGGCATTCGCCTCACCGGCCAGCATCGCTTTATAAATATCCGGTACGCCATCGATTGAACCAGTCAGAATATCTTTGCCCGGCTTCAGGCCCGCTTCTTTTATCGCCTGAATGGCACCGATTGCCATATCGTCATTGTGGGCATAGACCATGCAGATGTTTTTGCCGTTATTTTCAGCTTTAATAAAGCTCTCCATTACCTCTTTACCTTTACTGCGGGTAAAGTCACCGGACTGGGAACGGATCACCTTAATGTTGTTATGCCCGGCTATCGCTTCGGCAAACCCTTTTTTACGATCGATAGCCACGCTGGCGCCGACTGTTCCCTGCAGCTCTACGACGTTACACTGCTTGTCGCCAACGGTTTTCAGCAGCCAGTCGCCAATCAGCTTGCCTTCCAGCACGTTGTCCGCCGTCACCACAGCCATATAGAGCGATTTATCCTTAACGACAATGGCACGATCCAGCAGGAAGACCGGAATTTTGGCATCTTTTGCTTCTTCAAGTACCGGTTCCCAGCCGGTCTGCACCACCGGCGCGATGAAGATGGCGTCCACCCCCTGAGCAATAAACGAACGTACTGCTTTAATCTGGTTTTCCTGCTTCTGCTGACCATCAGCAATTTTCAGCGTAATGCCGCGCTTTTTAGCCTCGCTTTTCGCGACGCTGGTTTCAGCTGCACGCCAGCCCGATTCTGAACCAACCTGCGAGAATCCCACTGTCATATCAGCGGCCAGCACCGGCGTGCTGAGCGCGGCGCTCACCATGGCGGTCAGGAGTAAACGTTTCCACATAGTTTTCATTCCTCTGAAGGGAGTGTGTAGTCGGGGTACAAACGCAGATTAAGCCTGACGTAATTCAGGTAAAACTAGCGCGACATAACTCACAAAACAGAATGATTTAAAGGAGTTACGCCTAAATAGCATCATCAGTGCGCGTCAGGTTTATGGATAAAACAGCTGAGTTTTAATATCCGAAGGGGCAAATAACTGTAATAAACAGAACTGGTTAGATTTGAACGGGCTGGAAGCGATTACAACCGCTGCGTAAAGAATGGTTATGCTGTTGTTCATAAAGCAATAAGCAATTTTGTGATAACCCGCACACTCCACCAGCGGCTACGCTGGCTTAATTATCTTATCCTGCAGTTAAGACTTAATTACCGGCGAAAAATAAACGCAATAAATGTTGCCGTTATCACCTGTTAGATTTTCTCACAACATGGGGAATAAGGTGTCTGCAAAATAGATGTTTGGCGGTTATACCCCGAAATATCCCTCAAAAAATCGCTGCTGATGAAGTAATTACTCCGCCTGGTCTGAATTTTAAATTTTTTTAACACCGATATATAGACAGCAGCAGCGCGCTCCCTATACTTGAGCCTTCTTTCGTTCTTTCTGTTCAATGGCAATCATGACTGCGCTGGATTACCTGCTAAAATTTCGCAAAGTGAATAATCTTGAGAGTCTGGAAAAACTCTACGATCATCTCAACTATTCGCTGACTGATGATAATGACATCATCAATATGTATCGTGCTGCCGATCATCGCCGCGCTGAACTGGTCTCTGGTGGCCGATTATACGATCTGGGCTGCGTGCCTAAATCAGTGTGGCGCTATGTGGTTTAATTATGTCTGAATCTGTTCACTCACCGCGCATCGGGGGCTGGCTGTTACTGCCGCTGGCCTGGCTGATTATGACCATGCTAACCAGCGCGCTGGTTGTCGCGCTTTATCTGCGTCCCCTGTTTGACAGCGAGCTGCGTACCACGCTGTTTTCGCACGCTAATCTGCTGTTATCGCAGTGGCTGGTCTCCCTGCTGACGGCCGCTGCGGTCTGGCTCTACAGCATCTGGGTATGCTGGATATTCTGCAGACGTTCGCGGCGCCTGCCACGGCATTACACCCTCTGGCTGCTGATGACCGTCGTGCTGGCGCTGAAAACCTTTGCGTTTACGCCGGTTGCAGACGGCAAAGCGTTGCAGACCCTGCTTCTGACGCTGCTGGCCGCGGCCCTGTTCGTGCCCTACTTTAAGCGCTCCCGGCGGGTTAAACAGACCTTCACCGCCCCGTAACGCTGCGTAATTCGTCAGGAATTTAATTCTGCGTGCTCTCAGAGCTGCTCTCGCCGGGGTAAAGGTTGAGATGTAGCTCTCATTTCCGGATAATAAACGCCTTTAGGCTTCCCAGGTTAAACCATGACCGATTACTTGCTTCTCTTTGTTGGCACAGTGCTGGTGAACAACTTCGTGTTGGTCAAATTCCTCGGCCTTTGCCCGTTCATGGGCGTGTCAAAAAAACTGGAAACGGCCATTGGCATGGGGCTTGCTACTACGTTTGTTATCACGCTTGCTTCGGTGTGCGCCTGGCTGGTTAACCATCTGATTCTGATTCCGCTGGATCTGGTTTATCTGCGTACGATGGCTTACATCCTGGTGATTGCCGTAGTGGTGCAGTTCACCGAAATGGTGGTGCGGAAAACCAGTCCGTCACTCTACCGGCTGCTGGGGATCTTCCTGCCGCTGATCACCACCAACTGTGCGGTACTGGGCGTGCCATTACTGAGCGTCAATCTCAACCATACGTTTCTGCAGGCTGCGCTCTATGGCTTTAGCGCCTCGCTGGGCTTTTCACTGGTGATGGTGCTGTTTGCCGGCATGCGTGAACGTCTGGTGCTGGCTAACGTGCCGGCACCGTTCAAAGGTAACTCTATCGCCCTGATCACCGCTGGCCTGATGGCGCTGGCGTTTATGGGCTTTACCGGTCTGGTGAAATTCTGATATGACCGCTATCTGGATAGCAATCGCTGTACTCAGCGCGCTGGGGCTGATTTTTGGTGGCCTGCTCGGCTACGCTTCGCGCCGTTTTGAAGTTGAAGAAGACCCTATTGTCGAACAGATTGATGCCGTACTGCCACAAAGCCAGTGCGGTCAGTGCGGCTACCCCGGATGTCGTCCCTATGCGGATGCCGTCGGCAACAACGGGGAAGCGATTAATAAGTGCGCCCCGGGTGGCGAGCAGACCATGCTCAGGCTGGCGGAGCTGCTGAACGTTGAGCCGCAGCCGCTCGATGGCGGTGCCGAAATCCTTACGCCGGTGCGCACCGTAGCGTGGATCGACGAAGAGAACTGTATCGGCTGCACCAAGTGCATTCAGGCGTGTCCGGTGGATGCGATTGTCGGTGCCACGCGCGCCATGCACACCGTGCTCAGCGACGTCTGCACGGGCTGCGACCTGTGTGTGGCTCCCTGCCCGACTGACTGCATTGAAATGCGCCCGGTCGCCACCACTCCAGCAAGCTGGAAGTGGGATCTCAACACCATTCCTGTAAAAGTGATCCCGGCAGAACATCATGCTTAATCTGTTAAATCTGTTTCGCAAAGAGAAGCTGTGGGATTTTCAGGGCGGTATTCATCCGCCGGAAATGAAAACACAGTCTAACGGTACGCCGCTGAGCACGCTGCCGCTGCCTGAACAGTTTATTATTCCCCTGAAACAGCATATTGGCCATGAGGGTGAGATCTGCGTCTCGCCAGGCGATCGCGTGCTGCGCGGCCAGCCGCTCACCTTTGGCAGCGGACGCATGCTGCCGGTACACGCGCCAACGTCAGGCACCATAGAGGCTATCGCGCCACACATGACGGCGCACCCGTCCGGGCTCTCAGAGCTGTGCATTTTCCTGCGCGCTGACGGTGAAGATCGCTGGATCGAACGTGATGCGCAGCCCGATTACCGTGCGCTGAGCCGGGAAGAGGTTATCCGACGCATTCACAGCGCCGGCGTAGCGGGCCTGGGTGGCGCCGGGTTCCCCACCGCGACTAAACTGCGTGGCGGCCTGCAGGGTGTCAAAACATTAATCATCAATGCCGCAGAGTGCGAGCCTTACATCACCGCTGATGACCGGCTGATGCAGGATTACGCCGCCGAAGTGCTGGAAGGCTGCCGGATCCTTGCCTGGGTACTGCAGGCGGAACGCGTTCTGGTGGGTATTGAAGATAACAAACCTGAAGCGATAGCTGCCCTGAAACAGGCGCTGCGCGGCGAGCGCGATATTGAGATCCGGGTTATTCCGACAAAATATCCCTCTGGCGGGGCCAAACAGCTGACCAAAATCCTGACCGGGCGGGAAGTGCCGCACGGCGGACGCTCAACCGATATTGGTGTGCTGATGCAGAACGTCGGCACCGCCTGGGCGGTTAAGCGTGCGATCGTTGATGGTGAACCCATCACCGAGCGCGTGGTCACGCTGACCGGCGACGCGATTGCGCAACCGCGCAACGTCTGGGGGCGTCTTGGCACCCCGGTGAGTCATCTGCTGCGTCAGGTCGGTTTTCAGCCGGGGCCGCGTCAGATGGTGATCATGGGCGGGCCGCTGATGGGCTTTACTCTGCCTTCCCTCGACGTGCCGGTTGTGAAAATCACCAACTGTATTCTGGCGCCTGCCGCCAGCGAAATGGCTGCGCCGCAGGAAGAGCAATCCTGCATTCGCTGCAGCGCCTGCGCCGACGCCTGTCCGGCGAAGCTGCTGCCGCAGCAGCTCTACTGGTATAGCCAGGGCGGCGATCATGAAAAAGCGCGCGCGCATAATATCGATGACTGTATTGAATGCGGGGCCTGCGCTTACGTTTGCCCGAGTAATATTCCGCTGGTTCAGTATTACCGGCAGGAAAAAGCTGAGCTGCGCGCCATCGATCTTGAAGCGAAGCGCACGGCGGAGGCTAAGGCACGCTTTGAGGCGCGTCAGGCGCGGTTAGAACGTGAGAAACTGGCGCGCGAGGCGCGTCATGAAGAGGCGAAGCAGCGCGTTGCACGCAGCGATAAGGGTGAACGCGACGCCGCTGCTGCACGTATTAAGGCGCGTCAGGCGAAAACGCCAGAGCAGGAACTGGCCGAACGCGAAGCGCGTCACGCACAGGCGCTGGCGCAGCAGGCAGCAACCCAGGCAGAGACGCAGCCGGTTACCCGTCAGACAGGCGACCCGCGTAAAGCGGCGGTGGAAGCCGCGATTGCCCGGGCAAAAGCGAAAAAAGCGGCTCAGCCAGAGAGCGAGGCTGCGGCAGAGAGCGACCCGCGTAAAGCGGCAGTGGAAGCCGCGATTGCGCGGGCAAAAGCGAAAAAGGCGGCAACCGAGCGTCCTGAGGCCACTCCTGCGGCGATGCCCGCAGCAGAGGCACCTGAGCCGGTAACGGAAGACGATCCGCGCAAAGCCGCCGTCGCCGCCGCCATTGCCCGTGCCAAAGCGAAAAAAGCGGCCGCGCAGGCCGCAACCGCAGAGGAGCCGGTCGCCGAAACGCCAGCGCCGGCAACAGAGGAGGATCCGCGCAAAGCCGCCGTCGCCGCCGCCATTGCCCGCGCCAAAGCGAAAAAAGCGACCGCGCAGGCCACAACCGCAGACGAGCCGGTCGCCGCAACGCCTGCGCCGGCAACGGAAGACGATCCGCGCAAAGCCGCCGTCGCCGCCGCCATTGCCCGCGCCAAAGCGAAAAAAGCGGCCGCGCAGTCGGAAAGCTCGCTGCCGCCGGCGGTATCCGCTGAACCTGAACCTGAAGACCCACGCAAAGCGGCCATCGCTGCGGCGGTCGCCCGTGCTAAAGCGCGTAAAGCGCAGCAGCAGCCTTCGACCACTGAGGAATAAATGGCCTTTCGTATCGCAAGCTCTCCCTATACTCATAACCGGCGCAGCACCGGTAACATTATGCTACTGGTGGTACTGGCGGCCCTGCCCGGCATGGCGGCGCAGTGGTATTTCTTTGGCAGCGGTTTTCTTATCCAGGTTGTGCTGGCTATTGCGACGGCGCTGCTGACCGAAGCGGCGATACTGCGGTTGCGCCACAGCGCCGTAAAGCCGGTGCTGGCAGATAACTCAGCCCTGCTGACGGCGCTGCTGCTCGGGATCAGCCTGCCGCCGCTTGCCCCCTGGTGGCTGATTGTTCTGGGCACCCTGTTTGCGATTCTGATTGCCAAACAGCTCTATGGCGGCCTGGGCCAGAATCCGTTCAACCCGGCAATGGTCGGCTACGTTGTGCTGCTGATCTCTTTTCCGGTGCAGATGACCAGCTGGCTGCCGCCCGATGCGCTGCAGGCGGTAAAACCGGATCTGATGGATTCACTCAGTATGGTGTTTCGCGGCCATACGCTGGCCGGCGATACCATGCAGCAGCTGCAGCTCGGGGTGGATGGCATCAGTCAGGCCACGCCGCTCGATACGTTTAAAACCGGACTGCGCGCCGGCCACAGCGCCGAAGAGCTTCACGCTCAGCCAATCTACGCCGGGGTACTGGCGGGACTGGGCTGGCAGTGGGTTAACCTCGGCTACCTGCTGGGCGGCATGCTGCTGCTGGCAAAAAATGCGATTCGCTGGCATATCCCGGTCAGCATGATCGCCTCGCTGGCGGTGTGCGCCACGCTCGG
>Ga0268257_1003168_pt1 | contig 10709 bp, 9 predicted proteins | sample AgamicAtPrz_FD_200249 | JGI IMG/M metagenome (GOLD analysis project Ga0268257, IMG submission 200249) | Agave microbial communities from Guanajuato, Mexico - At.P.rz (v2) (version 3) | ecosystem: Host-associated > Plants > Phyllosphere > Phylloplane/Leaf | place: Guanajuato, Mexico | collected...
TCAGGTGTCGGTGCCTGCGCTCCCATACCAAGGAAACCAAGGGCTGCTGCTTCAATAATAGCTGTAGCAATCGCTAAAGTAGCTTGGACGATTACTGGTGATATACTATTTGGTAAAATATGACGAAGTAGAATTCGGGAATCTTTCATTCCGACCGCACGGGCTGCCATAATATATTCTTCCTGTTTCACACTTAATACTTTAGAGCGAACAAGTCGTCCAAAGTTCGGGATATTAATAACCGCAATCGCAATCAATGCATTTTGCAAGGATGGCCCCAAAATTGAAACAACGGCAATCGCCAAAAGAATACTTGGAAAGGCTAGCATAATATCAAAAATGCGGGAGATAATTGCATCTACCCAGCGCCCGTAGTAACCAGCAATAATTCCAAGGAATGTCCCTGCCACAACAGACCCTAATACTGAGAAAAAGCCTACCCACAAAGATATTCTAGCGCCATAAACAATCCTAGAAAAAATATCACGTCCAAAGTCGTCTGTCCCAAACCAATGATTACTAGAAGGCGGTAGCATTCGGTCGGTTAGGACTTGTTCTTTATAACTATATGGAGCAATAATCGGGGCAATTATTGCAATAATGATAAAAAAGACAACAATCCCTAACCCCACTAAAGCTAATCGGTTTTTATAAAATGATATCCATGCTTCTTTCCAGGGAGGTGTCAGCTTTTCTTCAACAATTACCGTCGTTATATTTGCCGGTTTTTTTGCAAGTTCCGCCACTTTTAGTTCCCCTCCTCTATTTCGTGTATTTAATTCGTGGGTCTACAAACACATACAATAAATCCACGATTAAATTTATAAGTACAAAAATTGCCGCAATAATTAAAATCCCCGACTGTATAACCGGATAATCACGGTAGCCGATGGCATCATAGAGGTATCTTCCAATTCCCGGCCAGCCAAAAATCGTTTCCGTTAGAATTGCTCCTCCAAGTAAAAGGCCCGTTTGCAGCCCGATAATTGTTAATACAGGGATGACAGCATTTTTTAAGGAATGCTTATATACGACCCAAAACATGCTCAGTCCTTTTGCTCTCGCTGTACGGACATAATCCGACTTCATCACCTCAAGCATGGTTGCCCGCGTCATTCTAGCAATAATCGCCATTGGAATGGTGGCAAGGGCAATACTAGGCAGGACCAAATGTTTTAGGACAGTAACAAACTGATCGGTTCTTCCTTGTATTAAAGTATCTATTAAATAGAAATTAGTAATCGCTGAAACGGGGTCTCTTACATTCTCTCTTCCTGTCGTCGGCAGCCATCCTAATTCAATAGAAAACACCCATTGTTCCATTAAACCAAGCCAAAAAATCGGCAGTGACACTCCAATCAGTGCAAGCACCATCGCAACATAATCAAACCATGATTTGGAGAACCAGGCACTGACGATCCCTGCATTAACTCCAACAATGATGGCAATAAACATAGCTACAACAGTTAGTTCTGCCGTTGCTGCTAAGTATGGCCATATTTCTTCGTTAATTGGCCCCCTTGTTCGCAGTGAAACTCCTAAATCCCCATGGAGCAGGGCATTAATATAATCTACGTATTGTATGTACCAGGGCCTGTCCAACCCTAATTCCTTCGTTAACGTGGCAATAGATTCTGCCGTTGCTCTCTGACCAAGAATTACCTGAGCGGGATTTCCTGGAATAGCATGGATAATGGCAAAAACAACAAGTGTCATCCCTATTAAAACAGGTATTAATGAAAACACCCGGCGGACTGTATATGTTAACAATTTATTTCACCTCACTGTAAAGCATAAGCGACTAGATAGACGCTGCCACAAAACCATTTTTTTCAATCGTTATGAATGTGCTTAGCTAACAAAAGGGGAGGCTAAACTCCCTCCCCCTTTCAGCCATGATTATTTAAATTCAACTTTAGTTAATGCTTCTGATCCAGTTGGGTGCGGTAAGTAATTTGCCACATCTTTCCCTGCTGCTAACAACGGTGTAGAGTGAACAAGTGGAACCCATGGCGCATCATCATGGATAATTACTTGTGCTTCTTCGTATAATGCATTACGTTTTGCTTGATCAATTTCTGTTTGTGCTTTAATTAAAACGTCATGTAATTTGTCATTACTGTATTGGGAATAGTTATTACTTCCAATGCTGTCTTTATCAAGCAATGTGTATAGGAAGTTATCTGGATCCCCATTGTCACCTGTCCAGCCAAGCATGAACATATCAAATTCACCTTTTGCTGCTTTATCTAAGTAAGTAGCCCAGTCCACAGATTGGATTTTGGCTTTGACGTTGATTTTGCTTAAGCTCTCTTGAATAACTTCAGCTACTTTTTGTGCTTCAGGCATATAAGGGCGCGCAACAGGCATTGCCCATAAGTCAATTTCAAATCCTTTTTCGTATCCAGCTTCTTTCAATAATGCTTTAGCTTTCTCTAAATCATATGGATACGGCTCAACTGATTTATTATAGCCTTCAATAGAAGGAGGCATTGGATTGACAGCCTCTAGAGCTTTTCCACCATAAAACGCATCAATAATCGATTTTTTATCGACAGCGTAGTTAATTGCTTGACGAACCAATTTATTATCAAATGGTTTACGAGTGGTTGTTAAACCGATATAACCAACGTTCATAGAAGGACGTTCAATTACTTGTAGGTTGGCATTTCCTTTTACAGTCGCTTCATCTGAATTATTCAGTCCATCCATCACATCAATCTCGCCATTTGCAAGCGCGTTAAGACGTGCAGTATTTTCAGGGATTACACGGAAAATAACTTTGTTTAACTTAGGCAAACCTTTTTGCCAATAGTCAGGGTTCTTTTCTAAAGTAATAGTATCGTTTTCTTTCCACTCAACGAATTTAAATGGACCTGTACCAACAGGATTCTGTCTAAACTTGTCACCGAATTTTTTAACAGCGGTAGGGCTTGCAATTCCAAACGGAGACATCGCCAGGTTCTTTAAGAATGGAGCCTGTGCACGTTTTAAAACAAATTGAACAGTGTTCGCATCTAAGGCTTTAACTTCTTTAATAACGTGGCCCTCATCCTTTTTAAATCCGCCAAACATAGTGTAATAAGGGAATTTATCAGCATCCCCATTCATCCAGCGATCAAAGTTAAAAACAACCGCATCTGCATTAAAATCAGTACCATCATGGAATTTAACGCCTTGACGAAGCTTGAAGGTGTAAGTTAAGCCATCAGGTGTCACTTCCCACGATTCAGCAAGTCCTGGATTAATCGTGGTATCTTGGTCACCATATTGGATTAATGTTTCATAAATGTTTTCTGTTACTTTGAATGCTTCACCTTCAGTTGTTGTAATCGGATCTAGCGATGTAGAATCTCCACCACGACCATATACTAGTGTATCCTTTTTCGCTCCGCCACTTGTGGCAGGATCTTTCTTGCCGCCTGCTTCTTCATTCGTTTTGCTGCTACAGCCAACTAAAAACATGCTGATGGCTAATAGAGAAATCAATAGCAGTTTAAAAGATTTCTTCTTCATAAGCTTTTTTAACCCCCTATATTTTTGTTTTCTTTATCATAAATGCTGCAAATCACTTGTTATATAAGTGACATGCGACAAAATGACCGTTCAGGTTTTGTTCCGCTGGTCTAGTATTTTTACAAATATCCATCACCAGTGAGCAGCGTGTATGGAAAGCACAGCCTGAAGGAGGATTTGCTGGGCTGGGAAGTTCTCCTTCTATTAAAATAGTTTCCCTCTTAATATCAGGATCTGGTATTGGTACCGCTGAAAGAAGTGCCTTTGTGTATGGATGTTTTGGATTTTCATAAAGCTCCTCACTTTCGGCTAACTCTATTAATCTTCCTAAATACATCACGCCCACGCGATCACTAATATGGCGTACTACTCCTAAATCATGAGCGATAAAGATGTATGTAAGCTGGAATTCTTTTTGAATATCCTTCATCAGATTTAGAACCTGGGCCTGTATCGATACGTCAAGCGCTGACACAGGCTCATCCGCAATAATTAGTTTCGGTTTCGTCATTAACGCTTTTGCAATTCCAATCCGCTGACGCTGACCACCACTGAATTGGTGTGGATATCTTTTTGCATGGTAGCTGCTTAAACCTACGACTTCAAGCATATCTCTCACTTGCTTTTTGCGTTCCTCTTTTGTCCCAATTCCATGAACGATCAAAGGCTCTTCTAGAATCTGTTCAATAGAATGTCTTGGATTAAGCGATGCATAGGGATCCTGGAACACCATCTGGATATCACGCCGGGTTTTTCTTAATTCCGATTTTGACATACTAGTAATCTCTTTATCTTCAAAAACAATCTTTCCGTCGCTAGCTTCAATCAAACGCATAAGGAGCCGGCCGGTGGTAGATTTTCCGCAGCCGCTTTCACCAACTATGCCCAATGTCTCTCCTTTTCTAACGTAAAAAGATACATCGTCAACCGCTTTGACTTCGCCTTGCTTTGTTCCAAACAGGCCGCCTGTAATCGGGAAGTACTTTTTTAACCCATTAACCTCAAGAAGTAACTCTGACATGGTTGTCACTCTCCTTCTCCAATGTATGTAGGAAACAGCGTACTTCATGTCCGTCTTTTGCCATTTTAAATAAATCTGGTGTTTCTTCCTGGCACTCCGCGAATGCCTCCGTGCATCTTGCCGCAAATCGACAGCCTTTATGAATCGTCCCTGGAGTAGGAACTGTGCCTGGAATACTATACAGCCGATCTGTTTTCCCTCTTAAATCGGGTACAGATTTTAGCAGGCCCTTCGTATAAGGATGTTGAGGATTTTTGAGAATCGTTCTAACATCACCCTGCTCGACAATTTGCCCAGCATACATGACAATGACACGTTCACAGATTTCAGCAACGACCCCTAAATCATGTGTAATGAGAATGATCGTTGTATTTGTCTTCCTATTTAAATCCTTCATCAATGCTAGAATTTGTGCTTGAATTGTCACATCGAGTGCGGTTGTTGGCTCGTCTGCAATCAACACCCTAGGATTACAGGCCATTGCCATGGCAATCATAACCCGCTGCCTCATCCCGCCCGAAAGCTGGTGGGGATGATCTTTAATTATTCCTTCTGCCCTCGGGATTCCAACAAGCTTTAATAATTCAATACTTCGTGCCATGGCTTCTTTCTTTGAAAGGTCTGTATGTAAGCGAATCGCTTCAATTAATTGATTACCAATCGTAAACAGCGGATTTAATGAGGTCATTGGTTCTTGAAATATCATTGAAATCTGATTACCGCGGATTTTGCGCCATTCTTTTTCGGATAAACTCTTCAAGTCTTTACCTTCAAAAATAATTTCGCCATTCTCGATTTTTCCTGGTGGTGACGGAATCAACCCCATGGCCGTTAGAGAAGTGACACTTTTACCACTTCCTGATTCACCAACGATCCCTAATATTTCGCCATCCTTTAAATCAAAACTGATACCATCGACAGCCGGAACGAATTTTTTCCCTGATTGAAAAGACACCTTTAAGTCTTTTATTCGAAGAAGAGGATCCTTTTCCACATTTGCACCTACCTGTTCATTCGTTTGTTTTTATGTATTCCTTTTATCAGAAATATAATAATATAGTAAATTTTAAAATTATTATGACATATATAACTTTAGTGGTACTATCCATTTTTGTCAATTACGTGAAAAAAGTTCAAAATATTCCAGTTACACAGAGCCGCGTTGATGCAATAAAGGGACATTTGAAGTTTTTCACCAAAATCCTAAATTTAAATACTAAAATACTAAAAGATCCTTAAAAATAATAAAAAACCCTGCAAGTCTATTGGTGTCTTACAGGGAATCTCAATACAGTTTTTGGTTTTTGTACATCAGTCCTACGCGGGTCAGATAGATAAATTTCCCGGTGGATTTTACTTGTTCGAAGATAGCCATTTTCCTTACAAAAGAACTCCATTTTAGCGAAACTTTCTGGTTCATTATCGAATGGTCCGATATGCATAATTTGGTAAGAAAGACAGCCCATAGTTTATTTAGCTCCAGTTTCTTTTATAAAAAATTATTTTTTCATACCGGTATAAATATGAATGGCATCTCTTAGAAACGCTGCCGTACCAGGCTGTTCTTTATCATAATAGGCGGTAAATCTTTCATCATCCACATACATTTGTGCAAGACCAGCATGAGCTTCCTTATTATATTCATTCCAATAGAAGCATAACCATTGTTTATGGAGATCAGCAGCCTTTTGAGCTAAATCTCCGGCAGGGTCTCCTGTTTTATAAGCCTCAGCAAGGGTTTCTGTGATCAGTTCAGCTAACTTAGTCACCTCCTCATATTGCTCTTGTGTCATATTTTGAAGTTTCGCATTGGACTTATTTACGGTATCATCGCCGTACTTTTCACGAATCTCTTTTCCATATTTTTCCTCATTTTCATCCACCATTTTTTTCTTAAAGCCCTCGAACTTTTCTTTATTTGACATTTTCATTCTCCCTTCCGTTACTGCAATTGTCTTATCAACATTTGCAATTAACAATTCTAATTGTTCCTTTTTCTCAAGGAGTTTTTTACGATGCTCTTTCAGTGCAGTTGCCCCGTCAAAGGAAGGAGCCGTCACAATTTCTTTAATGTTCTCTAAACTGATCCCTAATTCCCTGTAAAATAAGATTTGCTGCAAGCGATCAACTTCTGCTTGACCATAGATTCGGTATCCTGACGAATTAATTCTTGCCGGCTTAAGAATCCCAATTTCATCATAATACCGAAGTGTTCTGGTGCTAACTCCCGCTAGACTTCCAAGCTTCTGCACAGTATATTCCATTCGTTTCCCCTCCTTGTAAAACTAACGATACACCTTTACGCAACGTCAATGTCAATAACAATTTAAAAGCGGAAGCGCCCGTTTAGCGGCGAGGAAAAAGGTGCCTGACACCACAGATGGACAAATATCCATCTGTGGTGTCAGGCACCCAATTAATTCTAATAGACCTGATAGTTGCCTCTGCCGTTTCCTTTTGCTTTGTATAGGGCTATATCTGCTTGTTTCAGCAGCAATTTTTCATCCTGTTTATAGGGATCAGAATAGAAGGATATGCCAATACTTGAAGCTACTTTTAAATGATGCCCCTCGATTACCCAATTGTTTCTGAAGGAGGATAAGATTCTTTCTGCAATTTCAATGGATTTCTTTTTATCATGTAAGTTAGTAATAAGAATGCCAAACTCGTCACCACCTATGCGAGCCAGTAAATCTTTTTCTCGAATACAAGCTTTTACACGCCTTGAAAATTCCTTTAGTAATTCATCACCAATATCATGTCCTAATGTATCATTAATGACTTTAAATTTATCAATATCGAGATAAAACACTGCAAGTGTTCTTTTAGACTTCTCCGCTCGGGTCATTTCTTCTTTTAACATTATTGAAAAGAAATTTCGATTAGGCATTCCTGTTAAATAATCATGGAGAGCATGGTGTTTTAATTGATCTTCATACTTTTTTCTTTCAGAAATATCTTTATATACCACCACTGCTCCATCCCAATTTCCGTTACCATCATAAATAGGGGAATAGGATGCTAATACATCAATTAATTTCCCTTCCTTTGTAATCCGCTGTACTTCATGGGAAGGAACCACTTCGCCACTTTTTACCCTCTTAATAATTTCCTTTAAATCGTCTTTACTGTTCTTAGGAATAATACTAATGGTCCGATCATTAAGAATTTCCGCCTCGGTCCAACCTAATAAATTTATAAATGATTTATTTACTGATACAAAGTTTTGGTGTCGATCAAAGGTATACATCGCATCTGCGGTACTGTTCCATACTAGTTCAAAACGATCATTCATCCGTTTTAATTCATTTTCTCGCTCTTTTCTTTCGGTTACATCACGTACCACCGCCAACAAATGGGTACACTCCTCTTCTTGATTCCATAAAGGGGTAATAGTTGATTCCCAATAAACGAACTGACCAGTTGAATACTTATTATTCAGCCTATTTGAGTATGATGGAGGAACAACAATCCGATCCTCGTATGTAATTGACTCCCTCGCAGTTATCGCCTGCTTGTATTTCTCCTCGATTATATGAAAAACTTCTTCAGGTAATACTTCCTCTATGGGCTTACCAAAGGATTTTGACGTTAGTCCAGAAAAGTTCTGAGCAGGCTCATTCGCCAGTACATAGCTGAACTGACCGTCCTTTCCCACCTTTGTAAGGTAGACTAAATCTGACATATCGTTAAATAATTGAAAAAATAAATCGATTTTATTTAATGATTCAAGATTATTTTTATTTTCACTCATAATTCGCCTTTCAAAAATGGAGGATTTCTTATTAGTATAGTTTGCTCTTTTTAAACAAAAATTAAAGATAAATAATTATCTATTACTCTAGTAGAGAGAAAAGTCCCTTTTCTCTGAATGTATTTATTATTTTAAAAAAACTTTCTTTTCCGATCTAAATTAGTTAAAATTCAGTATTATCAATGTTTACAACCTTTTGTAACTTCTTTTACTAAAAAATGTTTTTGACAATTCAAAACTTCAGAAAGTATTATAATATAATATAAAGGGAGGTAATAACATGTCAAACATCAATAGACAGAAAATTGTGGATAGTGTACCTCAAACAGGTTTTTTTGGACATCCTAAAGGACTATCTACCCTTTTCTTTACTGAATTCTGGGAGCGATTCTCGTATTATGGAATGAGAGCCATCCTTGTTTTCTATATGTATTATGAAGTTTCTAAAGGTGGATTGGGCATTGATCAAAATCTCGCACTTTCGATCATGTCCATTTATGGATCACTTGTTTATATGTCTGGAATCATTGGCGGCTGGCTAGCTGACCGGATCTTTGGTTCTTCAAAAGCCGTGTTCTACGGTGGAATCTTAATTATGTTTGGACATATAGCGCTTGCTGTTCCTGGCAGTGTTGCTATGTTCTTTGTATCCATGGTATTGATTGTCCTAGGTACTGGGTTGCTTAAACCGAATGTTTCTTCCGCAGTAGGTGAATTATACAGCGAAAAGGACGAACGTCGTGATGCAGGTTTTACTATTTACTACATGAGTATAAACCTTGGTGCATTCATATCTCCATTAATCGTTGGGTCGATAAGTAACTTCCACATCGGTTTCTCTATTGCAGCAGTAGGTATGTTCTTAGGATTAGTCGTATTCAGTGTTACTAAGAAAAAAAATCTAGGCCTTGCTGGAACGATGGTTGCGAATCCACTGGCTCCTGCAGAGAAGAAAAAAGTCTTCATGATGATTGGTATTGGTGTAGTTATTCTTGTTATCTTATGTGCAATACTGATACCAAACGGTCTTTTAACTTTTGCTAGCTTTATTAATATTGTCACTTTCCTTGGTATCTTAATCCCAACGATTTACTTCGTTGTCATGTATCGCAGTCCAAAAACTACTACAGTTGAACGTTCAAGAATTATTGCCTATATTCCATTATTTATTGCAGCGGTAATGTTCTGGGCCATTCAAGAACAAGGCTCAACCATCCTTGCCAATTATGCGGATAAGCGGACTCAATTAGACTGGATGGGAATTAAGATTTCACCAGCATGGTTCCAATCTTTAAACCCGTTATTCATTATCATCTTTGCACCAGTATTTGCTTGGATCTGGGTTAAATTAGGAAATCGTCAGCCATCGATTCCACAAAAGTTCTCATTATCATTATTATTTGCTGGTTTGTCATTCCTAGTTATTCTTATCCCGGCTTATCTTGGCGGTACAGATTCATTAGTAAGTCCACTATGGCTTGTTCTTAGTTATTTAATCGTTGTATTTGGTGAGTTATGTTTATCACCAGTAGGATTATCAGCAACAACTAAATTAGCACCTGCAGCATTCTCAGCACAAACAATGAGCTTATGGTTCTTAGCAAGTGCTGCTGCACAAGCATTGAATGCACAAGTTGTTAAATTTTACACCCCTGAAACAGAAATGACCTACTTTGGTGTGATTGGCGGAGCGTCCATCGCCCTAGGTATTATCCTATTAATGTTATCACCTAAGATTCAAGGATTCATGAAAGGGATAAAATAATAAAAAAAAGTGCCTGGCTTTCTCACCCCTTGAATAACGGATGATGAAGGCTGGGCACCTTTTTTATTTGTGATAAGATATAAATAGTGATTGGAGGTATACATATGTATTTAAAGGATAAAGTGAAACACCTTCCCTCTTCCCCTGGAGTGTATTTATTGAAAGACTCCAACGGACAAATTATTTATGTGGGAAAGGCAAAAAATCTTAAAAATCGTGTGCGTTCATACTTCCAAAATTCAAAAGCCCATACACAAAAAATCATCAAGCTGAAAGCCAGCCTAAAGGATTTTGACTATACCCTTACTGATACAGAATTTGAAGCCTTCATGCTCGAATGTAAACTAATCAAAGAAATTAAACCTATTTTTAATAGGATGATGAAAAATCCTCAGTCCTATGTCTACATCAGAATTCACAAGGATGGAGAGTACCAAAGAATAGAAATTTGTACAGACACAGATAAGCCAGATAGTCTATATTTTGGCCCATATAAAAGCAAACATATTGTAGAAAAGGCGCTTCTAGGAATGAAAGACTTCTATAAGGTGAACTGCAGCAGCCCTTCTAACAAGAATACTCCATGTCTAAACTATTCCTTAGGTTTGTGTCTCGGCATGTGTATGGGAGGGGCAGCACTCAATGAATACAAT
>Ga0268257_1003174_pt1 | contig 10696 bp, 5 predicted proteins | sample AgamicAtPrz_FD_200249 | JGI IMG/M metagenome (GOLD analysis project Ga0268257, IMG submission 200249) | Agave microbial communities from Guanajuato, Mexico - At.P.rz (v2) (version 3) | ecosystem: Host-associated > Plants > Phyllosphere > Phylloplane/Leaf | place: Guanajuato, Mexico | collected...
TCTGCTGGAGCGGCTCGGCCACCACGCCGAGGTGGTCGATGACGGGCGCGCGGCGCTAGATCGCTGGCATGAAGGGGGCTGGGATCTGATCCTGATGGATCTGCAAATGCCCGGCATGGATGGCGAAACGGCGATCCGCCTGCTGCGCGAAGAGGAACGGATGCACACGCTCAGCCACCAGCCAGTGATCGCCATGACCGCGCACGCCATGCAGGGTGATAAAGAGCGCTGCCTGGCAATGGGGTTTGATGGCTATATCGCCAAGCCGGTAAGCCAGCAGGCGCTGCACGATGAGCTGACACGCATTACGCAACAGGACGATGAGGGTTTGCCCACGCAGAGCGCCCTGCTCGCCCAGTGCGCCGACGATGCTGAACTGGTTAATGAGCTGCTGGTGCTGTTTGCCGACAGCGTCGGGACGATGCAGGCCGCGATTGCCGATGCCATCCACACTAACGATCGCGATGGCCTGCGGCGCGCGGCGCATAAACTGCGCGGCGAGGCGATCGCTCTCGATTTCACCCGTCTGAGCCAGCTGCTGCAACAGCTTGAGAGCCAGGCCATCAGCCTCGATCAGCAGGCACTGGATAACCTGCACACGGCGCTTCGCGAGGAGTTTGTGCGCGTTGAGGCGTGGCTGCAACGCCGGGAGGCAAACCATGATGCGTAACGCGCTGCTGCTGTCGCTCTTACTCTCACCCCAGGCTTTCGCCACTGCGCTGCCCGTCACCTGGTCTCTTGCCGGAGAGTGGCGCGTGCACGATGCCAACGATCCCGCTTTCGATGGCGTCAGCGCCTCCAGCGCCGACTGGCGTACCCTGCGGGTGCCCGCCAACTGGTACAGCGACGGGCTGGATCACCAGGGTGCGCTCTGGTACCGCCACAGCTTTACCCTGCCTGCGCAGTCTGCCGATACGCTGGCAACACTGGTGTTTGACGGCGTCGACTACCTTGCCGACGTGACGCTGAACGGCAAGCGGCTGGCACACCATGAGGGCTACTATCAGCGCTTCCCGGTGGATGTCAGCCAGGCGCTACGCCGCCATAACCAGCTGGCGGTGCGCGTCGATAGCCCGTTTGAAGATCCAAAAACTATCTGGCCGCTGCATAAAACGATGGTCAAAGGGGTGCTGAACCAGCATGACACCCGCCCTGGCGGTGCCTGGTCGGCGCAGGGGCAGGATGCCAACTCCGGCGGCATCTGGGCACCGGTCCGGCTGCACCTTAGCCGCGGCGCGGCAATTGATGAAGTCATCCTGCGCCCGCAGTGGCAACAGGGACTGGCGAAACCGATGCTGCGCGCCGAGATCCGCTACCGGGCGAAACAGGCCGGGCCGGTGACGCTGCGCCTGGCGGCGAAGCCGGATAATTTTTATGGTCGTGACTACCGCCAGGAGTTTCCCGTCACACTTGAGGCGGGCGACAGCAAGGTGCTGACGGTGACGCTGCCGATGGAAGCCGCCAGGCTCTGGTGGCCGGTGGGTCACGGTAAACCCAACCTCTACCGCGTTCGCGCCTCGCTGATCGATCGGCAAGGGGTGATGGATACCGCCGTTACGCGTACCGGCCTGCGCAAAATGAAGGAAGCGCCGGACAACAAAGGCTGGCGCATCAACGATAAGCGCCTGTTTGTGAAGGGCAGCAACTATATCGGCTCGCCGTGGCTCGGCACCATGACGCGCGCCAGGTATCGCCAGGACTTCGAACTGGTAACGCGCATGAACGCCAATGCGATACGCGTGCATGGTCATGTCGCCGGGCGCGCGCTGTATGACGTCGCCGATGAGATGGGGCTGATGATCTGGCAGGATGTGCCGTTGCAGTGGGGCTACAACAACAGCAGCGAGTTTGCCGATAACGCCGCCCGCCAGACGCGGGAGATGGTGGCACAGTTCGGCAACTCACCGGCGATTGTCGCCTGGGGTGGACACAACGAGCCGCCGTGGAACTTGCCGTGGATGGAGAAGCGCTTTAAAGACTGGAATAAAGATCTTAACCGAGAGCTGACGCAGAAAGTGGCGGACGCGCTGGCCGAGGACACCTCGCGTATCGTGCACCGCTACTCCGCCGTGGAGGAGCATTACTGGCAGGGGTGGTACTTCGGCACCATGCGCGATGTGCTGGCTCCGGCAAAAACAGGCATCATCACCGAGTTTGGCGCGCAGGCGCTACCGCGCCTCTCAACTCTCAAAACCATTATTCCCGCCAGCGAGATGTGGCCTAAGAGTACCGATGCGAAAGATCCCGGCTGGGATCGCTGGAAGTACCACAACTTCCAGCCGTTCCAGACCTTTGGTTTTGCCAACGTGCCGCGCGGCGAGAATATTCAGCAGACCATCGATAATACCCAGCGTTACCAGGCGGAGCTGGTGGCAATGGCGGCAGAGAGCTATCGCCGCCAGCGTTATCAACCGGTTACCGCCTTGTTCCACTTTATGTTTGTCGAGACCTGGCCGTCGATAAACTGGGGCGTCGTTGACTATCTGCGTCAGCCGAAAGCGGGCTATTACGCGCTGCAAACCGCCTATCAACCGCTGCTGCCCTCTATCGAGCCGGTCACGGCAAACTGGCAGGCTAACAGAGCGAATATCCTGCGGCTGTGGGCAATTAACGATAGCTGGTCGGCCTGCGAAAAGTGCACGCTAAAGTGGCGCATCACGCAAAACGACAACAGCCTGGAGAGCGGTGAGCTGCCGCTGACCCTTGATGCGGATTCCGGCCAAATGGTGAAAGAGGTTTCGGTAACCCCCACCGCGCCCGGTGAAGCCAGGATCGCCTACTGGATTGAAGACCAGCAAGGCAAGGTGGTCGGTAAAAACGCGCGCGTGGAAGCAGTGACGGCCGCACCGTGACAGGTGCGGTCATAACCTTTACTCTGCCTGTTATCGCAATGTCCTTACCATGGAGCATCGATGACAACAGAGAATCTGGCGCAAATGGGTGCCGCCCGGGTGGTGAAGCGGGTTAACGCCGCCGGAATAGCCGTGATTGAGAAAGCGCCGGTCAGCGAGGTTGAGTACGCCTTCTACCACCAGGTTGCGCCCGAGCTAAACCGCGCGGAAATTTTTACTCCAGCCTTGCTGGCAGCCGATGCCAGCACGCGCGCCCTCACCCTTGAAGCGATTCCCTACCCTGTTAGCCAGCAAAATGTCGCGAACGACGCCATTGTGTCGATGCTGGCGCGCTTACACCGCTTTGCGCCGGATAAAAACTGGCACTATCACCCCCATCGCTGGCCCGACGCGCAGCTGGCGCTGAGCCTGCACCTGCTCGCTTTGCCGGAAGCAGCCGCCAGAGTGCTGCGCCGCTGCCAGCGCGACAGCGACAGACTGTTTGCAGAAGCGGGCCTGATTTCCGGCGACAGTAATGCTGGCAACTGGGGGCAGCGCGAGAACGGCGAGTTTGTGCTGTTTGACTGGGAGCGGTTCAGCACCGGTCACCCGGCCATTGATTTAGCCCCGCTGATTAAAGGCATGGGCACGCCTGAAAAGTATCGACACCTCGCGGCGCGCTACTGCCGATTTAATCCGCGGTCAGAAAACGATCTCACACGCGATATTGCCTTAGCGAAAGCGTGGATTGTCAGCGAAGTGATTACGCTCCTTCACAAGCGACAGAAAGCGGATTTTCCGCGTTTTCAGCACTGGTATCGTAGCTATTTGCCCGACTGGCTGAGGGAAGTGGAAAAAATCATTTGAGTCAATAATTGAGACTGCCTGCGGGGGTATTCGGATAATAAAAGCCTAATAGCGGCAAAATATCATACGTTTCTCCCAACGCAATTGTTTACTCCTTATTTCTGGTAGGTTGTATTTAAGATTATACTCATTACCCTTTCAGTCAAATGGGATAGTCACGTATGAATAACTGATAGCGTAATGATATAAATGATAAGAATAACAAGGATCGTTAAACCGTCAGTTGAATTAACCGATTATGCCACGTCATTTTCGCCTTTTCGTACGCTCCTCGAAACCTATTTACCCGCCTCTATCCAAAATTTATATGCCCGCCCGGTTATCGCCGATGATGGTGCCGTTGAGTGGTATAGCGATATTAATGGTCAGCCGCGCCGCTTACTCGATCTGAGTGAAACCGAGCAGAGCCGCGCCCGCGCCGTGCTGGAACAGCGTCTCGACAGCGTTCGGGCACTGCATCAGAAGCTGGCGCAAAGCGGGAGCGAACCAGAAACAATGCTGCGCCTGCTGCAGGCGGCCAGTCACTCTCCTGCACCTGAGCAAGTGTGGGTAATTGACGGTCACCCGGTGATTGTTCCGCCTGCGGAGGGCACGCCCCGCGCCGCTGCTGCCGCAACCACTGCCGCTGCCGTCTCAAGCCGTCGCTGGTGGCCATGGCTTTTACTTCTGGCACTGCTTATCGCCCTGATTCTGTTGCTGTTGTCACGCTGTTCGCCACTGCATGAAACAGCAGCACCCGTCACGCCCGCGCCACCAGCTGTAAAGCCCGGCGAGCCGGTGAAACCTGAAACGGCACCCGCGCCGCAAGCGCCGGTAAAACCCACCAAAGCGGTCTGCCCGGCGCAGCGAACCCAACAGCAAGCCCCTGAAATGGTGGTGATTATGGACGCCTCCGGTTCGATGGCCATCACCATGGATGCCACGCAGGATGAGTTGATCAGCTGGAACCAGGGGAAATATGTCGAGAATATCGAACGTGAACCGCGCCGTATCTCGCTGGCGCGTAACGCGGCCAAAGGCATTATTGACACTATCCCGCGCGATATGAACATCAGCCTGGTGGCGGCGGAAAACTGCCGTCAGGTCTCCCTGTCGCCCAGCTTCCCCTTTGCCCAGCGATCGGCGCTGAAAAAGCGGATTGAAGGTATTCAACCGGTCGGTAAAACGCCTCTCGCCGAAGCCTTAGCGCTGGCGGGCAAAAAGGTGGATGGCGTGAACCGCGATGCGATCATTTTGCTGGTCTCTGACGGAGATGAAACCTGCGGCGGCGATCCCTGCCAGGTTGCCCGCGAGCTGAAAAAGAGTAAACCGCGCCTGCAGGTGAATGTCGTCGATATTATGAGCACCGGCGCAGGAAATTGTATTGCCAGCAGCACCGGCGGCAAAGTTTTTGCTGTAAACAATACCCGGGAATTTAAGCAGATCATGAAAAAGGCGATGCAAGAATATATTCCTGAGGGCTGCGAATAATATTCACCAGGAGAAACTATTAGGCACGCTGGTATTTTTTTGGCGCAATAAATGGCCGCGAAAAATTTCCCTTAGTGCTAAATAAAATGCGCTTAACGCCGATAACGCTTTACCGTTTTCGCATTTTCCCATGCTGAGATGAGCAATTTAAACCTCGCTGAAATAGCGTAGCAAGGGTTAATTCTGCTCATTTTTATCTTTTAGAAAACACAGGACCTGCCAACGTGAAAGAGATGTTTCTGTGCAGTGACAAGCTCAATAAATATCAGTCGATGGGCGAAAACGGGCAGGCTGTCCATATTTCTGCGCTGCAGTTGCGCGAAACGCTTCGCCTGCGCAAACAGGGCGCGGCGGCCGATGTGCTCGCCATTCCGCAAATTAGTGAACACGGCGAACGTATTGACTGGTATGCCCCTTTTCCCGGCGATGTCATTCCCTGGTCAGCGGCCACGGAGAGCGAACGTCAAAGCGCCCTGGCGCAGCTGGAAACCACGCAGGCCACGCTGCGCCAGCTCAGCCAGGATTTCGCCCAGAGCAACCAGCCGGAGCAGCAGCTGTTTGGTAAGTTGCTGGAAAAAACCCTGCAATTCCCCGATCCCGAGCATGTCTGGCTGGTCAACGGCAAGCCGGTGATCAGCTTCTGGGGATTCGTCAACGCCCGCCATCAGGCACGGATCGATCCGCTGGATTGCTTACGTCCGCCGAAACCCGTTACGCCCGCGGCCCCGCAGCACAGCGCGCCGCCGATCAACGAGCCGGTGGTAACGCCGCCGAAGCGTCGCGGATGGTGGATCCTGCCCGCGTGGTTATGTTGGCTGTTACCGCTGCTTCTTTTAGCACTTCTGCTGCTGTGGCTGCTGCGCGGCTGCGTACCCGGCGTAACTATTCCTGGCTTTAGCGTTGAGCAACCGGCACTGCCCGATGCGCACCTTCCGGTTGCGGAGAATGGCGCCACCCTGCCCGTCACCTCCTCTGAACGTGTTGTTGGCACTACCGAGGGCGTTACTGCGCCAGTGGTGAGCGGCAGCACGGCGGGCATCGGCCCGTTGAGTGATGAAGAGCGCGCCACAGCTACCCCGGAAAACGCCGCCGCCCTTAACGATCCCGCCGTGCCGGTCGCGCCTGAAACAGGCAGCGAGCCTGCGCAAACTGGCGTTGAGCCCGTGACGCCAGAGGCGCAGGTGAACGACCCGGCGCTGGCGGAACCCAACGCTACCACGGGCAATGCTACCGCGCCGGTGGAGGTGAAAAATCCGTTAAGCCTGCCGCCGGAAGCGCTGGCGCAGGGGCGTACCGATTTCCTCAATGGCCAATGGCGCGCAGGCGCAGGCATCCAGGATCAGCGTACCGGCAAGCCGCTGAGCCTCAACTACCAGATTAAAGATGGCAAAGGTGAAGTGCAGATGGTGCGCGGCGATGGCGTCTCCTGCCGCGGCGCGGTCAATGCCGCCATCCAGGCCGGCAAGCTGGCCATTAATAACCAGGGTGAAGCGCAATGTACCGATGGCTCGGTTTACCAGATGCCGGAGATCGTCTGTGCGCCCGGTGCTAAGAGCGTTGCCGACTGTAAAGGCAGCTACGGCACCAGTACCCTTTTCCCCCTTTCGATGAAGCAGGAGGCAAGTAACTAAATGCTGGCTGAGCTCACTGATTTTAAAAAACAGGTCAAACTTATCCGTGACAGCGGGATTCAGTTCCTCGACTTCGCTTTCTCCCTGCCCGCGCGTAAAGCCTACGGCGAGTTTCTGCGCCAGCAGGGCGAAGGTGCAGTGCTGCGCCTTATCTACAACGAGCGTGACGACAAGTTTCAGGTCCCGACGCCAGACGGCGAAACGCCGCGCAACGCCGAGCCGGAGTATGCGCTGGCGATTGAAGATTCCCTGAACCTTTATGCGGGGATCTGGTTGCCGCTGCCCTTCTTTCGCTTCAACCCACCGGGCGGCTTTTCTCACGGGCCGACTAACTGGTCGCGCGTGCAGTTTCATCAACTGCCGGAGCCGGACGAGAAAGGCAACACCTGGCGTGCAACGCTGATTTTCGATACCAAAATCTTTCCCGACCGCGAACATACACAATACCTGGCACCCGGCGAAGATGATGTCCGTTCCGGGGCCGGTTTTGCGCTGGCCTGCTTACCGCACCAGATGGGCGACTTCCTGACTCTTCCATGGATTGAGGAGTGGCTGAACGATATCTATACCAGGCAGGCACACGCTGTGCTGCGTCAGCACCCTGAAGACACCGAAGAGAAGCTGGGGCTGAAAGAGCATCAGGCGCACTTCCTTAACCTGCTTGAGGTGCTGAAAAAGACCATCGCCATTCCAGAAGTACAGCTCAATGACGTGAAAATTCGTGATACCGCGATCCCCGTCGACCTGGTGCTGGATATTGGCAACTCACGCAGCTGCGGCGTGCTAATTGAGGAGCATGCGGCGGATAACAAAGGCCTCTCCCAGCTTTATCAGCTGCAATTGCGCGATCTGAGCCAGCCGCAGTTTGTCTATAACGAGCCATTTGAGAGCCGACTGGAGTTCGCGCAGGCGGAGTTTGGCAAGCAGGACTTCTCGTCGAAAAGTGGGCGCAGCGACGCCTTTACCTGGCCGACGATCGGCCGTGTCGGCGGTGAGGCTTTCCGCATGGCGGCGCAGCGTTTAGGCACCGAAGGCTCAACCGGCCTCTCCAGCCCGAAACGCTATCTGTGGGACGATCAGCCCTACTCTCCGGGCTGGCGTTTCAGCCAGGCGTTTGTCAAATCGGATCGTGAACCGCTGGCAACCGCCGCACCGCTGCTCTATATGCTCAACGATCATGGCAAGCTGTTGATTCGCCTCAATGAAGATGAGCGGATGCCGGTCTTCTCGCCGGTTTACAGCCGCAGTTCATTGATGACCATGATGCTCTCAGAAGTGCTGAGCCAGGCGTTAATGCAGATCAACAGCCCGGCGCAGCGCCTGAAGATGAGCCACGCCAGCCATCCGCGTCGTTTACGCAACGTGATCCTGACCGTACCGCCGGCGATGCCGAAACCAGAGCGCGCCATTTTTGAAGCCTGCATGCATGACGCTATCCGCCTGGTGTGGAAATCGCTGGAGTGGGAAGAGATGGATTACGACGGCGAAGAGAGCGGCAATGCGAAGCAGCCGCACCCCGGCGTTCATGTGAAGTGGGATGAAGCGACCTGCGGACAGCTGGTCTATCTCTATAACGAAACGCAGACCAATTTCGGGGGCCGCACCGATGAGTTTTTTGCCGCCACCCGTCGCCCCGATAATCAGCAGGCGGAAGGGGAACAACGCAGCCTGAAGATCGCCTCCATCGACATTGGCGGCGGCACCACCGATCTGGTGATCACCCGCTATACGCTGGATGACGGTAAAGGCATTAACGTGCGTATTACACCGAAACAGCTCTTCCGTGAAGGCTTCAAAGTGGCGGGCGACGACATTCTGCTGGATGTCATCCGTCTCTATCTCCAGCCAGCCGTAAAAGCGGCGATGATGAAAGTCGGCCATAGCGATATCGCGGCAGAGTCGATGATGTCGCAGCTGTTCGGCAGCGAAGCGATCGAAGCGGGCAAGCAGGTGCTGCGCCAGCAGTTGACGCTGCAAATCTTCTCGCCGCTGGCGCTGGCCATTCTTCATCGATATGAAGAGTACAAGCCGGAGAGTGGCCGCGAAGTCCTCAACTATACCTTCCGCGAACTGCTCACCGGCACTACACCTACCGCCAAAGTGCAGGATTACGTTAACGACGTGGTGCGCACCGGCCAACTGGCGAATGAAGCGCCCTTCTCACTGCTCGATGTGCCGTTAGAGGTCGATCTCGCCCGTCTGCATAATGAGTTTATCGATCCACGCAGCGGCCGGATGAACATCTGCCATAGCCTGCGCGCCCTGTGTGAAGTGCTCTGGCACTACAACTGCGATGTGCTGCTGTTAACGGGACGCCCTTCACGCCTGCCGGGCATCCAGGCGCTGATTCGCCAGCTCCAGCCGGTGCCGCCGACGCGGGTTCTGCCGCTGCACGGGTATGAAACCGGCGGCTGGTATCCCTTCAACAAAAAAGGGTGCATTGACGATCCGAAATCCACCGCGGTGGTCGGCGCGATGCTCTGCCTGCTGGCGGAGAAGTCGCGTCTCAACAACTTCTATTTCCGCGCGGCAAACTTTACCGCCTACTCGACGATCCGCTACCTCGGCATGCTGGATGGCAACAACGTCATCAAAGACAGCAACGTCTTTTACAGCGATATCGACCTCGATGCCGCTGACTTCCAGCTCCCTCAGGGCCTGCCATTTGAGGCGCGCGGTGAAGTGCGTATCGGTTTCCGCCAGCTGGATAACGAGCGGTGGCCGGCCTCGTCGCTTTATACCCTGAAAATCAACAATCCTAACCTTGCCAGCGAACTCGCCGGCGATGCGGTGATGCGTATTGAGCTGATGGCGGAACAGGGCCGCGCGCGAAACGGCGAAGAGGCTGTGAGCCCGGAGCGTTTCCGTATTGAATCGCTGGAGATGGAGAACGCCAGACGAAACTACAGCCGCAAGGACGTGACCTTCCAGTTAAACACGATGGTTGGCAATGGCATGGGCGAAAGCCAGTACTGGCTGGATAGCGGGAGCATTAAGAGCTAATGAACAGCATCAATTCGAAGCAAATTATCCAGGGCTGGCAGGGCGTTGAACGCGGTGCCGGTGAAGCGATTGAGTGGATCAACGCGGTGCGCCAGGATGCGCCGCGTCTTAATACCGAAGCCGACCGTCTGACGATTAACCTCCGCCGCAGCCGTAACAAGGCGCGCCGTCTGGCGCTGGCAGCGGCTAAACCGATGACCATCGGCTTCTTTGGCCTGTCGCAGGCGGGCAAATCCTACCTGATTTCCGCGCTGGCGGCGGGTGAAAACGGCAAGCTGGAGACCCGCCTCGGCGGTAAACAGCTCGATTTTCTGACCCACATCAACCCGCCGGGCGGCGGCAAAGAGGCAACCGGCCTGGTGACGCGCTTTAGCCGCCGTCAGGTTGGCGGCGACGAACGCTGGCCGGTGACGCTGCAACTGTTTAGCGAAATCGAGATGGGCAAAATTCTCGCCAACGCCTTTATCCATGATTTTAATCAGGAAAAATTTGACTGGCAGTATGACGAAGGGCGCATCAACGATCTGCTGGCCTCGCTGACCAAACGACGTCGCCCAACCCGCGTGGCGGGCATCAGTGAAGATGATGTCGTCTCGCTGTGGGATTACCTGAGCCGCCATGCGGAAAAAAGCCAGAGCCGCTTAGCGCTGCACTACTGGCCGCAGGCGATTACGCTGGCGCCGTGGCTGACGCCGGAGGATCGCGGCCAGCTCTTCTCCGTGTTATGGGGCGAGGTGGCAGAGCTGACCGAAGCCTATATCCGTTTTGCGCAAACCCTGCATCGGCTGGGCGGCGCGCAGGAAGTGTGGGCACCGTTAAGCACGCTGGTCAGCGAAGAGAATGGCCTGCTGGTGCAGCGCGACAGCATTATGAATGTCGACATGCTGGAGCGGC
>Ga0268257_1003175_pt1 | contig 10695 bp, 14 predicted proteins | sample AgamicAtPrz_FD_200249 | JGI IMG/M metagenome (GOLD analysis project Ga0268257, IMG submission 200249) | Agave microbial communities from Guanajuato, Mexico - At.P.rz (v2) (version 3) | ecosystem: Host-associated > Plants > Phyllosphere > Phylloplane/Leaf | place: Guanajuato, Mexico | collected...
TCAAATTCATCGCCAACCGCCGCCTGACCCAGATCGGCCTGAAAGAAGAATACCCAGGCACCACCAACCCGTTCCCATGGATGAGCGAGATCATGGACCTCAAGAAGGAGAAGAACTTCTTCGAGACCCGCGTGATCGAGTATCAGACGGGTGGGGCGTTGAGTTGGGATTGATTCCGGTGACTCACTAAAGAGATTAAGAGCGTTTTACCTGAAATGGATGTTTGGGGTAGCGCTTTAAGACTCAAAGCCCCGCCTCTAGTGCGGGGCTTTTTATTGGGAGAACGCCATGCTTATCAAGCCAAAAGAAATCGACCAAAAAGAAATTACCGGCTTCACTAAAGACATAGATATTTTCCAAAGAAAACCCTTAGGCGACACCCTAGCCAATCTACTGGAAAGCACAGATGAAAATATAATCATCGGCATAGACAGTCAGTGGGGCGAAGGAAAAAGCATGTTCGCAAAAATGTTCTCCGCCCATTTAAAAAACACAAGAGAAACTCTAGCAATATACTTCGACGCCTTTGAAAACGACTACCAAAAAGACCCGTTTCTGGCTATTGCAAGCGAAGTAGTTGACCTTATAAACACCCATTCCCCAGAACTAAAAACAGAGTTCAAGTCCTCCGCAATAAGAGCATCGAAAGCAATTGCAAGAGGCGCCCTTAGAATAGGAATAAAAACCTTAACCGCCGGCGTTCTCGATGGCTCAATAATCGATGAACTAGGAACCGCAGACGATATAGGAAGCGAAATATCTCAAGGCCTAGATCAAATACTAATAGAGCGTCTAGACGAAGCGAAAGCAGACTAAAATTCTTTAGAAAATTTCAGATCCACGCTTGAGAGTCATATTTCAAAAATAGGCAATGGTAGACCTGTAGTTTTCATAATTGACGAGCTCGACCGGTGCAGGCCAGATTTCAGCCTAGAACTAATTGAGCAAATCAAACACCTATTCACGGTCAAAAACCTAAAATTCATCTTAATAACAAATAAAAAACAAACCCAGGCAATAATCAAAAAAAGGTATGGAGCAGAAATAGATGCACATCTATACCTTCAGAAATTTATAGACTTATGGATTTCGCTACCAAGAATTGAAACCGAATACCAGAGCCACACCTCAACCTACTTAAAAAACCTAATAAACAAGATAGCGACACCCGAAGAAAAAATCAGCAACGACACAACAATTGAAATATTAAAAGAAATATTTATAGCAAACAAAACCAGCTTTCGAGGAATACAAAAAACCCTTAGCTATTTCGCAATACTTCACAACTCATCACCCACAACAAAATATTATGAATACTACCAAACAATGATGGCCATTAGCTGCTACAGCAAGGCTGAAAAACCAGAAATAATGCAAGCCCTTTCTCTAAAAGAGAGCGAAGAAAAAATAAAATCACTACTATTCCCCAACCCTCCAATAGGAAGCCGCGAATACAGCCGCATGTACACAATGATCATTGTAAAATACTTAATATCAACCCGAGACATCCAGAATGAGATGATAAGAAATAAAGAAATCCAAACAGACTTTGGAAGAGTAATCGATGATGATTGCATGGAAAAAATAAACAACACCTTGAGTCTTATCTCCCAGTAACGAGTAGTCCAGACAACCGCTGACGCTGGATGACAAAAGGAGACAAGGGGACAGATTTATTTTCTCCGTCGCCCTCTTCTACCGGTTTCGCCCTTACGGCGAGTTACTTTCTCTTTGCTCGCGCGAAAGAGAAAGTAACCAAAGAGAAAGCGCGCCCGACATCCGGGTTTCGCTACGCTCAACTTCCCTCGCTCAGGCACTGCTCCGAGGGTCGTCACGGTGGGCCATCCCTGGCCCATCGTTCCTCGTTTGGCATCCATGCCAAACGCCCCTCTCCACAGCACCTCCACTCGGCCTCCTGACGGGATTAGGGGATCGCGGTGTCTGAGTGTTATGTGGAAAGCAGAGCTTAAAGCCAGAGCATTGCGGCCAAGCCGCAATGCTCTGGCCCTGTTTTAAAATACGAATCTCATAAGCGACGCCAAACGCCCCGTCAGAAGGCCGAGTGGAATCGTTGTGGAGGGGGGTTGAGCGGCATGGATGCCGCGAGAGCCGCGATGGGCCAGGGATGGCCCTTCGCGGCGTGCCCCTGGAACGACGATGGAGCGAGGGAACCCGACGAAGTCGGGCCGGATGCCAGGGGCAAGCCCTTTTGCTTACTTCTGGGGCGTTTGCCAGAAGTGACCCGCCGTAAGGGCGGAACCGTTATCGGTAACAACGTAGAAGCGGCGAGTTCACGCCGAAAGGGACTAGCCCATATCAGCGCATAGCTCGTCAGGCCAACAAACGATCAATCAACGCCTGCTCATACTCGTTGAGAGGCTGATCCTCATAGAGCTTGTCAGAGGCCGCCACCAGCGCCTTACCCTCGACTTCCCGCCCACTGTCGCCATACACATGCCCAAGGTTCTCCAGCGACTGCAGATTGCCGTGCTGCGAGAAGGAAATCAGGTACCAACGCTCGGCCGCCTCCAGCTCGCCCAGGCGGTGATAGGCCACCGCCAGATTGTGCTGAGCGTAGACGTGGTCGGATTGCAGAGCCTGCAACAGCGCCTGCTTGGCTTGCTGGTAGTCCTCGAGCTGCAGATACAACAGGCCGAGATTGTTGTAGCCGTCGACATGCCCCAGCTCAGCGGCGCGCCGGTAGGCCTGCTCGGCCTGCGGATAGCGCTCGGCGTGCAGATGGACGTCGCCGAGCAGATTCAGGGCCTCCGGGTGACCATGCCGCACGGCGTTGTCGAGGTGCTCGACGGCGGCATCGTGATCGCCGTCCTGGTAGGCCATGCTGCCAAGGTAGAAGTGGCTGCGGGGGCAATCGTACTTGGAGGCCTGCTGGAAATAATGGCGGGCAGCATCATGATCGCCTTCCTGGAAGGCCATGGTGCCAAGGTTGTAATGGCTACCGGGATAATCGTGCTCGGCAGCTTTCTGGAGGTGCCGGCGGGCGGCGTCGAGGTCATCTTCCTGATAGGCCATGATGCCGAGGTTGTAGTGGCTGCCGGGATAATCGTGATCGGCAGCCATATGAAAATGTCGACGGGCGCCGGCGCGATCTTCACGCGCCAGGCTCACCGCGCCAACACCATTCATCCAGCGCGGGTCGGCAGGACACGCCTTGGCAAGGTTCTGGAAATGCTCCAGCGCGGTGTCCAGGTCCTGCTCGCGAAACGCCGCCCATGCCTGCTCATTGAGCGCCGTCGCCTGCTCGTCACTGAGCGTGTTTTTCTTGGTGAACCACATAATGTTTCCTGCCTTGCAAGGGCCGGCCATCTTAAGGCGCGGGTAGACGGCAAACAAGGCAATGGCTCTAGCGTGGTGGTTCGAGCCATCCAAGCGAGTAGCCCGGACTACTGCAAATGGTGGATGAAAAGAGCGCCTGCTATGCGCCCCGATTCACCCTAAGTGACTGAGCATGAACACGATCAATCGGGCTTTTGCGCCTTGCCCTTCTTCTTGGCAATCGCCTTCATCCGCGCCGCGGCCTTTTGCACCGTGGCCATCTTCTCCGGCCGTTTCATGCCGCGCCATTTGCGGATTTCCTCCCGCGTACGCCCGCAGCTCACGCACATTTCACTGCTGAGCTGGCACAGCGACACGCAGGGGTTTTCAATGTCCTTGGCCACGCTTGCCCCTTGCCGGCTGCTCGACCGAAAACGCCACGTGCTCATTGATACGGGCCACGCTGATGCCCACTGCCTCGAATGCGGCATGGGTCAGTGCCAGCATCCTGGCCTGATCCGCGCTGGCCAGCGCCCTCGCCTTGCTGGCTTCGCTGTCGAACACCCAGGTGACGAGCAGGCTCTCGGGAAAGCGCTGGTAATCGACGTCGTGGGTAAGCCACTGGAAGCCGACGATTTCGCTCTTTGTCGTTTCACAAGCCTCGGTCAGGGTGCGAATCAGCTCGCGCTCGATGCCTGCATATTTTCGTTTCGACGCTGCCATAAGGCCCTTCTGGATCAATGCTCGATGTGGCGCCATGTTACCCGAGACGGCAACCCCATAGACCCTCGGCGCCAACGCTCACCGGCACCACGCGTTACAATGCCGCCCGCCGTTTCAATCAAGAGCCCGTCCGATGTTCACCCTCACCCACCTCGACGCCCCGCCACCCGAGTCCCTCAAAGCCCAGGTGCTGCAGATGGTGGTGGACTATTTCAGCGATATCAGCCCGGTGCCGCTGACGCCCAGCAACCCGTTGTTTCAGCTGTACCAGTACGTGATCGGCTTTGAAGTGCACCTGTACCTGCAGGCCATGAATGGCGAAGCCGATAGCCCAACGCACCTGCTGCTGGCCCTGGACGATCAGGACCCTGCCGTGGTGCTGGGTTTCGCCCTGTACCTGCCCAGCCAGGACGACGCCGAAGCCTGCACCCTCGCCTACATGGCCGTGGCCGCCAGCCACCGCCGGCGTGGCATCGCCCGGGCCATGCTGCAGCGCATCACCGAGCGGCATCCCCATCTGGAGCTGGCTTGCGTCGCCGGCAAGGTGCCGACTTTCGAGGCCATGGGCCTGCAGGTGCTCGCCGCCCAAGGGCCGCAGGTGCTGATGAACACCCGCGACCAGCGCTCCGATGGCCTGGTGGCCGTGCAGGACCTGGCGCCGGTGTTTCAGTCCACAGAGGTACGGCAAATCCACGCCTACCTGCTCAAGCAGCATGGCAAGAAGGCCATGAGCGAGGCCGAGAAACAGCGCGACTATCAGCTGGACCAACTGGCCGACCAGGCTCGCCAACTGGTTGCGGAGCGGCTTACGCCGACGCTGCACTGATCACGCTGCCGATTTGCGTGACGGATCACGCTGCATGCCGGGCAGATGCCATAACCTGCCGTGATTGCCGCGCAGTCACTGGCAGTAATTCGGCAAGCAGCCTCAAGGGGCTGTAACGCCGTTTAGTCAGACCTCGGGACGAGAATGACGCTATGGACATCCGCTTTCTGACCTTCCCCGATTTTCACAGCGTGTATTTCTATCGCTCCATCACCCTGGCGATTCTGGTGGCGATTGGCGGCCTGGTGCTGTTCAAGGCGTCGGCCATGCGGCTGCCCGAACTGTTGTTGGTTGGCGGCTGTTTGTTGCTGATGGGCTGGCGGTTTGCCTTGGAATGGCACCGGCTGAGCAAGGCCGGGCCGGCCTTGATACATGACGATGAACTGATCATTGCCAACGATAGCGATCACCGACGGATACCGCTGAGCAGCGTCCGCGCGGTAGCCTCGAAGCACAGCCTGTTCATGGTGCGGCGCTATCGCTCGTGGACCGAGCATCTGGCCTTCGTGGAATTCACCCTGCACAACGGCGAGTGCGTTTACACGCTGGCCGAAAGTGCGGTGTTCGAGAAGCCGGCGGCCAAGCGCAGCCTCGCGGCGATCCAGGCTGTTGTTATGGCAGCGAAGGTGAAAAGCGCAGCGGCTGACAGCGCTGCAGCGCTGGCCAGATAGATTTGCGCAGCGCGGGTTGCAAGGCAGTCATCCCGCCAGTCGTTTCAGCCGCTGATCAGGTTTGAGGCCGGTGAAAAATCGCGGCTGAAGCCGCTCCCACATCAGTGGGCGCCCCAGAGGTACTCGCTAGCGTTTCACACAGACGAAAAGCGCATTCCCCGCCCCATCGCCGAGCGGCAGGATGCGCTGGTAGTCATGCTCCAGCACATGCACGTCGAAGTACGGTTCGAGCAGCGCCTCAAGCTCGGCGAAGCTCACTGCGACCATGGGGTGTTCGTCGTGCCAGGTCAGGGTTTCGTCGCCCGTGGTCTTTTCAATGCGCAGGCGCAGGGCCTGGCGCTCGCCCGCGCCGCTGTAGTGCCAGCCGGAGCTGAAGGTGAAGCGTCCGGCCTCGATCTGCACGGTGTGCGAGGCGAACAGGCGGTTGTCGATGCGGGTGCGGTCGACCGCATTGAAGCAGAACAGCCCGCCGGGCTTCAGGGCGCGGTGCACGCTGGCGATGCAGGCGGCGAGCCGCGCGAGGGTGGCGCTGTAATGCAGCGAGTAGAGAAAGCAGGTGATCAGGTCGAACGGCTCGTCGCTGCTGAACGTGCACATGTCCTGCACGGCGAAGTGCGCCTCGGGGCAGCGAATGGCGGCCTTGTCGAGCATCGGCTGGTTGATGTCCAGCCCGCCGCTCTGAAAGCCCGCATCGAGAAAATGCCGCACGTGGGGCCCGGTGCCGCAGGCCAGGTCCAGGTGGCGCGTGCCACCATTACCGAACAGCTGTTGCAGCCGTTGTACGGCACTGCTCTGCGCGGCGTAGTCGATGTCGGCGCACATCAGGTCGTAGTAATCGGACAGGTCCGTGTAGAGGGCGTTGGCGGGCATCGGAACCTGACCATGACGGGGTGTTTGCGAAGGCGCGGATCATAGCGGAAATCCCGCGCGAAGCCGCGACTATTCGCCGTGTGCTCAGGCTGCGCATAAGCCCGAGTGATGAGCGGCGAATGGCAGCTTACGCCGCGCTGATGATCCAGTAGACTGCGCCGCGCCATCTCCCCTCGCCCGGTCGACTTCGATGCCCAAGGCCCACATCTATCTGCTCCGCTACCCGTCCGCCAGCCTGCTGTTCGTGCAGTTGCTGGGCATCCTGCTCTACCCGTTCATGGAGCGGCTGTCCGAGGGGCGGGCCATCGTCGGCGCGTTCGGTATCGTGGTGCTGGCCATGTCGCTGCGCATGGTGCGCAGTAGCCCGACCATTCATTGGATCGCCTTCACCCAGGCGGCATGCATTCTGGCGCTGACCGTGGCGGTGGAGTTCGAGAGCAATACGGCGCTGTCGATCCTGCTGGCGGGCCTGGAATCGAGCTTCTATTTCTACGCCGCGGGCGGCCTGATCGCCTACATGATGGAAGACGAGCGCGCGAGCACCGACGAACTGTTCGCGGTCGGCGCCACCTTCACCCTGCTGGCCTGGGCCTTTGCCCATGCCTTTTCGGTGTGTCAGCTGGTCAGCCCTGGCAGTTTCAGCGCGGCGATCAATCCCGAGGCGCAGCGCACCTGGGTGGAATTGCTGTTTCTGAGCTTCACCACCCTGTCCGGCGTCGGCCTGAGCGACATCATTCCGCTGCGCCCCTTCGCCCGCGCCCTGGTGATGCTCGAACAGTTCGCCGGCGTGATGTACATCGGCCTGGTGGTCACGCGGATGATCAGCCTGACCGTCAGGCCGAAACGCAGCTGACGCGTTCAGCGGCATTTTCATAAAGCGTGGCTATGCTCGAAGCCATGCCTCTTGACTGCCGATAAACCGGTAGACCGTAACGCAACACTGCACCGAAAGGCCGATACCCCGTGGCGCTCGATCCCCTGACTCTGTTGACGATGACCATTGCTCTGGCGCTGGCGGCAGCGCTGTATCTGGCAGTGGAGTGGCGCACCGTGCGTGAGCCGGCGCTGCTGTTGTGGAGCGCCGGCTTCGCGTTGATCAGCGTCGGCTCGACCCTGGCGCTGCTGCGCAGCAGTGGCTTGCTGGTGATCGGGATCTGGTTCGCCAACGGCCTGCTGATCATCTCGCACGGGCTGTTCTACGCCGGTGTGGCGCGCTTTACCGAAACGAAGCTGTCGCGTGCCTGGCTGCTGGTCGCCGCCATCTGGCTGGCGATGCTGCTGTTACCGGAAGGCCCGCAATGGTCGAAGACCATGCTGCTGGTCAATTCGCTGCTGATCGCGCTGATCACCATCAGGGCCAGTTTCCTGCTGCGGCCCGAAGGCAAGTCGTTCGGCGCCGGCGCCGCGCAGCTGCGTTTCGTGCTGCTGGGCCATGGGCTGTTCTATATCGCCAAGGCCATCCCGGTACTGGTGCCCGGCACGCTGATCGACCTGGCCTCGTTTCACGGCCTGATCATTCAGATTTCTCTGGTCGAGGGCGTGATGGCGCTGATGCTGATCGCCCTGTCGATGACCGGCACCGTGCGCATCCGCCGCGAGCAACGCATCGAACGCCTGGCCGCCCGCGATCCGCTGACCGCCATGTACAACCGCCGTGCCCTGGAGGCCCGGGCCCCGCATCTACTCAATGCCGCCACGCCTGCCCGGCCGGGCGCGCTACTGCTGATCGATATCGACAACTTCAAGCTGGTCAATGATCTGCACGGCCACGCGGCCGGCGACCGCCTGCTGGTGACGCTGGGTGAAATGATTCGTGTGGCGCTGCCCGAAGGCGCGCTGGCGGCGCGCCTGGGCGGTGACGAGTTCGTGATTTTGCTCAAGAACGCCTCGACCACGCAGATCGTCGAGCTGGGCGAAGCGCTGCGCGAGCGCTTTCGGGTGATTGCCGCCGAGGGTTTCGCAACGCCCGAGGCGGTCACCCTGAGCGTCGGCGCCAGCCTGTTCGATCAGCCACCGGCCAGCCTGGCGGCGCTGATCGAACAGGGTGATGTGGCGTTGTACGCATCCAAACGCGGCGGGCGTGACAGCATTCGGTTGGTGGATCGCACCGCCAGCGCTCAAGCGCTGGCGGGCTGAGCGCCGTCAGCACCTGGTTCAGCTGAACATGCTGTCGTCGTCGAAGAAATCCGAGCTGTCGAAGGCATCGGTGTCGATGTCATTGCTGCTGGAATACGAGGTGTCGGCGAAGTTGTCGCGCATGGGCGTGTCGTCCAAGCCGTTGCCGAAGCTGTCCTGCATGGGCGCGTCTTCGCGGATGACTTCGACGATTTCCTGAGGCTGATTGTGGTGGAACATGTTGGTGAGCAGGTCCGCCACCATCACCCCGCCGGCCACACCCGCTGCGGTTTGCAAGGCACCACGCATGAAGCCGCCACCCTGGGCGGCCGGTGCAGCGCCGGGCATGGCCGCGGGCGCAACCGGCGCCGCCTGTGCGGCAGGCGCATTCTGGGAAAAGCGCGTTTCGCCCCAGCCGGCCGGGCGCTGACTCTGCTGCGGTGCGCTGGCCGGCTGGCCTCCGCCGAACAGGCCGGAAAGGAAACCACCACTGCCGGAACGCTGGCGCTGGGCGTCGGCAGCCTGAGCTTCCAGCTCACGCACGCGCTGGTCCAGGCGCTTGATGGCCGCTTCCTGAATCAGCAGCGCCTGAGCCATGTAATACGGCGCGGCAGGCTGTCGGGCCAGATGGCTCTTGATCTGCGCTTCGGCTCCGCTATCGCGCAGCCCGCCCTCGTGCTCGGCCTCTTGCAGGCGAGTGAACAGGCCATCGATCAGGGTTTGCTCTTCGGAATTCATGGAGTGCCTCACTTGAGCCATGGAGAAATGCACGTCCCTGTTCAAGGTGCCGCGCGGCGCCCGGCGCCGCTGACAGGCACCTCTAAAAACTACCTGCGTTGTCATCGCCGCGTTGAAAGCAGACTCAAAATGCTCATTTACAACTCGTAAACTCCGCTTTTTCGTCTGCTTTCGCCTTGCGCTGACCGCCTCGCCTACGTTTTTAGAGGTGCCTTGAAACGAGATATTGGAGTGGATCGCAAAATTACAAGTTCCGGGCTGGCCGCAGAAACGTGGCGCCCGTTCTTTCGTGCCTTGAGCGGCTCGTAGCGAGGTCGTAAACACCCTCTCAGGCGGCGCGTCTGGGCAGGCCAACGCCCTAAAGTGGGGCGATCATTCAGGCAACGGTTAAATAACGACAAGGAAAGCCGGAATGAGAGATTCAGCGCGCGGCCTGCTGCTGGTCACCAGCGGTATCGTGCTGCTCAGCTTCGATGGCCTGCTGGTGCGCCTGGTGCAGGCCGATGGGTGGAGCATCGTGTTCTGGCGCGGGCTGCTGATGTTCATCGCCCTGGGCGCCTTTTCACTGTCCGCCGGCAGCCGGGCGAGCCTGCGGGCCAAGCCGCTGCCCAGTGCCGTGTCGGCGGTGCTGCTGGCGCTGATCTCGCTGTTCTTCGTGCTGGCGATCATCCACACCACGGTGGCCAACGTGGTGGTCATCCTCAGTACGGCGCCGTTGTTCGCCGCGCTGTTCACGCGTCTTTTCCTTCAGGAAGCCGTGGCGGTGCGCACCTGGCTGGCCATTGGCGTGGCGACGCTGGGCATCGTGCTGGTGTTCGCCGGCTCCTTCAGCGCCAGCGACCTGCTGGGTAACGGTTACGCACTGCTGTCGTCAGCCGCCCTGGGTGCCAACCTGACCCTGCTTCGCCGCCATTCCAGCCTCGCACGCATGCCGCTGATTGCCCTGGGCGGGCTGGTCGCCGCGCTGATCGCCTTGCCCAAGGCGCAGCCCTTCGGCCTGGATCAGACGAGCTATCTGGCGCTGGGCATCATGGGCCTGCTGCAGATGCCCCTGGCCACCCTGCTGATCAACAGCGCGACGCGCTACCTGCCGTCCGCCGAGGTGGCGCTCTTCTATCTCCTTGAAAGCGTGCTGGGCACCCTGTGGGTCTGGTACTTCCTGAACGAGGTGCCGGCCCAGGCCACCTTGTACGGCGGTGCGCTGGTGATTGTCACGCTGATGGTGCATGCCGGTTTCACCCTGCGCGCCCGCCCCGCTCTGCCGGCTTGAGCGTGGATACACACGCCCATGTCGACCCCAGACAACCGGGCCACCCATTCGCCCCCTAAGGTGAACCACTTTCGTCCAGCATCAGGAGCCGTTCATGGCCAACACACCGATTACCGTTCTGCGCGACACCCAGCCCATGCCCGTGGTCGATGCCTGCAAATGGGAGCGCATCGAGGGCGATCCGCACACCGTCAACCTCAATGCCT
>Ga0268257_1003177_pt1 | contig 10687 bp, 5 predicted proteins | sample AgamicAtPrz_FD_200249 | JGI IMG/M metagenome (GOLD analysis project Ga0268257, IMG submission 200249) | Agave microbial communities from Guanajuato, Mexico - At.P.rz (v2) (version 3) | ecosystem: Host-associated > Plants > Phyllosphere > Phylloplane/Leaf | place: Guanajuato, Mexico | collected...
AAAAGACCGAGGGCGAGCTGGAGCGCCTTGACCACGAGAAAAAAAAACTCCAGAGCGCCCGCGTTGAACAACAACGCCTGATTGCCATCCAGGCCCGTTCGGCCTACCAGAACAACGGTCGCGAGGAATACCTCAAGCTGCTGCTGAACCAGCAGAATCCCGAGAAGTTCGCCCGCACCCTCACATATTACGACTATCTCAGCAAAGCGCGCATGGACCAGTTGCGCACCTTCAACGAGACCTTGCGCCAGCTGGCCAACGTCGAGCAGGACATCGCCGGCCACCAGCAACAGTTGCTGGCACAACGTGCCGAACTCGACACTCAGCGCCAGGCCTTGGTCGCCGAACGCGACAAGCGCCAGCAAGTACTGGCCAAGCTCAGCAGCGACATGAAGGAACGCGACCAGAAGCTGCAGAGCCGCGAGCAGGACCAGGCCGACCTGGGCAAGGTGCTCAAGACCATCGAGGAAACCCTCGCTCGCCAGGCTCGCGAGGCCGAGGAGGCCCGCCAGCGGGCCCTGCTGGCCAAACAGGAAGAAGAGCAGCGCCGCAAGGCGCAGGCCCTGGCCGCCGCGACCCGCAAGCAGGAGCCCGAGGAAGCTCCGAAAAAGGCCCGGACTACCTTGGGCCCGGTGGTTTCCAGCGACACGGCCAGCTATGGCGGCGCATTTTCTTCGGCACGGGGAAAACTTCCATGGCCGGTCAATGGTCGATTGCTCGCACGCTTCGGTGACACCCGCGGCGGTGATGCGCGGGCCAAGTGGGACGGGGTGATGATCAGCGCCAGTGCGGGCACCCAGGTGCGCGCCGTGCATGGCGGGCGGGTGGTGTTCGCCGACTGGTTGCGCGGCGCCGGACTTCTGGTCATTCTCGACCATGGCAATGGCTACCTGAGCCTGTACGGCCACAACCAGAGCCTGCTCAAGAGCGCCGGCGACATCGTCAAGGCCGGCGAAGCCATCTCCACGGTCGGCGACAGTGGCGGCCAGGACAGCGCCGGCCTGTACTTCGCGATTCGCCAGCAGGGCCAGCCCACCGACCCCGCGCAATGGTGTCGCGGTTAGTTAGTGCTACTTTTACGGCGCCGCCCACGAAACGGCGACGCCGATGCTCCCGATGGGAGCACCAACAGGATCAGGAGTTCGTTCGACATGCTGCACTCGCCTCGCCTCACCCAGCTGGCTCTGACCATTGCCCTGGTCATCGGCGCGCCCCTGGCCGTTGCCGCCGAACCGGCCAAGCCAGTGGCCAAGCAGGCCGCAGTGCCGGCCACCGAGGTGACCGCCAAGGCGCCCCTGCCGCTGGAAGAGCTGCGCACCTTCGCCGAGGTCATGGACCGCATCAAGGCGGCCTATGTGGAGCCTGTCGACGACAAGACCCTGCTGGAAAACGCCATCAAGGGCATGCTCAGCAACCTTGACCCGCACTCGGCCTACCTCGGCCCCGAGGACTTCCAGGAGCTGCAGGAAAGCACCAGCGGTGAGTTCGGCGGGCTGGGCATCGAAGTGGGCCAGGAAGACGGCTTCATCAAGGTTGTCTCGCCCATCGACGACACCCCGGCCTCGCGTGCCGGTGTCCAGGCTGGCGACCTGATCGTCAAGATCAACGGCGCGCCAACCCGTGGCCAGACCATGACCGAGGCCGTGGACAAGATGCGCGGCAAGATCGGCGAGAAGATCACCCTCACCCTGGTGCGCGACGGCGGCACTCCGTTCGACGTGACGCTGGCCCGCGCGGTGATCCAGGTCAAGAGCGTCAAGAGCCAGCTGCTGGAGAACGACTACGGCTACATCCGCATCACCCAGTTCCAGGTCAAGACCGGCGACGAGGTGGGCAAGGCCCTGGCCAAGCTGCGCAAGGACAACGGCAAGAAGCTGCGCGGCGTGATTCTCGACCTGCGCAACAACCCCGGCGGCGTGCTGCAGTCGGCGGTCGAAGTGGCCGACCACTTCCTCACCAAGGGCCTGATCGTCTACACCAAGGGCCGCATCGCCAACTCCGAGTTGCGCTACTCCGCCGACCCGGCCGATGCCAGCGAGGGCGTGCCACTGGTGGTACTGATCAACGGCGGCAGCGCCTCTGCCTCGGAGATCGTCGCCGGCGCCCTGCAAGATCAGAAGCGCGCCGTGCTGATGGGCACCGACAGCTTCGGCAAGGGCTCGGTGCAGACCGTGCTGCCACTGGCCAACGACCGCGCGCTGAAGCTCACCACCGCGCTGTACTTCACCCCCAATGGCCGGTCGATCCAGGCCCAGGGCATCGTCCCGGACATCGAGGTGCGCCCGGCCAAGCTGACCGCCGAAGCCGACAACGACAACTTCAAGGAAGCCGACCTGCAGGGTCACCTGGGCAACGGCAATGGCGGCGCCGACCGACCGACCGGCAGTGCCAAGCGCAAGGACCGCCCGCAGGACAACGACTTCCAGCTCAGCCAGGCCCTCAGCCTGCTCAAGGGCCTGAACATCACCAAGGGTGACTGATACCCACCATGCGTTATCTGCTGTCCCTGCTGTTCTGCCTGCTGGCGGGCGTCGCGCAAGCGGCCCCGGCCAAGGCCTACATGAGCATCATCATCGACGACCTCGGCCAGAGCAGCGAACGCGACAGCCGTACCCTCGCCCTGCCCGGCCCGGTGACCCTGGCGATCATGCCCGACACCCCGCACGCCACCGACTTCGCCCGCCAGGCCCACAAGGCCGGGCGCACGGTGATCCTGCACATGCCCATGGACCCGGCCACCGGGCCCTATGCCTGGCACCCGGGTATCGCCATCGAGGCATTGGCCCAGCGCCTGGATGCCGCCCTGGCCGAGGTGCCCTACGCCGCCGGCATCAACAACCACATGGGCAGCCGCATGACAGCCCAGCGCGAGCCCATGACCTGGCTAATGGGTGAACTGCAGCGTCGCCACCTGTTCTTCGTCGACAGCCGCACCAGTGCCGCCACCGTGGCGGCGGCCGAGGCACAGGCACAAGGGCTGGCGCATGTGTCCCGGGACGTGTTCCTCGATGACGTGCGCACACCCGAGGCCATTGCCGGGCAACTGCGCCAGGGCGTCGAGCTGGCACGCCGCCAAGGTTCGGCGGTGCTGATCGGCCACCCCTATCCACAAACCCTGCAAGTGCTGGAGCGGGAAATTCCCCAGCTCAGGGCTCAGGGCATCGAGCTGATCGGCCTGCGGCAGATGATCGCGCAACGCGGCAACCAGGCCATGCCCGCCCACGGCAGGCATGGCCGCTACAGCAATGCCGCGCCGCTCGGAAGCACCCGCTCACCTTGAGCTGCACAGCAAGTCCCGGCGATTCTGCAACAGGCTCAAAAAGGAATGATCCCTTGCGCCTGGGCAAGGGTCAGCGCGCCGTAATGCACGCGTTTTCCCGGCACCACCTCGCGAGCAGAGCCCAGGGCGCGGTTGCTTTCGAACCGCTGCGCCCACAATTTCAGATGACCCCGGGTGAACGCGCTGGCGACAGCATCAGCGCTCGGCAGGTGGAAGTGCGCGGCCCACAGCGTCCTGCCTTTGGTGTCCCCCGCGGCCTTAAGCCGCATGATCCGGTATTCGTCGAATGCACTGCCATCGGCCATGGTCCTGCGCGGGCCGACATACTCGACTTTTATCAGCTGCCGCCCATGCAGGAATTGCAAAGCCTCGGCGCCAGGATAGGAGGTGCGTGTATAGAGCTCGGTAAGCCGCTCGACCTTGCTGGCCTGGAGCACGTCGATACCGTCACGCAGCATGCCGGCCAGCGCTGCGTCCGGCTCGGCCAGCCCTGACTCGACCCCTTGGAGAAGGGCAATACGATCGTCGAACAAGCGGCTCAGGTGCTTACCACTGATGTCTTGCTCCACGTAACGTTGTGCGTGGTTAAGCAGCGTTTGGTTGTCGGCCAGCAGTGCCTGTACCTTGGCCAACGTGTCATGCCGGATGCCCGGGCGGACGGGCTCGGCTTCGGCAGGCGATTCGTTGAACTCGGTCCACTGCCCGTTGCGCAGCACGAAGCGTTGCACCACCGCCTTGCTCAACGGATCACGCACCACCAGCAGCGAGCGTCCATCCTCCTCGGCCTCGGTGGCGATGACGATAACGCCGTCACTGTTGCGGATCGCATGCTGCACCTCGCTGCTGACTTTGTAGGCGGCACAACGCACAACTTTGCCGGACGCGCCTTCCAGCACATCCCGGGCTTCTACCAGGCGGCGGCCGGCATCGTCCTTGAGCAATTGCACATGCTCCCGGTAACGCTTGAGCATCGCCGGCTCGACCAACGGTCCACCCTCGGCTGCCACGAAGTCGCTGTTGATGATCGCCGCGGCATACTCATCCCAGGCTTCCTGGAGGATATCGACGCGATCAGCCACCGGCAGGTTGGCCGTGATTGACTCGCCATGGGCGTTGGCCGCGCTCTGCAGCATCCTGCCACTCAGGCTGGCCCTATACCCTGCCAGCTTCCTCGCGCCACTTGCCGAATCCAGATGCAGGGCCAGGTCTGCCAGGTTGAGCACGTGATGGAAGCGCAGCTCCTCGGTGGTGAACTCGCGACTAGCGGCGATCTGCGCCACGCTGCGGGTTTCACTGGCGGTGGTGATAAGCAGGTCGGGGGCAGCTTCACCGAGCAGCTCATCAAGGTGCCCACTGGCAACCAGCATGCGCTCCTGCAATGCCACGACCCGCTCGAGCGCTTGCCTGTACACCCGATACCGTGGTTTTTCCTGGCGAAGGTCGATACCGCGAAAATCATCGGCCAGCGCTTCGAGATGCGGGTAATCGGCAAGACGCCACAGTTCACTGAGCATGAATTCGTTATGGATGATCAGATTGGAACGCAGCAATGCACGTTCTTCATCCAGCACTTGCTCGAAGCCCGGCTGCTGTCCGGCACCGTACTTGGGCTGCAGCATTCGCTCGATCAGGATGAGTTTCTCACTGTCAAAACGAACTATCTCCTGCGCCGCCCCCACAGCGTCCAGACGCTTATGGTTCATCGCCTCGTCCAAGGCCTGCATACGCGTCGAGTACAGCTCGATCATCACGTCGCTGGCCGACGCCTTGAGGGCTTCTGCCCGCTTCAGGCCCTCCAGGGTTGCAAGCTGCGCCTGCAAGTGCAGGACCTCCTGCCCCAGCGCGGCAAAGCGCGCCAACCCCTCGTTGCCCTGCACGGTCAGCCGGTCGGCGGCACGGCGCATCGTCCTGAAATCGGAGAGCAGCCGCGCCTGGGTTGTCGGTCGAGGCATCCCACCCTGCAACCGCAGCCGCCCGTCGACACGCCATGCGCCGTACTCCAGAACGAGCCAGGGGCCGAGGCTGCCATCAGTGCCGACAACCCGCACGCCGTCCTCCAGCAAGGACACCGCATAAACGTCACCGGCCATGGCGACATAATGCTGGGTACCCACCCGGTAGGTCCCTTCGCCTTCGCCGCTTGCCAACGGTGCCAGCCCATTCAGAGGGGTAACCGAGCGCAGCGCCTGAAGCCTTGTACGTTGCCCCGGCGTCAACCAGTTGATGCCGTGGTTGCCACGCCAGGTGAAATCCAGCTGCCGACCGATCACGCCGCCCAGCGACCCCTCCAGCCCCACCTTGCCCTGTCGCAACGCAACACCCGCCGGCTGCCAGGCCACGCTGCGCCTTGGAGGCCCTTCAAGCGCCTCAGCCGAGGGGAGACGCCTCGGTGCCACTGCAGCCTCGCCAGGCAGATGGAGGTGCGCCAGCAGCATGCCGAGGTTGAGCATCACATCCACCGCGGCAGCCGAACGATCGAACACCGGTCCCTCGGCAATGGCCTGAAGATCGCCTTCCAGGCCTTTGACACCCTGCACCAGCCAGGCCACGGAAGCGATCGGTCCGCTCAGGAACAACGTCACGGTATTGAACAGCAACCAGGCACCTTGGCTCAGCAACGCCCAACGGCTTTCGGCATTGGATGTCGATTGCAGGTCGGCCAGCGCCAACAACAGGTCGCGGTTCGCCACGTACAAACGCTCATTCACATCGGTGCGCCATAGGTTGATGGCCAGGCGGGCGGGCGCGGGCCGCTCGAGCGGCTGGTAGGGATCGATACCCATGCTGACGATATGCGGCTCGGCAAAGCCGCCGTTAGCGTAGATCGCGCGCGCTTGCGGCGTCATCCACTCCAGCAGGCTCTGCCGCAGCGCCGGCTCCTGGCAGATCGCGTCCATCATGGCCCGCAGGCTGGAAAATTCCCGGAGCGTCTCGTGCCGGTACAAAGGCCTATACAGCATCACAACGGCAGGCTCCGCGCTGAGCAGGACGTACATGCCTGGGACCGGGTCATCAACCGTGGTGTCCGGCCGACGCTTGAGGGCCAATGGGAACAAGGAAGGGCCTGCCGGCATGCCGTCGACAAGCCCCTGGCAATAGTGCGTCAGGCATTGCAGCCCCGCATCACTCAGCTTCCCCGCCAGCCGGGCGTGCAGCCCGCTGAACAGCAGCGCATTTCGCCACTCGACGGCAAAACGCCGAACCCGGAGGGGGCGCGTCGCCCGATCATCGAGAAGCTGCGCGACGTAGCGCGGATAGCTGGCGCCTATGTCTACGCGGCTGACCAAACCCTTGGCCGCCTCGACGTCCAACCCCTGCGGCAGTGCGGCGCCGTCAGCCCGGCTGATGCCGATGATAACTGCGCTGCCAAGCCCTGCAAGGTTGCCGATAGCGAACGCGGTCAATGTCTTGCGGCCCAAGGCAACCAGCGGCTCCCCGCCTCCCGCGCCCACCGCCGCGCCACCTGGCTGGCCCGCCGCCACGGCAAGTTCGAGCACGATCTGTTCCGCGCCAGGCGCGTGCGCACCCGGATAGGCCCGGCGCAAATGCTCATCAAGCTGCTGGCGGGTATACGTTTCCAGGTCCAGGATGCCATCCAGGGCGCCTTTGCCCTCGGCGGCAAGCTGCTCCAGGGCCAGGTGCAGCAACGCCTGCTGACAGGCGAAATTGTCCTCCAGCTTTGCCGCGGCCATGCCCGGCGGGACCACCGGCAGCACATCCGGCTCGATGAAGTAGCCGCTGTAGAAGCATTGCGAGGGGTCGCTCAGCTCGGCGAACAGTTGCTCCAGACCCGCAACGCCTTCAAGCTGCGAATAGCGGATCCGCCCTATCCGCTCGAGCATGCCGTCCAGCACCAACGCACTCTGCTGGGCGAACACATCGCCCTCCAGCTGATAGCGATCCCATGTCATGCCATCGAAGCGACAGGTCTGTGCAAGCTCGTCGCGCAATGCCGAGGCAAACGCCTCCAGCGACTCGAACGCCCGTACCAAGCTCGATGGAGAACACCACAGCACCACCTGCCGCTCGTCCCACTCGCCGGTCACCAACAGGCTGTCCTGCATCAGGTCGAACACCTGCCCGGCGATGCTCAGGTGCACCTGCACGGCAAATACCGATGGCGTGGGCTCCCCCAGTAGCAACCCACGCACGCAAGCCTTCTGCGCGGCGTCCAGCGCCTGCAGCGGCAAGTTGCACAGCAATGCCCGTTTCAGCAGCAACTGCAACCAACGGTCACGGCTGACACCGCTACCGCCAACGGAGCGCCAGAACGCCACCTGCGCCTCGGCGAAATACCCAGGAAGCCGCGTAATCAAGTCACTTAGCGGTTCGCTGAGCCCTGCCAGCGCGCGCGTGTCCAGCACACTGTCGGAGCCGGGAAAACGATACGGCCCCGACAGCCCCAGCTTGTAGTCGCGCTGCTCGAGTGGCTCGATGGCCATGGGCTTGCCTTGAGCCATGGCCTTGAGCAACGCATCGAGCAAAGGCTGGGTGGTCCACCAACTCATACCGGGCGCGGGTGAGTCGAGCATCAGTGGGGCGGCGCAGGTCAGCGGGGGCTGTACCGTGCGAAGATAAGGGAGATGCTCGAGCAACAGTTGCAACAAGCGCCGGCTGGCCACGGCGCGCAAGGTTGGCCGGGCAGCGAAGTGCCTGGCCACTGCGGCCAGGCAATCGAAAGGTGAAGCATTGACGGTCGGCATGACGGTGCCCTCGAAGGATGGGGGCATGAGCGTGCCGGCCTGGCAGGCCTGCGGGGCGTTACATATGGGTAGTTCGCCAGAGCACTATCTACCGCCTGGACGTGCCGCCCGCGCGGGACAGTGCAGCCTCTTTCGCAAGAGGTTCGAACATGATCGCTCTACGTACAGCCTGCCTCGGGCTGGTTCTCTGCGCACCGGTAATGGCCGTGGACTTCGGGCAAGGCCTGGAGTCACCTTCCGCCGCACGCCTGCTCACCAACGGCAACGGCGAAAACCGCCATTGGACAGGTATCGGTCGACTCAATGACTTGCCCGGCAACAGGCAGTGCATGGGCACCCTGCTCGACACCCGGGCGTCAGGGGGTGGAACAGCAAGGGGCCCTGCCTACGTGCTCACGGCCGGCCACTGTGTTAGCAAACGCAACGGCGTCATCGTCCAGGACCGCTCCCTGCAAGCGACCATCACCTTCAACTATTTCGCCGACACGTTCGCAGAGCGCTATCGCGTGGCCGTGCGTCGGGCCGTCTGGAGCAGCATCCAGGGGCGCGACCTTGCGCTGCTCGAGCTCGACGCGCCCCTGCAGCAACTGCTCGACCACGGTATCGCGCCACTGGTAATGGCTGCGCCTGTGCCAGCCGGCAGCGCCGTGCTGGTGGTCGGCGAAGCCAGCAGGCCAGACATCGGCCTGCGCCTGAGCGCCTGTACGGAACAGGATCTTCCCGTTCTGATGGAAAAGCCTTGGCTCTGGGCCGACTCAAAAGCAATGACTGCCGCGGTGTTGCCGAGGGCGTATCCGGCAGCCCCGTTCTCGAAAGGGCCAGCAACCGGGTGGTCGGCGTGATCAACAGCATCAGCGGCGAACGTGCCGCATCCATCCCGGTCAGGGGCCTGCTCGACTGCTTCAGCAATGGGCGGGTCGACCTGCATATCGAGCGCTGCCACCTGTTGCCTGGCTTCCAGCTCGTCCAGCAACCCAATGCCGCGTTCAAGCGGCTGTACAAGCTCGGCATCGACGATAACGGCAATACCCCGCTGCCCCTCTGGAACTTCGCGTTTACGCTGGATACCCAGCGTTACCGCTACAAGGCCACGCGCGATGCCTTGGCCTGCGAGGACCCCGATGGCTACAGCGGCACCTTGCCGGCCATGGGTACCGTGCTCATCAATGACCCGATCGGCCCGGAAACGGGCTGGCATTTTCTCTGCGTGGTGGGCGTCGGCTCGGCCAAAGACCTGGCCTGGCGCGGCCTGCTGGCTAATGCACTGAGCATCGCGGTCGAGCTGCTGCCGGCAGTGGCCGTCCCAGCGCCCGACATGGCTGTCGAACGGCTGGAGAATGGCGATTGGCGGGTAAACTGGCGAACCGAGCCGCCTCACTTGCAGCGCTATCGGGTCAAGAAGGGCAAGCCAGGGCAGACAGACTGCGCCGACCCTGCGAGTTACCGGATGCTGCGACACCAACAGTACGTGTTCAAGCGCGCTGAACTGCCGCTGAAGCTTTGCAGCCAGGCGGAGGATATCGTCAAGCAGCGCTCCGCACCCCGGGAGGACGTGCTGGAAGCTGTCGATCGGTGAAAGCGCAAACAAAAACCCGGTTCTCACGAACCGGGCCCTTGCCTTACATCAGCCGATATCAGCTGTACACACGCCCCAGCAATTGGCGGTGGCTTTCGAACTGATCAAGCACGTCACGCACGATCTGCTCGCGGGTGAAGCCCATCAGGTCGTACTCCTGGCTGCCGTCGTGCAGGTACACCTCGGCACGGTAGAAGCGCTGCTGCACTTCCGGCTCACCCTCGACCGGCGCCTCGCTCGGCGCGGCCAGGTAGCCATCCAGGCTGGCTTCATAGACGAAGGGGTTGCCCTCTTCCATCATCACTCGCAGGCCCATCATGTTGCGCGATTGACCTACCCGGGTCTCGACCTCGAAGCCCAGGGTACGCAGTTGCTCGGCGGCTTCTTTCAGCGCCGGGCTGACCTGTTTGTCCATGAACCGCTGCACCACGGCCTGGGTCGGCTGCAGGTCCAGCTGGCTGAGACGCTCGCTGAAACCGCGACGGCCACGGGCGGCCAGTTCGGCGCGCTCGCTCTCGACCGCGACGTCCTGCTTCATGGCCTTCATCAGGCCGAACATGAACAGCACCAGGACCACCGAGAATGGCAGGCCGGCCAGTACCACCATGGTCTGCATGGCTTCGAAGTTACCAGCGAACAGCAGGCCGATGGTGACCAGGGTGATGACCACCGACCAGAACACCACCATCCAGTGCGGGGCATCTTCGTCGACCTTGCCGCCTTTGCACGACAGGTTGGCCATCATTACCGCGCCGGAGTCGGCCGGGGTGAGGAACAGCACGAAGCCGACGAACACTGCCAGGCCGATGACGATCTTGGCGGCCGGGAAAAATTCCAGCAGCTGGTAGATAGACATCGATGGCTGTTCGAGCGCGGTCTTGCCCAGTTCCACCGCGCCCTGGTTGATTACCAGGTCCAGCGCGGTGTTACCGAAGATCGACAGCCAGGCCAGGGTGAAGCCCAGCGGGATCAGCAGCACGCCGCTGACCAGTTGGCGCACGGTCCGGCCCTTGGAGATACGGGCGATGAACATGCCGACGAACGGGCCCCAGGAGATCCACCAGGCCCAGTAGAACACGGTCCACAGGCCCAGCCAGCGCTCGGACTTGTCGTTGTCGCCTTCATAGA
>Ga0268257_1003182_pt1 | contig 10680 bp, 13 predicted proteins | sample AgamicAtPrz_FD_200249 | JGI IMG/M metagenome (GOLD analysis project Ga0268257, IMG submission 200249) | Agave microbial communities from Guanajuato, Mexico - At.P.rz (v2) (version 3) | ecosystem: Host-associated > Plants > Phyllosphere > Phylloplane/Leaf | place: Guanajuato, Mexico | collected...
ACGGTATCGGTCTGAACATGGGCAAGAGCCTGGCTCAGGAAGGTATGGACGACCTGGATTCGAAAGCCGTTGCCCAGGGCATCGAAGACGCCATCGGCAAGAAAGAGCAGCGCCTGAAGGACGACGAACTGATCGAGGCCTTCGCCTCTCTGCAGAAGCGTGCCGAAGAGCGCATGACCAAGATGAACGAAGAAGCCGCTGCCGCCGGTAAGAAATTCCTCGAAGAGAACGGCAAGCGTGACGGCGTCACCACCACCGCTTCAGGTCTGCAGTACGAAATCGTCAAGAAGGCCGATGGCCCGCAGCCCAAGGCTGACGACGTGGTTACCGTTCACTACGAAGGCAAGCTCACCGACGGCACCGTATTCGACAGCTCCATCGAGCGTGGCACCCCGATCGACCTGCCGGTTGGCGGCGTGATCCCGGGTTGGGTCGAAGGCCTGCAACTGATGCACGTAGGTGAGAAGATCAAGCTGTACATCCCGGCCGAACTGGCCTACGGCGCCCAGAGCCCTAGCCCGGCCATTCCGGCCAACTCGGTACTGGTGTTCGACCTCGAGCTGCTCGGCATCAAGGATCAGAACGCTCAGGAGCAAGCCGCTCCGCAAGCACCTGAGGCCGCTCCGGCCAAGTAAGCGTCAGCTGCTTGAAAACAACGCCCCGCCTGTCGGGGCGTTGTCGTTTCTGCAGTCTGCCAATCGCAAAATGTGCGCCAATGCAAGTCTTGACATGCCGGGTTATGCACATTGCGACAAGGCTTCTTATTCAGTTGGTCAGGTTTTTAACGAAATCTTTTGATTTTTTTAACTGATTGATTTAGCAAGGTTTTATCGGCTGGATAAAAAATGTCCGATCTGTGGCGAGGCCGCATGACAGGGGGCTTTGGTAAGCTAATCCCATAACTGTTCACAAGGTTATCCACAGCTATGGTGGATAACCACAGACAGCCCAGCAGCGATGCGGGCTGACGAGGAGTGACCATGAAAGCACCGTGGAATTTCGCCCGCTATCTGCCTATCGCCCAGCGCTTTCTCAAGCGTGGTCGGTTGCCGGCATTGTTGCTGGCGGTCACCCGCAAAAGCGGCGGTGGCGCCCGCAGCCTGGCGTCGATCAGGGGCGACCTGAGCCTTTTGCAGGAACTGTGCGTGGCCTGGTGGCGCGGCAGCTACCGGGCGATCAACCCGCAGGCGCTGGTAGCCATCGTGGCGGGACTGATCTATTTCGTCTCGCCCGTGGATGCCATTCCCGACTTCATTCCCGGCCTGGGCCTGGTCGACGACCTGGCGGTGCTGGCCTGGGTGATGAAGACCTGGGGCGGTGAACTTGCAGCGTTTCGCACCTGGCGCGATGCCCAGGATCGGGAAACCCGCTCGGCCATCGCCAAATTGCCGGTGGCCGAGCGGGTGAGCTGAGCTGCGTTGTGCGGCAGGCGCTGGGCCTGCCGTTATTCGATACTGCGATCGATACGGGCTATCTCCCGGACGGACAGTGGCCGCCAGTCATCTTCGCCGATGCCGTAATCTTCAAAGGTGCCGTCGAGCGCTTCTTCGAGCGACAGCCACAGGTGGTCGCCTTCAAACTGACCGCTGGCGAAGTCGGTATAGCGCAGTTCCAGATAGACCACTTCGTCGTCTTCGCTAAGCAACGCGAACAGCACGATGGCCGTGACGTCCGGGCGCTCGGGGCAGGGTTTGCGGCATTCGGCGAACAGGTAGTGCAGGGTTGGGAGGTCGCTCATGGGCAGCTTCATCGGGAGGGGACCTGATCGTATCGCGAGTCAGGCCTGAAGGGCAGGCCCAGCCTTTGGCCGGGCCGTACTGTTTTCAATCGCGCTCGAGCAGCAGCGCCACGCCCTGGCCGCCGCCGATGCACAGAGTCGCCAGGCCTTTCTTCGCGTCACGCTTGAGCATTTCGTGGAGCAGGGTGACCAGCACTCGGCAACCGGAGGCGCCAATCGGGTGACCGAGGGCGATGGCGCCGCCGTTGACGTTGACCTTGCCGGCATCCCAGCCCAGCTCCTTGCCAACCGACAGGGCTTGGGCGGCGAAGGCTTCGTTGGCTTCGATCAGGTCCAGCTGGTCCAGTGTCCAGCCGGCTTTGTCCAGGCTGCGGCGGGTGGCCGATACCGGGCCGATGCCCATGATCGCCGGGTCGACGCCGGCGTTGGCGTAAGCCTTGATCTTCGCCAGTACCGGCAGGCCCAGCGCCTGGGCCTTGGCCGCGCTCATCAGCAGTACCGCAGCTGCGCCATCGTTGAGGCTCGAGGCGTTGCCGGCGGTGACGCTGCCATCCTTCTTGAATGCGGGCTTGAGCTTGGCCAGGGTGTCGGCCGTGGTGCCGGCGCGGGGCTGCTCGTCGGTGGCGAAGGCCAGGGGTTCGCCTTTGCGCTGGGGAATCAGGATCGGGGTGATCTCGTCGGCGAAGCGCCCGGCTTCGATGGCGGCAATGGCCTTCTGTTGCGAGGCGGCGGCGAAGGCGTCCTGCTCTTCACGGCTGATGGCGTACTTGTCCACCAGGTTCTCGGCGGTGATGCCCATGTGGTAGTCGTTGAAGGCATCCCATAGGCCGTCGCTGATCATCGTATCGACCAGTTGCCCGTGGCCCATGCGCAGCCCGGTGCGCGCCTTGGGCAGCACGTAGGGCGCCAGGCTCATGTTCTCCATGCCGCCGGCGATGATCACCTCGGCGTCGCCGCAGCGGATTGCCTGGGCGCCCAGGTGCAGGGCCTTGAGGCCCGAGCCGCAGACCTTGTTGAGGGTCAGTGCCGGCACGGCGTGGGGCAGGCCGGCCTTGATCGCGGCTTGGCGCGCGGTGTTCTGCCCGGCGCCGGCGGTCAGCACATGGCCAAGAATCACCTCATCGACCTGCGCGCCGTCCAGGCCGCTCTGCTCGAGCAGGCGACGGATCACCGCGGCGCCCAGATCGGTGGCCGGCACATCGGCCAGCGCCCCCTGGAAGCTGCCGATGGCGGTACGGGTGGCGGCGACGATGACGACTTCTTGCATGGAGTTCTCCTGGCCGTGAGGGCGAATATTGTTATTGACGGGCTACGATCCTGACGCCCGGGCCAGCACCATGCAAGCCCGGGCGAGCAGGTTGGGGCCGTGCTGTCTGCGGCGCTGCATGCTAGATTCGTGCAGCGCCGGGCGCGTGGTGCATCACTCCCGTGAGCGGCTGGCGTGCTGGTAAACTAGGCGGCTTTGAACGCCATCCTGGATCGTCAATGGATCGTCCCGTCTTTCGTCGCACCTTCCTTCATCCGCGGTTCTGGCCGCTGTGGGCCGGACTCGGCCTGCTGTGGCTGACCGTGCAACTGCCCTACGGCGCGCTGCTGCGCCTGGGCCGCGGCCTCGGCTGGCTGATGTATCGCACGGCAGGCTCGCGTCGGCGCATCGCCACGCGCAACCTGGAACTGTGCTTCCCGCACATGCCGGCAGACAAGCGCGAGCGTCTGCTCAAGGAGAATTTCGCCTCCACTGGCATCGCCTTCTTCGAGATGGCCATGAGCTGGTGGTGGCCGCGCCACAAGCTGGCGCGCCTGGCCCATATCGAAGGCATCGAGCACCTGCGCCAGGCCCAGGCACAAGGACAGGGCGTGATTCTCATGGCCGTGCATTTCACCACCCTGGAAATCGGCGCCGCCTTGCTCGGCCAGGTGCACACCATCGACGGCATGTACCGTGAGCACGGCAACCCGGTGTTCGATTTCGTGCAGCGCCGCGGCCGCGAACGCCATAATCTGGATGCCACCGCCATCGAGCGCGAGGACGTGCGCGCGATGATCAAGGTGCTGCGCGCCGGCCGGGCGATCTGGTACGCACCCGATCAGGATTATGGCCGCAAGCAGAGCCTGTTCGCGCCGCTGTTCGGCATCCAGGCGGCGACCGTCACGGCCACCACCAAGTTCGCGCGCCTCGGCCGCGCCATCGTGTTGCCGTTCACCCAGATGCGTCTGCCTGATGGCGGCGGCTATCGTTTGACCATCCACCCGCCGCTGACCGATTTCCCTGGTGAGAACGAAGAGGCCGATTGCCTGCGGGTCAACCAGTGGGTCGAACAGGCCATCGTCACGTGCCCCGAGCAGTATCTGTGGGCGCATCGGCGCTTCAAGACCCGTCCAGAAGGCGAGCCCAAGCTCTACTGACCACCCGAACCGGAATCGACGCAATGAAGCAGGACGCTAGTGGCAACCCGGCCACCACCGGGCTCATCCTTTCCGGCGGTGGCGCACGGGCTGCCTACCAGGTCGGTGTGTTGTCGGCGATCGCCGAGCTGCTGCCCGAGGAGTCGTCGCACAATCCCTTTCCGGTCATCGTCGGCACCTCGGCGGGGGCCATCAATGCCGTCAGCCTGGCCTGCGGGGCGCTGCACTTTCGCGAGGCGGTCAAGCGCCTGAGCAGCGTGTGGCGCAGCTTTCATACCGATCAGGTGTACCGCAGCGACTGGCCCGGCGTGCTGCGTCAGGCCAGCCGCTTCATCGGCCATAGCATGCTCGGCCTCGGCAAGCAGGTGCCGGTGGCGCTGCTCGACAGCTCGCCGCTGGCCAAGCTGCTCGAACGGGAACTGGATTTCTCCGGCATCGCCGCTGCGGTTCGCCATCGCCAGCTGCGCGCCGTGGCGGTGACCGCGTTCGGCTACGAGTCGGCCCAGGCGGTGACCTTCTACCAGGGCCGCGCGGCCATCGACCCCTGGTTCCGCCATCGTCGGGTCGGCGTGCCAACGCGCCTGGCGTTGCCGCACCTGCTGGCCAGCACGGCGATTCCGCTGATCTTCGAGCCGGTGAAGATCAACCGAGAATATTTCGGCGACGGCGCCGTGCGGCAGATGGCGCCGATCAGCCCGGCCCTGCACCTGGGGGCGACCAAGGTGCTGGTGGTGGGGGTCAGCGGCAACCCGGTCGGCAACCAGGCCGGCGGCGCACCGGCGCCGGTACCGGGCGGCGTGCAGCCGAGCCTGGCGCAGATTGCCGGGCATATGCTCAACAGCACCTTCATCGATAACGTGGAAAGCGACATCGAATTGCTCGAACGCCTCAACCAGCTGGGCCGCCTGGTGCCCGCCGAGCAGCGCAGTCGCACCTACGGGCTTACCCCGGTGGAGGTGCTGGTGATCTCGCCGAGCCAGCCACTGGACGTGATCGCCGCGCGCCACCGCCGCGAGATGCCGGCGGCGCTGCGCCTGTTCCTGCGCGGCCCCGGCGCGACCCGCGATGGCGGCGGCGGGGTGCTCAGCTACCTGCTGTTCGAGCCGGGTTACTGCAGCGAGCTGATCGAGCTGGGCTACCAGGACGCCATCGCCAAGAAGGCGCAGATCCAGGCGTTTCTGGGGCTGACGCCTGCTGCTGTGGGCTGAGCCGGCGATCCTGGGTATCGCTGCGCTCAACTCAGACTACCTATTGGCTTGCGCGCGTCTTTAGCCGAAGCGCTCCAGCTGCATCTCCTGCAAGCGGCTGAGGGTGCGGCGGAAGGCGAAGGCCAGGTAGCCTTCGGTGTACAGCTCATCCAGCGGCACGGCGGCTTCCATGTACAGCGGCACGCGACGGTCGTAGCACTCGTCCACCAGGGCGATAAAGCGGCGCACCGCATTGTCGTGAATCGACAGGGCTGGCAACTGGCGGTCGCCGGCTTCCACCCGTTCGGCGGCGTCTTCGGTGCCGCGGGCGATCCTCGCCGGGCGCTGCTGCGCGCTGAGGGCCGGTACGTCGCCCAGCACGATGACCTTGAAACGATCACAGAGCAGAATGAAGTCCCCGGTCGCCAGCGGTTGCTTGCAAAGCTGGTCGAAGCCGCCGTACAGCACCCGTTCGCTGTGGTCGTGCACGGTGATCCGGCGATGGCCGACCTGCAGCGGCTCGCAGCTGACCGCCTCGCCCTGGCGCAGTGCCGCCAGTAGCGCGGGCAGGGCGCTCGGCTGGCCGGTCTCGCGCACCCAATAGCGCTGGTGCCGCTGGCCGGGGTGCTGGCGATGATCCTGGCTGCCGTCCACCGCCACCACCTGCATGTGCTGCAGCAGGGCGTCGATGGCCGGCAGAAAGCGCTCGCGGTTATGGCCGCCAGCGTACAGCTGCTCCGGCGGCTGGTTGGAAGTGGCGACCAGCACCACGCCCTCGTCGAACAGGGAACGAAACAGCCGGCCCAGCAGCATGGCGTCGCCGATGTCACTGACGAACAGTTCGTCGAAGCACAGCACGCGGATCTCCGCCGCCAGTTCCCGGGCCAGCACCTGCAGGGGCTCGGCGGTGCCGGTCAGCTCGAACAGGCGGCGGTGCACCCAGCCCATGAAGTGATGGAAGTGCTGGCGCCGGGCGGGCACCTGTAGCGCCCCATGGAAACTGTCCATCAGCCAGGTCTTGCCACGCCCCACCGGCCCCCAGAGATAGACGCCCTGGGGCAAGTCACCGCGCTGCAGGGCTTGGTAGCAGCGCTGCAAGTGTTCGACCGCGTGCTGCTGGGCGATATCACTGACGAAACCCTGCTGTTCGACGGCCATGCGGTACGCCTCGAGCGGCGTGCGGGTGCGGATGTTCATGCGTCGGGCGCCTGGAAGATGGCTTCGATAGGGCGTTCGAACAGCCGAGCGATCTTGAAGGCCAACGGCAGGCTGGGATCATAGCGGCCGGTTTCGATGGCATTCACCGTCTGCCGGGAGACGCCCAGGCGTTCACCCAGCTCCGCCTGGGACCAGCCCTGGCCATTGCGCAACTCGCGCACCTGGTTGATCACCGGTAGCGCTTCCAGCCCAGCCACGCGCCAAAGCCCCACAGGGCGGCGAGCAGTGGCCACACGAAGAACATCGACAGGCGCGGAAACCCCGCTGTTTCCAGAAAGCCATAGCTGAAGGTGATCAGTGCCGTGCCGACGAATGCCAGCGCCAGAGCCTCCAGGTGAATCGTGCGGGCCAGTTCGTCGAGCTGACGGATCTGGCGAATCACCGTAATCGCCACGACGATCATCGGTACGATAGGGATCAGGGCACACAGCGTCCGCAAGATCCCCTCGGGTAAGAGCGCCTGGGTCAGGCTGCTCACCGCTACGGCGATGACGTAGGCAGTTATAGCCAGGCTGAAGTGAATGACGAAGCGTTTGGAGTCGGTCATGGCAGCGTACCGCATATGGAAAGTTCGCTTTACACTAGTCGTAGTGATATCAGTAGTCAAGCAAGCTTTACATTTTTGTGTGGTGTACGCCGGCATTGCCGAGTCGTCTGGCAGGCAAGTAGGCTGCAGCGCTGTTCTAACGGAGCCTCATCATGCCCATTCGCCCACGCCAACCAGCCGATCACGCGGTGTTGCTCGATATTTGGCACCGCGCCGTGCTGGCCACCCACGACTTTCTCAGTACTCAAGATGTGCAAAGCCTCTATCACCAGGTGGACGAGCTGTACCTGCCTGCGGTGACAGTGCAGGTCTGGACGGATGAGGCAGGGCGGGTCCGCGGCTTTATCGGCCTCAGCGACCGCCATGTGGAGATGCTTTTCGTCGATCCTGATTACCGTGGCCAGGGCCTGGGCTCACAGTTGCTGGACGATGCTCGCCGCCGGCTCGGGCTACTGACTGTGGACGTCAACGAGCAGAACCCGGCGGCTCACGGTTTCTATCGCCGCTACGGTTTTCAGGACACCGGGCGTAGCGAAACCGATGGGGAAGGGCGGCCGTTTCCGCTGATCCATATGGCCTACCGGGGCGCGCCAGACTGAGCGTCACAGAGCCGCCGAAAGCTCAATCTATATAACTGTTATAAGCAAATTCTTACTCGGTATATGTCCTTTCGCTCCAAGTGGTTATCCTGCGCGCCTGACAAATGAGCCGACAACGGCAATTGGGGCAGGTATGGATTTTGGCGGTATGGGCTTCGTCGTGGCGGGGCTGGTGGTCGGCTTCATCGTGGGCATGACGGGCGTAGGCGGCGGTTCGCTGATGACGCCGATCCTGCTGTGGTTCGGCATCAACCCGGCGGCGGCCGTGGGCACCGATCTGCTGTACGCGGCTATCACCAAGGCGGGCGGCGTGTTTGTCCACCAGCGCAACCGCAATATCGACTGGAAGGTGACCGGTTGGCTGGCGGCCGGTAGCGTACCTGCGTCGTTGCTTACGCTGCTGGCGCTGACTCTGCTGCCAGGCGATCAGCACGCCACCAATGCCCTGATCAAGAACGCCCTGGGTATCGTGTTGCTGCTGACCGCCACGGCGATTCTGTTCAAGAAACAGCTGTTCGCCTTCGCCAGCCGCCATGCCGGTGACGGCTTCCATTTCAGCCCGGCCCGCCTCAACGCGCTGACCGTGCTGGTAGGCGCGGTTCTCGGCTTCATGGTCACCCTGACCTCCATCGGCGCCGGCGCTCTGGGCACCGTGGCGCTGTTCCTGCTCTATCCGCTGATGGCCACGCGCCGCCTGGTGGGCACCGAGATCGCCCACGCCGTACCGCTGACCCTGGTAGCCGGCCTCGGTCACGCCGGGCTCGGCAACCTGGACTGGGGCGTGCTGGGCTACCTGCTACTGGGCTCGCTGCCCGGCATCTTCTTCGGCAGCCACCTGTCCGGGCGGGTTTCGGACAACGTGCTGCGTCCGTTCCTGGCGATCATGCTGATGGTGATCGGCTACAAACTGGCGTTCTGATCAGCCGGTACGCTCATCCAGCTCACGCCGATAGACCGCCAGGTCGCCAGCCGAGAAACAGCAGAACAGCACCTCATCGATGCCGGGATACCGCGCCAGTTCGGCCCGCACCGTGCTCACCGCGACGTGGGCCGCCTGCTCGATGGGGTAGCCGAAGATACCGGTGCTGATGCTTGGAAAGGCGATGGAGCGGGCGTCCACCTCGGCCGCCAGGCCCAGGGCGTTGCGGTAGCAGGCGATCAGCAGCGCCTCTTCGCCGTGCTCGCCACCGCGCCATACCGGGCCCACGGTGTGCACGATATAACGCGCCGGCAATCGATAGCCGCCGGTGCGCTTGGCCTCACCCGTCTTGCAGCCGCCGAGCAGGCGGCATTCGTGCAGCAGCTCGCTGCCGGCGGCGCGATGGATGGCGCCGTCCACGCCGCCACCACCGAGCAGCGACGAGTTGGCGGCATTGATGACCACGTCCACAGCGAGCCCGGTGATATCGGCCTGCACGGCGCGCATGCGCGTATTCATCGAGCCGTCTGCCTATCGATGGGCAGGGCGCTGACTGCCATGAACCACTTGGGCTGCATACGCCAGAAGTCGGTACGCACGTTGTGCTTCAGGGCGCGTTTGGAGTCCAGCACGCGAGCTTGCCCAGCGTCGCGGGCGAACACCACCCAGTGCCAGAACGGCCGACCGTTTTCCAGGTGCCAGCGGATGGCCAGCAATGCGCGATCCGGCAGGCGCTCCCAGTCGGAAAACGGCGCTGGTGCCTGTGCTTCCAAACCTTGGGCGCGCAGCAGCCGGGTGACGTACTCGGTGTCCGACCACAACGCCTGGTCCTCGGCGTAAATGCCCAGTCCGTTGGCGAGGCGGCGGCTTTCTGCATAGCTGACCCCGGCCAACGCCGCGCAGGCGGCGATGCCGCAGCCGGAGGGTTGTTCCTGAATGACCGGATCGATGGGGCAGGGCATTGGGCACTCCGTTTGCCGTGGAATCTCAGGGGGGATTGGCGAATAATGCCGGCACTGGCCTTGCGCCGTCCATGACAGGATCCCGCCCGCCCATGAGCGCTACCACTCCACCTCTGGTGTTATCCATCCAGTCCCACGTTGCCCTCGGTCATGTCGGCAACGACGCTGCCGTGTTTCCGCTGCAGCGCCTGGGCTTCGAAGTGTTGCCGGTGCACACGGTGCAGTTTTCCAACCACACCGGCTACGGCCAGTTCCGCGGCCAGGTGTTCGATGCCGAGCACATTCGCGAGGTGCTCGCCGGCCTGCGTGATCGCGGCGCGTTGTCGCGGGTTTCGGCGGTGCTGTCCGGTTATCTGGGAGATGCGGCCATCGGTGCGGTGATTCTCGAGGCGGTGGACGAGATCCGCCGCGACAATCCCGGCGTGCGCTACCTCTGCGACCCGGTGATGGGCGATGTCGGCCGTGGCGTGTTCGTCAACGCGGCGATCCCGGATTTCCTGCGTAACCTGGCGATTCCCTGCGCCAACATCATCACCCCCAACCAGTTCGAGTTCGAGTTGCTCACCGGCAGCAAGCTGGGCAGCGTCGACGAAGCGGTGCGCGTGGCGCGTCAGTTGCGCGGTCGTGGGCCGGATGTGGTGGTGATCACCAGCCTGGCCACGCCGGACATTCCCGCGGACCAGCTGTGCACCCTGGCTGTCAACGGCGACGGGGCCTGGCTGGTGAATACGCCGCGCCTGGCACTGCATCCGCTGCCCAACGGCATGGGCGACGTGTTCTCGGCGACCCTGCTGGCGCGTTTGCTGTCCGGCCATGCCTTGCCCCAGGCGCTGGAACTGGCCACCGCCACGCTGTACGCCCTGGTCGCGGCCACCGCCGAAGGCTCGCGTGACCTGCCGTTGGTCAGCGCCCAGGAGCAGATCGTCCAGCCTGCCCAGCGTTATGCGGCCAGCGAAGTGGTATGCCAATGAGTGGTCGTGCCTGGTGTGCAGCCGCGCTGCTGCTGGCCAGTGCGCAGAGCCTGGCTTGTGAAGTGGACACCGGCGCTGCGTTTCGCGATGAGGCACAGGGCAATTTCGTGATCCCGGTGCGGGTCAAACCGGG
>Ga0268257_1003183_pt1 | contig 10677 bp, 7 predicted proteins | sample AgamicAtPrz_FD_200249 | JGI IMG/M metagenome (GOLD analysis project Ga0268257, IMG submission 200249) | Agave microbial communities from Guanajuato, Mexico - At.P.rz (v2) (version 3) | ecosystem: Host-associated > Plants > Phyllosphere > Phylloplane/Leaf | place: Guanajuato, Mexico | collected...
GCACAAAAAAGCCCGGCACATGGCCGGGCTTTTTCACATCAGGCGTCTGCCAATCAGTTGCCGTATACCGGCAGCTTCTTGCAGATGGCCTTGACCTTCTCACGCACGGCGTCGATCACCGCTTCGTTGTTCAGGTCGGCCAGGATGTCGCAGATCCAGCCGGCCAGTTCGCGGCACTCGGCTTCCTTGAAGCCACGGGTGGTGACGGCCGGGGTGCCGAAACGCAGGCCCGAGGTGACGAACGGCGAGCGTGGGTCGTTCGGGACCGAGTTCTTGTTGACGGTGATGAAAGCCTTGCCCAAGGCGGCGTCGGCGTCCTTACCGGAGATTTCCTGTTTGATCAGCGACAGCAGGAACAGGTGGTTCTGGGTGCCGCCGGAGACGACGTCGAAACCACGCTCGATGAACACTTCGGCCATGGCCTGGGCGTTCTTCACCACTTGCTGCTGGTAGGCCTTGAACTCAGGCTGCAGCGCTTCCTTGAAGCAGATCGCCTTGGCGGCGATGACGTGCTCCAGCGGGCCGCCCTGGGCGCCCGGGAAGACCGCGGAGTTCAGCTTCTTCTCGATGTCGGCGTTGGCACGGGCCAGGATCAGGCCGCCACGCGGACCGCGCAGGGTCTTGTGGGTGGTGGTGGTCACCACGTCGGCGAACGGAACCGGGTTCGGGTACACGCCAGCGGCGACCAGGCCAGCCACGTGGGCCATGTCGACGAACAGGTAGGCACCGACCTTGTCGGCGATTTCACGGAAGCGTGGGAAGTCCAGGACCTGCGAGTAGGCGGAGAAGCCGGCGACGATCATCTTCGGCTTGTGCTCCAGGGCCAGTGCCTCGACTTCGTCGTAGTCGATCAGGCCGTTGGCGTCGATGCCGTACTGGATGGCGTTGTACAGCTTGCCCGAGGAGGAAACGCTGGCGCCGTGGGTCAGGTGACCGCCGTGGGCCAGGCTCATGCCCAGGATGGTGTCACCGGCCGACAGCAGGGCCAGGTAGACGGCGGCGTTGGCCTGGGAACCGGCGTGCGGCTGGACGTTGGCGTAGTCGGCGCCGAACAGCTCCTTGGCGCGGTCGATGGCCAGCTGCTCGACGACGTCGACGTACTCGCAACCACCGTAGTAACGCTTGCCTGGGTAGCCTTCGGCGTACTTGTTGGTCAGAACCGAACCCTGGGCCTCCATGACCGCCGGGCTGGTGTAGTTTTCCGAAGCGATCAGCTCGATATGCTCTTCCTGGCGCAGGGCTTCTTGCTGCATGGCTTCGAAGAGCTCGGCGTCGTACTTGGCAATGGTCAAATCACGGCTGAACATGGCGGTCCTCAAGGATCGGGCAGAATTGGGGGTGCATTCTAACCGATTGATTCGCCGCTGGCATATGAAGTGGCATCAAGTCGCGGACCAATGGGCTTCATGTTGCAACCCGCGTCGTTTCTGGGCTGGAGTTGACTTCGGGGTCCGGTTTTTCCAGGGTGTATGGGGGCTGCGTGGGAGCGGGCTTGCCCCGCGATCTGGCCGTCAAATGATGTGGCCAGGGCTTGGCCCATCGCGGGGCAAGCCCGCTCCCACGACGTTCGCGAAGAAACCCGCGGCGCGACTACTGGAACATGAACAACGTCTCGTTGCTGAACTGCGCCTCGAACTGGTTGGCCGGCATCGGCCGGCCGAACAGGTAGCCCTGAACCTCGTCGCAGCCGTGCTCGCGCAGGAACTCCAGTTGCTCGTGGGTCTCCACGCCCTCGGCGATCACCGCCAGGTTGAGGCTGTGGGCCATGGCGATGATCGCCCGGGCGATCTGTGCGTCCTGCTCGCCCTCGGGCAGGCCGTCGACGAAGGTGCGGTCGATCTTGAGCACGTCGATGGGGAACTGCTTGAGGTAGTTGAGCGACGAGTAGCCGGTGCCGAAGTCGTCGACCGCGATGCTCAGGCCGAGGTTCTTCAGGCTGTCGAGGATCTGCATGGCCTCGTTGACCTCGCGCATCAGGATGCTCTCGGTCAGCTCCAGCTCCAGGCAAGCCGGGGGCAGCCCGGTTTCCTCGAGGATGGTGGCGATGCGCGTGCCCAGCTGGCCGTCGGAGAACTGCCGGGCGGAAATGTTCACCGACACCTTCGGCACCCGCACCTTCTCCTTGTGCCAGGCCTTGAGCTGGCGGCACGCCTCGCGCAGCACCCAGTCGCCGACGTCGACCACCAGGCCCAGTTCCTCGATCACCGGGATGAAGTCGCCCGGCGGCACCAGGCCGCGGGTCGGGTGGCGCCAGCGCAGCAGCGCCTCGGCGCCGGTCAGGCGCTTGCCGTCGCCGCTGAACTGCGGCTGGTAGTAGAGGATGAACTCGTTCTGCTCCAGGGCATGGCGCAGGTCGCTTTCCAGCTCCAGGCGCTCCAGGGCGCTGGCGTTCATGTCGGTCTGGTAGAACTGGAAGTTGTTCTTGCCGCGCTCCTTGGCGTGGTACATCGCCGTGTCGGCGTTCTTCATGAGTTTGCTGAGCTCGCTGCCGTCCTGCGGACTCAGGGCGATACCGATACTGGCGGTAACGAAGAACTCGCGGTTTTCCAGGACGAACGGCGTGACCAGCCCCTCGAGGATATTCTCGGCGACATGGATGGCCCGGTTGAGCGCCTGCTCGCGGCTGGCCTTGGGCTGCAGCAGCAGGGTGAATTCGTCGCCGCCCATGCGCGCCACGGTGTCGTCGTCGTCGACGCAGGCCAGCAGGCGCTCGGCCATGTCCTTGAGCATGCGGTCGCCCGCAGCATGGCCGAGGGAGTCGTTGATCGGCTTGAAACGGTCGAGGTCGAGGAACATCAGCACCACCCAGGCCTTCTGTCGTTCGGCCTGCTGCAGGGCGGTGTACAGGCGGTCCTGGAACAGCGTGCGGTTGGGCAGGTGGGTCAGGGCGTCATAGTAGGCCAGGCGGTGGATGCGCTGTTCGCTGGCCTTGCGCTCGCTGATGTCGGTGAAGAAGCACACGTAGCTGGCGAGGTCGCCCTCGTCGTCGAGCACCGCGGTGATGCCCACCCACGCCGGGTAGTGCTCGCCGTTGCGGCGCTTGAGCCAGACCTCGCCTTCCCAGGTGCCGCGCTGGCTCAGCTGCTTGAGCACGTAGCCCAGCTGGGCGCTTTGTTGCTGTTCGACGGTGAGCATGCCGGGCAACTGGTCGAGCACTTCGGCCACGGCATAGCCGCTGACCCGGCTGAAGGCCTCGTTGGCCTGGACGATATAGCCGGCCGGGTCGGTGATGAGGATCGCCGAGGTGGAGTGTTCGAACACCGTCGCGGCCATGCGCAGGTCTTTCTCGGCCCGGCGCTGCTGGCTGATATCACGGCCCACGCCGAGCACGCCCTCGAAGCGCTCGTGTTCGTCCCAGACCAGCACCAGGCGCAATTCGATGGGGATCTTGCGGCCATCGGCGCGCAGGCAGTCGAACAGGAACAGCTGGGTGGGCAGGGTGCTGCGCAACTGGGCCAGTTGCTCACTGTCGCCCAGCACCTTGCTGACCCGCTCCAACAGGCTGTAGACGCCGCTGAGCTGGGCGGGGTTGGCGACGATCGACTGCCAGCCATTGGCGAAGATCCAGTCGGCCTGGTAGCCCAGCACCGCCTGCACCGAGGGGCTGACGTAGTTCAGCTGCAGCTGGCTGTCGGTGGAGAAGATCACGTCGCTGATGCTCTCGGCGAGCATGCGGTAGCGCTGCTCGCTGTCGCGCAGGGACTCGCTGGCCTCGATCTGCACGGTGACGTCCTTGCCCACGCCGATGATGCGGGTGACCAGGCCCTCGCTGTCGCGGGTCAGCACCTGTTCGCGGATGTCGTAGCAGCGCCAGCCGCCGTCGCGGTGGCGGAAGCGCAACTGGCAGTGCAGCGACTGGCCGTAGCTGGTGTCGCGCTGCTGCTGGCGCAGGGCGCGGTAGTGCTCGGCGTCGCCGGGGTGCAGGAGCATTTCCCAGAAGCGGTCGCCCATCTGTGCCAGCTCCACGCGGTCGTAGCCCAGGGTCTGGCCGAGGTGGCGGTTGCTGAAGATCATCCGCTGGCTGTTGACGTCCTGCACGTAGAGCTGGTCGGGCACGGTGCGCACCACGTCCGACCAGAAGCCTTCGCGTTCGAGCAGCGACAGTTCCACCTGCTTGCGGCTGGTGATGTCGCTGATGCTCAGGATCACCGCCTGGTAGTCGCGGCGCTGCTGGGGCAGGCGCGCCATCAGCCACAGGTGCAGCTCGCCGCCCAGCGGGGCGGGCAGGCGCACTTCCAGCTCAAGCTGCTGGCGTTCTTCGATCAGCGCGTCGATCAGTTGCATGCCGACACTGTCGCGGCTGTCGCCGCTGCCCTCGATCAGGCGCTGCCAGGCGCCTTCGTGGCAGTCGACGTTGAGCAGCTGGCGCGCCACCTGGTTGATCTCGGTGATCTTCAGTTCCGCCAGCAGCGTGCGGCGCAGCCTGGTGTCCAGCGCCAGGCTCTGCTTGAGCGCGGCGCGGTTGCGCAGGTGGTAGCGGTCGAGCTGGCCGGGCAGGCTGGACAGGTCGAGCACGCACAGGGCCACGCCGGTGCCCTCGAAGATTTCCTGGTAGCGTCGGCGATCTTCCTGCAGAGCGCGCTGGCGGCGGCGCATGTTGATCAGCGCCAGCACCGGCAGCAGGGCGCAGAACAACACCAGCACGCACTTGCCGATCAGCGCCGGCAGCAGTTTGTCGCGGGCAAGGCCGGCGTCGAACAGGCCGCGCAGTTGCCAGGTGCTGTTGTCGATGAACGCGAGCATCACGCTCTGCAACGGCTCGTCGCTGGTCTGGCGCTGGCCGTGGTGCTGGATGATCTCGCCGCTGCGGCTGTTTTCCAGCAGCCACAGGGGATGGGTGGGGCCGTCCAGGTGGCGGGTCAGCTCCTGGTAGTAGTCCGGGCTCAGGCGCAGCAGCCAGTAGCCGCGATCCTGCTCTGTCGGCTGGCGCAGCAGCAGGTACACCCGCTGGTTGTCGGCACCGTTGCCATAGAAGAAGCCGCGGCCCTGGTTCAGTTGCAGGAGGTCGTCAATCAACTGACGGTCCGGCGTGCCGTCGAGGCTGTCGCTGCGCACCTGCCCGGTGGCGTCCAGCCAGGCCAAGTCGCGCAAGGCCGGCAGGCGTGCCTGCAGGGTGGTGAGCAGGCTCGGCAGGGCGGCGGGCGCCGGTGGTTTGACGTAAGGCTGAACCAGGTTCAGCGATTGCTGGGCCTTGAGTGCCATGTTCAGGCTCAGGTGATCGGCCAGTTCGGCGCTGGTCGCCAGGCTCTGCTGACGCAGGTCGGCCTGGGTATGGCGGAACTGGGCGAACAGTTGCCACAACAGCAAACCCAGCAAAACCAGGGCGAGCAGGGCCAGCGCCCCCTTGAGCGAGCCACGCAGGTGTGTGCCGGCCGAGGTGTCGGCGGGCCGCAGGGATGACGGTTGCGTGAGATTGGTCAAGCGTTGGATCCTGCGATTTGGCTGGCGATGGCAGGGGTTGCGTCCTCGCAGCATGCACGGCGCGTGCCGTGGTCGCTGGGCGCACTATAAGAGGCACGCGAGAAGCCGACTAGCATGCCCGCAAACATGGCAAAGTGCCAGTCTGCTTGTCGGCGACCCGCCCGGCAGCCGGTCATGTCGGTTCGGCAAGCCCCTGCAACCTGTGCGAGAATGCCGCCCGCTTCATAGTCAACGCAACGGAGATGTACGGTTTTGGTTACCCACTATTCCACCAATGGCCTCGATTCCGCCTGTGGGCGCAGCAGTCAGACCCTGGTCAGCACTGCCGTGACCGAGGACGTATCCTGCAAGACCTGCCAGCGTTCGCTGGCCAAGCCGGACACGGCTGCCACCAGTGCCAACAAGACGCCGTCGCTGGCCGAACTGCGCAAGCAGGCCAAGCCCGCAGTCGAGACCGTCGCCCAGGCGCCTGCCAAGCCTGCTGCCGCGCCCGCCAAGGTCGCGAGCAAGCCCGCCGCCAAGGCTGCTGAAAAACCTGCCCGTAGCGGCGGCTTCAGCGTCAAGGCCGCCTGGGCTGCGCGCCTGGCCGAGCAATCGGACCGTTGCCGCCTGCCGCGCGGCAAGGCCAAGCAAGCGCACGTCTGAGCCTGCGTCACCTCGATCGCGGGTCAAGTCCGCTCCCACGCAACAACGCCGTGGCGTGGGAGCGGGCTTGACCCGCGATAGCCGCCGAACGGCGCCGCCATCTACCCATCTGTGCAACGCCGCGAGTTGGCGTAGAATGGCCCACTTTGTTCAACGACACCCCGTAATCACATCCCCCTGGCCCATGCCGGGGCGCGTGTCTTTACCTATCTGATAGAGGGCTTGGTTTTGGCTCAATACGTCTACACCATGCATCGGCTGAGCAAGGTCGTGCCGCCGAAGCGGGAAATTCTCAAGAACATTTCCCTGTCGTTCTTCCCTGGCGCCAAGATCGGCGTGCTGGGCCTGAACGGCGCGGGTAAATCGACCCTGCTGCGGATCATGGCGGGCGTCGACAAGGAATTCGACGGCGAAGCCCGTCCGATGCCCGACATCAACGTCGGCTACCTGCCCCAGGAGCCGCAGCTGGATCCGACCAAGACCGTGCGTGAAGTGGTCGAGGAAGCGGTCAGCGTGATCAAGGACGCCCAGGCCCGCCTGGACGAGGTCTATGCCGCCTACGCCGACCCGGACGCCGACTTCGACAAGCTGGCTGCCGAGCAGGCCAAGCTCGAGGCCATCCTGCAGGCCGCCGACGGCCACAACCTGGAGCGTCAGCTGGACGTCGCCGCCGACGCCCTGCGCCTGCCGGCCTGGGACGCCAGGATCGAGCACCTGTCCGGTGGCGAGAAGCGCCGCGTGGCCCTGTGCCGCCTGCTGCTGTCGGCCCCCGACATGCTGCTGCTGGACGAACCGACCAACCACCTGGACGCCGACTCGGTGGCCTGGCTTGAGCGCTTCCTCCACGACTTCCCCGGCACCGTGGTGGCGATCACCCACGACCGTTACTTCCTCGACAACGTCGCCGGCTGGATCCTCGAACTGGACCGCGGCGCCGGTATCCCGTACGAAGGCAACTACTCGGGCTGGCTGGAAGCCAAGTCGGAGCGTCTGGCCCAGGAATCCAAGCAGCAGAGCGCCCACGAGAAGGCCATGAAGGAGGAACTGGAGTGGGTGCGCAAAGGCGCGAAAGCCCGCCAGTCCAAGTCCAAGGCCCGTCTGCAGCGCTTCGAAGAGATGCAGTCGCAGGAATTCCAGAAGCGCAGCGAGACCAACGAGATCTACATCCCGGCCGGTCCGCGCCTGGGCGACAAGGTCATCGAGTTCAAGAACGTCACCAAGGGCTACGGCGATCGCGTGCTGATCGACAACCTGTCGTTCGCCATGCCCAAGGGCGCCATCGTCGGCGTGATCGGCGGCAACGGTGCCGGTAAGTCGACCCTGTTCCGCATGCTGATGGGCAAGGAGCAGCCGGACTCGGGCAGCATCGAGATCGGTGAAACCGTGCAGCTGGCCTGCGTCGACCAGAGCCGCGAGGACCTGGACGGCAGCAAGACCGTGTTCCAGCAGATCTCCGACGGTTCCGACCAGATCCGCATCGGCAGCTACGAGATCCCGTCGCGCACCTATGTCGGCCGCTTCAACTTCAAGGGCGGCGACCAGCAGAAGTTCGTCAAGGACCTCTCCGGTGGTGAGCGTGGCCGCCTGCACCTGGCCCTGACCCTGAAGGAGGGCGGCAACGTCCTGCTGCTCGACGAACCGTCCAACGACCTCGACGTCGAAACCCTGCGCTCCCTGGAAGAAGCCCTGCTGGACTTCCCGGGCGCCGCCATCGTGATTTCCCACGACCGTTGGTTCCTGGACCGTGTGGCCACTCACATCCTGGCGTACGAGGACGACTCGAGCGTGGTGTTCTTCGAGGGCAACTACACCGAGTACGAAGCCGACCGCAAGAAGCGCCTGGGCGACGCCGCTGCCCAGCCGCACCGTGTGCGTCACAAGAAACTGGCACAGTAAGCCGGTTTTCGCCGCACCGTAATGGGGCCCTTCGGGGCCCCATTTTTGTGCCTGGAAGATGCTGTTTGTCGTTGTTCGCGTGGGCGCGGGCTTGCCCCGCGATGGCCCGCGTTCAGGCAATCGCGGGGCAAGCCCGCGCCCACGATCCAGTCATTGATTCTGTATACACTTATAGAAAATGCACCAAATAATTTCATAAAAACGACATTTCGCCCTGTTCCAGTGCGATTGGTTCTTGGTACATTCGGGAAAAAACCAAAAACAATCCCTCTTGGTGAGATGTCTACCATGATCGAATCTGTCGACGATTTCCTGGCCCGCCTGCAACAGCGCGACCCGGCCCAGCCCGAATTCCACCAGGCCGTGGAAGAAGTGCTGCGCAGTCTGTGGCCGTTCCTCGAACAAAACCCTCACTACCTCAAGGCCGGCATCCTCGAGCGCATGGTCGAGCCCGAGCGCGCCGTACTGTTTCGCGTGTCGTGGGTCGATGACCAGGGCAAGGTCCAGGTCAACCGTGGCTACCGCATCCAGATGAGCAGCGCCATCGGCCCGTACAAGGGCGGCCTGCGCTTCCACCCGTCGGTGAACCTGGGCGTGCTCAAGTTCCTGGCCTTCGAGCAGGTGTTCAAGAACTCGCTGACGTCGCTGCCCATGGGCGGCGGCAAGGGTGGTTCGGACTTCGATCCGAAGGGCAAGAGCGACGCCGAGGTGATGCGCTTCTGCCAGGCGTTCATGAGCGAGCTGTACCGTCACATCGGTGCCGACCTCGACGTGCCGGCCGGTGACATTGGCGTCGGCGCCCGCGAGATCGGCTTCCTGTTCGGCCAGTACAAGCGCCTGGCCAACCAGTTCACCTCGGTGCTGACCGGCAAGGGCATGACCTACGGCGGCAGCCTGATCCGCCCGGAGGCCACCGGCTACGGTTGCGTGTACTTCGCCGAAGAGATGCTCAAGCGCCAGGACAAGCGCATCGATGGTCGCCGCGTGGCAATCTCCGGCTCCGGTAACGTCGCCCAGTACGCCGCGCGCAAGGTCATGGACCTGGGCGGCAAGGTGATCTCGCTGTCCGACTCCGAAGGCACGCTGTTCTGCGAAGCCGGCCTGAACGACGCGCAATGGGATGCGCTGATGGAACTGAAGAACGTCAAGCGCGGCCGTCTCAGCGAGCTGGCCGGGCCGTTCGGCCTGGAGTTCCGTAAGGGCCAGACCCCATGGTCCCTGCCGTGCGACATCGCCCTGCCGTGCGCCACCCAGAACGAACTGAACGCCGAGGACGCCCGTACCCTGCTGCGCAACGGCTGCATCTGCGTGGCCGAGGGCGCCAACATGCCGACCACCCTGGAGGCTGTGGATATCTTCATCGAGGCCGGCATCCTCTATGCGCCGGGCAAGGCTTCCAACGCCGGCGGCGTGGCCGTGTCGGGCCTGGAGATGTCGCAGAACGCCATGCGCCTGCTGTGGACCGCGGGCGAGGTGGACAGCAAGCTGCACCACATCATGCAGTCGATCCACCATGCTTGCGTGCATTACGGGGAAGAAGCTGATGGGCGCATCAATTATGTCAAGGGCGCGAATATTGCCGGATTCGTGAAAGTTGCCGATGCCATGCTGGCGCAGGGCGTGGTCTGATCCTGGATCGCAGGGGCCGCTTTGCGGCCCTTTCGCGGCACAAGGCCGCTCCTACAGAAAAGCGCAATTCCCTGTAGGAGCGGCCTTGTGCCGCGAAAGGGCTGCAAAGCAGCCCCATGGCCCTCAACCGTCAACCTCGATTTCAATAATCTCGATCATCTGATCCCCCACCGGCCTTCGCCACAACACCTCATCCCCAGGCCCCGCCCCCAGCAACGCCCGCCCCAGCGGAGAGCCCCAGTTGATCAGCCCGTGCAGCACATCTGCCTGGTCTTCGCCCACCAGTTGCACCTGATGCTCCCGGCCATCCTCATCGACGAAACGCACCCGACTGCCAATCTGTACCTTCTCCGTGGACGTGGCCGCAGGCACCACCTGTGCACTCTGCACGCGGGCGCTGAAGTAGCGCAGGTCGCGCTCGGTATCAGCCAGTCGCTGTTGATCGGCCCGCTCGCCCTGCGCCTGCAGTTCGCCGCGCAGCGCGTTCAGCGCGGCCAGCCGTTGCTGCAACTGGGCAAGGCCGGTGGCGGTGACATAGTTGGGCTGGTCGCTGACCCGCCGTTCCACCGGCTGGCTGGCCTGGGCGGCGGCCTGGTCCTCGTTGACGAATGCTCGGCTCATGCAGGGGCCTCCTTGTACTGGAGACCATCGTGGCAGGTTGCGGGTTGCAACGGTTGTCCGTTTGCGACGTCATTTGCGGCGATAGGCGCGGGCGGCGTCCTGGTCCTTTTCCTGCTGCCAGTCGCGGTCGCGCTCGTCCCAGTAGCGTTCGCGGTATTGGCGCAGGTCTTCGTTGGACTGCATCGCCTGGCACTGGCGAAAGCCGTCGTCCCAGCCGCTTTCGTACTGGCGATTGCGCAGGTAGCGCGGAACATCCTTGCGAAAGTCGCCGGCCATCAGCCCGGCGGCCTGGCGACCGCTGCTGCAGCCGTCCTGGAAGCCGTCGGCGTAGGCGGGGGGATAGCCCTGGTTGACCATCTGTTCATGGGTGGTCTCGCATCCCGCCAGCAGCAATCCGACACACAGGCCCAACCAATACCGCGACATATCCACAAGACCTTTGACGTAATGGTGGAAAGTCTAGGG
>Ga0268257_1003185_pt1 | contig 10670 bp, 11 predicted proteins | sample AgamicAtPrz_FD_200249 | JGI IMG/M metagenome (GOLD analysis project Ga0268257, IMG submission 200249) | Agave microbial communities from Guanajuato, Mexico - At.P.rz (v2) (version 3) | ecosystem: Host-associated > Plants > Phyllosphere > Phylloplane/Leaf | place: Guanajuato, Mexico | collected...
AGGTGTCCTTCCAAGACCTCAAGGCAGCAAAAACAGCGACATGCGAGGGGTTTGAATGTCCCTTCCATTCGTCTGCTTTTTGTTTAACTAATGTTTCAGAGGTGCGCAGGAAGGGGTTGGTCAGGCGTTCCAGGCCGATCGTTGATGGCAAGGTGATGCAATTGTCGGCACGCAAGCGGGTAACGTCCGCGAACCGTTGCTGAACATGCAGGTTGCCAGGTTCCACCGCCTGGGCGAAACGCAGGTTGCTCAAGGTGTATTCATGGGCGCAGTACACCTCGGTGTGTGCAGGCAGCGCCGCCAGGCGGGCCAGGGCCGGCTGCATCTGCTCGGGGGTGCCTTCGAACATGCGTCCGCAACCGGCGGCGAACAGGGTGTCGCCACTGAACAGCACGGGGGTTGCCGGCTGGTCGCTGAAGAAGGCGATATGGCCGAGGGTGTGACCGGGCACGGCCAGCACCTGGAAGGTCACATCCAGCACGGTCACCTGGTCGCCATCGTCCAGCGCCAGGTCACGGCACGGAATGCGTTCCCGGGCCGGGCCGCACACCCGCGCCCCGGTCAGTTGCTTGAGCCGTTCCACGCCGCCGACGTGGTCATGGTGATGGTGGGTGACAAGAATGTCGCTCAGCACCCAGCCCGGGTGCGCCGACAGCCAGCCTTCCACTGGGCCGGCATCTCCCGGATCGACCACCGCGCAGCGGCGTTTGGCAGTATCCTGTAACAACCAGATGTAGTTGTCGGAGAAAGCGGGGAGAGCATCGATCTGTATCATGGTGCGGATCCGATTCGCCTAGCGTGGCACATGAGGGCATCTTAGCCGCGATGGCGCGGTGCGAGAACCTTCGAGGGAGAGCGCAATGACCGACCAAGCCTTTGCCCAGGCCGACCCGGACTGGGTCAAGCTGATCAGCCTGGCCCGTGAGTGGTTCAACGGCCCACTCGGCCAGCTGATGCTCAAGGAGGAGGAAAAACTGCTTGAAGAAGAGCTCGGGCGCTTCTTCGGCGGTTACCTTGTTCACTATGGGCCGTGCGCCGAGCCGCCACCCAGCGCCCCGCAGGTGCAGCGCAACGTGCGCCTGGGCGCGCCGCTGCCAGGGGTGGAGATCGTCTGTGAAGAACAGGCCTGGCCGCTGAGCGAGCACGCCGCCGACGTGGTGGTCCTGCAGCATGGCCTGGATTTCAGCCTGTCACCCCACGGTTTGCTGCGCGAGGCCGCCAGCGCGGTGCGCCCTGGCGGGCACCTGCTGATTATCGGCATCAACCCATGGAGCGGTTGGGGCGTGCGCCATCTGTTCAGCCATGGCGCCTTGCGCAAGGCCCGCTGCATCTCCCCTTCGCGGGTGGGTGACTGGCTCAACCTGCTGGGCTTCGCGCTGGAGAAACGCCGCTTCGGGTGCTATCGTCCGCCGCTCGCCTCTGCCGCCTGGCAGCAGCGCCTGGCGGGTTGGGAACGCCTGGCCGGGGGCTGGCAGGGCTCCGGTGGCGGCGTCTACCTGCTGGTGGCGCGCAAGATGGTGGTAGGCCTGCGGCCGCTGCGCCCGGAACGTCGCGAACCGATGGGCAAGCTGCTGCCGTTGCCGCTGGCCAAGGTCAACCGCACGGCGGTCAATCCGGACACTGAAAAGCACTGAACATGAGTGGTACATGAGCGAAAGCGTCGAGATGTTTACCGATGGTGCCTGCAAGGGCAACCCCGGCCCGGGCGGCTGGGGGGTCCTTATGATCTACAAGGGCGTCGAGAAGGAACTGTGGGGCGGCGAACGCGAAACCACCAACAACCGCATGGAACTGATGGCGGCGATCCAGGGGCTGATGGCGCTCAAGCGCGAATGCGAGGTGGTGCTGACCACCGACTCGCAGTACGTGATGAAGGGCATCAACGAATGGATGGTCAACTGGAAGAAGCGCGGCTGGAAGACCGCCAGCAAGGAGCCGGTGAAGAACGCCGACCTGTGGCAGCTGCTGGACCAGCAGGTCAACCGCCACAAGGTGACCTGGAAATGGGTGCGCGGGCATATCGGCCACCCCGGCAACGAACGCGCCGACCAGCTCGCCAACCGTGGGGTCGATGAGGTGCGCGCGCAGCGCTGAGCTGGGGTACAATCGCCACCTTTGTGACTGATGCAAGTTGGAGCGCCCCGCGTGGAGCAGCAGCAAGATAAGCGGTTTGTCATTCTCGATACCGAAACCACGGGTATGCCGGTCAGCGAAGGCCACCGGATCATCGAGATCGGCTGTGTCGAGGTGATCGGTCGGCGCCTGACCGGGCGGCACTTCCACGTCTACCTGCAGCCGGACCGCGAGAGTGACGAGGGCGCCATCAACGTCCACGGTATCACCGATGCCTTCCTGGTCGGCAAGCCACGCTTTGCCGATGTCGCCGAAGAATTCTTCGAATTCATCCAGGGCGCCACGCTGGTCATTCACAACGCGGCGTTCGACGTTGGCTTCATCAACAACGAGTTCGCCCTGCTGGGCCAGCACGACCGCGCCGACATCTCGCAGCACTGCACCATCCTCGACACCCTGCTGCTGGCGCGCGCGCGCCATCCGGGGCAGCGCAACAGCCTCGATGCGCTGTGCAAACGCTACGACATCGACAACTCGGGCCGTGAACTGCACGGCGCACTGCTCGACTCGGAACTGCTGGCTGACGTCTACCTGGCGATGACCGGTGGCCAGACCAGCCTGTCGCTGGCGGGCCACGGTGCCGACGCCGGGGATGACGGCCAGGCGGCGGCTGGCAGCGAGATCCGCCGGATTGTCGGGCGTGCACCGGGGCGGGTGATCATGGCCAATGCCGAGGAGCTGGAGGCGCATGCCGAGCGCCTGGCGGCGATTGCCAAGTCGGCTGGTGGGCCCGCGATGTGGCAGGTGCTGACCGAGACGCCAGCCGGTTGATAGCCTGCCGCGAGGTGCTGCGGCCGCGTTGCGGCCCTTTCGCGACACGAGGCCGTTCCTGCAGCTAACCTCATTGGGACTCCATGTCCTTCGGAGGTAGCCACCTGATGTACAAGGACCTCAAGTTCCCCATCCTCATCGTCCACCGTGCCATCAAGGCCGACAGCGTTGCCGGCGAGCGTGTGCGCGGTATCGCCGAGGAGCTGAGCCAGGACGGCTTTACCGTCATCAAGGCCGCCGACCACGCCGAAGCGCGCCTGGTCGCCACCACCCACCACGGCCTGGCCTGCATGCTGATCGCCGCCGAAGGTGTCGCCGAGAATACCCACCTGCTGCAGAACATGGCCGAGCTGATCCGCCTGGCTCGACTGCGTGCGCCCAACCTGCCGATTTTCGCCCTGGGCGAGCAGGTCACCCTGGAAAACGCCCCCGCCGAAGCCATGAGCGAGCTGAACCAGCTGCGTGGCATCCTCTACCTGTTCGAAGACACCGTGCCGTTTCTCGCGCGCCAGGTTGCCCGTGCCGCGCACACTTACCTCGATGGCCTGTTGCCGCCGTTCTTCAAGGCCCTGGTGCAGCACACCGCGCAATCCAACTATTCCTGGCACACGCCGGGCCACGGTGGCGGTGTGGCCTACCGTAAAAGCCCGGTGGGCCAGGCTTTCCATCAGTTCTTCGGGGAGAATACCCTGCGCTCGGACCTGTCGGTTTCGGTGCCGGAACTGGGCTCGCTGCTCGACCACACCGGCCCCCTGGCCGCGGCCGAGGCCAGGGCGGCGCGCAACTTCGGCGCCGACCACACCTTCTTCGTCATCAATGGCACCTCCACCGCCAACAAGATCGTCTGGCACGCCATGGTTGGCCGTGACGACCTGGTACTGGTGGACCGCAACTGCCACAAGTCGGTGGTGCATGCGATCATCATGACCGGCGCCATCCCCCTGTACCTGTGCCCCGAACGCAACGAACTGGGGATCATCGGGCCGATCCCGCTCAGTGAATTCAGCCCCGCGTCGATCCAGGCGAAGATACAGGCCAACCCGCTCGCGCGCGACCGCGGGCAGCGCATCAAGCTGGCGGTGGTGACCAACTCCACCTACGACGGCCTGTGCTACCACGCCGGGCTGATCAAGCAGACCCTCGGCGCCAGTGTCGAGGTGCTGCACTTCGACGAGGCCTGGTTCGCCTACGCGGCGTTCCACGGCTTCTTCACCGGGCGCTACGCCATGGGCACGGCCTGTGCGGCAGACAGCCCGCTGGTGTTCAGCACCCATTCCACCCACAAGCTATTGGCCGCGTTCAGCCAGGCCTCGATGATTCACGTGCAGGACGGGGCCAGGCGCCAACTGGACCGGGACCGCTTCAACGAAGCGTTCATGATGCACATTTCGACCTCGCCGCAGTACAGCATCCTCGCCTCGCTGGACGTGGCCTCGACCATGATGGAAGGCCCGGCCGGGCACTCACTGCTGCAAGAAATGTTCGACGAGGCCCTGAGTTTCCGCCGCGCCCTGGCCAACCTGCGCGAGCACATTGCCGCAGACGACTGGTGGTTCAGCATCTGGCAGCCGCCGGGCACCGAAGGCATCCATCGCCTGGCCGCGCAGGACTGGCTGCTGCAGCCGGGCGCCGAGTGGCATGGTTTCACGGAAGTGGCGGATGACTATGTGCTGCTCGACCCGCTGAAAGTGACGCTGGTAATGCCTGGCCTGAGTGCGGGCGGTGCGCTGGGCGAACATGGTATCCCGGCGGCGGTGGTCAGCAAGTTCCTCTGGGAGCGCGGGCTGGTGGTGGAAAAGACCGGCTTGTACAGCTTCCTGGTGCTGTTCTCCATGGGCATTACCAAGGGCAAGTGGAGCACGTTGCTCACCGAGTTGCTGGAGTTCAAGCGCCATTATGACGGCAACACAGCGCTGAACGACTGCCTGCCCAGCGTGATGGCTGCCGATGCGTCCCGCTACCAGGGCATGGGCTTGCGCGAGCTGTGCGACCAGTTGCATGGCTGCTACCGCAGCAATGCCACCGCCAAGCAACTGAAGCGGCTATTCACCTGCTTGCCGGAGGTCGCCATGAGCCCGGCCAGTGCCTATGACCAGATGGTGCGTGGCGAAGTGGAGGCGGTGCCGATCGAGGCGCTGTCGGGGCGGGTGGCGGCGGTGATGCTGGTGCCGTACCCGCCGGGCATCCCATTGATCATGCCGGGGGAACGGTTCACCGAAGCGACCCGCTCGATACTCGACTACCTGGCCTTTGCCAGGGCGTTCAACCAGGGCTTCCCAGGCTTTCTCGCCGACGTGCATGGCCTGCAGAGCGAAAGTGGCCGCTACACGGTGGATTGCATCAAGGAATGCGAATGAGCTCGACGCCGCTGCGGGCCAGTTCGAAGCGGTTTTCACCCAGGTGGTTGACCTTGTCGCCAATGGCCAGGCGGTAAGTGGTGATGGGCGCGCCCAGCGTGCTGCCGTCCACTTGCAGGGTCGACTCCTGAAACTCGTGCACGGGGTAGATGCGGCCTTCGGCGTCACGGGCGTGGAATTGGCCGACCATTACTGCTGCCATTTGTGGGAAAACCTCTGAATTTCGTAGGGAATGTCTGAACGGATAGACCGTGGAACCGCCTCGGAAGTTTTCGCCCGCCGGAAAAAAAACCAAAGTGGCGAACAACGGTCATCTATAACTACAACGTCCCTTTACCCAGCAAAGGTTGGAAATTGCCATGACCCAGGTGTATTCGGTAGCAGTCGTCGTCGGTAGCTTGCGCAAGGACTCCTACAACCGCAAGGTTGCCCGCGCACTCTCGGAGCTGGCGCCGTCCAGCCTGGCCCTGAAGATCGTCGAGATCGGCGACTTGCCGCTGTACAACGAGGATGTCGAGGCCGATGCGCCGCCGCAATCGTGGAAGCGTTTTCGCGATGAGATCCGCCGCAGCGATGCAGTGCTGTTCGTGACCCCGGAGTACAACCGTTCGGTGCCGGGCTGCCTGAAGAATGCCATCGATGTCGGCTCGCGGCCCTACGGGCAAAGTGCCTGGAGTGGCAAGCCGACGGCGGTGGTCAGTGTATCGCCGGGAGCCATTGGTGGCTTTGGTGCCAACCATGCCGTGCGGCAGTCGCTGGTATTCCTGGACATGCCATGCATGCAGATGCCCGAAGCCTACATTGGCGGTGCGGCGAGCCTGTTCGACGAGGCCGGCAAGCTCAACGACAAGACCCGGCCGTTCCTGCAAGGGTTCATCGACAAGTTCGCTTCGTGGGTGAAGTTGAACAGGGCGGTTTGACCGCCTTGAGCGGCCTGGTGTCGCGAAGGCTGCGCAGCAGCCCTTTCGCGACACCAGGCCAGCTGTGTGCAGCGCTTCAGCGGAAGCTGTAGGAAACCCCGGCATACACGGCGAACCCTTCGCCCGGTGTCGAGCGGGCGACGTCCTTGCCCGCGTCGTTGTAGCCGGGTGTCACCGTTGCCGCGTAGCGTTTGTTGGTCAGGTTGCGCAGGTCAAGCCAGGTCTGCCAGTCCTGTTTCGGTGAATTCCAGCCGAGGCGCGCGCCGAGCAAGGCATAGGCGTCGGCGTGGTAGCTGTTGGCATAGTCGACTTGCACCTTCGATGCCATCTGCGTGTTGATCCCCGCGTAGAACCCGCTGGGCCAGTCGTGGCGCAGCTCGGCCTGGTAGTAGTGCATCGGGATGCCGGGCAGGCGGTTGTCGCCGAACTGGTCGTCGTCGCGGTAGTGGAAGTCACTGAAGGTGTAGGCCTGGCGCAAGCTGAGCCTGCCAGCCCCGGCGCGTTCCCACAGGGTGCTGTCGAGGCCTGCCTCCACCCCCTGGTGCACGGTGGCGCTGGCATTGAATTCCTTGGCCGGAGCGCCCTGCAGGATTTCCACGGCCAGCAGTTCATGTCGCACCTGCGCGTAGTACCAGGCCAGGTCCCAATGGCCTATTGCCGAATCGCCGCGCGCGCCCAGCTCCAGCGTGGTGGCTGTCTGGTTCTGCATTTCGATCGGTTGGTAGGCGGTCGGCGCGCTCCAGATCAGCGCCCAGGGATGTGGAGGTTCGACCGAGCGGCTCAGGTTGCCGTACACCTGCAGGTCCGGGTGGAGGTCATAGCGCAGCCCCAGGCGAGGTGCGTAGTCCCAGTCATGCAGGCTTACCTTGCCGCCTTCGGCAGGGTAGGTGACCGCACTTTCGCGACGCGTGTAGATCAGCGCCAGGCCAGTGGTCAGCCACAGGTCCGGCACCAGTTCCAGGTCATTGCCGGCATGCAGCACGGTGTCCGAACCTTGGTAGGTGAAGTCGCGGGTGCGCTTGCCGAACACGTCACCCGTCCGTTCGAATTGCGAGGCGCCGCTGTTGGGCAGGTGCTTGGTGGTGCGCCAGCCAACGGTGGTCTTGCTGTCGTGGCCCATCAGGGTGTCGCGGCGGAAGTAATTCAAGGTGCCGCTGACATCGGTGTAGGCCACCTTCAGGCGCATCGGGCCTTCGCGCAGGTCCATCGGGTAGTCGTGGTAGACCAGGCCGGCTTCCAGGCGTGCATCGTCGTCGAGGTAGAAGGTGGTCTTGTTGCCCAGCCAGGTGCTGCCCGGCTGAGGGCGGCTGTCGTCGCGGGCCAGGTAGTTCGGGTTGGCAGCGCGGGGGTGGTGCTTGATCTGCTCCTTGGTCAGGCGCCCGGCCAGTTCGTTCTCGGTTTCCCGATAACGCAGGTAGAAGCGGGTTTCCAGGTCAGGGTTGAAGCGGTAGCCGAAGTTGGCGGCAACGCCTTTCGCACTGCCGCTGCTGTGCGCCTGGTAGCCGTCATACTCCGAATCGGTCAGCGCCAGGTAATAGTCGAAGTTGCCCAGTACCTGGCCCGAACTCACCTGGCGGTGCTGATAGCCACGGCTGCCGACTTCGTAGCGCACCTGCAGCGGCGCGGTGTCGTAGCCGGTGTGGGTGATGTAGTTGAGTGCTCCGCCCAGGGCCAGCGCGCCCTGATCGAAGCCATTGGCACCACGCAGCACTTCGGCACGGCTCAGCCACAGCGGCTCGAACAGTTCGTACGGCGTACCGCCCGGGCCGGTCAGGGGCAGGCCGTCGAACATCGTGTACACCCCGGAGCCATGGGCCCCTGGGGCGCGGTTGATGCCCGAGCCGCGGATCGACAGCTTGATGCCATCGTTGCCAGCCGATTGGGCGAATACCCCGGGCTGGTAGGCGAGCACGTCCTGGTTGCTTGCGACCCGGCCTTGTCCAGCACGCTGCATGTCCACCAGGTTGGTCGCCCCAGGCACCTCGCGCAGGCGTTCGCGGGCTGCGCCCAGGTCGTTCTGCTCCTCGTCCGTGATCAGCACCTGGCCCAGTTCGACCGAGGAGGCCGCCGCGGGCTGGTTGGCAGCCAAAGCGACCAGCAGGCCAAGGCAGGACGATAGGGGCAAAACGCAACGCATTGTACGACTCCAGGCGACAGGGCAAAGGACAACGGCGTTGAGACGAGCGAAATCGCGAATAAAGCACGAAGGAATCCGGCAAATTTGCTGCTGGTTTCATCAGGAGTGGTTGTACGAAAGTTCTCTACAAACCGCAGTAGTAGAGCCGCACGGCACGCGCTTCGTAAGGTGGCGGCAGACCGGTAGCGATGCCTGACTCAATCACCTGCGGAGTTCAAACATGAATGACAACCCTCGATGCGCGCAGCAACCTTTGGCGGACGCCCCGGTTCGCCTGACGCCACGTGAACAGCAAGTCCTGTTGTGGTGTGCCTACGGCAAAAGTTCCTGGGAGATCGGCCAGATCCTGGCGTGCAAGGAATCGACGGTGAACTTCCATGTGTCGAACATCCTGCGCAAGTTCGATGTGCCCACCCGGGTGGCGGCGGTGATCAAGGCCATTCGCTATGGCATGCTGGCCGAGCAGTGAGGGGCGAACATGGGCAACGATCCTCTGTTTCCACGTTTTGCCGATAGCCATGACCCGTTCTGGCCACGCATAGATCTGGGCAGGCTGCGCAAGCGGCTGCACCTGCAGTCGTCTGTCAGCGAAACCGCACTGCAAGTGGCCGCCGGCTGCGCGGCCATCGACGCGGCACGCGAGTTCGCGCGCTGGCGTGCGGTACTGCGCGGGCGAGGTTACAAGCGCCTCGAGGACGTCGCCAGGCATGATCACGGGCGCGCATTGCGGATGTGCTATTTGCGCTTTATCGAGGCTGCGGTGCGCTACAACCTGGGGGCGGCTGCTTGCTTGCCTGCTGCACGTCGAGGGCGCAACCATGCCTGATGTCGGCATTCTCGACGCGCCGTGCAGCGCGCTCGTGGCGTTGCTTGAGGTGGATGGCAGTGTGCTGTTCGCCGCGCTGTTGGGCGCGCTGCTGGTGAGCGCGGCGCGTGACCGGCTGATCACCAATACGGCCAGGCGCCTGAAGCTGGGTAAAAAACTGCTGCTGGTATTCGTGACCGTGGGGGTGGGCCACTTGTTCGAGCCGCTGGTGTCGTCACTGGTGCCCTTGCTGACCCGTGGCATGGCAGCCTTCGTGGCTGCCGTGGTCGTGATCCCGATCAGCCTCAAGGTCATGGTCTGGCTCGATACACTGGACCCACGCGAGCTCATCCAGCGTTGGCGAAACCGGGGTTAGCCGGTGGCTGACGCACCCAGTGCATTCAGTTTCTGTTCCAGTTGCTGGATGCGTTGCTTGTCCTTGATGAGCAGCAGCACGGCCTGGCGATCAGCGGGCGATAGCGTGCGCAGGCGGGTGAGCATGTCGTACTCCCAGTCGGGTTCATCCACGGGCGAGGGGGCGGTGGCGACTTCGCCCAGCAGCAGCCAGTCCAGCGAGCAGCGGTGCTGTCGCGCCAGGTCTATGCACAACGAATAGGGAATGCTGTCGCGCACTTTCCAGCTGCTCAAGGTTTGCGGGCTGATCGACAACTTGCGCGAGAGCTCGGCATCGGTCTTGGCGCCGGTCAGAAGCTTGAGGCGGGTGAGCACTGCAGCCAGTACGTGAGTACTCATAACAGATATCCATGACTGGTTTAATGATATTCCATGGGCTTAAACTACTCGTTATGAATACAGCCCTGCGTTTTAAGGAGCATTTGTGCAATGAGAAACATCGAACTGAAGAATAATTCCAAGTTTGCAGCCAATACTGACACAGCTGAGCGATTATTCTTAGGGAACATAGCGTTGAATCATGCTTGCAGGTACGTGCCGTGAGTACTTACAAGCTGGTTTGCCCGCATTGCCACAGCCGGATGCGTATACGCACCAGTGAAGGGCGCCATATTTTCCTGCGCATTGCCTATTTGCAATGCACAACCGAGGCGTGTGGCTGGTCGGTGCGTGCCGAATTCGAAATGACCCATGAGCTTTCACCCAGCGGCATGCCCAACCCGGAAGTTTACCTGCCCTCGGCAAATGGTGAGTTGCGCAGGGCGGCGTTGCCGACGATAGGCCAGAGCGCAGCCGATGAATGAGGTGCCACTGGATGCGATGACAATACCTGCAGAACAGGCAAGGCAGATAAAAAAACACCCCGCATGAGCGGGGTGTCTTGTTTTGCCGGGGTAATCAGCCGATCAGTTGCAGGCCCGCCTGCTGGACCATTTCCAGCAGCGGCTGCGGGTACACGCCAAGCACGAAGGCGAGAATGGCGATGGCCAGCAGCATGACGCCGCCGGTGCGCTGTTCCCACTTCAGCGGGGCGTCGTGGCGACGCAGGTTCGGCTCGACCAGGTACAGGGTGACCATGACGCGCAGGTAGTAGTAGACACCGATGGCGCTACCGATCACCAGCGCACCGACCA
>Ga0268257_1003189_pt1 | contig 10663 bp, 9 predicted proteins | sample AgamicAtPrz_FD_200249 | JGI IMG/M metagenome (GOLD analysis project Ga0268257, IMG submission 200249) | Agave microbial communities from Guanajuato, Mexico - At.P.rz (v2) (version 3) | ecosystem: Host-associated > Plants > Phyllosphere > Phylloplane/Leaf | place: Guanajuato, Mexico | collected...
AAGACAGCTACATCAAGCCGCTGCCAAGCGGCGACTTCCTGGTCAAGGCACTGACCCCGATCGAGAACTTCAACGAGTTCTTCGACAGCGAGTTCTCCGATGACGAGTTCGATACGGTCGGCGGCCTGGTGATGAGTGCGTTCGGCCATTTGCCCAAACGTAACGAAACCACCGAGATCGGCGGCTACCGCTTCCGCATTCTCAATGCCGACAGCCGCCGGATACACTTGCTGCGCCTGACACCGATCAACCGTTAAGGACGAACATGCGCTGGATCACCCGCCCCGGCTGGCCCGGTAACCTGCTGGCCATGGCGGCCGGCGCCTCCACCCTGCTGGCCCTGGCCCCCTTCGACATCTGGCCGCTGGCCCTGCTGTCCCTCGCGCTGTTCTATGCAGGGCTGCGCGAACTGAGCCCGCGCCAGGCCCTGGGCCGGGGCTGGTGCTTCGGCTTCGGCCTCTACGGTGCCGGCACCTGGTGGATCTACGTCAGCATGAACACCTACGGCGGCGCCTCGCCGCTGCTGGCGATCCTGCTGCTGCTGGCGTTTTTCGCCTGCCTGGCCTTCTTCTTCGCCCTGCCCGCCTGGCTCTGGGCACGCTGGTTGCGCCGCGACGAGGCGCCGCTGGCCGACGCCTTGTGCTTTGCCGCCCTGTGGTTGCTGCAAGAGGCCTTCAGGGGCTGGTTCCTCACCGGTTTTCCTTGGCTCTACGCAGGTTACAGCCAGCTCGACGGCCCGCTCGCAGGCCTCGCGCCGCTGGGCGGCGTGTGGCTGATCTCGTTCGCCCTGGCGTTGACCGCCGCCCTGCTGTGCAACCTCCATCGCCTGCGCGAGCGCCGCTCGTTCCTGGCCGTTGGCGCCGTATTGCTGGTGGCGCCGTGGATCACCGGCCTGGCCCTGAAGGACCACGCCTGGACCAAGCCGGCAGGTGATCCGCTGAAGGTCGCCGCGCTGCAAGGCAACGTCGAGCAGGACCTGAAGTGGGACCCGGCGCACGTCAATGCGCAACTGGCGCTGTACCGCGACATGAGCTTCAGCTCCAGGCCCGTCGACCTGCTGGTCTGGCCGGAAACCGCCGTGCCGGTGCTCAAGGACCAGGCCCAGGGCTACATCGACATGATGGGCGACTTTGCCGCCGAGAGGCACTCGGCACTTATCACCGGGGTACCGGTGCGGCAGATGGTCCACCACCAGCGCCGCTACTTCAACGGCATCACCGTGACCGGCGAGGGCGACGGCACCTACCTCAAGCAGAAGCTGGTGCCCTTTGGTGAGTACGTGCCATTGCAGGACATGCTGCGCGGCCTGATCGAGTTCTTCAACTTGCCGATGTCGGATTTCGCCCGTGGCCCCGAGGACCAGTCACTGCTGCAGGCCAAGGGTTACCAGATCGCCCCGTACATCTGCTACGAAGTGGTCTATCCCGAATTCGCCGCGAGCCTGGCCGCACGCAGCGACCTGCTGCTGACCATCAGCAACGACACCTGGTTCGGCACCTCCATAGGCCCGCTGCAACACCTGCAGATGGCCCAGATGCGCGCACTGGAGGCCGGCCGCTGGATGATCCGCGCCACCAATAACGGCGTGACCGCGCTGATCGACCCCTTCGGCAGGATCACCGCGCAGGTCCCGCAGTTCCAGCGTGCGATCCTGTACGGCGAGGTGGTGCCGATGCAACAGCTGACGCCTTACCTGCAATGGCGTTCGTGGCCCTTGGCGATCGTCTGCGTGCTGCTGCTGGGCTGGGCCTTGCTGGCCGGGCGCATCGCACGCACCGTCTGAGGTACCCTGGGGCCGCTACTCGGCCCCGGACCTTAGTAGAACAGGCGGTACCCCACCACCCCCACCGCCTCGTTCAGCAACTGCCCGCTCTGCCACATTGCCCGGTTTTCCGGCAGCAGCCCCGCGAACGGCCGCGCATGATCCCGCCCCAGGAACCCCACCGGCGCCGGCACCACTTCGAACCCGGCCCGCTCGAAGCTCCAGCGCGCGCGCTGCATGTGCCAGGCCTGCGTCACCACCACCACCCGCTTGATACCCAGAGGCTGCAACACCTTGGCGCTGAACTCGGCGTTTTCCCAGGTGGTGTGGCTGGCTTCCTCCTTCCAGGAAACCTCTACCCCAAAATCCGCCTCCAGGCGGTCGGCCATCAGCTGGGCCTCACTGGGCGGCGTGCCATAATGCAAGCCACCGCTGGTAAGCAGCGGCAGCCCTGAGGCCTTGGCCAGTTGCGCGGCGTAGCGCATGCGCTCGAGGGCGACATAGGTCGGCTGATCCAGGCCCCCCCAGGCCGGATCGCCGCGCTCCCGCCCGGCGCCGAGGACCACGATGGCGTCGGCCCTGGACGCCAGGCCTGCCCAGCCCTCAAGCGCCAATGCAGGTTCTGTTTCAAGGGTTCGGGCAACTTGCTCGACCGTCAGTGGCAGGCTCATCAGCCACAAGCCACCCAGCCCCAGGGTGAAACAGGCCGCGGCCAGGCGCGGACGGCGACGGCGCCACCACCAGGCGGCCAGCAGCAACAGGAACAGGACGCCGGGCGGCATCAACCATTGTTTGATGAAAAAGCGCAGCGGCATCACACACCTCCATGGAAGGCGTGCAGCCTAAAAGGATCGGCACCGGGCCTCAAGGGCAACCGGCGCCGATCGATGCGTGCATTGCGAAAACCGGCGCGTCGGCCCGCGCCTGCAACCCTGAACGGCTATCGGGACGGCAATGTCCTGGAGCTGGCTGGGGCGCCGGGGCGCCTGCGGTCCTTGAGCCAGACAATCCTGGCCGAGGACGGCTCCGGTTGCGGGTAGGCACCGGCACTGGCAAATCGGCCTTCCGGGAGGGACTCCAGGTAGGCTTTGATCACCTCGAACTCGGCATGGCTCAGGCCACGCAATTCCAGTTCGGCAGGCATCTCGTCGCGCAATCTCACCGAGGTCCTGGCCACTTCCAAAGCCAGGCCCAAACGGTCGATCAAACGCTCGTAAAGCTCCGGTTTGCTTGCGGTTAGTTGCGACTCTCCCATCCGTTCACCTCATTGAAGGTAAGAATATCTCCCCCCACAAATGAGCTTAGCGTCACTCGTAAAAGCGGCCGGGCGCCGCGACCAACGGCCCGCGCGGCGGGCGATGCAATCAGGGTTTCCCACGATGCGCGGCGCTCATGTATGCTACGGCGTTCACTCTTGCAGATCCCGGAGTGCCGGACGCAGCGAGGTCGAGCTGCCTGGAACATGTCTCTTATCTCTCAATACAAAGTAGCCATGCACGAACAATACACGCCCCGTGATGTAGAAGCCGCCGCCCAGAATGCCTGGGACGAGCAACAATCGTTCGCTGTCACCGAACAGCCAGGCAAAGACACCTACTATTGCCTATCGATGTTCCCGTACCCGAGCGGCAAGCTACACATGGGCCACGTGCGCAACTACACCATCGGTGACGTGATCGCCCGCTACCAGCGCATGCTGGGCAAGAACGTCCTGCAACCGATGGGCTGGGACGCCTTCGGCATGCCGGCGGAAAACGCCGCGATGAAGAACAACGTCGCCCCGGCCAAGTGGACCTACGAGAACATCGACTACATGAAGACCCAGCTCAAGAGCCTGGGTCTGGCCATCGACTGGTCGCGCGAAGTCACCACCTGCAAGCCGGACTACTACCGCTGGGAGCAGTGGCTGTTCACCCGCCTGTTCGAGAAGGGCATCATCTATCGCAAGAACGGCACCGTGAACTGGGACCCGGCGGACCAGACCGTACTGGCCAACGAGCAGGTCATCGACGGCCGCGGCTGGCGCTCCGGCGCGCTGATCGAAAAGCGCGAAATCCCGATGTACTACTTCCGCATCACCGACTACGCCGACGAGTTGCTGGAAAGCCTCGACGAACTGCCGGGCTGGCCCGAGCAGGTCAAGACCATGCAGCGCAACTGGATCGGCAAGTCCCGCGGCATGGAAGTGCAGTTCCCCTATGACCAGGAAAGCATCGGTCATGAGGGCACCCTGAAAGTCTTCACCACCCGTCCGGACACCCTGATGGGCGCCACCTACGTGGCCGTCGCCGCCGAGCACCCGCTGGCCACCCAGGCCGCCCAGGGCAACCCGGCGCTGCAGGCGTTCATCGACGAGTGCAAGAGTGGCAGCGTCGCCGAGGCCGACATGGCCACGCAGGAGAAGAAGGGCATGGCCACTTCCCTGTTCGTCGAGCATCCGCTGACTGGCGAGAAGCTGCCGGTGTGGGTCGCCAACTACGTGCTGATGCACTACGGCGATGGCGCCGTCATGGCCGTGCCGGCGCACGACGAGCGCGACTTCGAGTTCGCCCACAAGTACAACCTGCCGGTCAAGGCGGTGGTGCGCACCAGCGTCGGCGACGAGGTCGGCAGCGAGTGGCTTCCCGCCTACGGCGAGCATGGCCAGCTGATCAACTCCGGCGAGTTCGACGGCCTGGACTTCCAGGGCGCCTTCGACGCCATCGAGGCCGCGCTGATCCGCAAGAACCTCGGCAAGTCACGCACCCAGTTCCGCCTGCGCGACTGGGGTATCAGCCGCCAACGCTACTGGGGCTGCCCGATCCCGATCATCCACTGCCCGTCCTGCGGCGACGTGCCGGTGCCGGAAGACCAGCTGCCGGTCACCCTGCCGGAGAACGTGGTACCGGACGGAGCCGGTTCGCCCCTGGCGCGCATGCCCGAGTTCTACGAGTGCACCTGCCCGAAATGCGGCACCGCAGCCAAGCGCGAAACCGACACCATGGACACCTTCGTCGAGTCGTCCTGGTACTTCGCCCGCTACGCGTCGCCGAACTACGACAAGGGCCTGGTGGATCCGAAAGCCGCCAACCACTGGCTGCCGGTCGACCAGTACATCGGCGGTATCGAACACGCCATCCTGCACCTGCTGTATGCGCGCTTCTTCCACAAGCTGATGCGCGACGAAGGCCTGGTCACCTCCAACGAGCCGTTCAAGAACCTGTTGACCCAGGGCATGGTCGTCGCCGAAACCTACTACCGCGTCGCCAGCAACGGCGGCAAGGACTGGTTCAACCCGGCCGACGTAGAGATCGAGCGTGATGCCAAGGCCAAGATCATCGGCGCTCGCCTGAAGACCGACGGCCTGCCGGTGGAAATCGGCGGCACCGAGAAAATGTCGAAGTCGAAGAACAACGGCGTCGACCCACAGTCGATGATCGAGCAGTACGGCGCCGATACCTGCCGCCTGTTCATGATGTTCGCCTCGCCACCCGACATGAGCCTGGAATGGTCCGACTCCGGCGTCGAAGGCGCCAGCCGCTTCCTGCGTCGCGTCTGGCGCCTGGCACAGGCCCACGTGGCCCAGGGCCTGCCGGGCACCCTGGACATCGCCGCCCTGAGCGACGAGCAGAAGGTCATCCGTCGCGCCATCCATGCCGCGATCAAGCAGGCCAGCACCGACGTGGGCCAGTACCACAAGTTCAACACCGCCATCGCCCAGGTGATGACCGTGATGAACGTGCTGGAGAAGGCGCCACAGGCCACCACCCAGGACCGCGCCCTGTTGCAGGAGGGCCTCGAGGCCGTCACCCTGCTGCTGGCACCGATCACCCCGCACATCTCCCACGAGCTGTGGAAAGCGCTGGGCCACGACCAGGCGGCGATCGACGCGGCTTGGCCGACGGTCGACGAGAACGCACTGGTGCAGGACACCGTGACCCTGGTGGTTCAAGTCAATGGCAAGCTGCGTGGCCAGGTGGAGATGCCAGCCGCCGCCAGCCGCGAGGAAGTCGAGGCCGCCGCTCGCAACAACGAGAACGTCCTGCGCTTCACCGACGGCCTGACCATCCGCAAGGTCATCGTCGTTCCGGGCAAACTGGTCAATATCGTCGCCAACTGATGGCAACGCCCGCCTGCACACCCCGCAGGCGGGCGTAATCGGTCCACGAGGGAGCAACACACATGATCAAACGCAATCTGCTGGTAATGGGCCTGGCTGTGCTGCTCAGCGCCTGCGGTTTCCAGCTGCGCGGCACCGGTACCAACGAACTGAGCATCAAGGAGCTGGACCTCGGCGCCCGCAACCAGTACGGCCCGACTGTAATGCAGTTGCGCCGCACCCTGGAAAGCAGCGGCGTGAAGGTTCACGCGGGCGCCCCCTACAAGCTGGTGCTCACCAACGAACAGGAAAACCAGCGCGCCGCGACCTATGACGGCGGCAGCCGCTCGGCCGAATATGAGCTGAGCATCGTGCTCAACTACGCACTGGAAGGCCAGAACGACACACGCCTGCTCGAAGACAAGCTGCAGGTGCGCAAGTATTACATTCACGATGGCAACAACATCAACGGCTCTGGCCAGGAAGCCAACCAGGTCCGCGAGGAAATGCGTCGCGATCTGGTACAGGGCATGATGGCCCGCCTGCAGCAGCTGACTCCGGAACACCTCGACGAACTGCAGCGCAAGGCCAACGAACGCGCCGAGGCCGAGGCTCGCGCCCTCAAGGAAGCCCAGCGCATCCAGGACGAGACGCCCCAGCAGTCGCCGCTGGAAGTCCCGGCTCCCTGAGCCTGTACGGGGCACCTGAGGTGCCCCGCCCTTCGCCATGAAGCTCTCCCCCGCCCAACTCAACAAGCACCTGCAAGGCCAGCTCGCGCCCGTCTACATCGTCAGCGGCGACGACCCGTTGCTGTGCCAGGAGGCCGCCGACGCCATCCGCGGCGCCGCGCGCCAGCAGGGTTACGACGAACGCCAGGTGTTCAGCGCCGATGCCAACTTCGACTGGGGCAACCTGCTGCTGGCCGGGGCCAGCCTGTCGTTGTTCGCCCAACGCCGCCTGCTGGAGCTGCGCCTGTCCTCGGGCAAGCCCGGCGACAAGGGCGCTGCCGCGCTGATGGAATACTGCGCCAACCCGGCCGAGGACACGCTGCTGCTGATCAGCCTGCCCAAGCTCGATGGCAGCGCGCAGAAAACCAAGTGGGGCAAGGCCTTGATCGAAGGCGCGCACTGCCAGTTCATCCAGATCTGGCCAGTGGACGCCCAGCAACTGCCGCAATGGATCAACCAGCGCCTGTCCCAGGCCGGCCTGTCGGCCCAGCGTGACGCCATCGACCTGATCGCCGCCCGGGTCGAGGGCAACCTGCTGGCCGCCGCCCAGGAGATCGAGAAGCTCAAGTTGCTCGCCGAGGGCAACCAGATCACCATCGAGACCGTCCAGGCCGCTGTCGCCGACAGCGCCCGCTTCGACGTGTTCGGGTTGGTCGATGCCATTCTCAATGGCGAAGCGGCCCATGCCCTGCGCATGCTCGAAGGGCTGCGCGGCGAAGGTGTCGAGCCGCCGGTCATTCTCTGGGCCCTTGCCCGCGAACTGCGGCTTCTGGCCGGGCTCGCACAGCAGTTCAGCCAGGGCGTGCCGCTGGACAAGGCTTTCAGCCAGGCGCGACCGCCGGTTTGGGACAAGCGTCGCCCACTGGTGAGCAAGGCCTTGCAGCGCCTCTCTGCGCAGCGCTGGGCCATGCTCCTCCAGGATGCCCAGCGTATCGATGCACAGATCAAGGGCCAGGCCGAGGGCTCGCCGTGGACCAGTCTGGCGCGCCTGTCGCTGCTCATGGCCGGACAGCGCCTGGCGCTGCCCGCCGAATAAAGCGCATCGCCGCCATAAACACAATCAATTGGCTGGCATAGCGCTACAGGCCTAAAGTGCGCCCGCGTCCACCCAGACCGGGAATCCACCATGAGCAAGAAGCAGAAAAAGCACGGCCCCAACAAGGCCAAGTCGATCATCGCCCAACCGCTGTTCCGCTGCCGCCAGGAACAGGCAGGAAAAGGCAAAGGCAGCTACCGCCGCGAAGCCTTCCAATCGAGAGATTGGGAGGCTTCCTGCTTTATGGCCGCCTGAAAAGGCATGAAATGCGCAGGCATGGTATGGTCGGCACCTGACCTGCAATTCTGGATCTGTGCATGCCCTCTCGTCTCACTCTCCGCTGGCAACCACGCCAGCTGATCGCGGCCACAAGCTTCATCCTGCTCGTCGCCTGCGCCGAGAAACCCACCGCCGCCGATGCCCTGCCGCTGGCACCCGCCCAGCCCGCACCCGTCGTTACGCTGCCCGGCACCACGCCCGATAGCAGCAGCGAAATCCAGCCCCTGCAGACCTTCGCCCAATGGCAGGCCGGTTTCCGCGAGCAAGCCCTGCAAGCCGGGATCAGCGCCAGTCTGTTCGACCGTGCCTTCCTCGGCATCACACCGGACATGGACGTGATCAAGGCTGACCGCAGCCAACCGGAGTTCACCCGCCCGGTCTGGGAATATCTGGACGGAGCCCTGTCGCCGCTGCGCGTACGCAACGGCAAGAAACTGCTCGAACAGAATGCCGAGCTGCTGGCACGCATCGAGCAACGCTACGGCGTCGACCGCCAGGTGCTGGTCTCGGTGTGGGGCATGGAGAGCAACTTTGGCCAGTTCCAGGGCAGCAAGTCGGTGATCCGCTCGCTGGCCACCCTGGCCTATGAAGGCCGCCGGCCGCAGTTCGCCCAGGACCAGCTGATCGCCGCCCTGCAGATTCTGCAAAACGGCGACATCCAGCCTGACGCGATGCGCGGCTCCTGGGCCGGCGCCATGGGCCAGACCCAGTTCATCCCGACCACCTACCTCACCCACGCGGTGGATTTCGACGGTGATGGTCGCCGTGACATCTGGAACAGCACCGCCGACGCCCTGGCATCCACCGCGCACTACCTGCAGGCCTCTGGCTGGAAGCGTGGCCAGCCTTGGGGCTTCGAGGTACAGGTACCTGCCGGCTTCGACTGGTGGCTGGCAGATGGCAGCCAGCGCAAGAGCGTCAGCGAATGGCTACAGTTGGGCGTGAAACTGCCCGCCGGCACCGCATTGCCCGCTGGCAGCAACCAGCTTTCCGCTGCCCTGCTGCTGCCCGCCGGTGCCCGTGGGCCGGCGTTCCTGGTGCTGGACAACTTCCGCGCGATCCTCAAGTACAACAACTCGTCATCCTACGCGCTGGCGGTGAGCCTGCTGGGGGATCGCTTCTACGGTTGGGGGTTCATTGCCGGCAGCTGGCCGAAGGAAGACCTGCCGCTGAGCCGCAGCGAACGGATAGAGCTGCAGACCTTGCTCAACGCCAGTGGCCACGAGGCAGGCAATCCCGACGGTATCATCGGTGCCAATACCCGCAAGGCCATTCGCAATGCGCAGCAGGCGCAGGGCTGGCCGGCGGATGGTTATCCAACGCACAAGCTGCTCGACAGCCTGCGTCGCTAGCAAATACTGGGGCCGCAAAGCGGCCCCTACTGTTTCAGGCCTTGAACAAGGCCTGTTCGAGCACCAGCCGCTTTTCTCCCGCGTCAAGCCTGACCCGCGCCCCCAACGGCAAGCACACATTCGGGTCACAATGCCCACTGCGCCACCCCGCCAGCACCGGCACCCCGAGCGGACCGAAGGTATCCAGCAGCAAGGGCTTCATGGCCGCGACCGTGATCCCGGTAAAATCCCCCACCAGCACACCACGCACGCCCTCAAGCTTGCCGGCCAGGCGCAACTGGGTCAGCAGGCGGTCGACACGATAGAGCGGCTCGTTGACGTCTTCGATGAACAGGATGCTGCCCTGGGTATCGACTTCGCCCAAGGTCGCCAATGTTGCCCCGAGCACCGACAGGTTGCCGCCAACCAACCTGCCACTGGCCACTCCGGGAATGACCCCGGTCAGCGCAAATGCCGCCGGATGGGCAATCTCGTCCCCCGCCACTACCTGTCCGCCAAGCTGGTCGAACAATGAGCGCACGGTCGGCTCCAGCTTAGCGCCCAGCAAGTCGGCATTGAGCATCGCCCCGTGGAAGGTCACCAACCCCGCATGCCGGTTGATGGCCGAATGCAACGCGGTGATATCGCTGTAGCCCACCAGTGGCTTGGGGTGACGGCGGATCAAGTCGAAGTCGATACGGTCCAGCAGGCGCATGCTGCCGTAGCCCCCGCGCATACACAGGATCGCGTCGATGTCCGGGGCGCGAAACGCGTCATGCAGGTCCCGCAGGCGCTGCTCGTCGCTGCCCGCCAGGTAGCCGTCCGCCTGCAGCACCCCGGGGTAGATCCGGCACTGGTGGCCACGCTTCTCGAACCATTGGCGAGCCTTGTCGGTATCCAGGCGCGCCGGGCCAGCCGGCGCGATGATGGCGAAACGGGCGTTGCCAGGCAGTACCTTGGGCAACAGGGGTTCAGCGGTCTCCAGACAATTCATCGCGCCACTCCTTGCAGCTCGTCGCTTGAAACATACAGCTCAAAAAAATGCCGATGCCGCCTTCCGGCGCGCATCGGCATATCCCGCTCAAGCCCGTCTCAGAGCTTGATCTTGGCTTCGTGGGCCTGCTGGTCGGCGTGGTACGACGAGCGCACCAGAGGACCGGAGGCGACGTTCTTGAAGCCCATCTTGTAACCTTCCTCGGCGAACCAGGCGAAGGTGTCCGGGTGCACGAAGCGCTGTACCGGCAAGTGGTTGCGCGACGGTTGCAGGTACTGGCCGAGGGTGAGCATGTCGATATCGTGCTCGCGCATGCGGTGCATCACCTCGATGACCTCCTCGTCGGTCTCGCCCAGGCCCAGCATCAGGCCGGACTTGGTCGGTACGTGCGGGACCATCTGCTTGAACTTCTGCAGCAGGTCCAGCGACCAGTCGTAGTCCGAGCCCGGGCGTGC
>Ga0268257_1003200_pt1 | contig 10623 bp, 8 predicted proteins | sample AgamicAtPrz_FD_200249 | JGI IMG/M metagenome (GOLD analysis project Ga0268257, IMG submission 200249) | Agave microbial communities from Guanajuato, Mexico - At.P.rz (v2) (version 3) | ecosystem: Host-associated > Plants > Phyllosphere > Phylloplane/Leaf | place: Guanajuato, Mexico | collected...
ATTTGCTTGATTTTGACCTCGAAGGACTGACCGCTTATTGCGAGCAGCTCGGGGAGAAGCGTTTCCGTGCGACGCAGCTGTTCCGCTGGATTCACCAGCGTGGCGCATCCGATTTCGACCAGATGACCGATCTGGCCAAGTCCCTGCGCGAAAAGCTCAAGAGCCGGGCCCACATTACCGCTTTGCCTGTGGTGACCGAGCATGTCTCTGCCGATGGCACCGTAAAGTGGCTGTTCGATGTGGGTGATGGCAATGCCGTCGAATCCGTTTTCATTCCTGAGGACGACCGTGGCACGCTGTGTGTCTCGTCCCAGGCCGGTTGCGCCGTGGGCTGCCGCTTTTGCTCGACGGGGCATCAGGGCTTCAGCCGCAACCTCGATACTGGCGAAATCCTTGCCCAGCTCTGGTATGCCGAGCATTCGCTGCGCAAGCGTTTCGGTACCGAAGATCGCATCATCTCCAACGTGGTGATGATGGGTATGGGCGAGCCGCTGCAGAACTACAGTGCGCTGGTGCCCGCCCTGCGCGTGATGCTGGACGACCATGGCTACGGCCTGTCGCGCCGCCGCGTGACGGTGTCCACCTCCGGCGTGGTGCCCATGATGGATCGCCTGTCTCAGGACTGCGCCGTGGCGCTGGCCGTTTCCCTGCATGCGCCCAACGATCCGCTGCGCGACAACCTGGTGCCGCTGAACAAGAAATACCCGATTGCCGAGCTGCTGGATGCCTGCGAGCGCTATCTGGAGTTTGCACCGCGCGACTTCATCACCTTTGAATATTGCATGCTCGACGGCGTTAATGATCAGCCGGAGCATGCGCGTCAGCTGATAGAGTTGGTGCGCGCGCGCGGCGACGGCAAGAGCTGGTGCAAGTTCAATCTGATTCCATTCAATCCCTTCCCGGCCTCGGGGCTGCTGCGCTCGTCTGCGGCACGCGTGACCGAATTTGCCGCCATGCTCAGCAATGCCGGCATCGTGACCACGGTGCGCAAGACCCGCGGCGACGATATCGACGCGGCCTGCGGCCAGCTGGCTGGTGACGTCAAGGATAGAACCCGCGCTGCCGAGCGTATGGCCAAGCAGCGCACCATCCCGCTCAAGCAGGTGTCTTGACGGAGCTTTGAATAAAGGACAATCAATGAGGGCAGTGGCACAGCGACCGGTTTGGCGACATTGGGGCTTGTTGGCCCGGTGGGGGGTACCGGTTGCGGTCGCGGCACTTGTGGGCTGTACCTCGACGACGACCACCACCACTTCCTCTACATCCGTTCCCCAGGCTTCCGTGGTCAGCACGGGCGCAACCCAGGTCGCAGATGCCAATCGCCGTGCGCAGATCCGTCTGGAACTGGCGGCCAACTACTTTCAGGCAGGGCGCCTGGACGTGGCCATGGATGAGGTGGGCCAGGCCTTGGCTGCCAAGCCTGATTACGCCGATGCATACGGTCTGCTGGGCCTGATCCTCATGCAGAACCAGGACTGGGCACAGGCCGAGGTCGCCATGCGCAAGGCCGTGGACCTCAATCCGCGCGACGGCAACCAGATTCACAATTACGGCTGGATGCAATGTCAGCAAAAGCATTTCGATCTAGCCCAGCAATGGTTTGACAGGGCCTTGCAGGCGCCGGGCTATCGCGAGCAGCCCAAGACCCTGCTGGCCAAGGGTATGTGCTACCAGCAGGCAGGCCAGCTGGAGCAGGCCTACCAGAACATGTTCCGCGCCTACGAGATGGATGTGGGCAACGCCGCTACGGGCTACAACTTGGCGAATGTGCTCTGGCTCAAGGGTGATCTGAAAAAAGCGCAGTTCTACATCCGGCGCTTGAATAACAATAGCAACCAGGCCAGCGCAGAAAGCCTCTGGCTGGGAATCAAAATAGACAGGGCATTGCACGACGACATTGGAGCGCGTCAACAGGCCGATCAGCTGCGCGAGCGTTTTCCTCAATCGCGTCAGTGGCTGGCCTATGAGCGCGGAGCTTTCAATGAGTGAGGCTGCGGTGGAAGAGGAAACTATGCAAAGCGAAGAGCAGGCGCCAACTCCGGCACAGACCACGGCGGGGGCCTTGTTGCGTCAGGCGCGGGAAGCGGCCCGCATGCAGCTGCCCGTGATGGCGGCAACATTGAAGGTGCCGCAGCGCAAGCTGGAAGCGCTGGAGGCTGATGACTACGCGGCCTTTCCCGATCATGTGTTCATGCGTGCCCTGGCCATGGGCATGTGCCGGACTTTGCATATCGAGGCCGATCCGGTGCTGGCCCTGCTGCCGCGCACCGAGATCAAAAGCCTGGCCAACACGGGTCCCGGCATCAACGAAGCCGTGAAGGTGCGCAGCAGCTTCAAGGTCACGGGGACATCGCTGGACTCCGGCAACAGCAGCTCGCGCAAGATCGCGGCAGGCGTGCTGATTCTGCTGGCGGCAGCGGCTGCCGTGTACTTTGTTCCCTTTCATCAGGTGATTGACGGCGCCGATACGGCAGACGTCCAGGCCCAGATGCCCGCGCAGGCGGAGTCTGGCGAGGCGACCGTGATGGGCGCTCCTGTGACCGAGCCCGCGGCCCAGGCCGAGGAGGTTGCTCAAGGCGGATCGGCCGCGACAGCGGCTGCGTCGACCGAGTCCGGGACGGCTGCTGCGGCTGCCGGCGTGACGGGCGCGGCTGCCGGGACTGCTCCTGCCGCTGCTGCCCAGGCCGCCACACCGGCCGCCGAGGCAGCCGCGCCCGCTGCCGGCGCTGGCGGCTTGCTGGTGCTGAAGGTGAATACTGGCCAGTCCTGGGTCAAGGTCAAGGACGCGGCTGGCAAGGTGGTGCTGGAAAAGACCCTGTCCAAGGATGAATCTGCGACTGCCGAAGGCCAGTTGCCCCTGTCGGTGATTGTGGGCAATGCCAAGGGCACGCAGGTGACGGTACGTGGCGAACCCTTCGATATCTCGAGCACACGCGACAATGTGGCTCGCTTCGAGGTGAAGTAACCGTTCGAGGTAAACAAGAGTGCAAGATTCTCAAAGTTCGCAGCAGCTCAGCCAGGCGATAGCCATCGCCAGCCCGCTGCCGCGCAAATCGCGCCAGGCCCGTGTGGTGTGGCGCAACAACGTGGTCACCGTGGGGGGCGATGCCCCCGTGCGCGTGCAGTCCATGACCAATACCGACACCGTGGATGCGGTGGAGACCGCCATCCAGGTGCGTCAGCTGGCCCAGGCCGGCTCGGAGATGGTGCGCATCACGGTGAACACGCCCGAGGCGGCGGCAGCCGTGCCCTACATCCGCGAACAACTCGACCGCATGGGCGAGTATGTGCCGCTGGTCGGCGACTTCCACTACAACGGCCACCGTCTGCTGACCGATTACCCAGACTGCGCCCAGGCGCTGTCCAAGTACCGTATCAACCCCGGCAATGTGGGCAAGGGCGACAAGAAAGACAAGCAGTTCGGTCAGATGATCGAGATCGCTGCCAGGTACGACAAGGCCGTGCGCATCGGCGTGAACTGGGGCTCGCTGGACCAGGAAATCATGGCCGATCTGATGGATCAGAACAGCCGTCGCGAGAAGCCCTGGGAGACGCGCCAAGTCATGTATGAGGCGCTGATCACCTCGGCCATCAGCTCGGCCGAGCTGGCGAGGAGCATCGGCCTGAACCCCGACAACATCATCTTGTCCTGCAAGGTCAGCGGTGTGCAGGATCTGATCTCGGTCTATCGCGAACTGGCGCGCCGCTGCGACTATGCGCTGCACCTGGGTCTAACCGAGGCCGGCATGGGCACCAAGGGCACGGTGGCGTCCACCGCTGCGCTGTCGGTGCTGCTGCAGGAGGGCATTGGCGATACGATTCGCGTCTCGCTCACGCCCCAGCCCGGTGAAGCACGCACGCAGGAGGTCGTGGTGGCCTCCGAAATTCTGCAGGCCCTGGGTCTGCGCGTGTTCGTGCCCAGCGTCACGGCCTGCCCGGGCTGCGGCCGCACCACCAGCACCACCTTCCAGGAACTGGCCAAGAAGATTGACGATTTCCTGCGTGGTGAAATGCCGGTCTGGCGTACCCAGTTCCCCGGCGTGGAAGCCATGAAGGTGGCCGTGATGGGTTGCATCGTCAACGGCCCCGGCGAGAGCAAGCATGCCGATATCGGCATCAGCCTGCCTGGCAATGGCGAAGCGCCTGCGGCGCCGGTGTTCATCGACGGCGAGAAAGCCTTGACGCTGCGCGGCGAACATATCGCCGAGGAGTTCCAGACCCTGGTGCTGGAATATGTGCAGCGCCGCTACGGCCAGAAGGCCTGAGCGGCTCAGGTGCTCGCAGCGCCCCGCCATGCGGGTGGTGATTGCGCTTGCTGGCACAATGCCGGCGAGCCGGTACTTTGGAATTGATAGCTGCTTGCGCACTATCTATATGGATTTGAATTAGGTTTCTAGTTAAAAGGCATAGTTGCCAAGCGCAATGTGCTCTTATTTTGCTAGTAGCCCAAGTGTGAGATTTCACGTGGCCAAGAACGAAAAACTGACTGCCGTCAAAGGCATGAACGACATCCTCCCTCCCGACTCGGCGCGCTGGGAATGGTTTGAAGCCAAGGTGCGCGATCTGATGGGGCGCTTTGCCTATCGCAATATCCGCACTCCCATCGTCGAGCCCACGGCCCTGTTTGTGCGCGGGCTGGGCGAGGTGACCGATATCGTCGAGAAGGAGATGTACTCCTTCGAAGACAAGCTCAACGGCGAGCACCTGACCCTGCGCCCCGAAGGCACGGCCGGCGTGGTGCGCTCGGTGGTGGAAAACAATCTGCTCTACGAAGGCGGCAAGCGCCTGTTCTACATCGGCCAGATGTTCCGCCACGAACGCCCCCAGCGCGGCCGCTATCGCCAGTTCCATCAGGTCGGTGTGGAAGCCATGGGCTTTGCCGGCCCCGAGCTGGATGCCGAGGTGATCCTGCTGGCTGCGCAGCTGTGGAAGGAGCTGGGCATCGAAGGCGTGCGCCTGGAGCTCAACAGCCTGGGTCAGCCTGAGGAACGCAAGGCGCATCGCGCCGCCCTGATCGCCTATTTCGAGCAGCACACCGAGGTGATGGACGAAGAGGCCAAGCGCCGCATGTACAGCAACCCGCTGCGCGTGCTGGATACCAAGAATCCGGCCATGCAGGACATGGTTAACGCAGCGCCCAAGTTGATGGACTACCTGGGTGATGCCTCCAAGGCGCATCTGAAGGCCGTGCAGGACATTCTGGATGCCAACGATGTGGCCTGGAGCCTGAACCCGCGTCTGGTGCGCGGCATGGACTACTACAACCTCACGGTGTTCGAGTTCATTACCGACAAGCTGGGCTCGCAAGGCACCATCTGCGGCGGCGGTCGTTACGACTACCTGATCGAGGAAATCGGCGGCAAGCCCGCACCAGCCGTGGGTTGGGGCATGGGCGTCGAGCGCGTGCTCGAAGTGCTCAAGGAAGTGGGAGTCGAGATTCCTCAGCCCGCAGCCGATGTCTACGCCATCATTCCCGACGCCTCGGCGCTCCCCCAGGTCTTCAAGATCGCGCAGCAGCTGCGCGCCGCCGGTGTGGCAGTGCAGATGCACGCAGCCGCAGGCGGCTCTGCCGAAGGCATGGGCTCGATGAAGTCCCAGTTCAAGAAGGCCGATGGCTCGGGTGCACGCTTTGCCCTGATCTTCGGCGCCGACGAGCTGGCACAGGGCAAGGTGACCGTGAAGTCGCTGCGCGACGGCGAAGGCCAGCAGCTGCAGCAGGCTCTGGCGGACGTGGCCCTGTGGGCCGGCAGCCTAAAATCGGCGGTTTGATTTTCCGCTTCTCGTTTTCTGACCAGCGTTCCACTCAATCTAAGTAGCCATGGCAAACCATCTCGATCTTGAAGAACAAGAGCAAATTGAGCAGCTCAAGCATTTCTGGAATTCCTGGGGGACTCTGATCACCAGCGTGCTGGTCGTGGTCTTTCTCGGATTGGCAGGCTGGAACGGCTGGCAGTACTGGCAAAAGCGTCAGGCGACTCAGGCCTCGGCCCTGGAATTCGCGGTGGACGAAGCCCTGACAGCCAAGGATGCGGCCCGTGCCGACCAGGCTTTCGGCGAGCTGCGTGACAAGTACGCGGGCACTGCGCAGGCTGCCCAGACGGCTTTGCTGATGGCCAAGGCCTCGGTGGATGCCGGCAAGTTCGATGACGCCAAGGCGCAACTGAGCTGGGTGGCGGAGAAGGGCGACGAAGGCTTCAAGGCCCTGGCCCGCATTCGCCTGTCTTCGGTGCTGGAGCAGCAGAAAAGCTATGACGAAGGCCTGAAGGTGCTGGAAGCTTCCATGCCCGAGTCCTACGCCGGTCTGCAGGCCGATCGCCGCGGCGATCTGTATGGCGCGCTGGGCAAGCCGGCTGAGGCGATTGCCCAGTACCAGGCAGCCTACAAGGCATTGGATAAGGATCTGGACTACCGCCACCTGGTGGAATTCAAGCTGAACGCGCTGGGTGCGGCTCCTGAAACCGCAACCCTGGTCAAGACAACGCCGTCGGAGAAATAATCTTGAAGACTTTTGCCCATCAAGTGAAGTCCGCTGCTCCCGCAGCGCAATCCGCAGCTCGTGTGCTGGTGCTGACCGCAGTGGCTGCGTCGCTGGCTGCCTGCTCCATGTTCAGCGGCAAGGACAAGCCCAAGCCACAGGATCTGGGGCCCAACCCCGCCAAGATCGCCGTGCACCAGGCCTGGTCCGCCAAGCTGGGCAACGAAGTGCCTCTGGCCATGCCTGCACTGGTGCAGGGCAGTACCGTCACCGTGGTCACCAAGGATGGCAGCGTCACCACGCTGGACGGCAATACCGGCAGCCAGCTGGGCAAGTTCAGTGCGGGCGAGCCGCTGACCACCGGTGTGGGCAGCGACGGCCAGCGCACGGCGGTGGTCACGCGCAGCAACCAGCTCATGGTGTTTGCCGAAGGCAAGCAGCTGTGGAAGAACAATCTGAATGCCGCCGTCTACACACCGCCCCTGGTGGCCGGTGGGCGTGTGTTCGTGATGGCCGCTGACCGCTCGCTGGCGGCCTACGATGCCAACACCGGTCGTGAGCTGTGGTCGGTCGAAGGCCCCAGCAATGAGCCGCTTATTCTGCGTCAGCCCGGCGTTTTGCAGGCCGTTGGTAATAATCTGGTGGTGGGCGTGTCCGGGCGTCTGGCCGGTGTCGATCCCGACAATGGCTCGGTGCGCTGGATGGCGCCTCTGGCCGCACCGCGCGGCACCAACGATGTGGAGCGACTGGTGGATCTGGTCGGCCCCGTCAGCCGTGTGGACAGCAGCGTCTGCGCACGTGCCTTCCAGGCCTCGGTGGGTTGCGTGGACGTGAGCACGGCCAATGTGCGCTGGACGCAGACCTCCAAGGGCAGCGATGGCGTGGCCGGTGACGAGCAGGCTGTGTTCGGCGCTGAAAGCAATGGCACGGTACAGGCATGGAATCGTGCAGACGGTCAGCGTCTGTGGTCCATCGACAAGCTGCAGTACCGCAAGCTGACGGCACCTCTGGTGCTGGGCCGCTCCGTGGTGCTGGCCGATGATTTGGGGACGGTGCATATGCTCTCGCGTGAAGACGGCTCTGCACTGGCCCGTTTGGAAACTGACAAGGCAGGAGTTGCCACTTCCCCGGTTGTTGCCGCCAATACTCTGGTGGTCGTCAGCCGAAGCGGAACTGTGTATGGCTTCAAGCCGGATTGATAGGTTGTTTTTGGAATGAAGCCAGTTATTGCCCTGGTAGGGCGCCCGAATGTGGGCAAGTCGACGCTGTTCAATCGACTCACGAAGTCGAGGGATGCCATCGTCGCCGACTTTGCTGGACTGACGCGTGACCGCCATTACGGCCAGGGCCGTCAGGGCAAGCATGAGTACATCGTCATCGATACAGGCGGTTTCGAGCCGGACGCATCGCGCGGCATCTTCAAGGAGATGGCCAAGCAGACGCAGCAAGCCGTGGCGGAAGCCGATGTCGTGATCTTCGTGCTGGATGCGCGTGCCGGTCTGTCCGGTCAGGATCACGAGATCGGCAACTACCTGCGCCGTCTGGGCAAGCCCACCATGCTGGTGGCCAACAAGGCCGAAGGCATGAAGGATGGTGCTCAGCTGTCCGAGTTCTATGAGCTGGGTCTTGGCGAGGTCGTGCCCGTGTCTGCAGCCCACGGTCAGGGTGTGCGCAGCCTGGTCGATGCAGCCCTGGGTCTGCTGAACCTGCCCGAGCCCGAAGAGGAAACGTTTGGCGAGGAAGACCAGAAGCCCGTGCGTCTGGCGGTGGCGGGCCGTCCCAACGCCGGCAAGTCCACGCTGATCAATACCTGGCTGGGTGAAGAGCGCCTGGTGGCTTTCGACATGCCCGGTACCACGCGCGATGCGATCACCGTGCCTTTCGAGCGCAACGGCCAGAAGTTCGAGCTGATCGACACCGCCGGCCTGCGCCGCAAGGGCAAGGTGTTTGAAGCCATCGAGAAGTTCTCGGTGGTCAAGACGCTGCAGGCTATCGAAGGCGCCAACGTGGTGCTGCTGCTGATCGATGCCACGCAGGGCGTGACCGACCAGGATGCCCATATCGCGGGCTATATCCTGGAGAGCGGCCGCTCTGTGGTGCTGGCCATCAACAAATGGGATGCCGTCGATGACTACCAGCGCCAGATGCTGGAGCGCTCCATCGAGACGCGCCTGTCCTTCCTGAAGTTCGCGCCGCTGCACTTCATCTCGGCACAGAAGCGCCAGGGTCTCGAGCCGCTGTGGAAATCCATCATCCAGGCCCATCGTGCAGCCACCTGCAAGATGCCTACGCCGGTGCTGACACGCATCCTGATGGAGTCGATCCAGTTCCAGACGCCCAAGAAGGTGGGGGCCTATCGTCCCAAGATGCGCTATGCCCACCAGGGCGGCATGAACCCGCCCATCATCGTGATCCACGGCAACTCGCTGGAGTTGGTCACCGATGCCTACAAGCGCTTCCTGGAAGGTCGTTTCCGCAAGGAGTTTAATTTGATCGGCACCCCGTTGCGCATCGACTTGAAAACCTCTCATAATCCTTACGCCGACAAGGATTAATTGCAGTCTGCTTGCGCCTAGGGAAAACCCTTTTTCACTGTTTTCCCCGGGCCCTGTGGTAATGTGTCGGTTTACAACAACACTCTTCGAACACGGAGAATATCGTGAGCAATAAAGGTCAACTCCTCCAAGATCCGTTCCTGAACGCACTGCGTCGTGAACATGTGCCCGTTTCCATCTACCTGGTCAACGGCATCAAACTGCAAGGCCAAATCGAGTCGTTCGACCAATACGTGGTGCTTCTGCGCAACACCGTGACCCAGATGGTTTACAAGCACGCCATCTCCACCATCGTTCCCGGCCGTGCCGTGAACTTCTCGGCCGCTACGCCGGCTGACAACGACGCCCCCGCTGCCTAAGCTTTCTTGCGTCAACGCCCGCCGGCCAGCCCGGCGCGGCTCTTACCCTACGGGACAGGTATTTGAGTTCTGAATCCTTTGAACGTTCCGCGTCTGCGCCAGTGCTGCTGGTGGGCGTGGATTTTGGTGTTCCCCATTTCGACGATGAGCTGGAAGAGCTGGGCTTGCTGGCCCAGACCGCTGGCTTGCACCCCGTGGCGCGCTTGACCTGCAAGCGCAAAGCCCCCGATCCCGCGCTGTTCGTGGGCAGCGGCAAGGCGGATGAAATCCGCATGCTGGCCCAGATGCATGGGGCCAAGGAAGTCTGGTTCGACCAGGCCCTGAGCCCGGCTCAGCAGCGCAATCTGGAGCGCCATATCCAGATGCCGGTCAACGACCGGACCATGCTGATTCTCGAAATCTTCGCCCAGCGTGCACGCAGCCATGAAGGCAAGCTGCAGGTGGAGCTGGCTCGTCTGCAGTACATCAGCACGCGCCTGGTGCGCCGCTGGAGCCACCTGGAGCGTCAGGCCGGCGGTATCGGTGGCCGTGGCGGCCCCGGTGAAAAGCAGATCGAGTTGGACCGCCGCATGATTGACGATGCCATCAAGCGCACCAAGGAGCGCCTGAAGAAGGTCAAGAAGCAGCGTTCCACGCAAAGGCGCCAGCGCTCGCGTCGCGAAGTTTTCAATATTTCCCTGGTCGGCTATACCAATGCCGGCAAATCCACGCTGTTCAATGCCATGGTGAAGGCTCGCGCCTATGCCGCGGACCAGCTGTTTGCCACGCTGGATACGACCACCCGGCAGATGTACCTCACGGAGGCCGAAGAATCGGTTTCCCTGTCGGATACCGTCGGTTTTATTCGTGACTTGCCGCACGGTCTGGTGGATGCCTTCCAGGCCACCTTGCAGGAGGCGATTGACGCCGATCTGCTGCTGCATGTCGTGGATGCATCGAACCCCGGATTCCCGGAACAAATACAACAAGTCCAAAAAGTTCTGGGTGAAATCGGGGCCGATGATGTGCCCCAGATTCTGGTTTTCAACAAGCTGGATGCCATTGAGCCCGAGCGTCAGCCTGCCGTGCTGCAGGATATGTATGAGCTCGATGGCGTGCCGGTGCCGCGTGTGTTTGTCAGTGCTCGCTCGGGGCAGGGGCTTGCGCAGCTGCGGCAGATGTTGGCTGACCGGGTTTTGCAGGTACGTGAAGAGGCGGCACGCGAAGAAGTCGAGGGGCAGGACGATACGTACTG
>Ga0268257_1003202_pt1 | contig 10621 bp, 10 predicted proteins | sample AgamicAtPrz_FD_200249 | JGI IMG/M metagenome (GOLD analysis project Ga0268257, IMG submission 200249) | Agave microbial communities from Guanajuato, Mexico - At.P.rz (v2) (version 3) | ecosystem: Host-associated > Plants > Phyllosphere > Phylloplane/Leaf | place: Guanajuato, Mexico | collected...
CGGCCAAAGTGCTTCTCCCGCGCAACGGCCACGATGTACTTCAATTCGGTAAGAGTCATAGAGAGTGGATCTTTCGGATCATCAATAACAACATTGATTCATCCTGTTTTTGCATTCAATCACATATTACCAAGGCAAAAGATTACATATATTCCTGCAAAAACGTAACTATTTACGTCTACAGACGCAATTTTCGGTACTTCAGGCCTTCAGATACTCGGCCTTGCCACCCAGCCAGCGGCTGACATGGCGTGCCGCCAGCGCCGGAAATTGCTCAAGCATAAGCGGTGCCAGCTCGCGCGCCCAGTCCAGCAGCAGCACATCCTGCTCCAGATCGGCAAAGCGCAACATGGGAGCGCCGGACTGCCGCGCGCCGAGGAACTCGCCCGGACCGCGAATCTCCAGATCCCGCCTCGCGATCTCGAAACCGTCATTCGTTTCGGCCATGGCCCGCAGGCGCTCCTTGCCGGTATCGGACAGGCGCCCGTTGTCATTGACCGAATACAGCAGCACGCATGCCGAAGCCGCAGCGCCTCGCCCCACACGACCGCGCAGCTGGTGCAGCTGCGAGAGGCCGAAGCGCTCCGAGTGCTCGATGACCATCAACGAGGCATTGGGCACGTCCACACCGACTTCAATTACGGTGGTGGATACCAGCACGCCCATGACGCCGGCCGAAAACAGCTCCATTACGGCTTTTTTCTCTGCCGTGGGCATGCGCGAGTGCAGCAGGCCCACCATGACACCGGGCAGCATTTCGCTCAAATATTCATGGGTGGCCGTGGCATTCGACAGATCCAGCGCCTCGCTTTCCTCGATCAGCGGGCAGACCCAGTAGACCTGGCGGCCGCTGGCGACCTGGGCGCCGATACGCTCGATCACCTCGTCCTTGCGGCTGTCCGAGATCAGCTTGGTGACGATGGGCGTGCGCCCTGGCGGCAGCTCGTCGATGGTGGAGACATCGAGGTCGGCGTAATAGCTCATGGCCAGGGTGCGCGGGATCGGCGTGGCGCTCATCATCAGCAAATGCGGCTCCATGCCCGTGGCTGCGAGCTTTTGCCGCAACGCCAGACGCTGGGCCACGCCAAACCGATGCTGCTCGTCGATCACCGCCAAGGCCAGGTTCTTGAACTGGACCTGCTCCTGAATCACGGCATGGGTACCCACGACCAGCGCCGCCTCGCCGCTTTCCACCAGCGCCAGCATCGCGGCACGTTCCTTCTTTTTCTGGGCCCCCGCCAGCCAGGCGACCTTTTTGCCCAGCGGCGCCAGAATCGGCTCCAGCCAGCCGACCAGCTTGCCAAAATGCTGCTCGGCCAGAATCTCGGTGGGCGCCATCAATGCGCATTGCCAGCCAGCCTCGATGCAGGCCACGGCAGACAAGGCCGCCACCACCGTCTTGCCAGAGCCCACATCGCCCTGCAGCAAACGGTGCATGGGAATGCGGCGCTCCATATCGGCCCGAATCTCGCCCACCACGCGCTGCTGCGCCCCCGTCAGGCCAAACGGCAGCTGCGCCAGAAACTGCTGGGTCAGATCCGCCATCCCGGCCTGCGGCCCGAGCACGGGCGCGCGCAAGCGGGCGCGCTCGCGCTTGGCCTCGTACTGGGACAGTTGCTGGGCCAGCAGCTCTTCGGCCTTGAGCCTTTGCCAGGCAGGATGGGAATGGTCCTCCAGCGTGACCAGTGCCACATCAGGCGTTGGGTGATGCAGAAAAGTGAGCGCATTGCGCAAGTCATATGAGGGCTGAAGCCCATTCTGACCATAGAACTGCGCAATGGGAGGCGACTGCTCCGGAGGCAGGGTCTCGGACAGATCGGCACGCAGCAGCGCCGAAGCAATGGCCCGGCGCAGATAGGCCTGGGGCAGGCTTGCGCTGGCGGGATAGACCGGAGTCAGCGCCGTGGGCAGCTCTCCGCCCGCCACCCGGAACGCAGGATGCATCATCTGCCGTCCCCAGAAACCGCCCTTGACCTCGCCGCGGATGCGCAGGCGTGCGCCCGGCGCCATGGTCTTTTGCTGCGACGGGTAGAAGCTGAAGAAGGTCAGCAGACAGGTGCTGCTGCCATCGTCCACGGTGACCTTGAGCATGCGTCGCGGACGCAGCTGCACCTCGCTGTGCGTGACCGTGGCTTCGATCTGCACCGTCTCGCCATCGCGCGCGTTCTTCAGCGCCACGATGCGGGTTTCGTCCTCATAGCGCAACGGCAGGTGCAGAGCCAGGTCGATATCGCGTGTCAGCCCCATCTTCAACAGCGCCTGCTGCGCAGGGCTGAGGGTCTTTTTGGGAGCGGCATCCAGATCCGTGCCTGCCTTTTTTTCACGAGTGCCAGCGCGCTTGGCAGCAGACTTTGGCTCGGCAACAGGCTTTTTTGACACAGACAAATAGGACTCCTTGGCTACACTCCCCGCAACAGGGAAAGCAATGTATGTATATACAGCATATCCAGGTTTGCAAACAACTGTCCGCCAGCGCAAGAAATGCAAAATCGCTACCATTCCCAGCTTGTTACTTTGTGTTTCAGTAGAAATCCATGTTGAAGCGAGTTGATGTCGAGCACCTGCGCCCAGGAATGTTCGTGCACGAGTTCTGTGGCTCGTGGATGGAGCATCCCTTTTTGCGTGCCAGCCTCCTGCTCGAACAGCCCAGGGACCTGGAACGCCTGCTTGCCACCACCATCCGCCAGGTGTGGATAGACACCGGCAGAGGCGCCGACATCGCTCCCGACATCACGCCCGCCGAGGTCTCCGAAGCGCCTGACAATGAAGCCGCGCCGAGCTCGCCTGCACGGCTCACCAGAACCAGCGTGGAGTTGCAGCAGGCCCGCCAGATCATCGGGCAGGCGCGCGATGTGCTGAAGACCATGTTCAGGGACGTTCGCCTGGGACGTCCGCTGGACCTGCCAGCCTCAGGCCAGCTGGTCGACGAGATGGCGGAGTCGATCAAGCGCAACCCCCATGCCCTGATCAGCCTGGCGCGCCTGAAGACTGCGGACAACTACTCCTATATGCACAGCATCGCGGTATGCGCCCTGATGATAGGCTTGGCGCGCCGCATGGGCCTGGACGAACACCAGGTGCATCTGGCGGGCGTCGCGGGCCTGCTACACGACATCGGCAAGAGCAAAGTGCCTCTGGAGGTGCTCAACAAGCCAGGGGCGCTGGATGCCGAGGAATGGGTCATCATGAGGTCACACCCTCGCTGGGGCTACGAACTCCTGCTGCCCCAGGGCCTGGATGATGCTGTCACCGATGCCTGCCTGCATCACCACGAAAAAGTCGACGGCACGGGCTATCCCGACGGCCTGAAGCAGGACGACATCAGTCTGATGGCGCGCATGACGGCCGTCTGCGATGTCTATGACGCCATCACCTCGGATCGCCCCTACAAGCAGGGCTGGCACCCGGCCATCGCGCTGCAGCGCATGGCGCAATGGGCGCCCCACCACTTCGACAAGGCCATCTTCGAGCAGTTTGTCCAGACGGTGGGCATCTACCCGCTGGGCTCGCTGGTGCGGCTGCAGTCTCAGCATCTTGCCGTGGTGCTGGATGTCTCGCCGAACTGCCTGCTGACTCCCAAGGTACGGCGCTTTTACTGCCTCAGCCAGCAGCGCCGCATCACGCCCGAGATTCTCGACCTGGCCTGCCCCCATGCCAACGACAGCATCGTCGGGCGCGAAGACCCTGCCGACTGGCCCTTCAGGAATCTCAACGAGCTCTGGACCCCAGCTGCTGCTCAGCCCTGAAGCCGGCAGCCCTAATGGCGATTTGCGACAATCGCCCACTTGTTTGATTGAACTTGGAACGGGCCTCGTACGGCCCTCAAGCACCGCATGTCTTCCAGCACCCGTGAATTCACACTCAGCGATTTCGACTTCGACCTGCCCGAATCCCTGATTGCCCAGCATCCCACCGCCGTTCGCAGCGCCTCGCGCCTGCTTGATGGCCGCAGCCTCCCCGCCACCGACCGCATCTTCCGCGAACTGCCCGATCTGCTGCAGCCCGGCGACCTGCTGGTCTTCAACGACACCAAGGTCATCAAGGCACGCGTCTTCGGCGAAAAGGCCAGCGGCGGCAAGATCGAACTGCTGGTCGAGCGCGTGCTGCAGAACAACGAAGTCGTGGCTCACATGCGCGTGAGCAAGAAGCCCTTGCCCGGTGCCAAGATCCATCTTTGCGGCGGCCTCAGGAATGGAGGTTTCGAAGCCACGCTGCTGGGCCGCTGGCCGGACGAGAACGGGCCGCTGTTCCATCTTTCCTTCAAGGGCAACCAGGGCGAGTCGCCCTATGAATTGCTGGAGCAGTTCGGCCACCTGCCGCTGCCGCCCTATATCGAGCGCCAGCAGAACGCCGAGCATGATCCTGATGAAAAGGAAGACAGCGAGCGCTACCAGACCGTGTTCGCAGCCCACCCCGGCGCCGTGGCCGCACCGACCGCCGCCCTGCATTTCGACGAAACCGTGCTTGCCGCCCTGCAAGCCAAGGGCGTCGAGCGCGCCAGCGTCACCCTGCATGTGGGTGCCGGCACCTTCCAGCCCGTGAAGACCGAAAACCTTGCCGACCACACCATGCACAGCGAGTGGTACGACATTCCCCTGCCCACCTTGGCCGCCATGGAGCGCTGCCGCCAGCGCGGCGGCCGCATCATTGCCGTGGGGACCACCACGGTGCGCACGCTGGAGTCCTGGGCCAAGTACGGCAATATCACCGGCGACACCAGCATCTTCATCACCCCGGGCTTTCAGTACCAGGTGGTGGACATGCTGATCACCAACTTCCATCTGCCCAAAAGCACGCTGATGATGCTGGTCAGCGCCTTTGCAGGCTACGAGCACATCATGGCCATGTACCAGCATGCGATTGCCCAGCACTACCGTTTCTTCAGCTATGGGGACTCCATGCTGCTGGAGCGCCAGCGCTGATCTGCAACATATTGGAGCCGCTGTGACGGCTCCTCGCATAAGGAGTTACAGAAACACTGGGTCCAATCTTTTCTTAGTGGTAGATTTCATCGTTTTGTCAAAGTGCTTATTTATTTAGTCATTTAGAAAAATCAATGGAAGTTCAAACCCCACAAGATGAAGAGTTAGATCTGCTGGATCTGTTGGTCACTCTCGCGGAAAACTGGAAGATTCTGATTTTCGGCCCGCTGCTGGCGGGCATCGCAGCCTATGGCATCGGTCTGGTGATCCCCAAGACCTACGAAAGCAGCTCATCGGTTCAGGTGGAGCGTGCCGGCTCCAGCTTTACCGCCCCCATGGCCGCCAGCCTGGCCATGTCCGCAGACGTTCTGCACCAGATTGCTCCCGTTGCGGGCCTGGACGATGGCCTGACCAAGGAAGAGATCTATAAGAAGCTCAGCAAGCGCATAAGCGTCAATGTCGGCAAGCAGGACAAGCTGCTGAATATTGCAACGCAGGCCAAGTCGCCCGAAGCGGCTCAAAAGCTCAACCAGGCGCTACTGGACACCCTGTTTCCCCTGAGCAAGCCACGCGGCCTGGAAAAAAAGCAGCTGGAAGTGCAGCTGGCTTCCGAGAAGACACGCCTGGAGGAGTCGCTCAAGCTCGAGCATGACACCTCCGCCAACCTCTCCTCCGGGAAAAGTGTCACCGAAGCCACCAGCCGCCTCTATGGCGAACTGCTGACCGCCAACAGCAATCGCCAGAAGGGGATTCTGGACATGGAGCGTCGCCTCGGCGGTCTGGACAACGACGATGTGATCCAGATGCCAACCCTGCCCGAGCGCTCCATCAAGCCCAAGAAGCCCATGCTGGCCATTGGTGCGGCCGTGGGCACCGGTTTCCTGCTGCTGCTGTTTGTCTTCATCCGGCAGGCGCTGCGCACCGCCAAAGAATCCTCGCCCGAGCAGGCCGAGAAAATTGCGCGTATTCGTAACGCCATGCCCTGGTAAGCCCTCACCGCCCACCCCATGCCCGCACCCGACAGTGCGGGCATTTTTCTGGGCGCCGCAACGCAGGCCGGACGCTTCGCCCCCTAGAATTCCTCGCTTCTTTGTCGCAAATCGCTACGGACATGCTCCCCCGCTGGCTCTCTCCCACACTTTCAACGTCAGCGCAGTCTGCCATCCGCGGTGTTCTGCTCACCATATCCGCCTGTGCACTGTTTGCGGTTCTGGATAGCGCCACCAAGTTCAGCGGCAAGCTGCTGCCGGTGCTCATGGTGCTGTGGCTGCGCTTCGTGGCCCAGGCCTTTGTCACCAGCGTGCTGGTTTTGCCTCGGCATGGCCTGTCGGCACTGAAGACCCGGAACCTGAAATTTCAGCTGCTGCGCGCGATCTCGGGGCTGTTGACCACGGTCTGCGCCTTTTTCTGCATACAGAACATGCCCCTGGCCAATTTCACGGCCATCTGGTCTGCAGCCCCGCTGTTCATCGTGGTTGCATCGGCACTCTTCTTCAAGGAGCAGGTCAGCCCTGCCCGCTGGGCGCTGCTGGTGATCGGTCTGCTGGCCGTGATTGCCATCGTGCGACCGGAAAATGACGGTCAGGCCCTGGGTCTGGCCGCCCTGTGGCCCGTGGGTCTGCTGATATCCGGCACCACCTACCAGGTGCTGGGAAGCCGCCTGTCGCGCCTGGACTCGCCTCCGACCACCCAGCTTTACTCAACCTGGCTGCCGATACTGCTGACCACGCCGCTGGTCGGCCTGGTATGGCAGCCCATCGATCACTGGCAGATCTACGCGGCGGCGGCCGTGATGGGGCTTTGCAGCGGCATTGGCCACCTGATGCTGCTGCAGGCATACACCCACGCCACGCCTGCGACTGTCGCCCCGTTTCTCTACAGCCAGATCGGCTTCGCCATGCTGATGGGCTGGCTGTTTTTCGGACAGCTTCCCGACAGCACATCGCTGATCGGCATGGCGGTGGTGACGCTCAGCGGCCTGATGGGCGTCTGGCTGGGCATCCGGGAAAAGCGCTGAGCCCTCCGGAGAGCGAGCCTCTCAATAGCCGTGCCTGAGCCTGAATTCCCTGGCCTTGCCGAAGTGCCCGTTACCGATAAAGGGCACGGGCGGCCTCAGGGCCGATAGCGGCGAAGGGTGGTTGCTCATCAGCACCAGATGGCCTCTATCCTGGGGAATGAACACCCGCTTGGACTGGGCGTGCGAGCCCCAGAGCATGAAGACCGTGGGCCGCCCCTGCTCGGCCACTTGGCGGATGATGGCGTCGGTCAGTTCTTCCCAGCCCTTTTTGGCATGGCTTGCGGCCTGCCCCTCTTCCACCGTCAGACTGGTGTTGAGCAGCAGCACGCCGTGCTGAGCCCAGCCCACCAGACTGCCGCCGGGCTGGGGAAAAGCCGGGAACGGCGTCCCCAGCTCGCGTTGCATTTCCTTGAAGATGTTCTGCAGCGAAGGCGGAACACGCACCCCGGGGGCGACCGAGAATGCCAGCCCCTCGGCCTGCCCGCGGCCGTGATAGGGGTCCTGCCCGAGGATCACGACACGCACATCCTCCGGCGGTGTCAACTCCAGGGCCCTCAAGGGGGCCGGGGGAAAGATCACCGCACCGGCATCCAGCCTTTGCTGCAGGAACTGCAGCAGCTTCTGGCCGGTATTTCCCGCAAAAAAGGTGTCGACCGCGGTTTGCCAACCTGACGAGACTGGCCAGTCCTGCGGATCTGCACTCGTCAACTGGGTAGGCGCTGCGGTGTTAGCAACTGTGCTCTGGCTGGTGAGGTTCATGCCTTGATTTTCTCAACTTCCACGACCGTCCCGAAGGAGTTCCTGCTGGCGTGGCGACTATCGGGGACTCAAAATACCTGATTTCAGTGAGTGACACATTCTGACATTTTGCAAAAAATCGACTCCAACACAGCTGACCGCTCGGCAGCTCGGGCTCACAGGGAGTTTTTCATGCACACGTCTTCTGCCAGTCACTTGCCAGTCTCTGCCGCGCAGGCCTTCTTCTCCTATGCCCGCCCGGCCTTCAGCCTCAACCCCCAGGGCTTCAGGTTTGCCGGCTGGGAGTTGCGCCTGCGCACGCGCAGCCTGATCAGCGCCGCCGGGCACGAAGTGGGGCTCACAAAGAGCGAGTTCGCACTGCTGCTGGCCCTGCTCAAGCGCCCCAAGCAAATCATGAGCCGTGAACAGATCATGGACATGACCCAGGCCGAAGACACGGTCTTCGACCGTGCCATCGACGTGCAGATGCTGCGCCTGCGCCGCAAGATCGAAACGTCGGGTCGCTCGCCCACGCTGCTCAAGACCAAGCGTGGCGCCGGCTATTTTCTGGATGCCGACGTGCAGGTGCTGCGCTGAACCTGCGCAGCCGCCTGCCGCTTACTGAAACAGCTGGGCCAGGGCCTCGCCCGGCTCGCGGGCACGCATGAAGGCCTCTCCCACCAGGAAGGCGTCAACGCCAGCCTCACGCAGGGTCTTCACGTCGTCCCGGCTCAGGATGCCGGACTCGGTCACCAGCAGGCGATCGGCGGGCACATCCTTCTTGAGCGCAATCGTGGTCTGGATATCTACCTCGAAGCTGCGCAGATTGCGGTTGTTGATGCCCACCAACGGCGTCTTGAGCTTGAGAGCGCGCTGCAGTTCCTCGGCGTCATGCACTTCCACCAGCACATCCATGTCCAGGCTGTGCGCAATCTGCTCCATCTCGGCCATCTGCGCATCGTCCAGGCAGGCGGCGATCAACAGCACGCAGTCGGCGCCCATCACCCGCGATTCGTAGATCTGATAAGGGTCGACCATGAAGTCCTTGCGCAGCACCGGCAGCAGCGTGCTCGCGCGGGCCTGCTTGAGATAGTCAGGCTGCCCCTGGAAGAACTGGCGATCGGTCAGCACCGACAGGCAGGCAGCACTGATCTTGCCGTCGCCCACCATATAGCTCTGAGCGATATCGGCAGGATCGAAATCGGCCCGAATCACGCCCTTGCTGGGGCTGGCCTTCTTGACTTCGGCGATCACGCCGGCCTGTCCCTTGGCGATCTTGGCACGGATGGCGCCCACGAAATCGCGCGTGGAGACACGGCTTTCCGCATCGCGGCGCATCTCGGCAAACGGCACGGCCTTCTTGGCAGCGGCAACTTCCTGGACCTTGACGTCGCAGATTTTCTTCAGAATGTCAGACATGGTTTTCCTTGTTGGCGGCGGCATCTGCCGGGCCGCGCAATACCTTCATGATGACGCGGTGCATGCCTATGCCCACCGCGATGAACAGCAGGGAGACGCCCAGCACGATCCAGGTGCCGGGATCGCTCCAGATGGGCGCATCCAGCAGGCTCATGCGGCTGCGCCGAGCTTTTGCGAATAGGCCACCAGCTCCTGTAGCTTGGCCAGTGCCGCGCCGCTATCGATGGCCTTCTGCGCACGCTCCAGGCCCTCTTCGATCGAGCCGGCCACATTGGCCGCATACAGGGCAGCGCCGGAGTTGAGACAGACGATATCGCGCGCCGGGCCTTGGTCCCCCTGCAGCACGCCCATCAGCATGGCCTTGGACTCCTCGGGATTCTCGACCTTGAGCGAGCGCGTACCCGCCATGCGCAGACCAAAGTCCTCGGGATGGACTTCATACTCGCGCACCACGCCGTCCTTGAGCTCGCCGACCAGCGTGCCCGCGCCCAGGCTGATTTCATCCAGACCATCGCGGCCGTAGACGACCAGCGCATGCTCGGCGCCCAGGCGCTGCAGGGCACGCACCTGAATGCCGACCAGGTCTTCGTGAAACACGCCCATCAGGATATTGGGCGCGGATGCCGGGTTGGTGAGCGGGCCCAGGATGTTGAAGATGGTGCGCACGCCCAGCTCCTTGCGCACGGGGGCCACGTTCTTCATGGCCGGATGATGGTTGGGCGCAAACATGAAGCCTATGCCCACATCGCGTATGCAATCGGCGATCTGCGCGGCGTTGAGGTTGATGTTGACGCCCAGCGCCTCCATGGCATCGGCGCTGCCCGACTTGCTGCTGACGCTGCGCCCGCCATGCTTGCTCACCTTGCCGCCCGCCGCCGCAATCACAAAGGTCGAGCAGGTGGAGATGTTGAAGGTGTTGGCGCCGTCGCCGCCGGTGCCGACGATATCGACCAGATTCCTCTTGTCGTGCACGTTCACCTTGTTGGAGAACTCGCGCATCACCTCGGCCGCAGCCGAGATCTCGCCAATGGTTTCCTTCTTCACGCGCAGGCCCGTGATGATGGAGGCCGTCATCACGGGCGAGAGCTCGCCGCGCATGATCATGCGCATCAGGTGCAGCATTTCGTCATGGAAGATTTCACGATGCTCGATGGTTCGCTGCAGCGCTTCCTGGGGAGTGATCATTGCAATATCTCTCTATGTTTTTGGGAGCTTCTTGCGCATACCAATACTTGATTTCCCATTATTTTTATTCTGAAATCAAGCATTGACATGCGCTGGCAGCTATCAATAAATCAGCGTTTATTTCTGCTCGAGAAAGTTCTTCAGCATGGCATGGCCATGCTCGGTCAGAATGCTCTCGGGGTGGAACTGCACGCCCTCGATGGCCAGCTCGCGATGGCGCACCCCCTGGATTTCACCATCTTCGCTGGTCGCCGTGATTTCAAGGCACTCGGGCAGCGTGCTGCGGTCTATGACCAGAGAGTGATAGCGGTTGACCGTGAACTGCCTGGGCAGGTCGGCA
>Ga0268257_1003215_pt1 | contig 10582 bp, 10 predicted proteins | sample AgamicAtPrz_FD_200249 | JGI IMG/M metagenome (GOLD analysis project Ga0268257, IMG submission 200249) | Agave microbial communities from Guanajuato, Mexico - At.P.rz (v2) (version 3) | ecosystem: Host-associated > Plants > Phyllosphere > Phylloplane/Leaf | place: Guanajuato, Mexico | collected...
CGGGCGTCGAGGAGGCCCGCTTGCCGCGCCTTGGCGAACGCTTCCACAGCGCCGGCAACCCCCAGGGCGCGGGGTTGGGATTGGCCATCGTCGGCATGATCGCCCGTCACCTGGGCGGCTCCATCGGTTTCAGCAACGCCATCCCGCGGGGCTTCAGCGCGGTGGTCAGGTTTCCCGATACGGCGGTCTGATCAGGCTGCGGCGCTAGAGCTGCAGCCCGCCGCTTTCCTTGTGCAGCTTGCGCAGGTGCTCGCCGAGCAGCTTGAGATTGGCCTCGTTGGCTTCCAGCTCGGCCAGGCGCTGGGGTTCGAGCAGGCTACGCACCTCGCCGTCGAGGTCGGCGCTGAGCAGGCTCAGCTTTTGCTGGCGCGTGCGGGTTTCGCTTTCCAGGCGTTGCCACTCTTCCTGCTGCGGCAGGCCGTAACCGCCTTCGAGCAGCTCGGCCGGGCGGCTCAGGAAGCCGGTGTTGGCGAGGATCTGCTCCAGGGCATCACCGGCCTTGTTCAGGCTCGGGTCCTTGGCGGCGCGGCCGGTCAGATAGCGCTGCTTGAGTTCGTCCTGGGAGAGCAGCAACTGACGGCGCATCGCCGCTTGTTCGAGCAGCAGCATGGCGGCGCTGGCGCGCAGATCTGCTTTCTCGAACCACTGGCGGCGCTGCTCGGACGGCTGCTCGAGCCAATCCTCGACGCGCTGCTGGCGGATCGGCAGGCGCTGCTGCAGCACCTTGAACATGGCCTGGTAGCGGTCGCGGAACGAGTCGAAGCGATAACCCAGGCGCAGCGCTTCGCGCGGGTCGTCGAGCACGCTGCCATCGGCCAGGTCGCGGGCTTCGAGCACTTCCAGCAGGCCGATGGGGGTGATGCTGTCCAGCGTCTGCAGGCGCGGGTCGGCGGTGCCGCTGCGTAGCAGCTTGAGAGTTTCCACCGCGCAGTTGTTGGAGATGAAGAAGTAGTCGCCGTCGTAGCTCCAGTGCTGCTCGACGGCGCGGGCGACCAGTTGCTCCAGGCGCTCGCGCGAAAGTTTCAGGGGCACCGAGGCGAGGCTGCGCAGTTCGACCTTGGTGTATTCCTCGATCACCTGGGCCAGGGGCAGCACGAACAGCCGCGACGGGTAGGCGCCGGTCAGGCCATCCCAGCTCGACAGCTGCACGTCGTTGACGAAGGCGCGGTAGGACAGCACCAGGTGCTGGTCCAGGTCCAGCCGGCAATCCGGCCCGCGCGGGCGGCCCGGTGCGCAGATGACCAGGCGCAGCATGCTGTGGCCCCAGCGGCTGGCCATGTTCTGGTTGGCTTCGGCGAGCAGGTAGTCCACTTCGTAGACGCGCTCGGGGTCGAGGTTGGCCAGCGCCTGCTTGTCGAAATCGCGCCCGGCATTCAGGTAAGCGTAGCCGTTGCCGCAGGGCGCTTGCCTGGCCGGCGACCAGCCGAAATGCTCGCTGAAGAAGCGCGCCAGGGACGGGCGGCGGCAGGCGTATTCGGGGTCGAGGAGAAAGTACTCCATGTTCACCGCGACGAATTCGCGTGGGTTGCTCAGCTCGTAACTGTCCGGGCTGCGGGCGACCTGGCCGTTGTGAATGTCGCGCTCGCCGCGTTTGCCGACGCGCTGGGGCCAGCCGGCCAGGTCGAGCAGGCGCGGGTCATCGCTGAAGGTGAAACGGCGTTCGGTCTGGCCACGGCATTCGGCGCGTAGGCCGACCGGGCCCAGATCGGCATTGTGCCGCTGGCAGCGGCGCAGCAGGGTGCGCTGCTCGGCGCTCCAGTAAGCGCCGCGGTCGTAAAGGTGGGTCACTTCATGCAGTACGGTGGCCAGCAGTTCCTGGCGCACGGTGCCGTGGGGGCGGCCGTTGGGTGTGCTGGCGGCGCTGCCGTCGGTGAGGCCCGGCAGCAGCTTGGCGTTGAGTTCGACGCCGCTGAGGCGCCCGGCACGGCCGTAATTGTCCGCTGGCATGTCGACCCAGCGCACCACCACATCACGGTCCAGCGCTTCGCGCAGGTGCGGCGGCAGGGCGGCGTGGGCTTCGTCGAGGAGGGTCTGGCTGGCTTGGCGTTCGGCGCTGCTGAGCCCCGTCGTATCCAGGGCGAAATGCAGCTGGGCGTGGCTGACCGTGCTGAACAGCAGAGTCAGCAGCAGGAGCCAGCCACGGGCGGTTATCACAGCGCGAGAATGGCTTCTGCGAGTACCTGGTCGGAGGCGTTCTGGGCCTCTGGGACTTGGCTACGCAGCGCGCCGAAGGCGGCTTCGAGCTGGGCGCCACGGATGTCACCTTCGCTGGCGACGAAGCTGGCGGCGTCGTCACGGGCTTCGATCACCACTTTCATGTCGCGGATCGAGGTGGTGGTGTCCGAGGTGAAGTTGATGGTGCGATCCAGGGCGCGCACGATGATGTTGCTGGTGGCCACCAGGGTCTGGGCCTGAACGGCACCGGCGAACAGGGCCAGGGAGGCGGTGGCGGCTAACAACGGACGCTTCATGAATGGTCTCCGAGTGAGGCTAGGTTGGCTGCTTGGACGGGCAACACGTGCCGCAGTTCCAGTAATGACGAAGGGTTAGTGAGCGAGGATGGCCTGGGCCAGCTGCACATCGTCGGCCTGCAGGGCCGGCATACGTTCACGGATGTGCTGCAGAGCGGTTTCCAGCTGCGCGCCACGCACCGCGCCGTCGGTGGCGACGAAGCTGGCGGCGTCGTCCTTGGCGGCCAGCACGACCTTGTTGTCGACCACCGAGGAGGTGGCGTTGGACATGGTGTCGATAGTGGCGGCGAGGGCGTCGACCAGGGTGTCGGTGGTCACTACGAAACTGCTGGCACTGGCGCAGGTTGCCAGGCCGAACAGACTGAAGAAGGCGAGGGTGTGGACGGTGGGCATGGGCTTGGTCTCTACGGCTCACGGAAAGCCGCATTCTACCCGCTCTGCATCGCGCCGTTGAGAAAGACCTGCACAGTTTGTGTAGCGCCGGCGGCAGTTCGATGACTGTTTGATGAAGGCGCCCCTGAAACGACAAAACCCCGCCGGCGCTGCATGCCGGCGGGGTTTTGCGGGAGAAGCTCAGATGTTGCGATTAGCGCCAGAACGGCTTGCTCAGCTCGGCGTAGCGCTGGCTCTCGCTGATACCGGCATCGGCCAGCAGACGAGGGTCGAGGCGTGCCAGTTGGCGGCGGCTGACGATCCGGCGCTGCCACAGGAGCAGGGTGGCCAGGATGTTCAGCGGCAGGCTGGTGGCAGATTTGGACGAGTTGTCGACAAGCAGATCGGAACTGAGGGTACGTTCCATGGCGTGCATCCTTCCGCTTTTGGCGGGACTGGTTAAGTTCTGGTGCCCATTTTCGTCCTCGCGCGGGGTTTGCAGTAGCCACAGCTGAAGTAAATTAGCTGAGCACTAGATAGGTTGCTTTTTAACTGTTCCTGCAATTTAGATGGTAACTGTACCGGTGTTTGTGAATTTGCCGTGACTTGGCGTGTTTGGCAGTTTTTTACTCTGAAAATATCTAGATTTTCAGTGAAGTTATTGCGGTACAGTTACGATTGTTTGGCATAGTTGCTTAGCTATTTATTTTTTTGAGCAGCAATTCTCGTTACCAACTAGCGCTGCTGTATTTTTCCCTTGACGCCGAATTGCCCTCGAAAGGGGCGCGGCCGCTCTAGCGCGCCCCTTTGCGGGTCATTCTACGGCCTTGAGCATGTCCTCGATGACCTTCTTGGCATCGCCGAACACCATCATGGTCTTGTCCAGATAGAACAGTTCGTTGTCCAGCCCCGCGTAGCCGCTGGCCATCGAGCGCTTGTTGACGATGATGGTCTTGGCCTTGAAGGCTTCGAGAATCGGCATGCCGGCAATCGGCGACTTGGGATCGTTCTTCGCCGCCGGGTTGACCACGTCGTTGGCGCCGAGCACCAGCACCACATCGGCCTGGCCGAATTCGGCGTTGATGTCTTCCATCTCGAACACCTGGTCGTAAGGCACCTCGGCCTCGGCCAGCAGCACGTTCATGTGGCCGGGCATGCGGCCCGCCACCGGGTGGATCGCGTACTTCACGGTCACGCCCTTGTGTGCCAGCTTCTCGGTCAATTCCTTTAGTGCATGCTGAGCGCGGGCCACGGCCAGGCCGTAGCCGGGCACGATGATCACGCTGTCGGCATTGCCGAGCAGGAACGCGGCATCGTCGGCGGAGCCGGATTTGACCGGGCGCTGCTCGCTGCTGCCTGCCGCCGGGCCGGCATCGGTCGCGCCGCCGAAGCCGCCGAGGATGACGTTGAAGAACGAGCGGTTCATCGCCTTGCACATGATGTACGAGAGAATCGCGCCGCTGGAACCGACCAGGGAGCCGGCGATGATCAGCATCGAGTTGTTCAGCGAGAAGCCGATACCGGCCGCTGCCCAGCCCGAGTAGCTGTTGAGCATCGACACCACCACGGGCATGTCGGCGCCGCCGATGGGGATGATGATCAGCACGCCGATCACGAAGGCCAGGGCCACCAGCACCGCGAAGGCCGTGAGATTGCCGGTGAAGGTGAAGTACAGGCCCAGGCCGGCGATAGCCAGCCCGATCAGCAGGTTGATCAGATGCTGGCCGGCGAACTGTACTGGCGCCCCCTGGAACAGGCGGAACTTGTATTTACCCGACAGCTTGCCAAAGGCGATCACCGAGCCGGAGAAGGTGATGGCACCGATGGCTGCGCCCAGGAACAGCTCCAGGCGGTTACCGGCAGGAATCGGGTCGGCCATGCTGGCGACGATGCCCAGCGATTGCGGCTCGACCACCGCGGCGATGGCGATGAACACCGCCGCCAGGCCGATCATGCTGTGCATGAAGGCGACCAGTTCGGGCATCTTGGTCATCTCGACGCGCTTGGCCATGATCGAGCCGGCGGTGCCGCCGACCAGCAGGCCGACGATGACGTAGCCAATGCCCTGTACCGCCAGTTCGCTGCTGAGCTTATGGATGAGGCCGAGGGTGGTGAGCACGGCGATGGTCATACCGACCATGCCGAAAGCGTTGCCGCGCCGCGAGGTGGTCGGGTGCGACAGGCCCTTGAGCGCCTGGATGAAGCACACCGAGGCGACGAGATAGAGCAGGGTGATCAGGTTCATGCTCATCGCTTACTTCTCCACCGCCGCTTTGGCGGCCTTCTTCTTGAACATTTCCAGCATGCGTCGGGTGACCAGGAAGCCACCGAACACGTTGACCGCTGCCAGTGCCACGGCCAGGGTGCCCATGGTCTTGCCCAGCGGTGTGACGGTCAGTGCCGCGGCGAGCATGGCGCCGACGATGACGATCGCCGAAATGGCATTGGTGACCGCCATCAGCGGTGTGTGCAGGGCAGGGGTGACGTTCCAGACCACGTGATAGCCGACGTAGATGGCCAGCACGAAGATGATCAGGTTGTAGATTCCGTCGGAAATCAGATCCATAGCTGTGATCCTTTCTTGTAGTCGTTGGCCTCTCCATAAGGAGAGGAAGGCATCATTTATTGAGGCGCTTGATCTCGCCGCCCGTACACATCAGGCAGGCAGCGACGATGTCGTCTTCCTGGTCGAGGTGGAAGGCGCCGTCCTTGATCACCAGCTTGAGGAAATCGAGCAGGTTGCGCGCGTACAGGGCCGAAGCGTCGGCGGCGACTAGAGCGGGCAGGTTGCCATGGCCGACCAGGGTCACGCCGTGCTTGACCACCACCTTGTCCAGTTCGGTCAGCGGGCAGTTGCCGCCCTGGATGGCGGCCAGGTCGATGACCACGGAGCCGGGCTTCATCTCGGCGACCGTGGCTTCGTGCAGCAGCGTCGGCGCCTTGCGGCCGGGAATCAGTGCGGTGGTGATGACGATGTCGGCCTGTTTGGCGCGCTCGTGCACCGCCCTGGCCTGGCGCTCCATCCACGAGGCCGGCATCGGCCGGGCGTAACCGCCGACGCCCTCGGCGCACTCGCGCTCCTCGTCGGTTTCGAACGGCACGTCGACGAACTTGGCGCCGAGGGACTCGATCTGCTCCTTCACGGCTGGGCGCACGTCGGAAGCCTCGATGACCGCGCCCAGGCGTTTGGCCGTGGCGATGGCCTGCAGGCCGGCAACGCCAGCACCGAGGATCAGCACGCGAGCGGCTTTCACCGTGCCTGCGGCGGTCATCAGCATGGGCATGAAGCGCGGGTAATGGTTGGCCGCCAGCATCACCGCCTTGTAGCCGGCGATGTTGGCCTGGGAGCTGAGTACGTCCAGGCTCTGGGCGCGAGAAGTACGCGGGGCCGCTTCCAGGGCGAAGGCGGTGACGCCGGCAGCGTTGAGGCGGGCGATGGTCTCGTTGCTGAACGGGTTGAGCATACCTACCAGCACGGCGCCGCTTTTCATCAGGGCCAGCTCGGCATCGCTGGGGGCGACCACCTTGAGAATCAGCTCGGCGCCGAATGCCGCGGCGGCATCGCCGATGCTGGCGCCAGCGGCGGTGTAGGCCGCGTCGGTAATGCTGGCGGCAATGCCGGCACCGCTCTGAACGGTGACCTGATGGCCCTGGCCGATCAGCTTCTTGATGGTTTCCGGCGTCGCGGCCACCCGCGTTTCGCCTGCCTGGGTTTCGAGTGGAACACCAATGTGCACGCTTGCATCTCCTGCGATCGTTGCAGATTCACCCAGAGGGCGGCAGAGGAACGGTGTCGACTAAAGTCGTACCGCGGCATTCTGCAAACAGAGCCGGTCAGTAAGCAATATTCATGGAGTAATTATTTTTCATGACTACAAGTTATCGGAGATATTGTTATTTTTCATGCTGAATTATCTCGATAAGATCTTGGTTTATTGCTGCCAAAAGATGCCTTCATGCATCTATCGTGAATAAATTTATGGAAATATGGTGCTGATAAATATTCATGGGTGCGGCGCGATGTCGCGCCGTTCAAAATCATTTACAGGCGTGAAAAATGGCGGTTTTGAGATTTTTGTAGTCGTTTTTGTTTGGCGCTACTGTTTGCCGAAGCTCAGCCTGATTCGTCTCGCCATTAAGTCAGGCTTAGGGCCTGTTCACGATTTTTCTGGGCGATATGAGAGGCTGCGACAGGGCAGGAACGGCCGTTACTGATCTACTGTGGGAGCGGGCCATGCCCGCGAAAAAATCACGTGCATGAACTGGGCGTCCCCGCCCGTCCCCACAGGATATGGGAGCGGTCGCTTGCGCCACTTTGCAGGCAAAGCGCTGAACGATCGTGAACAGGTTCCTACAGCGAAGAGGCAGGCGGGCAGGGGCAGAGGTGGAGCAAGGCCGCGTGTGAGGAAACGGTGCTACAGCACCCAAAGCCAGTGGCCGGCTTTGGGCAGGATGAGGGGGATTGGCTAAACGAGGTCAGCCAGTACGCCAGGTGATTTCCTGTACGCCGTCGGCGCTGATGCGCAGCCATTGATCGGCTTGCTCGTCGCTCTCGTCCTCTTCCCAACTGCCGGGCGCGCAACGAATTTCCACATCTAGCGCCGCGTAGGCCGCCTGGGCACAGGCCAGGTCGTCGTCCCAGGGGGTGGCATCGCTTTCCAGGTACAGGCTGTGCCATTTGCCCACGGCCTTGGGCAGCCAGGTCACCGGAATGTCGCCGGCGCGGCACTGGAAGGTCTGGCCCTTCTGCTGCCACTCGCTGCATGGGCCCAGCGCCTGGGTCAGCCAGGCGGCTACCGCTTCGTGGTCGGCGTCCTTCAGGTATATCTCGATATCCGGTTGGCGCATGTTCATCCTCATCGGTTCAGCGTTCAGGGAGCGTCACGCTCGATCCAATCGTAGCGGATGGCGACGGTCACTTCGAAGCGCTCGGCGATCACCGCGGCGCGGCGTTCGGCACTGGCGCGCCAGCCGTGGGGCGTCATCGCCAGCAGGTCGGCGCGGGCTTGCTCGGTCTCGAGCAGCAGGCGAAAACTCAGGGTTTCGCTGTGCGCCAGGTGCATGCCCGGCGGGATCAGCTCCAGGTGTTTCTCATCATCGTAATCGCGCACTTCGTCGTAGAGCTTCTGACGCAGCTCCATCAGGTGCTCGCGGGTCGGGCCCATGCGCAGCAGGCCACCGCCGGGCGCGAGCAGGCGCTTGGCCTCCTGCCAGTCCAGCGGGCTGAATACGCTGGCCAACAGCCCGCAGCTGGCATCGGCCAATGGCACGCGGGCCATGCTGGCGACCAGCCAGTTCAGCTGGGGCGCGCGCTTGCAGGCGCGCTTGACCGCTTCGCGGGAAATATCCAGCGCATAGCCGTCGGCCTGTTGCAGGGCATCGGCGATCTGCGCGGTGTAGTAGCCCTCGCCGCAACCGATATCCAGCCAGCGCTGCGGCTGATAACCAGCCGCCAGTGCCGCCAGGCGCTCGGCCAATGGCGCATAGTGGCCGGCGCTCAGGAAGCGGCGACGCGCCTCGACCATGGCGGCGTTGTCGCCCGGGTCGCGGCTGTTCTTGTGCTGCACCGGCAGCAGGTTCAGGTAGCCTTGGCGCGCGCGGTCGAAACGATGATTGGCGGGGCAGGCCACGCCATTGTCGACGGCGACCAGTGGCGCCTGGCAAATCGGGCAGGCGAGCATCAGGCGAGCAGCTTGACCAGGGTCTGGTAGTAGATCTCGGTGAGCACATCGAGATCGCTGGCCAGCACGCGTTCGTTGACCTGGTGGATGGTCGCGTTGACCGGGCCGAGCTCGACCACCTGGGTGCCGAGGGTGGCGATAAAACGCCCGTCCGAGGTGCCGCCGCTGGTGCTCGGCGTGGTTTCACGGCCGGTCACGCTGCGGATGCTGGCACTCACCGCATCGAGCAGCGCGCCAGGCTCGGTGAGAAACGGCAAACCCGACAGCGCCCAGTCGATGTGGTAGTCCAGGCCGTGCTTGTCGAAGATGGCATTGACCCGCTGTTGCAGGCCTTCGACCGTCGATTCGGTGGAGAAGCGGAAGTTGAAGATGGCCGTCAACTCGCCGGGAATCACGTTGGTGGCACCGGTACCCGAGTTGAGGTTGGAGACCTGGAAGCTGGTTGGCGGGAAGAAGGCGTTGCCGTCGTCCCAATGCTCGGCCGCCAGCTCGGCGAGGGCCGGCGCGGCCAGGTGGATCGGGTTCTTCGCCAGGTGCGGGTAGGCCACGTGGCCCTGGACGCCGCGTACGGTCAGGGTCGCGCCCAGGGAGCCGCGGCGACCGTTCTTCACCACGTCGCCAACCAGGGTGGTGCTCGACGGCTCGCCGACGATGCACCAGTCCAGGCGCTCGTTGCGCGCCGCCAGGCGTTCGACCACTGCCTTGGTACCGTGGTGGGCCGGGCCTTCTTCGTCACTGGTGATCAGGAAGGCGATGCGCCCCTTGTGGTTCGGGTACTCTGCAACGAAGCGCTCGACGGCAATGATCATCGACGCCAGGCTGCCTTTCATGTCCGCGGCGCCACGGCCGCAGAGCATGCCCTGCTCGTCGATCAGGGCGTCGAACGGGCCGTGCTGCCAGGCATGAACCGGGCCGGTGGGCACCACATCGGTATGGCCGGCGAAGCACAGCACCGGGCCCTCGTCATTGCCGTGGCTGGCCCAGAAGTTGTCCACGTCCTCGATGCGCATCGACTCGACGGCGAAACCCAGCGCGGCCAGGCGGCGCATCATCAGCTCCTGGCAGCCCTCGTCCAGCGGGGTAACCGAAGGGCGGCGGATCAGGTCGCAGGCGAGTTCGAGGGTGGGGGACAGGGCCGTCATGGGAGCTCCGGTAAAACAGTGCAGGGCGAGAAGGGCGCATAGCTTAAAGCAAAACGCCCGGGGCTCGTAGGCGTAAGGACGGTCGGGTACAACGAGGGGGCTTCAACCAATAAAAACGGCGGCAATTGGCCGCCGTTTTCAGATCGCGCTAACGCCGATCAGACTTTCTGCGCTTCGTTCTCTGCGTCGTCCTGTACCACCGGAATTTCCAGCGGCTTGGGCTGCGAGGAGAGCAGCGCCATGATCAGGGCGGCCAGGTATGGCAGCGACTGCACCAGCAGCATGATCACCCAGAACTTCACGTCGTAGCTGGGCAGGCCCTGGACGATGCCGATACCCAGGGCGGCGCCCCACAGCAGCAGCATGACGAACACCTCTTCGCGAGCCTCGGCCAGCGCGACCATCAGGCCGTGGCTGGAGCGCATCTTCGGGGTGCGGAAGAACGGGATGGTCTTGGTGAACATGCCGTACAGCACCGCCTTGGCGATGGTGTGCGACAGCGCCAGGCCGGCCACCGCCGCGCAGAAGGCATCCTTGAGGTTGACACCCACCGCCCGCTGGTAAAGGAAGATGATCTTGCCGACCTTGAAAAGGAACAGCGCGAGCGGCGGAATCGCGAAGATCAGCAGCGGCGGATCGACCCGTTGCGGCACGATGATCATCGCTGCCGACCACAGCAGCGCACCGGCGGTGAAGAAGATGTTCAGGCCATCGGCGACCCACGGCAGCCAGCCGGCGATGAAGTGATAACGCTGGCCGCGCTTGAGCTCGCTGTCCTTGCCGGCCAGTAGCTGACGGGCGTGGCCCTTCATGATCTGGATGGCGCCGTAGGCCCAGCGGAAGCGCTGCTTCTTGTAATCGATGAAGGTATCGGGCATCAGGCCCTTGCCGAAGCTGTCGTGGGCGTAGGCGGCCG
>Ga0268257_1003218_pt1 | contig 10576 bp, 9 predicted proteins | sample AgamicAtPrz_FD_200249 | JGI IMG/M metagenome (GOLD analysis project Ga0268257, IMG submission 200249) | Agave microbial communities from Guanajuato, Mexico - At.P.rz (v2) (version 3) | ecosystem: Host-associated > Plants > Phyllosphere > Phylloplane/Leaf | place: Guanajuato, Mexico | collected...
GCCGCCGTTGTGGCAACAAGACCGGAGATGAAACGGGGCAGCAAACGCATGATGGGACTTGTCCAGAGGAACCTTGAATGCTGTGAATTGTGTCCGTAATTTAATGATTTGCTTCTATATGCTTATGCAGCATTAAGCTTGTGGGGTTAATGCAAAAAAAGCCCAGATCTCTTGCGAGATATGGGCTGAAATCCGCTGGAAAGTGATGACTCGGAGGGCCAGCGGAGGGAGCGATCAGGGCTTAAAGCTTCAACAGGCTTTTAGCGGCGATAGGGGTTGTGGGGGTTGCGGTCATGGCGGTTGGGCACGCCGTCGCCATCCCTGTCCCAGCGGCTGGCGCGGTAGTCCCAGCGGTTGCCATGCTGCACCCAGGTGGGCTGGCGGTACACATAGCCGGGGCGGTTCTGCACCCAGTGGCCGGCGCGCCAGACATGGCGGTGGCCGCGCGGCTCCCAGTAACCAGGAGCCCAGACATAGCCACGGCGCGGAGCGGGCACGGCTTCATAGCGGACCGGGGGCGGTGCGTTGAACTGCACGTTCACATAGGCACCCTGGCTGGCACCCGTCCAGTAAGCGCTTTGGGCCTGTGCACTACCGGCAAAGCCCAGCAAGGCGAGTGCGCCTGCGGCAGCGACGGTGTGGATGGTGTTGCGGATTGTCAGCATATACGCCTCCTTCATGGGTAGCGGGCTGTCTGTGGGTCCAGGCATCCCTTGGGCTCCATGTTGGAAGGCCAGCGTCAACCGTGGGTTGCCGCTGTGCGAAGTCTTGCAATCTTGTGTGTCTGTTTGGTGAAGAATGTATAAAACAGGCGGCCGATGCAGATACAGCAAGCGCATTTAGCTACATATTTGGGAGTGAAGGTCTACCGGCGCAAGGCCGCAAAGGCGGGCAGCTCCCATTTGCGCATGCCCAGCACCAGGGTGTAGCCCTCGATCTTGTTGGGGCCCAGGCGCTGATCCTGCAGATGCTGCTGTGAAAAGTCCTGACCGATGCGCTGAATGCGCTCCACGAAGCTGGGCGCCAGGCTGGGGGCGATGGAGCCATGCACCAGCAGCATGGTCTCGTCCTCGCCGGCAAAAGTGCCGCCAAAATAGTCCAGCACGGCGTTCTCACGGAAGAAGTCCATCACCGGGCCGTTGGTCTGCCAGCGGAAGGTCTTGGCCAGGCGCAGCTTGTAGCGGTTGCCAGGACGCAGCTCGATGATGCCGATGCGGTCCAGCTGCGCCAGATAGCCTATGCCCTCGGGCTCGCTGATGCGGTAGGTGGCGACGATCTGCTCCAGCGTCCACTGGCTGAGCACGCAGATCGCCGTGAGCAGCAGCTTGCGGTCGGCAACCACGGCAATCTCTTGCTCGCGCGTGATCTGCTGCAGCAGCGGCCGGCTGTCGGCCACATTGCGCGCCAGATCGGCAAAGTCCAGGTGCAGGGCGCGGCAGATCTCGTCGATGCGCGACAGCGGCATGTCGCCCTTGGCCAGCATGCGCTTGACGCTGGATTCGGCCATGCCTATGGCCTGGGCCAGGTCGGCATAGGTCATCTGCGCGGCCTTGAGTTCTTTCTTGATGGCGGTGACGAGATCGGCAGTCGTGCTCATGGTATCGGTTGGTAGTACTGGCAGTGCAGCGATATGGGGCAAGTTTAGAAGATCGATGCCGCTGCTTCGGCGGATTTCCATACTGCGCGGCATTCACACAAGGAAGCGCCATGCAACTGCATACCTCATCGATCACGACTGTGGAAATGACGAGCCCCGAGACCTCGGGCACGCTGGAGCAGCGCTTTGCCTTGTTCGGGTGCATGGCCTTGCTGTTCACGCTGGCACTGCTGATGCCTGGCATGGCTCAGCCCGAGCACTATCACGCCTTTGCCGACCGGCGCGGCTGGCTGGGCGTGCCGCATGCGGCCGATGTGTTGAGCAATCTGGGGTTTGTACTGGCGGGACTGGCGGGCTGGGTCGCACTGGCCCGTGCCGACTACCAGAAGCTCAACGGCACGGCGCGTGCCCTGTGCGCCCTGTTCTTCACGGGCTTGCTGTGCTCGGGGACAGGGTCTGCGTACTATCACTGGGAACCGCAGGATTCGAGCCTGGTCTGGGATCGGCTGGGCATGGGCCTGGCTTTCGCCGGCTTGCTGGGCCTGGCGGTACAGACGCGCATTGACGACATCAGCGCCCGCATCACTGCCGGAGTATTGCTGGTGGCCGCACCTGCCAGCGTGGCGGTCTGGGCGCAGACCAGCAATGTGCTGCCCTGGGTGCTGGTGCAAGGCGGCGGCATGCTGACTCTCCTGTGGCTGGCCTTTGTGGCGCCGCGTCGTCACGCGCTGCCCGTGGAGCTGGGCTGGGTGATCGGTCTGTACCTCGTTGCCAAGCTGCTGGAGCTGTCGGACGGCGATGTGTTCGATGTGACCGCGCAGGCAGTCTCCGGCCACAGCATCAAGCACTGGATGGCCGCGGCCGCCGCGTGGCCTGTGCTGCGTGCCTTGAAGCAGTGGCGTGAGTCGTAATATTCATAGCGGCGGGCGTATGTTCATCAAGCATCAGCGGCATAAAACCTACAAAAAGATCCGGGCAAGTTGGCACAATGCCTGCAGCGCCACAGGGAGAGATCCATGAATTCCACGCCGACCGTGCATACGGCCGCCGCTGCACCGCAGCATGCCCACCCCAACCAGTTCGCCCTGCTGGGCCAGCGCCGCTTTGCGCCGTTTTTCTGGACGCAGTTTGCCGGTGCGGGCAATGACAATCTCTTCAAGTTCGCCTTCACGGTGATGGTCACTTATCAGCTCAGCGTCTCCTGGCTGCCGCCTTCCATGGCGGGCCTGGTGATAGGCGCGCTGTTCACCCTGCCTTATCTGCTGTTTTCGGCCACTTCGGGTCAGCTGACCGACAAATGGGACAAGACCCGCATGTTCCGCCTGGTCAAGAACCTCGAGATCGCCATCATGCTGATTGCGGCCTGGGGATTTGTGCAGGCCAATGTGCCGGTGCTGCTGCTGTGCGTGTTCCTCATGGGGCTGCACTCCACGCTGTTCGGCCCCGTCAAGTTCGCCTATCTGCCCCAAGTGCTCAACGACCGCGAACTCACGGGCGGCAACGGCATGGTGGAGATGGGCACTTTTGTCGCCATCCTGCTCGGTCAGGTCGCTGGCGGCCTGCTGATCGCCGTGCCCGAGGTCGGTCATATGCAGGTCGCCATGGCCTGCGTGGCCGTCGCGGTCGTGGGCCGCATCTGCGCGCAGTTCATTCCTCACGCGCCCGCGACCGATCCGGGCCTGGTCATCAACTGGAACCCGTTCACCGAAACCTGGCGCAACCTCCAGCTGGCACGCCAGCAGCCCGTGGTGTTCCGCTCGCTGCTGGGCATCAGCTGGATGTGGTTCTTCGGCGCGGTGTTTCTCTCGCAGTTCCCCAGTTTTGCCAAGGAGGTGCTGCATGGCGACGAGCATGTGGCATCGCTGCTGCTGGTGATCTTCTCGGTGGGCATAGGCATTGGCTCGCTGCTGTGCGAAGTGTTCAGCCGCCGCCAGGTGGAGATCGGCCTGGTGCCGCTGGGCGCGATAGGCATGAGCGTGTTTGCGATTGATCTGTTCTTTGCCACGCGCGCGCTGCCGCCCTCCGAGCTGATGGGCGTTAACGCCTTTTTTGGCGAGGCCAAACACTGGCGCGTGATGCTGGATCTGGGCCTGCTGGCGCTGTCGGCGGGCATCTACAGCGTGCCCATGTATGCGCTGATCCAGATGCGCAGCCAGCCCACGCACCGCGCGCGCATCATCGCGGCCAACAATATCCTCAACGCGCTGTTCATGATCGCCTCGGCCGTGCTGGCCGGTGCCTTGCTGGCCGCAGGTTGCAGCATTCCCCAGGTGTTTCTGATCACCGGCATTGCCAACGCCATCGTGGCGCTCTATGTGTTCCTGCTGGTGCCCGAATATCTGCTGCGCTTTGTGGCCTGGGTCATCACCCACTTTGTCTACCGCTTCAAGGTGCGTGGCGACGAGCATATTCCGCGCGATGGCGCGGCCGTGCTGGTCTGCAACCATGTGAGCTTTGTCGACGCCATCTTGCTCATGGCGGCCAGCCCGCGCCCCATTCACTTCGTGATGGATCACCGCATCTTCCAGACGCCGGTGCTGGGCTGGCTGTTCAAGCTGGCCAAGGCGATCCCGATCGCGCCGCACAAGGAGGACCCTGCAACCTATGAAGCCGCGTTCGCGCGGGCCGCGGAGGTGCTGCGCGAGGGCGACCTGCTGGCCATCTTCCCCGAGGGCGGCATCACCTCTGACGGCCAGCTGCAGCCGTTCAAGGGCGGCATCATGAAGATTCTCGACCACGCGCGAGACGACGGCCTGCAGGTTCCCGTCATTCCCATGGCGCTGACCAATCTCTGGGGCTCCTACTTCAGCCGCATCGAGTCGCGCGGCGGCAGGAATGTGGCCATGGTCAAGCCGCTGCGCCGCGGCCTGTTCAATCGTGTGGGGCTGGAAGTGGGCGAGCCCGTGGCGGCTGCCTCTGTCACGCCGGCCCTGCTGCAGCAGAACGTGGCGGATTTGCTCCGGCGTTGAGGCTGGATGATCAGGGCAGGAGCCGGATATCACCCATGTAGGCCAGTCCTTCGCCATGGGTGTTGTCCGAGTCCGCCGAGACGGTGACGCCGATGATGGTGGGCATGGCCTGGGACTCGTCGCCAAACGCGTGCAGATAGTCGGACGTCAGATTGCGCTGTTCCGTCACCCACTGGCCTTTGTGCGTGCTGCCGCTTTGCAGCACGATATAGCGCATGCGATGCGTGAACGCATTGTGCAGAACCGAGCCCACGGGCTGCTTGTTGTCCCAGACATAGCACAGCGTCTCGGCCGGAATATCCTCTCCGGTGCTGATTCTGCCCAGGCGCAGCTTGGCCCGTTCACCAAAGCTCAGCTGCGATTTGTCAAAGTCGAAGGACATGCAGAGCTTGAGCGCAGCATCGTCGCCGGCCCTGGTTTTGATGTCGGCCTTGTCGATCAGCTGATCCACGCGCCAGCGCCACTGCAGTTGCAGATCGGGCGAAGCAGTCAGGTGCAGCGTGTGAACCATATTGCCGTAGGCGTCCTGTGTGCTCACGCGCAACACATGCCCGCCATCCTGGTCCACCACATTGAATGCCGTCGGGTTCTTGTTGGGCAGGGTGGCAAAGTGCCAGGGCCCTCCCAGAGGGCCCTGCGGCATCTGCGAAAAAGCGGGAATGCTGCTGCCCTGCGCCAGTGCAGAGAGAGCTAGCGTGGACATGGCCGTGGCGAGCGCTGCAGCAAGCCGGCTTTGCCGGCGTGAAGGTTTGTGCAGGGCGAAGGTCTGAGAGTGAAGCCGCATGGATTGCCTGATGATTTTTGAAAGTTGTGGGCGCGGGAGTGGGGCAAGATGTGCAAGCTGCAACTGGTTTGAGCGCTGGCAGGGGGCGGGGAGTATCACTTTGCGATACTGCGAGATCTGCCGCTTGCTGATTTTGACAAAACACAGGGCCGAAGTTTCGGGCGCATGGATGATTCGTTCGTCGCCGCATGCAAATCGCGGCCCATTTCAATAACCACTGGGAGCCATTTGTGATCAACGTCCTGACCTTTATCCGTCCTCTTCGCAACAGCCTGTGCGCCCTGGGCGCGGCCTTTGCATTGCTGGGCGGCAGTGCGGTCCACGCCCAGAGCGAAGCCTCTCTGGTGTTGTCGGCCCTGCCTGTGGCATCGGTGGTTGCAGCGGCATCGGGTGGCGCTTCGGAGGAAGTCGTGGCAATACCCCTGTTTCTGTCGGCGGCAGGTGCATCCGTGATCGTTGAGGCCGTGGAAAGCAGTGCCACAGGCGTGACCTATGTGCTCAAGAATGTGGCCGACGGCACTTCGGCCGTGGTCAAGGTCTCTGGCCAGGCTGCAGGAGCCCTGTCGGTCGGCGTGGGCACGGTGGTGCAGACCAGCGCCACGGCGGCCGGCGTGATTCTGTCTACGGCAGGCAAGGTGCTGGCCTTCATCCCCAACGAAATCGGCAAGGCGCTGATGCACAACGAGCGTCTGTAATTCAAGAAACTGGAGGCTCGCATGATCAAGGAAGCGACAAGCGTTGTACAAGCCATGGCGCCCGCTCGACGCGCCGGCATGCCCATCCCCGGCCCTGTGGCGCTGGCGCTGGGCGCTGCGTTGATTGCCTGGGCAGGCTCGGCAGAGGCTGGCCGCAGCTGTGAAGACCGTCCGCTGACCGCCGATGTGATGGCCAAGGGGCTGAATCTGGCCGCGCGCACCGCCAAGGCGCTGGATGCCGAGTTTCAGAAGAACGGCACCCAGGTCGTGCTGCTGGCTCGGCAAGGGCAGGACTTGAGCAAATACGATCTCAAGTACTCGCACTATGGCTGGGCCTACAGAACGCCCGCCGGCCCCTGGCGCGTGGCCCACAAGCTCAACGAGTGCGGCACTGCCTCCGGCCATATCTATCGCCAGGGCCTGGGCGAGTTCTTTCTTGACGATATGTGGCGCTATGAAGCCGCCATCCAGATCCCGACACCAGCGGTGCAGCAGGCCCTGCTCAAGTTCTTGAGCGCTCCCACGGTGCTGCGCCTGCAAAACGAGCCCTACAGCATGGTCAGCTATGTCTGGAGCAGCAAATACCAGCAGTCGAACCAATGGGCGACCGAGACGCTGGCAGCCGCCATGGAGCCGGCGGCGATTCAGAACCGCGCACAGGCTCAGGCCTGGTTGCAGTCCAAGGGCTATGAGCCCAGCGCGCTCATCATCCGGGCGTTCTCGCGACTGGGCGGGCGCATGACGGCTGCCAATATCGCGTTTGACGATCATCCGAATGAAAAGCGCTTTGCCAGCCGCATCGAGACGGTGACGGTGGACTCCGTGACCCAGTGGTTGCAGCGCACGCAACTGGCATCGGCCGTGCGTACCGTGCAGTGAGTTTGAGCCTTTTTGGCTTCAAGGCCTTGCTGAGTATGCGCATGGCGCTACGTTTTTGGAGTAATTGAAAATGAGCAAGTCTCTGCGTTTGCCCGAGAAATGGTTTCGCCGCGGCCTCTGGCTGGTCGCGTTGGTGTTTGCCTTCTTCCTGATCGGTCTGGGTGGGCTGGTGGTGGGCAATCTGCCGCAGCCTGATCGCTCGCTGGAGGTGGAGTCCTTTATTCCGCAGGCCGATGCACAACGTGTGCGGGCCGAAATCGACAAGGCCCAGAAGACGGCCAGCGTGACCCAGAAGGCACTGGACAGGGCTCAGCTCAAGTTCGACGCCGAGCGTGCGCGCTACCAGTCGGCGCGCGACACCTTTGACAACTGGGTGGCGACCCGCCGTGCGACAGAGCGCCCCGAGCAGGACGCCGAGTTGGTCGCACGCAGCAAGGCGCTGGACGAGCTCAAGCAGGCTGAGGACAAGGCCCGCCAGGAGCGCGAGAAAGAGGCCCAGACCAATCTGGAGGCCAATCAGGCAGTCTCCAACGCCGAGGCCGAGATGAGCAATCTGCGCGAGCAGGCCTATCCTCAGTACGAAGCCGCCATGCGAGCCAGCGAGCTGCGCGTGTTTCTGTTCCGCCTGGCCATCACCTTGCCCCTGCTGGGCGTGGCGGGCTGGCTGTTCGCCAAGAAGCGCAAGAGCACCTGGTGGCCATTTGTCTGGGGTTTTATCTTTTTTGCGCTGTTCGCCTTCTTTGTCGAGCTGGTGCCTTATCTGCCCGACTACGGCGGCTATGTGCGCTATATCGTAGGCATTTTGGTGACGGTATTGCTGGGGCGCTATGCCATTCTGGCGCTCAACCGCTATCTGGAAAAACAGAAGCTGCAGGAGTCCTTGCCCGAAGAGCAGCGCCGTGAGGAGCTGAGCTATGACGTGGCGCTGGAGCGTCTGTCCAAGAATGTGTGCCCGGGCTGCGAGCGCCCAGTGGATCTCAAGAACACCGAGATCGACTTCTGCCCCCATTGCGGTATCGGCCTGTTTGACCATTGCGGCAGCTGCAATACCCGCAAGAGCGCGTTCTCACGCTTTTGTCATAGCTGCGGCACTGCGGCCGGCAAGATGCTGCCGCGTCCCGATGCGGCGGTGGCAGCACCGCTCGCATCCGGGTCCGACGAGCCAGGATGACCTTGGGCCGGGCTATCGGCATGTCGCGCTCAGCAAAGCTGTGAACTGACGCGATCGCGCCCGGCGGCCTTGGCCTCATACAAAGCCTGGTCTGCCTGCTGCAGCAGCAGGTCCAGGCTTTGATGCGCTTGCAGGCTTGCGATATGGACCAGGCCAATGCTGACCGTGGCACTCATCGTCTTGTCATTCATGGGCACGCGCAGCTCCCGGATGGCGCGGTTGATGCGCTTGGCGATCTCCTGCGCAGCGGTTGCGTCCACCTTGGGCAGGGCCACGGCGAATTCCTCGCCTCCCATACGGCCCACGATGTCCTGAGCGCGCAGCACCTGGCTCAGGGTCTGGCTGAAGCTGCGCAGCAATTGGTCGCCTCCCGCATGGCCGAAGCTGTCGTTGATCTGTTTGAAGTGGTCGAGATCCAGCATCAGAATGGCGAAGGGCTGGCCATCCTGGCGGCAACGCTCCAGTATTCTTTGCCCCTGCTTCATGAAGGCACCGCGTGCCAGCATATCGGTCAGAAAGTCGTGGTTGACGGCATGACTGAGCTTTTGCATCAGCTCGTTGCGAGCCATATGCGATCCGGCCACCGCCAGCGGGCCCAGCACCAGCATGCATAGCCCCACGCGAAATGACAGCGTTTCGAGAAAATGAGCGGGTGTGAATTCAAGCGTGCCAAGCGAAATGAAGATGATGCTGCTCAGGCAAAGTGCTGCCGTGATCAGTGTCAGACTGAAGATGCGATAGCTCAGCGCGCACCATATGAGGGCCGGCAGCGAGAACGCCAGCGAGCCGGGACCTTTGATCCAGTAGCTGATGGCCTCCAGCGCAATGACAGACAGCAAAGGCAGGACGCGGCGCATGGGGGAGGGCTCGGTCCAGTTCGGTGCAGGCTGCTTGCGTGTCGGCCAGGCCAGAACAATGGGTAAAAATGTCATGTAGTTCAGCCACTCGCTGCTCAACCACATGGAGAAAGCCTGCCAGTGCGGTGTTCCGAACACGGCGGTCACCACCGGCCCGCCCAGTATTGCTGCAGCCAGTGCGCCCATGCCGCTGCCGACAAAGAGCAGCAAGGCGGAAGACTGGCGTTGCATGAACAAGGTGGCGCGGCTTTGCCTGTGCATCAGCGCCCAGGCCATTCCGACGCCCGCCATATTGGCCATGCTCAGCAGGATCGCCACATCGAGCCGGCTGCCTGTCAGCAGATCCGCAGCGATATAGCCTGCCGAGACCGCCAGGATCGAGCCAGGACGCAGCCAGCCAGGCTTGTGCAGAAGCACCCCCAGCAGGAGCGCGTTGGCTGGCCAGATCGCCGAGAAAAACCCCAAAGGACGTCCCAGGATACCGAGTAAGGCTGCCACGAACACCATGCATCCCAGGGCGAGCGCGACCGTCCATGCCTGGGTGGCGGTGGTCTGTAGCGAAGGCGTTTGCTTGGGTGAGGAAGCTTCGGTCATGGAGGGGGATGCCGCGAGCGTTTCGTGTCGTGCTTTTCAGTGGCTGTTGGTGGATTTCGATGCCAATCGCCAAAGATGCCGGTTGTTGTCGCCCAATGTGCTGATGTTTTAACAAAAACATACAGAAAATCGGCCTCTTACGCTGCATTGCAGTGGGCAATTGACGAAATTTTTCAATTGAAGGTTTCAATGGTGAAATCTGAAAGCAAAAAAGCCAGAGACTGGCTCTGGCTTTTTTGTGTTCTGCTGCAGCAGATGGAGTCGAAGGCTTAGACCCCCCGTGCGCGATCGGCCTTGAACTGGGCGCGAAACTGGGCAAAGCTGCCTGTGTCCAGCGCGTTGCGGATTTCCTGCATCAGGTTCAGGTAATAGTGCAGGTTGTGGATGGTGGTGAGCATGGGGCCCAGCATCTCGCCGCAGCGGTCCAGATGGTGCAGATAGGCGCGGCTGAAGCCTTCGCGGCCGCCATCGTCCCAGCTCACGCCGCTCTTGCCCGCGCAGGCATGGCAGGTGCAGGTGGTGTCTATGGGCTGGTGATCCACCTTGTGACGAGCGTTGCGGATCTTCAGATCGCCGTAGCGCGTGAAGATGGTGCCGTTGCGTGCATTGCGGGTAGGCATCACGCAGTCAAACATGTCCACGCCATCGGCCACGCCTTGCACCAGGTCTTCGGGTGTGCCAACGCCCATCAGGTAGCGCGGCTTGTTGGCGGGCAGCAGATGCGGCGTGTGGGCCATGATCTCCAGCATTTCGTCCTTGGGCTCGCCCACGGAGACACCACCCACGGCATAGCCGGGGAAATCGATTTCCAGCAGACCCTGCAGCGATTCCTCGCGCAGATTGGTGTACATGCCGCCCTGCACGATGCCGAACAAGGCATTGGGGTTTTCCAGGCGCTGGAACTCCTCCTTGGAGCGCTTGGCCCAGCGACGGCTCATCTCCATGGACTTGCGCGCTTCGGCTTCGGTGGTCTTCTTGCCGTTGGTTTCGTAGGGCGTGCACTCGTCGAGCTGCATGACGATGTCCGAAT
>Ga0268257_1003223_pt1 | contig 10566 bp, 12 predicted proteins | sample AgamicAtPrz_FD_200249 | JGI IMG/M metagenome (GOLD analysis project Ga0268257, IMG submission 200249) | Agave microbial communities from Guanajuato, Mexico - At.P.rz (v2) (version 3) | ecosystem: Host-associated > Plants > Phyllosphere > Phylloplane/Leaf | place: Guanajuato, Mexico | collected...
GATCAGGTGGCCGGTTGAGGAAATCGGCAAGAACTCGGTCAGCCCTTCCACAATGCCCATGATGGCGGCCTTGACCAGCAATAAAGTATCCACGCGAATCGTCCTTTGGATGCAGGGTTGAAGCAAAACCGCTCATTATCCGCTCGCCATTTTCCCGCTCGCGCTCACAAGACCTTTTCCGGCCGCCGATCGACAGACAATCGCAAACTTTTACAAGACATGGCTTGTGATGATGGCAAAGTCACGCGCCTGTGCTGCAATAGCTGCGCGCCGGCTGTCGGCGTTTTTTCAAAAATCACACCATCATGAAAAAATTTGTGGTCCTGGCTGTCGTGTCCCTGGCCTGCAGCATGAGCATGGCTGCCGGCGACAAACCCAAAACCGCCCAGCAGCAGCTCATGGGCACCTGCAACACCGAAGCTACCGGCAAGAAGGGTGATGAACGCAAGGAGTTCATGAAGTCCTGCCTGTCCGACGGCAAGAAGCGTCAGCAGGAACGCATGAAGAGCTGCAATGCCGACGCCGCCGGCAAAAAGGGCGACGAGCGCAAGGCCTTCATGAGCGAGTGCCTGAAGAAGGACTGAGCCGCCTGAGCGGCTTTGCCGCTTCCGCGCAGCGCGCAATGCACAAAGCCACCGCAAGGTGGCTTTGTGGTTTCAGGCCGAGGCAGCTGCCAGGGCCGTTCGCCGGGCGCGGCGCTTTTTCCACCAGATGACGACGCCGGTGATGGACAGCATGGCCACCATCACGCCGACCACCGATATCAGCACACGCCCGAAGGTTCCCAGGATGCGACCGCTGTGCAGCGGCAGCTGCAGCTGCACGAAGACATCGGCTCCCGTGCCGTGCCAGGGACGATAGCTGCCCAGTACCTCGCCGCTTTCCGAGCTCACATAGACATTGGACAGCCCCATGCCCATGGCCCCGGTCTCGTCGTCGGGATCGAAGAAGGACACGTTGTAGAACGGGAAATCCCCGCCATACCAGATACCTCCTGCCTCGGTCTTGATGCCCAGTTGCACCGCCTCCTTGCGCGCGATCTCGATGGCCGTGGCAAAGCCGATCTTCGGCTCGATAAAGCTACCGAAAGGTGCAGGCTTGAGCGTCTCGTAGGGGCCGGGCGTGGTGGTCGAGACCTTGCTCATCACTGGGTAGAACACCTCGCGGTAGAGATTGATCGAGAACGAGGTAAAGGCCACGATGACGATCACGCCCCAGATCCACAGCCCGCCCGCGCGGTGCAGATCGAAATTGAGCTTGTAGGCACCGGCGCCCCAGCGTATGCGCCAGGACGGCATCCAGCGCGCCCACCAGGACTTGCCGCCAGCCTTGGCGGGGGCATCCTGCGCCCCGGCCGCAGCCGCCTTCTTCTTCACCGGCAGGGTCAGCACCAGCGCCCAGAAGCTGTCGGCCAGCCACAGCAGCGCGAGACCGCCCATGAACCAGTAGCCCCAGCGGTTGCTGCCCGCAAACGTGGGACTGAGCAGGCTTTCATGCAGATGGCGCAGCCAGGGCATGAGATTGCGCCAGCTCAGGGCCAGGCTCTTGGAGTCGCGGTGGCCGGTGATGGCTCCCGTCACCGGGTCCACGAACACCGTGTTGTAGCCCAGCAGATGGGGCTTGCCCGTGGCCTGGTCCACCAGCGGGCGCACCAGAAAGGAGGCCGCCTCGCCCTCGCGCAGGCCCAGGCTCATATACGAGATCTCGACGCGCGCATCGGCCGCCTGCACGGCCTGGGCCAGTTGCAGCGGCGTCTGCAGCGGGCCGCGCCCCGGCGTGTGCAGCATGTCGGCGTTGAGCCAGTCGTCGATTTCATGATCCCACGAGAGCACCGCTCCCGTGAGACCAGTCATGACCAGGAAAGCCGCGAGAAACAGGCCTACCCAGCGATGAACCACGGTCCACAAAGCGCGCATCAGAAGTCCACGCTGGCGGTCAGCGAGAAGGTACGCGGTGCGCCCTGTACCAGATAGCCGCTATTGGGGAAGCCGCCGACCGATGCCCAGTAGTTGCGGTTGGCCACGTTGTCCACGCGTGCATTCAGGGTCACCAGCTTGCCGCCAACGTCCATCAAATAGCGGGCGCCCAGGTCAAAGCGGGTCCAGGCCGGCACACGCAGGGTGTTGTCGACATTCGCATACTGTGCGCCGGTATACATCAGTCGTGCATTCAATGCCAGACCGCGTACGCCCGGCACATCCCAGTCAGCGCCGATATTGGCCTGGCTGCGGGGCACGCCCACCACGCGCTTGCCGTCATTGGCGCCACTCGCCGTGGTCAGGTATTTGGCGTCCAGCAGGGTCAGGCCACCGAGCACGCGCAGGCCCTTGACGGGCTCGCCGAACACATTGAACTCCAGACCGCGATTGCGCTGCTCACCAAATACCCCATAGATGTTGTTCTGCACAAAAGCGCTAGGTTTATCGGTGGTGAAGAAGGAAGCGCTGGCACCGATATTGCCGCCGTCGTATTTGAGGCCCACCTCCTTCTGGCGGGAGACATAGGGAGCGAAAACCTCGCCAGCATTGCTGACGACCTTGCCACCGCTGGTCGCCGGCGCAGTGTCTCCTTTGGCCAGCCCTTCTATGTAGTTGGCATAAGCCGACACCTCGGGGGTCAGCTTGAACACCAGGCCCGCCACCGGCGTCACACGGCTCTTGTCATAGCTGCCCGAGCTTGCGCCCGTCGTGGCATCGAAGCCGTCGACCTTGATGGTCTGGTAGCGCATGCCCACCGTCAGCAGCAGGCGCTCGTCCATGAAGCCCAGGGTATCGGCCAGCGCCAGACTGCTGGTCTTGATGCGCTCGGTCTCGCGCGGGTTGCCCAGAATACCACTCGGAGGCGAGGCATATCCGGGTGCAGGCAGGGCCACCGGGTTGTAGATGTTGTTGCTCTGGCCCGTTGCATAGTTGTAACCCCAGGCATTGCGCTCGCTGGCGTCGAAGGCCGACAGCGAAGCCACCACCGAGTGCTTGACCGCACCGGTCTCGAACTTGCCACGAAGGCCCAGCTCGCCGGTCTTGACGCGGTTCTTGCGCGTGTTGTCGAAGCGGTTGACAGTGGCATCGCCAGCCGCGCTGGACAGCGTCAGGCCCGACAACACGTTGTCCTCGCTGCCGCGGCGCATGCCCACAGCGGCCCAGCCGGTCCATTGGTCGTTGAAGTCGTATTCCCCGCGCACGGTGCCGAACAGGTCGCGGCTGTTGGAGTAGGTCCAGGGCTGGGCGTAGTTGGTCTTGCTGTCAGGAGCTGCCGGAATAGGCAGATTGTCCAAAGGGGTCAGCGAGGGGCGCGGCGCCGTCAGCTTGTGCTCCTGCCAGCCCAGATCGGCCGACAGGCGTGCACGGCTGCTGCGCCAGTCCAGGCCCAGCGAACCGACAGTGGTGTGGACCTTCTCACCGCTCACGCCGGTGCCGCCGCTGCGGCGCGCAAGATTCAGGCGCACACCGGCTGCATCATCGGGGCCGAAGCGACGGGCCACATCGGCTGCGGCATAAGCCTGCCCGCCGCTGGCGCCACCCAGGGTGACACGGTTGAGCGGCTCGTTGCCGGCGCGCTTGGGCACCACATTGATCAGGCCGCCCAGACCTCCGCCGCTGACGCTGCCCGCACCCGCGCCGCTGAGAAAGGCATTCGCTCCGCGAAACACTTCCACGCGCTCCACGAACTCCGACGCCATGTACTGGCGCGGCACCAGACCGTACAGGCCGTTATAGGCCACATCATCGGAATACAGCACAAAGCCGCGCACAAAGTAGGCCTGCTGGAAATTGCCGAAGCCGCGCGCCGAGCGCACGCCCGCATCGTTGAGCAGCACGTCGCCCACGCTCTTGGCCTGCTGATCCTGAATCAGATCACTGGTATAGCTGGTGGCGGAAAACGGAGTCTCCATCATGTCCTGATTTCCCAGCACGCCGACACGCGCGCCGCGCGCCACCTGCCCGCCCGCAAAAGGCTTGGCCAGACCCTGGGCCGAAGCATCGGCGCTGGCCTCCACGGTCACGGTCTGCAGGGCAGCCTCTGATTCAGTGCTGGAAGTCTGGGCAAAAACAGTCTGCTGGCTGCACAGTGCGAGTGCAGCCAGGGAAATCGGTCGCAGCAGGAACATTTTTTAGATTATTGAGAATGATTTTCAGAATCGTTAATTTTAGTAATCAACCCAGCCAACGATGTCAAACACCCTGGAGCCTCAACGGGATCCACGGCAAACTGCCAAGCCTGAGACCGCCGCGTGGTATGTGTGCGCGCACAAACCAGGAAACCACACCAGTCACACCCACGGAGTTGCAGCTGACTCCCGGCTTCTGTCACTTCGTCGCAAAGCGCTGGCCGTCAGCAGGCTGGGCTTGCACAGTCATGTGCAAGCACCAGGAGCCAGCCATGACACTCACACCTCTGATTGCCTTTCACATGGGTTGCGCCATCGCAGCCACCTTGACCGGAGCGATTGCACTCTGGGCCAGGCGCCAGGCCGGCCCGCTGCCCTGGGTGCACAGAATTGCAGGCCGAGGCTTTGTGCTTCTGATGCTGGCCACCGCCATCTCCGCGTTGTTCATACGCGACTTCAAGCTGCCCAACTGGGCAGGCTTCACGCCCATCCATCTGCTGATCCCCGTGACGCTGGGTGGCCTGGCACTGTCCTTCTGGCATCTGGCCCATCGACGCATCGCCCAGCACCGCAGCGTCATGCGCAAGCTGTACTTCGGCAGCTGCGTGGTCGCAGGGCTGTTCACGCTGCTTCCCGGCCGCCTGCTCGGCAATCTGCTGTGGCAAGGACTGGCCTGATCCCCGCATTCATCCCAAGCTCTACAAGGAAAAGACATGAACCCGATCTCTGAAGACGCTCTGCACCAGCAGGCACGCCGCCGCGCCGGCATGAAGCTGGGCTGGTATATCCATGCTGCGGTCTATGCCGCTGTGAATCTGGTACTGATGACCCTGGCTCTGAGTCAGGGACGGCACTGGGCCGTCTACCCGGCTCTGGGCTGGGGTCTGGGCCTGCTGATACATGGCGCCGTGGTCTGGCTGCTGGCACCCGGTAGTCCGCTCTTTCAGCAGTTGCTGGCGCACGAGCTGAAAACGCTGAAGCGCAGCGAAAAGCGCTAGTTGCCGGATCCCCCATCACCTACCATGCCTGTCATGTCCATGTTTGCGCCCGCCCCCCTGCTTCGTCACGCCGGCATCACCGCGGCGGCCTGCCTGCTGATCGCCGCGGCCCTGACCGCTCTGGGCCAGGGCCTGTGGGACGTCAACCTCGCCTACTCGCTGGCCATAGGCCTGATCAGCTGGCTGAGCATCGATCTGCTCAGGCTGCGCTGGCGCGAGTCCGACCAGATCCCCTGGCCGCGCGGCATGCGCGGCATGGCCGTGGTGCCACTGGGAATTGCAGCAGGCCTGATTCTGGGCAATCCGCTGGGCAGCCTCTATGTTCAGCAGCTCCATCCCGAACTGCCCGCCGCAGGCAGGCCCTCGCTATGGCTGCCGTTTGCCATCACCATGGCGACCAGCATTGCCATGTCCTGGGGCTTTTATGTGGTGGGCAAATCGCGCCATCTGCAAATGCAGGCAGAGCAGGCCCAGCGACAGGCCGCCGAAGCCAGGCTCAGCCTGCTGCAGGCCCAGCTGGAGCCGCATATGCTGTTCAACACCCTGGCCAATCTGCGCGTGCTGATTGCAAGCGATGCGCCACGTGCCGAGCAGATGCTCGACCATCTGATTGCCTACCTGCGTGCCACGCTGGCCGGTTCACGCAGCGGCACCCACAGTCTTGCCAGCGAATTTGCCTTGCTGACCGACTACCTGGCCCTGATGCAGATCCGCATGGGCGACAGACTCACCTACTCCCTGACGCTGCCCGCCGATCTGGCCGGGCTGCCTGTGCCGCCCCTGCTGCTGCAGCCGCTGGTGGAGAACAGCATTCGCCATGGACTGGAGCCCCAGCTGGCCGGCGGCCACATAGCCGTTCAGGCCGGAATGCTGGATGACAGCCATCTCCTGCTCAGCGTGCATGACAATGGCCTGGGCCTGCCCGTGCTGCCTGGCCAGCCGCCTTCGAGCTCAGGCTTTGGCCTGCAGCAGATTCGCGAGCGCCTGGCCAGCCGCTACGGCAGCGCTGCCCGCTTCGACCTGACAGCAGACAGCGCAGGCGGAACCAGGGCCTGCATCGTATTACCCCTGAAGCCCCTGCCATGAACACCAGCCCGCCACGCGCCCTGATTGCCGAAGACGAACCGCTGCTGGCCCTGGCATTGCAGCAGTTGCTGGGCCAGCTCTGGCCCCAGTTGCATATAGAGGCCAGAGTGGCCGACGGCATCAGCGCGGTGCAGCAGGCGCTGACCCGGCTGCCCGATCTGCTGTTCCTGGACATTCGCATGCCCGGCCAGACGGGGCTGGAAGCCGCTGCCGAAATCGCCGACGCCTGGCCCGAAGAGCAAGCGCTGCCGGCGATTGTCTTTGTGACCGCCTACGACCAGTACGCCCTGGCGGCCTTCGAGGCCTGCGCCATGGACTATGTGCTCAAGCCGGTGCAGGCGGCGCGCCTCGGCCAGACTGTGCAGCGCCTGCAGCAGTGGTGGCAGCAGCGCCAGCCGGTACAGGGCGCGGACCTTGCCATGCAGAATCACCGTCAGCTCGAACAGTTGCTCGGGCTGCAGCAGCAACTGCTGGGGCAGGTCCCCGCCGCGCTGCAGATCATTCAGGCCAGCGTCGGCAACCAGATCCATATGGTGAGGGTGCAGGACATCATCTACCTCGAAGCCGCCGACAAATATCTGCGCGTGCTGACGGCCGGTCAGGAGTATCTGATCCGTACCCCGCTGAAGGATTTGCTGCCGCAGCTCGACGCGCGCGAGTTCTGGCAAATCCATCGCGGCACCGTGGTGCGGGCGCAAGCCATTGCCTGCGCCCAGCGTGACGAGTCCGGGCGCCTCGGCCTGCTGCTGCGTGACCGCCCTGAAAAACTGGCCGTCAGCCGTCTCTACGCAACGCGGTTCAAGGCGATGTAGGCAGCACCATCACATCCTCCCAGTCCACACCCTGCATGGCATCCCAATGCGCCACGATGACGCTGCGGGGCCGTGCCGGATTCCTGAGCTCGGCGGCCATGGCAGCCAACGCATGCTGCACATAGCGCTCGGACGACTTGTCCAGCGCCGCCAGCGGCTCGTCGATCAGTACCAGCTCGGCTGCGCTGGCCCAGCCAGCGGCCATCCACAGCTTGCGCTGCGTGCCCGACGACAGGGCCAGCAGCGGCTTGTGCAAATGCGGCTCCAGCCCGAAGCCCTGCACATGCTGCTCGAACTGCTTCTGCGACCAATGCGGATACAGCGTGCGCTGCAAAGCCACCCAGCTCTCGGCCGGCATCTGGTTGTAGACATCGTTGAGCGGCTGGCGTGGGTCCTGCCAGAAGCAGGAGCTTGGAGCCAGGCGGCCGTTGTCGGCGAACGGATAGTGCAGCAAGCCCATGCGCAGCGGCAATTGCCCGGCCAATGCTTTGAGCCAGCTGGTCTTGCCCGTGCCCTCGTCGCCTTGCAGCAGACACAGTCCGGCATGCCAGCAATGCGAGGCCTCATGAGCCACTACCCGGCCCGGGTAGCCGAAGCTCACCTGCAGAGCCTGCACCATGCACAGCGACTCGCAGCCATCGTCGAGTTCAGAATTCATAGCTGACAATGCCTTGTATATATATGTCTACGGCTGATTTTGACCAAAGAACCCACAGCCATGCGCGAAGCAAGGCACAGGCACAATGGCGTCCCCCTCAACAGCGCGCAATATGCCATGGCTCTGGATTATCTGGAATTCGATTACAGCGAAGATGAAGAAGGCACGGGCACCTGGGACGCCATGGCCAGCGTCAAGGCCGAGCGCGTGCCGGCTTTGGCCGGCGAAATCGAAGCCCTGCTGCGCTGGGCCAGCCAGAAGTTTGCGGGCCGCCAGGGCGCCCTGGAAGACGGCAATGACTGGGACTATGACCTGCAGGCACAGGACGATGACGGCGAGCCCCTGAGCGCCCGCTTCGACAGGGCCGCAGGCAGGCTGGAGCTGCAGGCCTCGGCCACGGGCCGCACCACGGTCAGCCTCTGTCTTTCGGGCTCCAGCCAGTTCGGCGATGCACTGCGCCAGGCCTTTGATCTCGACACCTGACATCCAGGCCCGAGGCTGCGGCACTTGAAGTCAGGTGCTCGCTGTGCACAATGGATGGCTCCAAGCGATCTGCAAAGGCATGTCCATGACCGAGCGACTCTCTGCCCCGTTTGTTATCGAGCAATTCTTCAAGGCACCGCGCGAGCTGGTCTACGCGACCTTCACGCAAGGTGAGCACCTGAGCCACTGGATGCGCCCGCCCGGCATGGTGATGACGCAATGCGAAGTGGATGCACGCGAAGGCGGCAGCTTTCATTACGGCATGCGCGCCGAGGCCATGCCCCAAGCGCCCGCCATGTGGGGCAAATGGAGCTTCAGGGAATTGAAAGCGCCCGAGCGCATCGTCGTCGTGGTGCAGTTCAGCGATGCCGCTGGCGGCGTCACGCGCCATCCGATGGCGCCGCAATGGCCGCTTTACACCTTGTCGACCACCACGCTCAGCGAGGAAGCCGGCGGCACGCGCCTGCATCTGGAATGGCGTGCTCTCGATGCCAGCCCTGTCGAAGAAGCGCTGTTCGACAGCTCGCATGCCAGCATGAAAATGGGCTGGAGCGGCAGCATGCAGTTGCTGGCCGGCTATCTGACCAAGGTACAGGCGACCTGAGTGCGCTTTGGCGCCCCTGGCCTCGCGGCCCACAGACCCTGAATCTGCATCTGCCTGACCCTCTCAGATGCTTCGCGGATCAGGAAGCTTCGCGCTGGAATTTCCACTTGCTGCCCCCTTTGTCAAAGACGAACAGCATGTCGATGGTGCTTCCCAGGCTCTGGTTCTGAATGGTGCAGCGATAGCCCGGACCATCCTGTCGGCAGTTTTTCACGCTGACCTCTTTATCCAGCGCCTGATTCAGATCGGCCCTGCCACCCGCGGTCGCGTAGTAGTCATAGAGCGCTTGCTTGACCTGGGTCTCGCTAGGTGCGCCGTTGTTGCTGCACCCCGCAACGGCAGCGACAGTCCCTAAGAGCAAAGCTTTCTTCAACATTGCGGACTCCTGCTGAAACGATAGCTGGCATGCCAAGCCCCGCCGCAGAGATGGCAGCCAAGCATGGCCGGGAATGGACCAGGTTTTATCACGAAGCTGTCCGGCCTGTCCCCAAAATCACGGCGGGACAAGCATGCACGGCAGCTGCACGCTGGCGCTCCATATTCGAGGCCACCCAGCTGGCCGGGCTCAGCAGTCCATATCCTGACGCTGCCTGGGCGGCTCGGCCGCATTCCTGCGACTGGCCCCGGCACGCCCGGCCTTGCTCCACTGATAGTCCACTCCATCAGGCGTCTTGCCGTCCTCGACCGCAGACACGCCCACGGGCCCGACCATATCGCGCAACTCCGACGAAATCACCACATGGGCATGGCGCTCGTCCTTGCGCAGCTGCTGGCACAGGGCCAGCGCCTCGCTCATCTGCGCATCGGAGAAGGCCCGGCATTGCGGCTGCCAGATTGGTGTCTGGCCCTCGGGCTCGGAATTGCGCAGGTAGAAAACAGCAATGCTCATGGTTTGATCTTCACAACAACGGAGCCACGGTTGTAACCCAGACCGCAAGCCTGCACGCCGCGCTCACTCTTTGCGCAGCCCCGCGTCCAGCGGCTCCCAGCGCCCTGCCACATTCTTGAGCAAGGTGTTCACGGCCGTCAGCCTGCGGTTTCTGACGCTGTTGAGGTTGTTCTGGGCACTGAGCACCGTAGTCTGGGCCGAGATCACGTTCAGATAGGCCACGATACCGGCCTGGTACTGGTTGTTGGCCACGGTCAGCGATTTCTGCGCTGCGGCCAGGGCCTCGGTCTGCACCTGCTCCTCCTGCGCCAGATTGACGGCAGCGACCAGATTGTCCTCCACCTCCTGCAGCGCAGTCAGCACAGTCTGCTTGTAGGTGGCGGCATTCAGGTCCAGTGTGGCACGGGCCGACTCCACGGCCGCCGAGCGCGCTCCACCGTCAAACAGACTCATGGCCAGCGCCGGCCCCAGCGACCAGAACAGATTCGGTGCATTGAGCAGATCGGACAGCACGGAGTTACGATAGCCGGCCGATGCCGACAGGGTCAGCGAAGGGAAATAGGCCGCGCGCGCCACGCCGATCTGCGCATTGGCCATGGACACGCGGCGTTCGGCGGCAGCAATGTCGGGGCGCCTCTCCAGCAAGGTGGAGGCCAGCATCTCGGGCACTGCAGGCGGCGTCGGCAGGTGGCCGGTGACCGGCAGGCTGAAGTTGGCCGGAGCCTTGCCCAGCAAGGCCGCCAGCGCATGCTCGTACTGGGCGCGCGTGATGCGGGCTTCCAGCAGGCTGGCCTGGGTGCTCTTGTACTGGGACTGGGCCTGGGCCACATCGGCCGAAGACACCACGCCCGCCTGGTAGCGATTCTGCGTGAGCTTCAGGCTTTGCTCGTAGGCCTCCAGACTCTCCTGCAGATACTTCATCTGCGCC